>ENA-UPSA01000074-UPSA01000074.1-bioreactor-metagenome-genome-assembly--contig:-NODE-74-length-155042-cov-10.909270_pt1 | contig 155042 bp, 134 predicted proteins | sample MGYA00238183_ERZ773288 | MGnify/ENA primary metagenome ERZ773288 (study PRJEB29028, sample SAMN07631243) | bioreactor metagenome | isolation source: Switchgrass digestor | place: USA: Dartmouth... | reverse complement strand
TCTTCCTCGATGATGTCCTCGATGAAGTTGGAAGGAGTCGCAGAGGGTGTCGTCACGATATGAACCTCCCCGAACGTTCCAATGGACGCATGGCCGCGCCCAGCGCTCAAGATGGGCTCTCCCACGTATAACATGTGGCGCTGCCTCGGGCTAAACTCTACCATACCGCTGCAGCGCGGTCCAGGTGGCGGCTGCGGTGGCCTCGGCTTTACACCCGCTCGCAGTCAGCGTATACTCTTCTCAGGTACACTATCCGCCCTATATCTGGCATAAGAGGTCCCTGAGCGCCATGTAGCTGCTGTGGGAGGTGTCCGTTCGTGCCCCGTGTTAGAGTCATCACCGACTCCACGTCCGACCTTTCCCCGGAACTCATCCAGAAGTACGGGGTCACCGTCGTCCCGTACGTGGTCAATTTCGAGTCCGACAGCTTTCAGGACGGGGTGGACATCTCCACCCCCAAGCTTTTCGAGATGGTCGCAAGGCGGGGAATGCTCCCGAAGACCTCGGCCCCAAGCCTCGGGCATTTCCGCCGCGTCTTCGAAGAAGCCTTGAAGGATTCGGACGAAGTCGTCTACATAGGGATCTCCAGCAAGTTCTCGTCGGGAACCCCCACCGCCAAGCTCGCTGCGGCCGACCTTCCGGATGGGAAGGTTACAGTCATCGACTCGGCCAACCTTTCCACCGGTATCGGCCTCCAGGTGCTTCTCGCATGCGAGCTGGCGGCGGCCGGCAAGACGGCTCGCGATATAGCGTCGGCCGTCACCGCCGTCATCCCTCGCGTGAGGACGTCTTTCATCATCGACACCCTTGACTACCTCAGGATGGGTGGAAGATGCTCCGGCGTTCAGGCGCTCGTCGGAAACCTGCTCCGGATCCGGCCGGTGATAGCCGTGGTCGACGGGGGCATGGTCGTAGCGGGGAAAGTGCGAGGCACGAGAAAGAAGGCCCTCGACACGCTGCTCGGCGACTTCAGGGCCAACTCGTCCCACCTCGTTCCGGACCGCGTCTTTGTGACCCACACCGGCTGCCACGAAGACGCGCTCTACCTGATGGACGGGATCCGCGAAGCGGCTCCGGCGGTGAGGGAAGTGCTGGAAACCACCGCAGGTGCTGTCGTGGCGAGCCACTGCGGCCCAAACACCATCGGTATCCTCTACATAGTCGAGTGACTTCCGTAACGTCCAGGTAACGCCCCCAGTTCAGGGAGGGCCTGGAAGAGGGCATGAGCAGTATACGCCGCGAGGCACGGCGAGGCATGCAGCCGAAGGGCGCCTCCGTTACCTCGGTGCAGTGGGCAACACGACGGTGAACGTAGCGCCGGCTCCCGGAGAGCTCTCCACCCGGATCGTGCCGCCGTGTTGCCTCACTATTTGCATGGATATGGTAAGCCCCAAGCCTGTCCCGTGCTTCTTCGTGGTAAAGAATGGCCGGAAGATGCGCGACATGATCTCGGCGCTCATACCCGGCCCGGTGTCACGGAATTCGACCTCGACGAAACGCCCGTCCTCCGCGGCCCGGGTCGAAACTCGCAGCTCGCCGCCGCCCAAGGGGGCCATCGCCTCGAGGGAGTTCCTGCAGAGATTCAGGAACACCTGCTCCAGCTTGCCGCCGTCGCCCATCACCTCGGGCGTGTCCTCGGCGTAGGCCCTCACGATTGTTATCCCGATGTTCGACGCCTGAGGCTCGATCACTTCGAGCACTTCTTCAAGCAAGCCTGTGACGGAAAGCGGCGCGAACTCCCCGGTGAGAGGCTTGGCGATCTGCGCAAACTCCTCGACGACCGCGCCGATCTGCTCGATCTGGCGGAGCAGACGGTCTATCCGGTTCTTGATCGCCTCCGAGGCGCTCTCATCAGACTGCATTACCTGGAGGTAGCCCTTCATCACAGACAGGGGATTCTTGATCTCGTGGGCAGCGCCCGCGGCGAGTTGCTCGAGAGTCGCGATCCGCTCAGCCATTGCCTCCTGCGCAGTGTCTGCCAATGGACGGGTCCTCAGCGCCATGTTCTCCCAGAGCTCAGCGATGGCTTCGCGCACACCATCGAGGCATTTCAGTTCATCCTGGGAAAACGGATCCGCGGCCGTCCTGCCCAACACCAGGACAGCTCCCGCGGAGCCGGCGCTTGTAAGCGGCACAACGAGCCCCACCTGCCAGCGCGTGTGGGGCAGATACAACCGCCTCATCCCCACGGCATTCCCGAACATTCCCGCGCGTTGCAATACCTGGCGCGTCCACGCCTCCGCATCAGGCCCGTCGGCCACCGCCTGCGGAATGCCTCCCCGCGGTGCAGAAGCCCTGGAACCCACCGTGCCTCCAGGGGCCTCATGGTGCTCTGGCCCGCCATTGGCCCGCCCCGGCGCGGCAGGGAACGAACACGACTGCAGGACCGCGAACTCTCTCGCGTCGATATCGCCGAGGCGCTCCGCAATCGCGCCCACGTCGAACGGAACAGCGGCGCGGAGCAGCGTGAGAAGGACCTTCGCCACGTGAGCGGGATCGCTTGATGTCTTGCTGACAACGGCGAACTTCTCTACAAGGTCCGTTTCGGGCCCGGACTCAAAAGTCGTGCCACCGACGACGCCCGCTTCGGCGAAGGCCCTCCCAATGGCCGTGGCAACCGCCTCTACAAGGCGCACGTCCCCTTCACCCGGCATCTCTCCGAGAGGCATCCAAAGCTCCAGGACGCCCACGACGTCCCGTCCACACCGCACCGGCACGCAGAAGACCCCGTCGTCCGCATGCCTCTTGTGGCTGCACAGCAGCGGGCACCGCGGCCACTCACCGCGGCCCGAGACGCCGACGCCGCCGACGCCTCGCCCCATACCTGAACTTGCAAGGCCCGTGATTGCGCGGCAGCGGGACGCCGGCACCGGATCCGTCGCCTTTGGAGAACGCGGTCGCCCTGACGAAGCCACGACCTCGAGTTCCCCTAACTCGGAATTGAAAACTCGAAATACGGCAGCCTCGCCGGCCCCAGCCCTTCCGAGGAGGAGCACAGCCGCGTCTAGGAGACAGCACAACCGGCCGGCGGTTCGAAGAACACCCAACGCCTGCACGAGTCTCATGAAGCGGGACGCTCTCGGGCGGATCTCCGCGTCATGAGTTGCACGCCGCACCACATCCGGAACCTGATCCGCAAGTGCCCGCAAGAGTTGGCTCGCCTCGGTCCCGAACGGCGGCGAGGACGTTCCACGAAAGACCGCGATGGCGGCACAAGATCCGCTATCGGCGAGGACGGGGACGACTACCATCGACCCCATATCCAGCGCGTCCTTGAGATCACGCGGCAGACGCGCCTCGCCGCCCTCCCGGACGGCGGAGGCTATGTACCCTGCTGCGTACGCCCATAGCCGTCCCTCTCCTTCCGAAGCAGGTTCGGGGTAGACATTGAACACAGGCCGGCCTGCCGACACCGCGGTGGCATCGACCTCCACGAGCAAAGCGTGGTCTGCCTGGCTGGCTAGGACGACGATGCGGAGCAGCTCACGGTACAAGACCGCCCAGTCTCTAGGGCCATCAAGTGCGAGAAGATCTCTTGAGAGAGGAACCCAGCATAACTCCAGGGGTTGGCGCACTGCTCCCGGGAGCACGGCGCGATGTACACCCGGTTGTCCCCTGTCTCGGCGTCTAGCAGAAGTCACAGTGGCATTACCTCGCTACCTCTCGAACCCCCTCTTGCCGTCGTTCGGCTGGCGGGGAGTCCGGGCGTGGAGTACCCGAACCTCAACCGAGAACCACGCGGTCGCGGACGCGAAAGGCGTAAGCTCCACACGCGAGAGCCCGTGCCCGCAAACACACGACGACCATCAGCATCCAGGGCCTCTGCTGCAGCATCGGACCAGGACCACCGATGGTCGTGGATTTCGCCGCTACCGGTCCAAGCAAGCGCTGCCCGGAAACCTTTCGCTTTCACCCACTGCTCGGACAGTGGTGCTCCAGGCTCTCCCCGCCAGCCCGCCTCTGGCCGAGAGCGATTATCCGGGCCCAGCGGTAGCTGTGACTCTTGACGCAATTCAAGGGGTGACTATGCCGCCCCATCCCCACGAGCAACAAAGGTGGTGGCAGCCGGGCTCAACCACAGCGAGAACAGAGCATGTTGCTTTTACCAGGAAAGAGTATTCGACGGTGCGTTAGTATTTCCTGCCATCGCCGATATTTATATGCCGCCCGTGAACTGGCCTGTTCTGCCGCTTCCCGCATGCGTGTCATCCGAGGAGAAGTCTCGCCCCCACCGCGAGGAGCACGAGGCCCAGGCCCTTCAGCCACGTAAAAGGCATCGCGCGGAGGCCAAAAAGGCCGAAGTGGTCTATGAGCAAGGCTGTAAGGACCTGACCAACGATTATCGATGTGGTCGCCGCCGCCATCCCCAGCTTCGGTATGCTCGCCATCACGCCCCACACGATGAGCACGCCGATGATGCCACCGAGCGGGGTGTACCACGGGCCCTTCATGATCCGTCCGAGGTCGCCGCGTCCCATATTCAGCGCGAACAGGAGGAAAGACACGCCCGCGAGCCCGACGACGTGCACCACGAATACGGCCTCCCACTGGCCCACAACCTTGCTGAGCCTGGTGTTGATCGACCCCTGGATCGCCATGGATACCCCGGAGATGAGGGCTATGAGAAGGGGAATGACTTTGGCGGTCATGTTCCGAGTCGACACCCCACATAGGTCCCCGTTTGCCAGAGTTCGCGCTGCTTTTCTGCGGAGGGGTCCTACCCAGGGTTGCCGGTGTTGCCCTCCGGGGACGGCGCGCTTGCGGCGCGCCTCGTTCGAATTCGGCGCGCGAGATAGCCGAATTCTCCACGCCCCGTCGTTCAAGCACCGGCAACCCTTTCGCCGTCAAGAAAGGAGACGGAAACTCATGGCGCCATACTTAGGCGTCGAATTGGCGGGCTCGGCTCGAGTAGCTCCCACCGGCACCGCGGACGGTCACATCACCCGAGACCAACCGGACGTCGCCCGAAGGTGTCTTTATCACCAGCGCACCGTCGGCGTCGATAGCCACAGCCGTTCCGCGCAAGAGGCCTCCCCCCGGGCACGTGGCCTCCACCTCGCGCCCAAGGGTGTCGCAGTAAACCCTGGCCTTCTCAAGTATCCCCAAAAACCCAGCGGATAAAAACTGCCTGTAGAAAAGGCCGAGCTTGTCCAGGATCGCTTCGAGGAGTCTTTCGCGAAGACTCGCGCCCTCTGGATCCGAGGGCGGCACGAGCGTGCCTGCGATGCACCGCGCTTCCGGCGGCAATGCAGCCACGTCAACCGCAACGTTCACGCCTATCCCATCCACGATGTAGTCCAGCGTCTCTCCGGTCCACTTGCTCTCCACGAGGATGCCGCCCACCTTCCTGCCGTGCAGGACCACATCGTTCGGCCACTTCATCATCGCAGGCAGGCCCGCCACCTCGCGGACGGCCTGGGTCACGGCTACGCCAGTGACAAGCGAAAGCTTGCCAGCGTCGCGCGGGGGAAGCGCAGGTCGGAGCACCGTCGAGAGCCACATCCCGCCTTTGGGCGAGTGCCACACGCGCCCCATCCTGCCGCGCCCTGCCGTCTGGACCTCGGCCACGACGCACGTGCCCTCGGGCGCTCCCGCGTCCGCCATGCGCTTAGCGACCTCGTTCGTGGAGTCGACCTCTGCGAAACGAAGCACGTCCCAGCACAGGCCGACGGGGCCGGTAGGGTCGGCAGGGCGGGTGCGCCCGCCGGCTGCCCGGCACGCCGCCTGAGCGAAAGCCATTTGTTGCGTCGTGCTGCTCTCTTTCAGCCACCATGGGCCGGCCATGCGGAGAAGCACTCCCTCACGCATCCTCGGGTCACGGGCGAGCTCGGCGGCGCTCCGTCCGTCGGGGCCCGTGAGGTCGGGGGCTAGCTCAGCTAGGGGCACGATGACGAAGCCCCGCTCCCACATGCGGGGATGAGGGATCTGAAGGCCCTCGTCGTCGCCCCCCGGGGCTGGAGGTGTCGAGGACGGCGAGGAGGGCGGTGATTGCGGTGATTGCACCGTCACGGAACGTGCCGGCCCTGTCAGGCCGCGCCCGGCGAAATCACAGAAGTAAAGCAGGATGTCTATGTCGATGGTCCTCGGGCCCCATCTTCTGACCCGCTCGCGCCCGAGGCTCGCCTCGACCGCCTGGCACAGGCGCAGCAGCTCGGTGGGGGGAAGGTCACACGAGACTGCAGCGACGGCGTTGAGGAAGCGCCCCTGCTCGGTGTAGCCAACAGGGTCCGTCTCGTAAAGAGAGGATACCCTCTCCACCCTAACGCGGCCGGATTCGCCGAGCATTCTCAGGGCGCGCGCGATATACCCGCGGCGGTCGCCCAGATTGGAGCCAAGCCCGAGATACGCGACGGCTGCCATCAGCCCTCGGGCCTCCTAACGATCTCCACCTCGACGCAATCGAGCACGCCTCCAATGGCGACTTCGGGCTTGCGAACCCTCACCGTGACCTCGTCCACGTCATGAGCTGACAGGATCTCCTGCGCGATCGTCTCTGCGAGGGCCTCGATGAGGTTGAACTCCCGCTCCTCTACGATCTCCTTGACGAGCGTGTACACGTCCACGTAATTGATCCCGCCCGCGTCGAGGTCGTCAGCCTGGGCAGCTCTGGAGAGGTCGGTGACCAGCTCGACATCGACCTCGAACCTCTGGCCAAGCTCCTTCTCCGCCGGGAAAACCCCGTGATACCCGTAGAACACCATGTTGCGCAGGACGATCTTGTCAGTCGACACCGCCACGCCAAGCCCCTCCTCTTACGATGGCGTCCGCCATCCGAGCCACCCTTGCCATATATCGCACATCGTGAACGCGGACTATGTCCGCTCCGGATGCCACAGCGAGCGCCACCGTAGCGGCGGTGCCCTCCGCCCGCTGGTCGACGGGGAGGTTGAGCACCTTTCCGATGAAAGACTTGCGTGACGTCCCCACGAGTAAGGGGAGGCCAAGGCTGCGAAACTCCCCCAGCCGCCTGAGGATCTCAAGGTTGTGGGCTGCCGTCTTCCCAAAGCCGATGCCGGGATCGATGACGATGTTTTCGCGGCGTATGCCGCACGATTGGGCCCGCGCCACGGCATCGCGCAGGAAACCGAGGATCTCTCCGATGACCGAGTCGTACCGCGGATTCTCCTGCATATTGCGGGGAACGCCTTTCATGTGCATGAGCACCACCGGGACCCCCGCCCGCGCGATGACCTCGCCGAGGCGCTCGTCCAGGCGGAGCGCGGAGATGTCGTTTATCATGTGGGCTCCCGCCGCAACCGCTGCCTCGGCGACTTCGGCTTTGTACGTGTCCACCGATATCGGGACGGGAAGCTCCGCCGCGAGGCGCTCGACCACGGGGATGACGCGGCGGATCTCCTCGTCGAGCGGGACCGGGTCCGCGCCGGGCCTCGTCGACTCGCCACCTATGTCAATGATGTCCGCGCCCTCATCTACGAGACGCTTGGCGTGACACACGGCCTCATCGACCGTCGCGTGCTGTCCGCCGTCGGAGAACGAGTCGGGCGTGACGTTCACAATGCCCATGATGTAGGTCTTCCTGCCCAGCTCGAGCGCGTGCCCCCGCAGCCGGAGCACGCGGCGCCGAGCACGAACCTCGGGCCCTGCGGTCCCCGGGGCGCCGACCGCATCATCGTGATTGAGATTGAGATCGAGACCGAGATCAAGACCCGGGTCAAGATCGAGCACGTCGAGGATCTCGCGGGAGATCTCGCGAAGGCCGAACGGCTGCCGCGCGAGCCCTTCCGCCGCGCGCCGCAGGACAGCCACGGTGCCCATGAGGAGGACGTCAGTGGAGTCTGTTGAAAGCGACGCGACTCGGTCGCTCACGGCGGCCTCTCCGCCCTTCGAGAGCATCTCCTCCTTGATCAGGATGGCGGCCCTGAGCGGCACGCGCTCCAGGCGTACGACCCGGAAGAGGCCCTTAGGTACCATTATCGATATGCCCTCGGGCGCGACACCGATATCGCGCATCTCGCGCACGAGGTCGCCCGCGTCGTTCACAAGGATGAGACGCGCATTGTGGCTGTGAGACGTCGATTCTCCTTCATGACCCAGTCCGCAAGCCAAGCCAATCACTCCACACTCCGCGTTTGGACCACCTTGAGCCCGTCAGACCACCCTGACCCCGAGGGTGCGCTCCATTTCCTTGAGCGCGGATTCGTGCGCGGCCTCGTCGAACGACGCCACGCAGTCGCGAGGCACCGTGACCTTGTAGTTCAGCATCCGCGCGTCGGCCGCGGTATAGAGATCGCAGATGTTCGTGCACACGCCCACGAGCACTATCTCATCGACGCCGAGCTCGCGCAGGGTTAGGTCGAGGTCTGTCTGAAAAAACCCGCTGAACCTGCGCTTCGGGACGACCTTGTCGCCCGGGCGGGGCCGGAGCTCATCCACGACTTCCGCACCCGGCGTGCCGGCGATACAGTGCGGCGGGAACATGGCGAACTCGGAGTCGTCCTCGGTGTGTCTATCGCAAACATAGATGACAGGCCACCCTGCAGCGCGCGCCTCGGTTATCTTGCGCGCGACCGCGCTGACGACCTGCCCTGCAGCAGGGCCGATGGAAAGCTTCCCGTCGGCATCGATGAAGTCTCTCACCATATCGATGACCACAAGCGCCTTACCAGGCATATCTAGCACTCCTTTCGGAACGAAGTGTCGTCCACAACATGCCTACGCAATCTCGTTTCGGGAGAGCCACAACTGTTTCAGGAGAGCCATAGCTGGCGCTCCGGCGCTCGCCTGGCGCAGAGGCCCCCGCGGTCGGGCTGATACCGTCACACCCCTCAGGCCCAGGCCCCGGTCCAGCCCGGGCCCTGGCCCATATCCCCGGCCGGCCCCGTTTCATGGTACTTAAGGGCCTTGTGAACCAGACCCATGACTTGGTCACGGATGGCCTCCCCAGATCTCACGGCCTTCGCCATTTCCTCGCGCATGGCCGTCACGAAGGCCTGGTCCTTGATGGACCCGAGGTTCATGAGGACATTCAGATACGCTCCGTGCAAGGCGGCATCGGCCGCAAGGCAGGCCACAGCAGCGTCCGAGAGCGCGCTTTGCACACCTTCCCTCGCCACGAGGTCGGACAGGCGCAGCACCTCTACAGCGCCCTTCGCCACCTCAGAAGGGACGCGACAGGCCTCCTTGAGGGCTTCCTGGATAGCCGCGCTGCGCGATTCCCTCTCTTCGCTCGTAGACCTGGGCAGCCGGTAGGCGGCCATTACGGCGTCGAACGCCGCCGCGTCCTCGTCCACGAGCCTCTCGAAGTGGCGCCTGAGGTCGCCCGCGATCTCCACGGCCAGGGTCATGTCGGCCTCGATATCGGGCTGCTGGGTGCGCGCGCCGTTCCGCTGCACCGTGCCCCCCGCTTCCGAGCTTTGCAGGTCTGTGCAGGCCATCTGAGCTTGCGTGGCCGCATCGCCGGTGTGCCGCACTCCCCTCAAGTCCAGCTTACGAAGGGTGAGCGACCCGACCATGCTCACGAGAGCGGCGGCAAGCGCGGCCGCCAGCGCCGAGACGCTACCTCCACCGGGTGCCGGTGAACTAGCCGCGACCTCGTCGACGAAGCCCTTGACGGTCAGGTCCATGAGCTTCATGCGATGCGCCTCCCCTCACTCACCACGAGCTGCCCGCGCTTTATCACCTTGTCCGCGAAATTCGTGCCGAGCTGATACGGCAACTTGAGATATGTGTCGACGTCGGCGATGACGATGTCAGCGATCTTGCCGACCTCGAGGCTGCCCACCTCGCCCGCGCGCCGCACCGCGTGCGCGGCGTTGACGGTGCACGCGCATATGATCTCGGCTGGGTGAAGCCTCATGCCGGCGGCAGCCAAGTTCATCACGAACTGCATCGAGAGCGTCGGCGAGGTGCCGGGGTTGAAGTCGGTGGCGAGGGCGACGGCGCACCCCGCGCCGATGAAGGCCCTCGCGTCGGCGTATTTCCCGACCATGAGCGTGAACGACGTGGCCGGGAGCAACGTCGCCACGACGCCCGCCTCCGCCATCCGGCGAATCCCCGCGGGCGACGCGCACAAGAGGTGGTCCGCGCTCACAGCGCCGATCTCCGCAGCAAGCTCCGCGCCTCCCATGGGCGCGATCTCGTCCGCATGCAGCTTGGGGGCAAGCCCGGCAGCCCTCCCCGCCTCGAGAATGCGCCGGGCCTGTTCTACCGAGAAAACCCGCTCCTCGCAGAAGACATCGCAGAACTCCGCGAGCCCTTCGGAAGCTACCCGGGGGATCATCTCGTCGATGATTCGGAGCACGTATCCGTCGGCATCCCCGCGGTATTCAGGCGGCACCGCGTGCGCCCCAAGGAAAGTAGCGATGATATCCATTGGATGCCGCTCGGCGAGCTCCCTGACGACGCGGAGGCACTTCAGCTCCTGGTCCGGAGACAGGCCGTACCCGCTTTTCACTTCCACGGTGGTCGTGCCGTGGCAGAGCATTGTGTCCAGGCGCCTCAAAGCAACGTCCGCGAGCTCGGACGCGGGGGTAGCCCGGGTCGCCCTCACCGTGGACAGTATGCCCCCGCCGGACGCCAGTATGTCCATGTACGGGCGGCCCTCAGCCCTCTGGATGAACTCGTGCACCCGGGAGCCCGCGAACACGAGGTGCGTGTGGGGATCGACGAACCCGGGCAGGACCACCTTACCCGAGGCGTCAATCACTCGAGCATCGGCGGTGAGGTCCACCTGTGCCGTGACTTCATCGGCCGTGCCCACGGCGACGATGCGGTCGCCGAGCGCGGCCACGCTGCCGTTCTCGATGATGCCCAGCTCGCGCATGGCCCTGCCCACGCGGGGACCGCCTGCAACAGTCACCAGCTCATTCGCATTCTCCACGACGAGGTCGGCCCGGACCTTCATTTCGGCAGCCTCCTACCTTATTCCCACACGCCCTATTCCCACACGCGGGTCTCCAAGACCTGTTTGCGGCCGAAGTTTTCGATGCGGAGGTAGTGCTCGGCAGCAGCGAGGATGGCATCAAGCGGCACGAGGCCCACGATCTCGCTACCGACTATGGGCACGCCGTATCGCTCGGCCTCGGATTTCACAACGTTGAAGACCACATGCATGGGCGTTTTCTTGAAGTTGGTGAGATTCATCGAAACCTGTGCCAGGTTGCGGTCTTCAAGTTTGATCCCGAGAGCCTTCACGTACATGAGCCCGCCGCTCGACGCCCGGACAGCGCGGGCTATCTTTTTGGCGATAGACACGTCCGGCGTGCCCAGGTTGATGTTGAAGGCGATGAGGAACTCACGCGCCCCGATGACGGTCGCGCCGGCCGTGGGGTGCATGACGGGATCGCCGAAGTCCGGACGCCTCTCAGGCAAATGGATCTCCTTCTTCAGGCCCTCATACTCGCCTCTCCTGATGTCCGCGAGGTTTCGCCGGTCCGGGCGGGTCGCGGCCTCCTCGTACAGGTATACGGGGATGTGCAGCTTCTCGGCGACCTCGGCGCCCAGTTCGCGAGCGAGGGCGACGCAATCAGCCATGGTCACGCCGAGGACGGGCACGAACGGCACCACGTCGGTGGCCCCGATGCGCGGGTGCTCTCCCCGGTGCTCTTCCATGTTGATGAGGTCCGCGGCTCTCGCGATAGCCCGGAACGCCGCCTCCTTCACCGGGGCGGGCTCACCGATGAACGTCAACACCGACCTGTTGTGGTTGGGGTCCGATGAGTAATCAAGCACCTGCACACCAGGGACGCTCTCGACGGCCGCGACGATCTCGCGCACGACCTCGGGCCTCCGCCCTTCACTGAAATTCGGGACGCATTCGACGATCTTCCTTGACACGGACACGCTTCTCACCCCGCTGCCATCCCAAGCCAGGTCATGCCTGCTACACCTTGCCACGCCACGCCATCAGCCGCCGCGCCAGCCCGCGCCGGGCTGTCAGCAGCCATCCTAGCCCATTGCCATCAGCCGCATGGAGCCGCATCGCAGCCCACGCCGCCGGGCGCCCGCACCCGTCAAACATCTTGCCAGGTTGCGCCTTCGTTCAATGGCGTATTCGCCAGCAACAATAGTTTTCCTCCCCGCAAGCCCGCACCCGCCGTGTCGGGCGCTCCTGCGACTCTTGCGTCACGAGGGCTAGGCTGACCTGGCCCTGAGACATGAGATGTGCAGATAATGAGACACTCAGTTTATGGGACCTTTGAGAGATGCTCTTGAGAGATACTTGAGATAAGGGCTTGCTTCCCATCAGGCAAACCCGCAGCGGCGTTGTACAGAACGGGCGGAGCCTTCCCCAAACAGCAAGGAAGGGTAAGTTGATGTCTACCAGAGGACTGCACGAGTGTGTTCCCGGCAGCAACGGAGGGGGCGCCACCAAAGGGACGCTGGGATAGGCGATCAGGCTTCGTCGTCGCTTTCAAGCTGATGGATCATCTGGTCCAGGACGGCCAGGAATGTTTCAACGTCCGCTTCGCACGACTCTAGGAGGTTCTCTTTCCAGGTCCGCGGGACGAGCTTCCGCAACCGCCTCGTCGAGCCTCGTGATCGCCCGCAGATCGCTTTGGATCTCCGCTTTCAGGACTCGGAGTTGCCTTGCGTCAACAACCACGCGACAGGTCCTCTCCCTCCAGATAGATTCGGTGGCGAAACTCGGGCGAGGCGTCTTCAAGCACAACCAGGTCGACGCCGAACGAGGTCAGCTTCGAAACCTCAGAGAAGACGCGCCAGTAATCGGACCAAGCGATACCCTCCACTGCCAAGTCGATGTCGCTCAGGGGCGTGAAACCGTCGCCGCGCGCGAGCGACCCGAAGAGCATCACCCGGGTAGCACCAGCTTCCATCAGGCGCAGAGCGATCCTTCTGGCATCCGCCCTGGCTGCCCGCTGCGCCCTCTCGCATTCTTTGGCCCATAGCCGCGCTCTTCGCCTTACGCCTGCTACATATGGCGCAACGTCTACAGCGGAGCGCGTTTCTCTCGACGAATCGGAGCCTCTCTTAACGCTCACCGCCTTGTCCCCCCACGCCTGCGCGCGCATCCTTGTAACCTGATTCTACCAGATGAGCACCAGGCGGTCAACGCTGCCTGGCGGCTTAGCCTCGCGGATTGCCGCGACCCCCGACCCGAACGCCCCCGAACGCCGCGCCGCCACACGCACACGGCTTGAAGGCATCGCGCGGCCTGTGGTAGAATCTGCTCAAACCTGCACGCGGTGCGGCGCCGGTCGGGCGGGCGCCGGACGCTCCCCGTGACCACGAGTCCGCCCGGCGGCAGGTCGCCCAGCAACGCGCAGGGCAGCGCGCGGCCCGAACACGCGCCTCCGTCCGCAACGAGAGAAGGGTGGGTAAAGATGGAACCGGCGATCACCGTAAAGGATCTGACGAAGACCTTTGCCGTCAGGCAAAGGGAGGCCGGGCTGCAGGCGAGCATCCGCTCCGTCTTCCGGCCCCAGGTATCACGCGTCCACGCCGTGCGCGGCATCTCGTTCACCGTGGACCAGGGTGAAACGGTGGCCTTCATCGGTCCTAACGGCGCCGGCAAGTCCACCACAATAAAGATGCTTACGGGGATACTGTTCCCCACATCCGGGGAGGCGGACGTGCTCGGGTTTACGCCATGGCGAGAGCGGGAGCGGCTGGCCTTTTACATCGGCTCGGTCTTCGGTCAAAAGTCTCAGCTCTGGTATCATCTACCCCCGCTGGACACCTTCGACCTCTTGGCGAGGATATACGAGCTCGACCGCAAGGAATACCTGGCTCGGCGGGACTACCTTATCGGCATGTTCGAGATAGAGGAGTTTCAGCGCACGCCCGTCCGGAAGCTCTCGCTCGGCCAGAGGATGCGGTGTGAGATCGCTGCGTCCCTTCTGCACAGGCCGCGGCTCGTCTTCCTGGATGAGCCCACCATCGGGCTGGACGTCGTGGCACGTCAGAGCATCCGAACGCTGATAAGGCAGGTCAACGAGGAAGATGGAACGACGGTTTTCCTGACGTCTCACGATGTTGGAGATATCGAGGGTCTCTGTCGGCGCGTCATCGTCATCAATCACGGCGAGCTGGTCCTCGATGAGAGCACGTCCACGCTGAAGAGGAGCTATCTCAAGAGCAAGGTCGTTGACTTGAAGCTCGCTTCTCCCGTTGGCGACGTGGACCTTCCGCTGCCGGGGGTGCGCGTCCTAAAAGCGAAGGGGTACGGCCTGAAGCTGCAAGTGGACACGAGGGAGCAGCGAATCGAGGGCGTGGTCAGTTCCATCCTGCAGCGCTTCAACGTGGTGGACATGAACATATCGGACCCGCCGCTCGAGGACATCATCGCCGCCATATATCGAGAGGCGGCCCCAGGCCCTGGCGTCGCGCCTGCGTCCGCAGTGGCGGAGGGGGCCTCGATTGCGGTCGCGGCCAGGGCCGGGAGTGACAGCCGAGACGAAGGTGGAGGCGGGAGCCAAGTTGGCGGTTCAACAGGCGACAAAGCAGCGCCGCGCGCTCCGGCAACCAAGCGCAGCGCATCCGACGGCGTGCATCCTTCGGTCCATCCTTCGAGCGACGGAGGTGGCACCTCATGACGGTCCGGCTGAGCGGAGGCGCAGAAGCACAGGGCTTGCGCTGCACGCCTGGCGACTGTGCTGAACACGGTCGTGGCCAGGGCCGCGAGCGTCGTTGTCAGCGCAAGGCCGGGCATGGGCACTGCCCCGGGAACAGAAGCGGCGGCAGGGGTGGCGACAAGGGCGGCGGCGAGCGCGGACGCGAGGGCGGGAGCGGAAGCGGGAGCGGGATCGGGAGCGGGGGCAATGGCGTCAGCGAGAGCCAGACCGGCGCGGTTGTGGTCGCGGTCGTGCCGCACTCCTTCCGGTCCGTGAGCAAGTACGTCGCCGTGCTCGCACTTTCGGTGGAGAACGCCGCCGCGTACTTCGCGGACACTCTTGTCCGCACCATCTTCATGGCGGTCGTTATCTTTGTGTTCGTCCTCCTATGGCGCACCACCTACTCGGTGACCGGCCATCCGACCATAGCGGGCTTCTCCGTAGCGCAGATGATCTGGTATCTCGTCATAACTGAGAGCATCATCAACGGAAGGGTCCGCTATTGGCGCAAGATGGACGAGGAAGTCCGGTCGGGACAGATCGCGTACTCCCTGAACAAGCCGGTGAATTACCTCGTCTTCCACTATGCGACCTTCCTTGGCGAGTCCGTGGTCAAGGTCGGAGCCAACCTTCTCATCGGGAGCGCGGTGGCCCTTCTCATGGTAGGCTCCATCAGCGTGCCGCTGGAGGCCGCGCCGTTCGTGATCGCGTCCATGTTGCTGGGCCTCACCGTGGACTACATGACGGAAGCGGCCATCGGCCTCTTGGCCTTCTGGGTCGAGGACACCGCCCCGTTCGGGCTCATATACAACTGCCTCGCGCTGATCCTGGGCGGGACCCTCCTGCCTCTCGACCTCTTTCCGGCTGCACTCCGCAGCGTGGCTGCGGCGCTGCCGATGAACCAGGTGGTCTACGCGCCCGCCAGGATGTTCGCTGGCTTCTCAAGCTCGCAACCGTTCGCCATCCTGATGGGCCAGGTCGCCTGGGTCGCCGTGATGGGCTGCGCGCTGTCGTGCGTATTCCGCCTTGGAAGGAGGCGCCTCGATGTCAACGGCGGATAAGGTGGACAAGGGGGACAAGGGGGCCAACCGGCGTCGCCGTCCTGACGGCGTGGAAGGCCTCATAAAGGCCCCATCTAGCGACGGGGCTGAACCTGCGAAGGCGGGCCTCTTCGCGGACGTGCGGCTCATAACCGCTTATGCGCGGCTCAACCTCCAGGCCGCCATGGAGTATAGGGCGAGCTTCATATCCCAGATCTTCGGCATGTTCCTGAACGATGCCATATGGCTTGCGTTCTGGTGGTTGTACTTCACGGAGTTCCCGGTGCTCGGGTCGTGGCAGCGCGAGGATGTGGTGGTGCTGTGGGCAGTGCTTGCCACGTCCTTCGGTGTGGCCACGGGCCTGTTCGGAAACGCGCTGGGCCTTTCGGGCATCATCCTCCGGGGCGACCTAGATTACTACCTGGTGCTCCCCAGGGACGTGCTTCTACACATCCTCGTAAGCCGCATGAGCACGTCGGCGTGGGGCGACGTCGCCTTCGGCATCCTGGTCTTCATCGCTTTCGGCGGCGCGACCCCGGGTCGGCTCGCCCTTTACATGCTGTCAGTGCTCATCGTCGCCGTCTTCTTCGTCAGCTTCTTCGTGATCGTGAATTCGCTTGCGTTCTTCATTGGGAGCTCCCAGGGGCTCTCGGAGCAGCTTCAGATGACGCTCGTCCACTTTGCATCTTACCCGACCACGATCTTCCAAGGGGCCGCGAGGGTGATCCTCTTCACGTTGATCCCGGCCGGGTTCATTAGTTCGGTTCCAGTGTACGTCCTGCGCCGTTTCCACCCGGGCTTCTTCGCGGCGCTCGTCGCCGCGACCCTGGTCCTGGCGGTCGCCGCGCGCGCCGTCTTCAACTGGGGTCTCCGCCGCTACGAATCCGGGAACCTCGTGACCGGGAGGATCTGAACATCATTTCGGCCGAAATGACAGGACCTGTCTTCACCGATGCGAACATGCCGACGTACGCGGCAGGACGCCCCCACCCCTGCCTCCCCATCCCTACCGCCCGCGGCATCGCCAACGCCCGGACGCGCGCCGCGGGCACAGCCAACAAAAACGTAAGGGAATTACGGGTGGATCTCGGCTGTTGCCCGGCTTGATTATCCGACATCAACCTTGGCCCATACCCGGCGCGCCGCCCGCGGCGGCGATGCAGCCGATACTAGCCACCGCCGCGGCTCCATGCGCCCCACCTCCGGTCCTCCGGCCACGGCAGGAATCAGAAGTGGCTTACCGAATAACGCTATGAACGGAGGAAAGACACGCTTGGCTCGTGGCCAGCCCAGGGTGCGCGGAAAACCCGCCCACTGTTCCGCCAATCGCACTTGAAGTGCACTTGGACGATCGATCCGCGACGAACGGCAAGCGGCGAAAGGTCGGCTGGGGCATCACAGAGTGCCCTCGCCCTCTGAGGGTGCTCACGGGGGTTTACAGGAGGCATGAGGAAGGAGCGATGACACCTGAAGCTTTGCGCAATCTGATCGCACGCGGTGAAACCCTGGACGTGGAGTTCAAGGGTGAAGAGAGGGCTCCCCTTTCAGACCACGACTTGGTTGAAGCAGTGGTGTGCCTGGCCAACCGTCCCAGCTCGCAGGCCGCCTGGTTGTTGATCGGAGTCGAAGACGACGGCCGCATCACGGGTGCGCGCCCGCGCCACGAAGCCGGACGCACGGACACGGCACGCCTCGCAGCTATGATCTCTAGCCGCACCCGGCCTTCGTTGACAGTATGTGTGCAACTCGTCTCGATCGAGGGCAAGGAAGTGCTCGCCATTGAGGTTCCGCCAAACCGCACCCCGGTTGGCACAACCGATGGTCGTTATCTACGACGCGCCATTAGCGGCGATGGCCGCCCCGCATGCGTACCCCTGCACTTTCACGAAATGCAGGCCCTTCAGGCCGATCGCGGGCTGCTTGATTACTCCGCGCTAGTCGTCTCTGAAGCACGCTGGGAAGACCTAGACCCACTCGAATTCGAGCGCTTCCGGCGCAGCATCCGAGAGAGACGAGGGCGCAGCGATGAGAGTTTGTTAGACCTGCCCGACCTTGAGCTTGCGAAGGCTCTTGGCGCCGTGGAAGCTAACGGCCAAGTCAGCGCTGTGCGCGTACTCGGGCTACTGCTCTTCGGGAAGGAGGCGGCGCTGCGACGCCTGCTGCCCGCCCATGAAGTGGCATTCCAGGTGCTGCACGATCAAATGGTGGAAGTCAACGACTTCTTCCGCTGGCCGTTGTTGCGCGTAATGGAGGAAATCGAGGCACGGTTTCGCGCCCGCAACCGCGAGCAGGAACAGCTCGTGGGCATGCTCCGGATAGGCGTGCCCGACTACCCGCCTGCGGCCTTCCGCGAAGGCGTGGCGAACGCGTTGATCCATCGTGACTACACCCGGCTTGGCGCGGTGCACATTCAGTGGCACGATGACCGCATCGAGATCTCCAATCCCGGCGGCTTCCCCGAAGGCGTACGCCTGGATAACCTTCTGGTCACCGCCCCGCGCCCGCGTAACCCCTTGCTGGCCGATGCCTTCAAGCGGGCCGGCGTCGTCGAGCGAACAGCGCGCGGGATCGACACAATCTTCTACGAGCAGCTCCGCAACGGCCGCCCCGCGCCTTCCTATGCACGCAGCGACGCGACAGCCGTCGTACTCGTACTACCGGGCGGCGAGGCCAATCTCAACTTCGTGCGCTTGCTAGTGGAGGAGGCGCAAGCCGGCCGAGACCTGAGACTTGATGATCTGCTCGTTTTGAACGCCCTGTGGCAGGAGCGCGCCGTCACGACGGAGAGGACCGCGCAGCTGATTCAGAAACCTGAATCCGACGCCCGCGGCGTGTTGAACCGTCTCGTGGAAGCCGGATTGGTGGAAGCCCGGGGCGAGAAAAGAGGGCGCGCCTGGCACCTTTCCGCCTCCACCTACCGGCGGCTCGGCGCAAAGGCCGCCTACGTGCGGCAGCACGGCTTCGAACCCCTGCAACAAGAGCAGATGGTACTGCAATACGTGAAGAAGCACGGCCGCATCACTCGCAGGGAGGCGGCAGAGCTGTGCAAGATAGCGTCCCACCAAGCCCGCGCTCTGCTCGCTCGACTGGTTGCCCGAGGTGACTTGACCATGCAAGGACGGCGCAAGGGAGCGTTTTATGTGCGCGCCTCCAAAAATATGGACAACTCCAAATGATTTTTGGATCACTCCAAATAACTCCAAATACCGACCAAAACCGGTGTGCGAAGCGCTAGTATGCCGTGGGACCTGTTCCTCAAGCCCGCTCGGACGAGCGATGTCCGCGAGTCTATTGGACGATTGCCCTGATTCGCTTTGCAATGAGGATACGGTGACTGGGGGTTACACTGCATAATATGGATAGCCTGGACCGGTTGAAGGATCTTCTTCGAGAGCTGTTTCAACTCGACATGGCCGATCTTGACTTCGGACTTTACCGACTCTTCCGCCTCAAGCGGGGGGAAGTTGAAGCCTTCCTCAACGAGCAGCTTCCTAAGGAAGTAGACCGGGCATTTGAGGCGATCACCGACTCGGATCGCGAGGCGTTGAAGAAGTTGGTCGAGGAGTGCGCGAAGCAAGCCCGCGCATCTGTCGCCGACGATGCGATCCTTCCCGGCGGTGAGCCCAATCCGAAGTACACAGAGACCAAAGCCGTCAGGGAGTATGTGGAAGCATGTGGGCGGCTTGCGGCCGTTGATGCCTCCGAGGCGCAGAGGGCTGATGTGTTCAACCTTCTCTACGCATTCTTCTCCCGATACTATGACGACGGAGACTTCATCCCTCGCCGTTTCTTTGGCGCGCGCCCCGGCTACGCGGTCCCCTACAACGGAGAGGAAGTGCTGTTGCACTGGGCAAACAAGGACCAATACTACGTCAAAAGCGGCGAGGCTTTCCGCGACTACGCTTTCACCGTCTCTACCCTCCATGGTGAGTACCGAGTGCACTTCAAGCTCGTTGAGGCGACGGCGCCGAAAGACAATACGAAGGGCGACACTCGTTTCTTCTTCCCCCTCCCCGACGCGGCTGCATTCGACCCGTCCTCGCGAACCTTTACCCTTCCGTTCGAGTACCGCCTACCTACCGAGGTGGAGGCGGCCAGCTACGGGCGGAATTCGAAGGGTCAGGCAGCGATCCTTGACCGCGCTGAGCGAGAAATCCTCGAAGCCGTGCCAGACGAGCTTCTGCGCGCCGCTCTTGCGGCACCTTCTCCCACGGGGAGGGAGAGTCAGAGCGAGCCGAGTCCGACGCTGCTACGGCGGCGATTGACACACTTCACCAAGAAGAACACTTCCGACTACTTCGTTCACAAGAACCTCGGAGGGTTTCTCCGGCAAGAGCTGGAGTTTTTCATCCGGGATCAAGTGGTCCACGAACTGGACCTTGAAGGGGACTTCCAAGCCAAACGGCGGGTGCTACGAGTCTTCCGCAAGCTTGCCGATATCATCATCACCTTCCTAGCCCAGATTGAGGACGCCCAGAAGCGGCTCTTCGAGAAGAAAAAGCTCGTCTTGCAGACGGACTACCTGATCCCTATCCGGCACGTCCCACGGGCACTGTGGCCGGAGGTGCTCGCCAACAAGCCACAGCTCGACGAGTGGAAGGCGCTGTTGGCATTTGAACCCAAGTCGGGCCTCTTCAGCGCTGAAGGCAGGATCACTGAGGATGCACTGGGATTATACCCTACCCTGGTTGTGGACACGCGGCATTTCTCGCAAGGATTTGTGGCGCGGGTATTGGGGTCCGTCGACGATCTGGACCAGCAGACGGGCGGGGTATTGATCCATGCCGACAACTCGCACGCGCTTGCGCTCATACAAGAGTGCTATCGGGATCAAGTGAAGTGTGTCTACATCGATCCCCCGTACAATCGTAATGGCGATGACTTCCCTTACAAGGACCGGTACCGTCACTCCTCATGGCTGGCCATGATGCATAACCGCCTTGCCATGGCCCGTAGCTGCCTTCAGCCTAGCGGAATCTTGTTCTCCAGTATCGACCACAATGAGCGCACCCATCTGAACGTTCTGTTAGACGGGATCTTTGGACACGAGAACCGTGTGGAAGAACTCGTTTGGGCGCAGAATACGACCCATAGCCAGTCGCCTCTCTACTCCACCAACCACGAGTATGTTGAGGTATACGCGCGGGACCTCGCTGCAGTCCAGCAAATCCCGCGTATGCTCAGGGAACCCAAGCCGGGCTACCAGGAAGTCGCGGACCTCATCGAACGCCTGAACCCTGAGTACCCTGCGGTGGCAGAGATCGAACAGGCTCTTGCGGATCTGTACGAACAGCACAAAGAGGAACTTGAAGCGGAGCTGCGGCGAATGGGAATGGCTCTGAATGAGGAGATCCGCAAAACTGACCCCTGGCGCGGCCTGTATAACTACTGTCACGCCGAGTACCGGGACGAGAAAGGCCGCTATGTTCCGGAAACTGAGGCACGGAAGCGACGAGCCCGAATATGGGTGTGGCGGGAGAGTGATCCTTCGGCCCCAGCTCAGAAACAAGCGGAGAACACCCGAAACCCGGCGGACCCGAACTACCGGTTCTATCAACCTCTGCATCCCAGGACCGGAAAACCGTGTCCGCACCCCAAAAGGGGTTGGGCCTGGCCGTATAAGTGGCCGGATGACAGCAGGGAGAGCTTCACCCGGCTAGCAGCCGAAGACCGCATCGTCTGGGGCGAAGACGAATCCAAGGTCCCCCAGTTCAAGCGCTTCCTCCACGAGGTCGAGACCAATGTCGCCAAGTCCTTCTTCCACGATTACACCGACGGCGAGAAGGAATTGGCTGCCCTCTTCGGCCAAACCGCTCTTTTCCCAACCCCGAAGCCGACAACTTTGGTCGCAAGATTCGTTACCCAGTCATGTGACCAAGGAGATACGGTGCTTGACTTCTTCGCTGGCTCAGGCACCACCGGCCACGCCGTCATCAACCTAAACCGCGAAGACGGCGGACGGCGCAAGTTCATCCTGGTGGAGATGGCGGACTACTTCGATACCGTGCTCGTGCCACGGATCAAGAAGGTCATGTTCGCGCCGGAGTGGAAGGACGGGAAACCCAAGCGACTGCCGACGGCGGAGGAAGCCGAGCGGACACCGCGGCTGGTCAAAATCCTTCGCCTGGAGTCCTACGAGGATGCGCTCCACAACACGTTCTCGGACCAAGCTGTCCTGCGCCTGGCAGAGCGAGAGCAGGCGTACCGACAGGCGGTCGGTGATGAGGAATACCGGATCCGGTACCTAGTGAAGCTACCGCTTGAGGCCAGCGACTCGATGCTGAACTTGGCCAAGCTGGAGCACCCCTTTGACTACACACTGGAGATCCTCACTGACCATGGCCCCAGAATCGAGACCGTGGACCTTGTTGAGACGTTCAACTGGCTCTATGGGCTGCGCGTGCACCGGCTACTCACGTGGGTAAACCCTGCGGACACAGCGGGGAAGGAAGATGGCGGCCGGACCTACCGAGCGGTCGTGGCGACCGACCGCGAGGGCAAGAAGCGCATCCTCGTGGTCTGGCGCGACATGGCAGGCCTCGACCCAGCGATTGAGCGCCCGTTCTTGGAAGCCAAAGCCCGAGAGTTCGGTCCGTTTGAGGAACAATGGATCAATGGAGACTCGGCAGCCAAAGGTTTCTCATCTCTGGACGGGCTCTTCAAGCGGCTCATGGAGGAGGGCGTGCGATGAACCTGGAGCGCTCGCTCGTCCTAAACCGCTTCATCCACAGCCTGTTCGGCGCGGACAGGTTCGACGACCTGCGCCGGAGCCTGAGAGATGTGGAGGAAGGCCCGGGGCCTGACGGCCACAGTCACTTCTTCTACGTGCTTGCGAGCAGGGCGGGACTTGATCGCGAGCTTTCCCGGGACCTACCTGATTACGACCTCCGCATCGTGGAATACGAAGCACGGCTCGGAGGGAACCGGCGTGCTGAGCCGTTCCGCGCCTTCAAGTACTTCCAGTATATGGCGCTTCTCTTCACAGAGATTTACCTTGACCGGCTGACCCGAAACCCGGCGGAATTCCTGAGCAGACTCAACGCTTTCCGCGCCGACCACTTGGATTTTGCCAACATCCCAGAATTCGGACCGGATGACCTGCGCAGGCTGGCTTATTTCATGGCCACCGGCAGCGGGAAGACCCTTGTCCTTCATGTAAACATATGGCAGGTCATTCACTACCTGAAAACAGGCAAGCATCCCGAAGCGTTGGTCCGACGATCCGACGCACGTGCAGAGTTTGACAATATCCTTTTGATCACCCCAGGCGAGGGACTCTCTGCCCAGCATTTGACTGAACTGGCCGACAGCGGCCTGGATGCTGCGAGATTCGACAGGTCCTCCACCGGCGGGCTCTTTGGCCCCCGTGTCCACGTCATAGAGATCCACAAACTGGTGGATGAGCCTACGGGTGAGGGTGTAAGCGTGCCCATTGGTGAGCTCGGCACCCGCAACCTCGTCATCGTCGATGAAGGGCACAAGGGCGCAGGGAGCGAGGCTCGGACTTGGAAGACCCGCCAGGAGGCGCTTAGTCGAGACGGGTTTCTCCTGGAGTACTCGGCCACTTTCGCCCAGGCCATCGGAGCGGCGCCTCCGAAGGCTCGCCAGGACCTCCTCGGCACGTACGGAAAGTCGATCCTCTTCGACTACTCGTACCGCTACTTCTACGGAGACGGCTACGGCAAGACGTTTCGCGTCCTGAACCTCAAGAATGCCCCCGCAACCAAAGCCCACGAGCTCATGTTGGGTGGCCTCCTCATCTTCTACCAGCAGATGATGCTGCACCAGCAGCACTACGAAGAAGCACGTGCGTACAACATCGATAAGCCACTATGGGTGCTGCTGGGGACGAGCGTGAGCCGGAAGCGACCGGACGAGAGGGATCCGTCCAGGACAGCGGAGGAGGAACGCACTGATGTTGGCGAGGTGGTGGCGTTTCTCCACAAGTTTCTTGATGACGCCGAGTGGGCGGTCGAGCACATCGCCAAGATTATTGCAGGCAAGAGCGGGTTTGCCGAGCTGGAATCGGGGAACGACCTTTTCGAAAGGCATCTCCGGTACCTTACGGGACAAGACGCAAGTGCTCTCTACGGCCACATCTGCCGGAGTCTGCTCCATGGCCAGGGTGGCCTCGAGGTTGTCGAGATCAAGCAAAGTGGCGAGATTGGGCTGCGCGTCTCTGCCCCAGCACACAGAGAACTTCCGTACTTCGGAATCATCAACATTGGCGACGTGGCAAGTTTCAAGAAGTACCTTGAGCTCAAACACGGGATCCAGGTGAAGGAGGACGTTATCAACACCTCCCTTTTCGACCGGGTCGGCCGCGCCGACTCGCCCATCAATCTGCTCATCGGCGCGAAGAAGTTCATCGAGGGCTGGTCGAGCTGGCGGGTGTCTGCCATGGGCCTCCTGCGAATTGGGAAGGGCGAGGGGTCACAGGTGATCCAGCTCTTCGGGCGCGGCGTGCGCTTGAAGGGAAAGGACAAGTCGCTCAAACGCAGCCACGCCATGGGAGGGGCGCCTGAGTGGCTCGAGAGCCTTGAGACCCTCTACGTCGTCGGTTGGAACGCCGACTACATGCAGACCTTCCGGCAGATGCTCGAGAAGGAGGACCTCGCCAGGGAGCTGCCGCCGCTTCGTGTTGTTCAGCATGAGGAGATCCCTCTGTGGGCCCTGGTTCCACAAACACCTGAGAGCTTCGACCCCTCGGCGGAGATATGGGTGCTCGACGACCAAGGACCTCAAGCCATCGTCGATCTTGTTCCACAGGTTGTCACCTTATCCTCGGAGGCAACAAGCGTTTCCGAGCAAAGCGGCATGGCTGGGAAGGCGGTCACGCTTCTGCCCGGTGAGCCGCGGTATTCACATCTGCTTGATCTCGACAGGCTTTACGTTGAGCTCCTGGAATACAAGGCCGCAAAGCACTACGCAAACGTGTTCATTCCGCGTGAGTCGATCCGCAGAGTCCTGGCCTCTCGTTGCGAAGTCCGCATGCTGGCGGAGGACATAAGGGATCCCGACAGGGTCCAGCGGGCGGTGTCAAGGACTCTCAAAGCATACCTGGACCGTTTCGTGCGTCTTCGCGAGCGAGAGGCGGAAAGTGCGCATGCTGAGCCCAGGCCCCTGGTACGTGAGCGCCAGATCGCGTATGAGTACCGCATCACGGTCCACGCCGAGGGACCTGGCGAGAAGCTCCTCCAGGAGATCGAGCAGCTCCTTCAGAGGCCGATCCAGGATCTCCTGCAGGATGCCGGTGAGCCTCTGCCTCGCCTTTACTTGGACTGGCATCTGTTTAATCCTCTACTTGTGGAAGGCGACAAGGAGTGGCAGGCGCACGTGAACGTTAGCCCGCCGCCGCTGGTCGCGAGCGAGCGGAAGCTTGTCGAGGACCTACGCAACTTCTGGAAGCAGAACGGTGAGAGTCATCGCTACCGTGACACCGAGGTGTACCTTCTGCGAAACCTGCCCAAGGTCGGCGTAGGGTTGTTCATTCGGAGCGGGTTCTACCCCGACTTCATCTTGTGGGTCGGAAACCCTAAGAGAAACACGACCCATGTCATTTTCCTGGATCCGCACGGACTCCATCATGAAGGCCTTGAGAACAATGATCGGTTCGAAGCGATCAAGAAGCTCCGGGAAATTGGGGCGGATACGCGGTTTCAGTCCAAGGGCATCTGTCTGGACGGGTACATCCTCGTTCCGGGGACCACTCCGCTCGAGAATATCCCGGGGGCGAAAGGCAAAACGTGGGCCGATCTCGAGCGCGAGTACCCGCTCCTCCGGCAGGACGAAGAGGGGCTCTATGTTCAGAGAGTGCTCGCGCAGGCGGCCATTGAAGAATACCAAGAAGGCCACTGATGATCGGAGAGCCAGAACCAAATCAGATAAGCTTCTGTTCGCAGGACTAGCCGCAAGAGGTGCGTGGGGACATTGTGGGCAGCCAGGCAAGCGATGTGCAGAGCCTGCGCGTGCCTCGGCGACGACAACGATTGGCAGTGAGGCGCGGGCAGCGTTTTCCCGGCGCGACGAGTTTCGACCATTGGCTTATTAAGCGTTGCGCCGGGATCGCTAAATAGGCCGTTTTGTCGCTAAGCAAAGCTAAATACGGTGAGGTACGCCGCAGAAAGGCTTGGCAAGACGTTTCCGGGCCCTCTGAGCCCTGGGAGCGGTCAACTGCCCTACCGCCTCGGCGCGCACCGTTCGCAGAACTTAAGCGACATGCCGAGCCGCGAACTTGGACAGGATACCTTCCACAACCGCGCCGGGTCCCGGCGGAAAGCGAGGCGGGGCAACGTCCTGGGCCCTGGGCGGGCGCCCCAGTGCCCAACGCCCGCCGCATGCGGATCGCGCCACATGGGGATCGCGGCTGCTGCAATAAGCCATGGCTGCAACCGGGGCCATGGCCGCGACCCGGCCGCGGCCGCGACCGGCCAGTCACGGCCGGCCACGGCCGGCACGGGTCACACCCCGGTCGCACCCGGGTCGCACGAGCCGCGTGGGTCGGACGAGTCACCGCAAGACAGGTCCAGACAAGTCAGGCGCGTCAGGAGCGCCCCGGTTATGCGGTCTACAGGACTGCGTCTATCCTCCGCGCAAGCTCATGCTTGGGCATGAATCCCACGAACTTCTGGACGAGCTGACCTCCTTTGAACAGCCCCAGCGTGGGGATGCTCATTATGCCATAAGTGGTCGCGGATATCCTGTTTTCATCCACGTTCAGCTTCGCGACCTTCATCCTGCCCGCATAGTCCGCGGCGATATCCTCGACCACGGGCGCCATCATCCTGCACGGGCCGCACCATTCCGCCCAGAAGTCGACGAGCACAGGCTCCTCCGATTTGAGCACTTCTTGGGCAAAAGTGGCATCGCTGACCTCAATGACTCCCTTTGCCATGTCGAACCCTTCCTTTCTATGGTCTGCCGTCCGGCATTTGCAATCATCTGACGTTCACCTTGTGTTCGCTGTGTCCGCTGTGTTCGCTCCCTGAGCCGTGAACAGCCGTCCGAGGGCCGAGTGTTAGGACAGCTTGCTGAAGATCTTGACGAACCTCGCGAGCGCAGCACGGCTCGCCGGGCTTGCTCCCATGTCCCGTGCCACGCAGTCCACGAGGTGGGATCCGGCTATCGCTATGCCGACTTGCGCCACCGCTGCCTTGAGCGCGGCCACCTGGATGACTACCTCGTCACAGCTCCTGCCGTCTTCGATCATCTTTCGGATGCCCCTCGCCTGGCCCTCTATACGCTTCAACCGCGACAAGATGTCGTTGCGAGCGCTCTCGCTGAGCGTGAGAGCATCGAGGTCAAGTGCGTCGACCCCCCTGTTCTCCCAACCAGCAGGGGCTCCGAGGCCTCTTTCACCAAGCCCATCAGGCCCATCGGACTCGCCCGCGTCGGGCTCACCGCGCGGACCTGGGCTCGTCAGCTTGGTTCCCCGGTCCATTGACTTCTCGGGCACGTCCTCTGCCATCCGGCACACCTCGCATCGGTCCATATTACCCTGCCGGGTATAGTATACGGCGCTCATCCGTGGTGTGTCAAGGAGAACCAGCAAGGTTTTCGAGGTGGGTTCCAATTCGTCCTCCGAGGGGTCATACACATGCATAGGCGAGCTGGAAGTCAGACCGCGCATAGCAAAATGACCCGCCGCCATACGAAGGCACAGAGAAAGTACCAGATGCTCGTTTGACTTCCAGGTTGGCTATCTATAAAGAGCCAACGTCAAAAAGGACGCGGCTGCCCGAGGTCCCTGGTGGGCGTGCCGAGCGGTGCTGCACGTGCCAATCATTCTTCATTTGAAGAAAACGTGGTTGCCGATGATGGCGGTCACGGGCCGCGTCCGAACCCACGGGTCGTAACTCTTGGACGGGTTGTAGAAGCCGATCGCGCCCAGCGACGGATCCTCACCGGCCAGCGCTCGGTCGGCGGCCTCGATCGCCTGCTCCGTAGGAGGCAGGTTGATGGTTCCGTTCGCAACAGGCGTGAACTGCACGTAGCCCTGATCGACCTGGTAGATCACGTCCGTGATGGTGTCTGGGTACTCCGGGCTCTCCACGCGGTTGAGCACCACGGCACCCACAGCCACCTGCCCCTCGAACGGCTCGGCTTCCGCCTCCGCGCGGATCAGCCGCGCGAGGAGAAGGCGTTCCTCGGGACTGGCATCGTAACCCTGCCCAGGCGGCGATGGCTCGGCAGGTGACGGTTCTGGAGATGGTGACGGCTGGGGCGACGGAGACGGAGACGGGGACGGGCTGGGCTCGGACGGGGCAGGCGACGCGCCCCCCGGGCCAGGATCGGGCGCGGGTGCCGGTTCCGGTGCGAGGCCTGGCTCGTTCCCCGGGGCCGTGACGGGCCTTCCGGTCGCGCTCACCGCAGCGAAGACCAAGACTAGGAGCAGAATCAGCGAAACCGTGTTCGTGCTCATGCCTGGTCATTCGACAACACGCGCCCGATCCATTCAAGTAAATGTTGGCTCGCTTGCCACGCCTGCCTGCCTTGCCCAGCCTCCCCTCTTACCTGGGCTCCGCTTTCTTCTGTTCTAAGGGAATCACCGTAAGACTCCTGGGCTCTGCCACGTTCTCAGTCTGTGGATACGGTGAAACCCCACACCTCCGACGCAGACACGGACAAGACTTGGGGCTCATACCCCTCCAGGTTGAGCGTGCCCGAGGCGGGCAGGTTCGGCTCGAGGCTCAAGGCCATGACTCCCCATACGTATTCGCCCGGTTCCAATGGCGGCGAGGGTGGCTGACCTATGAGGCTGTTGTCCCCATACGTGATCGAAGTCGTGGCGCCCCCGCGGACAAGGCCTACCCACACGAGTTCACGGGTCCAGAACGGGTCGTCTGTAATGGCGGCCACGAAAACCGCGTATGCCTCCGCCCCGGACACCGGCTCCCAGTCAAAGACCGGCGTAGCACCGACTTGCTTGACATCAGCGGCAATCACCGTCTCATCAGCCGGATTCGTCAACGAAACCCCCCTCAGCGGCGCTATGGGGGTACGCGACACTGGTGCGCTCTTCGGCCCCTCGCCGGCGCGGTTGTACGCAGACACGGCGTACTCCACTCGCTGTCCCGGGGTGAGCACGGGCGAGCCGTCCATCCACTCCTCCCATTCGCCCCTCAGGACGTCGGCAACGAACCGGCCGTTCCGATACACCTTGAATCCCATCGCGTCGGCTGTCTCATACCGCCAATAAGCGCTTGCGAGTATCACGGCATCGGAACCTGAAGGCGTCCCACGCGCTTTTGGACCGGAACCCTCTCGGAACGCTTTGGCCGTCCCGGCGGGCGCAAGCACCCTGGCGAGCTCGTCGCTCGAAGCCGAGCCGATGTCCCCGGGGCTCCAGGGGAACGTGAACAAGGAATAGTGCATCGTAGTCACCGTGCAGCGGAGGTCTGACGGAGCCACGGGCAACGTCCCTTGAACGGCCTCGTTCTCCACGGTGGCCGTGACTATCCTGTACGCTATGTTGTAGTTGGAATCAACGACCATGGCCACGAGCTTGTGCTCGCCGTTGTTCCATCCGGTTTCGTTAGGCGAGCCGCTCACCGTGTTCCACTCCCAGACAAGGGGCTGTCCGGACTCCACGACTTGGCTCCCGAACCCCCAGGAGCACTCCGGCTCCGAGTCCTCGTCCAGGAAGAGCAGTACTCCAAATATGCCGCTTTCGTCGCTGGGCGTGACAGTGACTTGGACGGTGCCCGAGACCATCGAGGGGCAGTCGACCGTCACGGTCGGCGGCGTCGTCTCTTGCAGGCGACTCGCAATTTGCGACCCAGGTTTCACCATGCGCAGTGAAACCTCGCTGGTGCGGTTGGCCTCCACTTTGACCCCGTACACGATGGTACAAGGCCGGCCCGTTTTTTGGAGCAGAAGGTCATACGTCCCTGGGGTCACGCTGGTAATAGAGAACTTGCCGACCGACGACGTCTGGGCGAGCTTGCTCGTTCCGACGAGCGTCGCGCTCGCGCCCGCCACGCCTGGAGAGGAGGCCAAGAATGTAGCTTCTATCCTCATTTCGTCAGACATGTCGATCTCCGAGACGTACCCTACAATCGTTCCCTTGGACGAGGTGGTGCCTCCGCCACCGCCTAAGCCCCCGAAGCAACCCGCCGTCGCCGTGGCAAGCAAGACGCACAACACCACTAGTCCGCACAGAGCCACCGTCCTCCTCGTCATGCCCCACACAATGTCATGGTGCATCCCTCTTCCCCTCCTATCCGTAATGATGCTGCTGGGTTCCGTTCGACAGGGCTTCTGATTTGCCCTGTACCTGTTCCGACCAGCCGCACCGAGGTGACACTCCAGGCGTTACCCCGCTTGCCTGCGTGTCAGCCTGCCTGGTTGCGGACGGTCGCCGGTCCACCGGCCACCAGCCACTGGCTATGAGGGCACGCGGTCCCTTCGGCGACTCGACTCCGTATGCCTAAACCCAACGCGGAACGTGGCACACCGGGGAGCCCCGAGGCGCTCAAAGACCCCGACGGCGCGTGTCCGGTAAACCGTACAGATCTCTCAAGGGTATGTTACGGGGCGGGAAGTGCCGGATGCAGTACCGGAAATGGTACCAAATACGCCTGAGACTGACCGGGACTGTGCAGGTTTCTGCAAACGGACGGAGAATTATGTGGCGTGGGAACCTCCAATGGAGTCGGCGCCAGGCGCACTGGGGGGAGTGCTGTGTATGCCGCCGGGGGATGGTAGCTTCACTGGCAGCGCGTTCGTGTTCGTAGGTCGCACCAGGGAGCTTGCCGCTCTCAGAGGGGCGGTCTCTTCCCACCCAGACTATCAGGTGTTGAACATCTATGGTCCGGGAGGAATCGGCAAGACACACCTCCTGTACCATTTCGCCGAGGAACTCAGAGGCCAGGGCGCGGCCGTCATCTGGCTCAACGCCCGCGAGATCGAGCTTTCCAGGAAAGGCCTCGCCAAGGCGCTGCACTTGTCGCTCGCGAGGACGGCCCACGTCTCCCCGCTCTCAGTGCCGCGCGTGGGCGGACCCGCAACGCCCGGCTCGCCTCCACCGGCCGTCCCTGCCGTTCCCGCGCAGGTCCCCCCCAAACCGCAGGGAGATGACTTCCCACGAAAGGCGCGGACCGCCGCAAGCGACACGAGCCTCCAGGACACCCTCGTCCTGCTGAGCGCGGTGGCAGACGCCAGGCAGACCGTGGTCGTCATCGACGACTACGAGACTTCTCCTCTCTTTGATGATCTCTTTCGGCGATCGGTTCTGCCGTCACTGGACATGCGAATCCTCGTTGTCATCGCGTCTTGGCACCCTCTCAGCCGGCTCTGGGAAAGCGACCCCGCAACCCTCGCAAGAACCCGGTGCTTGGCTCTGCGATGCCTCGCGCCCCAGGAGGCCGAGCAGCTTTTGCGACAGCGAGGGATCGCGGGGCAGGGTGTCATCGACCGCATCATTCTCTTCGCCGGGGGTCTTCCGCTGGCGCTCGTCCTGGCCGCAGACGCGGAACTTGACCCGGGATCCGCTGGCTCGGCGGATGGGAAGGCGACGCGCGATCGCAGTTACCGGGAGATCTCCCACGAGGTCTTTCGGCGCGTCGTCCGGGAGGTCCCGGATGAGCACGTCCTCAGACTTCTTGAGACGGCGTGCGTGATTCGGCGCTGCAATGAAGAGCTCCTCAGCCATCTTGCGGGCACGCGCGTGACCGCGCTGGACATCAGCAAGCTTACCGGCCTCTCGTTTGTCCACGTGACCGAGGAGGGGCTCACGGTCGACGACGAGATCCGCAACGTCGTCCTGGAGGACATGCGCTGGCGCGCGCCCGAGCGACTGGCATCCCTGAGGCGACTCGCGATGGATTGGTTCAAGAAGAGGCTAGGCGGCGCCGGGGGGGATGACAGCGTGGAGTACCTTTTCTTCACCCCCGACCCGCTCCTTCGCCGCTATTTCTTCACTGAATGGGACGACGCCGGCCTCTCCCGCGATGCCGGCGCGCCCAAGATCGAGGAACTGACGAGCGTCTGCGAAGAGTGGCTGCGTGATTACCTTGGTCAGAAGGGTGATCGTCCGGAAGAGGTCCACCAGATCTCAAGGCTTTTCGAGCTTTACCCAGATAAGTTCATAGCTGTGAGGGAACGCGACGGTCGCCTCGCGGGCTTCACTTGTCTCATCCCGGTGGAAGAACGTTCCCTGCCCGTCCTGCGGGCGTCAGAGGTAACGAGGCTGTGCGTGGACCATCTACCGGGCCCACGCGGCGTACCTCACATCCTTCTCTTCCCGTTCATCACGAGGAGCGCCTACTCTTACCAAGCCAGAGCCGCGTTGGTACAGGCGGTCTTTGAGTGGCAGACCGAACACGACGCGAACGCCGTGTTCGCGACGTGGGTCCACGAGGAAACGGCCGCCTCAAGGGCGGAGAAGCTCGGCTTCAAGCGGCTGCAAGAGCCTGTTTGCACAGCGTACGGGCCGGGCATGCCTGTCACCTATTACTGCCTCGATCTCACCAACAGGTCCGTTCAGAGCTGGCTCGCAGAAATGCTCGGACAGGGAGAGGCCCCACGGGCAACGAGCCTCTCCTACCAGGAAATTGTTCAAGAGACGATCTTCTGCCTTCGCCACTTCTGGGATGATGAGAAGCTGGAATGCAGCAGGATATCCCGCCTGCGCGTTGTGGCGGACCGTCTCGCTCGCAGGGACACGCCGGGGAAGGCCGGCGACGCCACGACCGGTGTGCGTCCGGCCGCCGTGCCAGACGCCATCCGTTCACTGCTCAAAGACGCCATCGCGCTCTTGTCCCAAGGCACGGGACGTTTCGCCTTCCATTCTGGAGCAGACCAGGCGAGACTCATTCGGCTGGCCTATATCGACCGGGCCGGGTCCCATGAGCGCATGATGGAACGACTCGGCTTGCCGCGGACCACTTACTACAGGCGGCTCCGCCGCGCCCTCCACAACATCGCCGCCATAGTTGCGTCGCTGGAACAGGATGCGACAGGCTCGTGACACGCACCGCCAGTCGGCTTACCTTGACACGTCCCCCTCTGCATGCTACACTGCGGTTAGCAGCTCATATTAGGAGCAGGTGCTAATCGCCGTTCCCGGTGCGCGTGCTCCCAACGTGCCACCGCAACAAGCACATGCCACCGCATCGAATGGGCTTCCACGGCTCATGCTTCATGGCACGGCTTCACGCTGCGCAAGCGCCGCGTCACGCCGGCCACTGGCGTGGGTGGCCCGGCGCCTCTCTCATCCGGGAGCCGCGTCGACGTATTGTGATTGCTAGATTGTTTGGGGATTGCCACTCTATTGCCACGCTAAAAGAGGAGGCGGGAGCGATGAATTACTTCCTCACTGAAGAGCAGCAGATGATCCGCGACCTTGCGAGGAAGATCGCGGAAGAAAAGGTTGCGCCGCGCGCAGCAGAATTCGATGAGGCCGAGGAGTCTCCGTGGGAGCTCATCAAGGTCCTCGCCGACGCAGGCCTGTTCGGTGTCTGGGTCCCCGAGGAATACGGCGGCCTCGGGGGAGGCGTGTTCGAGCAGTGCCTCGTGGTCGAGGAGCTTTCCCGAGCATGTGGCGCCGTGGCCGTCTCGTATGCCGCGAGCGCGCTCGGAGGCTTCCCCATCCTGCTCTTCGGGACCGACGAGCAAAAGCGCAAGTACATGCCGGACATCGCGTCCGGGGCGAGGCTCGCCGCGTTCGCCCTCACAGAGCCCGGCGCGGGGTCGGACGCGTCGAGCATCCGCACCACGGCGACGCGCGACGGTGACTACTACATACTGAACGGCACCAAGCAATGGATCACGAGCGGAGGCGAGGCCGAGATATACACGGTCATCGCCACGGTCGATCCGTCCAAAGGCGCGCGGGGGATGACCGCCTTCATCGTGGAAAAGGGCACCCCCGGCTTCGAGTTCGGCAAGAAGGAAAAGAAGATGGGCATAAGGGCCTCCGCCACGCGCGAGCTCATCTTCCGCGACTGCCGCGTTCCCGCCGCGAACATCCTCGATCGCGAAGGCAAGGGCTTCATCGTAGCCATGCGCACCTTCGACCGCACTCGTCCCGGCGTGGCGGCCCAGGCCGTCGGCATAGCCCAGGGTGCTCTCGACAAGGCCGCGAGGTATGCCACGGAGCGCGTCCAGTTTGGCAAGAGGATCGCCGAATTCCAGGCGATCGAGCACATGCTCGCGGACATGGCGACTCAGGTGGAGGCGGCGCGCGCTCTCGTCTACGCGACCGCGCGCATGATAGACGCGGGTGAGCGTGATTTCTCCAAGGAAGCGTCCATGGCAAAGGTTTTCGCATCCGATGTCGCGATGCGCGTAACCACCGACGCGGTCCAGATATTCGGGGGATACGGCTACATGCGCGACTACCCTGTGGAGAAGATGATGCGGGACGCCAAGATAACCCAGATCTACGAGGGCACCAACCAGATCCAGCGCTCCATCATCGGGGGCGCCGTGATCAAGGAGGCCATGAGGGAGGCCGCCAGGCGGAAATGAACATCGCCGTTCTCATCAAGCAGGTTCCAGAGACAACCGACGTGAAGATAAACCGGGAGACGAACACCCTGATGCGTGAGGGTGTGGCGTCCATCATAAACCCGTTCGACATGTACGCCATCGAAGAGGCGCTACGCATCCGCGAGCGGCACGGCGGCAAGGTCACCGTCATCACCATGGGCCCTCCGCAGGCAGAGGAGGCGCTTCGCCAGGCCCTCGCCCTCGGCGCGGACGAGGCCGTGCTCCTCTCGGACCGCGCGTTCGCGGGCGCAGACACGCTTGCCACGTCTTACACGCTGGCGAAGGCTATAGAGAAGGCGGGCGGGTTCGATCTCATCGTGTGCGGCAAGCAGGCCTCCGACGGTGACACCGCCCAGGTCGGCCCAGAGGTCGCTGAGAACCTTGACATCCCTCACGTAACGTATGTCCGCAAGATCGAAGAGCTATCCCCTGACGCAGGAGCCGCAGCCGGGCCCGGCGGGGACGGCTTGGGAGGCGCCAGCGTCGGACCAGGGCGCGATGCCTCTGCAGATGCCTCTGCAGTCCGCGGAGGTTCTGGCGACCGCGACCGTGGCTTCATCCGGGTCCAGCGTATGACAGAGGAGGGCTACGAGGTCATCGAGTCGCCCCTCCCGGTGCTCATCACGGTGGTGAAGGAGATAAACGAGCCCAGGATGCCCTCGATAAAGGGCATGCTCAGGGCGAAAAAGGCGGTCATCACTACCTGGAGCGCGGCGGACCTCGGCGCTGACCCCGGCCGCGTGGGCCTTGCGGGCTCACCGACGCGCGTCATCAAGGTTTTCACGCCCGAGCAGAGACGGGCGGGTGAGATAATCGAGGGCGCAACGGTCCAGGAGAAAGTGCGAACCCTTGTGGCGAAGCTCAAGGAAACCCACCTGGTTTAGCGCCCCATTACACGCCGGGGGCCCATGCATGGGAGCAGGCTCCCGGTGCTCACCGGCTGCTCGCAGGCTCGCAGGCCCGCAGGGTCGCGGACCCGCGGGGCCGCGGGCTCGGGGAGGCCTGGCGGGTGGTGGAGGCTGAGCCGATGGTGGATGCCGATGGTGGATGAGGTGCGTTCGGATTGGAGAGGAGCGGTGGAAGTGGCTGTGCGTGTTGTTTCGGATAGATGCACAGGGTGCGAGGCGTGTGTCGCCTCGTGCCCGTACGGGGCCATTGCGGTGCAGGACGGCGTTGCTGTCATGCTCGAGAACTGCATCCAGTGCGGGGCGTGCGCCGGGGCGTGCCCGGCCGAGGCCATCGAGATCGATGAGATGAGCCCCGGCACCCGGCCCGAAGCCGCCGGGGAGAGGGACAGCCGGGCGGCACGGCCCGCCAGCGGTGAAGAGTTTGGCGATAGTGGCGACAAGTGGCGCGACGTTTGGGTGTTCGCGGAGCAGCGCAAGGGAAAGCCTTCGAGCGTCGTGTACGAGCTCCTTGGCGAAGGCCGAAAGCTCGCCGACGATCTGGGCGAGGAGCTTTGTGCGGCGCTCCTCGGCCACGACGTGGACGAGGCCGCAAATGATCTGATCGCGCACGGAGCGGAGAAGGTGTACGTGGTCGACGACCCGGCCCTCGCCGATTTCCAGGATGAACCTTACGCGCAGGTCATAGCCGAGCTCGTCAAGGAGTACAGGCCATCCATCTTCCTCCTTGGCGCGACTACCATAGGGAGATCCCTAGGCCCGAGGGTGGCGGCAAGGCTCAGGACCGGTCTCACCGCCGACTGCACGGGGCTTTCCATCGATAAGGAAAAGCGCTTGCTCCTTCAGACGCGTCCCGCCTTCGGTGGGAACATCATGGCCACCATCATCTGTCCGGACAGCCGCCCGCAGATGGCGACAGTGAGGCACAAGGTGATGAAACGCGCGGCGCGCGACAACGCCAGGCGCGGCGACATCATCAAGCTGGTCAAGGAGGTCCTGCCGCCCAGGGCGAGGCTGGTCAAGGTGGTCGAGGAAACTCAGCAGACGGTGAACCTCGCCGAGGCCGACATCATCGTCTCCGGGGGCCGTGGTCTCGGAAAGGCGGAGAACTTCAAGCTCATCGAGGACCTCGCGCGCGTCCTGGGCGCCGCCGTAGGAGCGTCCCGCGCCGCGGTGGACGCCGGGTGGATACCGTACGCGCACCAGGTCGGGCAGACCGGCAAGACCGTGTGCCCGAAGATATACATCGCGTGCGGCATCTCCGGTGCGATCCAGCACTTAGCCGGCATGGGGTCCTCCGATATCATCGTGGCCATCAACAAGGATCCGTCCGCACCCATATTCAATGTGGCAACTTACGGTATCGTGGGAGACCTCTTCGAGGTGGTGCCCGCGCTCACGGCGGAGCTGAGCAGAGGCAGTAGTGAGTGACCTATGGGTATGGTATGGGCTGGGTATGGACCGACCACGCCGATGCGGAGCCATGATGCCGTTGAAATCGCTGGAAATACGCCTGCCTCCCCTTGACAAACCTGGAGACTCGTAATAGCATCGTTAAAAATACATCTTCAAGGGACTTTGAGGCGAGTGAGGTGATCCTATACAGCTGTAGTAACGGGTTCGACTTGGGTCACGATCTCTTTTCGTTGATGGCATGGCATAGCGTGGCTACAGCAGCTTTTCAGCCCACATCTGCAGCCTGATTGTGGAACGCGAAGCACTCGAGGAGGGAGAAGAGTTGATCATACGCAGTATACAGCTACTGCCGTTCAAGATTCCTTGCGTCGCGCCTTCATCGACTGCCCCGGAGCTGGGGCGCTCGCTCCCGGGAGCAGCCCGCATCGTTCTCGTAACCTAGGGACGCGTCTTTTTATTCCCGCGGGCCCTTATGTAACCGACATCGCGGCGCGCTCGCGAGCGCCTCGATGCCCCGCGAGTCTTGCTAACCAAGGCTCCTGGTGTTCATTTGCCACCTAGAAGGCCATTTGGCCACCCATAGGGCACTCGTAAGCACGGCTCATAGCACGGTGTGTGCTACGCACACACGAATTCACGAATTGAGGAAGCAGAAGGGGTTGAGAGATTGTGAGAAGCAGAGCACGGATGAGATGGGTCAAGTGGATCATGCTGACAATCATTTGCGTTGCGACCACAGCCGGAACGGCCGCCTTTGCGGCAGGCGGCGGCAGCGCGAGTGACACCGCCGAGAGGGTCATCCGCCCGATTTACATTCTGACAAGGCCGCAGTCGTCCTCGCCGGACGAGTTCGAGAGCGCGACGCTCATCGCGAACGCCATGAAACAGGTAGGGATCGATGCCCGCGTAAAGGTAGTACCATGGGAGCAGATGGCCGATGTTGTGTGGTACCAGCGGGATAAGTGGGACATGACTGGCTGGCAGATGACCGCCCGTCCAGAAAGGCTGGACCCGGACGAGGTCATTTACAACCTGTTCCATTCCAGCACGGCGCAGGATGGCTACAACTTCGTAGGCTACATAAACCCAGCGTACGACAAGGTCGCCGAGCAACAGCGGGTCACCATGGACCCCGAGAAGCGCAGGCAGCTGGTGCTAAAGGCTCAGCAGATACTCGCGGACGACGCCGTGTATGATTTCCTCGTGCACCAAAAGATCGGCTTCGTTTACAACAACAAGGTATTCGCGGCTAACTCAATCAAGAACATGGCAGGCCTGGGCATCAAGAACTTCTGGACATACATCTACGCCACCCCAATTGGCTCGCAGAAAAGCATGATCCTTAACAGCAACGACACGGTCCAGGCAGTCAACCCGTTCTACATCAGCGGCACGGTGGACTCGTGGGTGACCGAGCTCATCTGGGACCGTTTGATGCGCATGGGCACGGACGGACTCCCGAAGCCCTGGGCGGCCGAGTCCGTTAAGTGGCTGTCCGACACCCAAGTCAAGGTGGTCCTCCGCAAGGGCATGAAATGGCACGACGGGAAGCCAGTGACCGCGGAAGACGTCAAGTTCTCCTTCGAAGCTCCCATGGGCGACAAGGTGCCCATGTACAAGCCATTCGTCAGCAATATAGACAAGATCGAGATAGTAGACCCGAACACTCTCATTTTCAGACTCAAGCAGCCTTCGGCAACCTTCGAGACCGCCTCCCTCGCGAAGATCAATCTAGTTCCGAAGCACATATGGGAGCCCATCCTCAAGGACCTTGCTAACAAACCGGAGACCGCCGAGAGCTACCAGGAGAAGGTGCCCATCGGGTCCGGGCCGTTCAAGTTCAGCAGCTGGAAATTCTCGGAGGAGATCGTTCTCGAGGCCAACCGCGACTACTTCCAGCCTCCGAAGATCGACAAGTGGATCTGCCGGTTCATCCCGAATATGGAGGCAACCCTCGGCATGCTCCAGACAGGAGAGCTCAACTTCCTCGCCACCTACGTGGGTGACCCGCAGATTCTGGAGCAGAAGGTCAAGGCGAACCCGAACTTGACGATGGTGTACGCTGTGGACCTCGGGTTCAGGTTCTTCGCTATGAACCTGCGACGTCCGCCATTCGACGACGTCGCGTTCCGGAGGGCCATCCTGGCGCTGACCGACCGGCAGCTGATCGTGAACGCTGTGTGGAAGGGATTCGCCGTGCCCGCAGACTCCGTGGTATCCCCAGCGCTGGACTTCTGGAAGAACAAGAACCTCAACTATCCGCAGGGCGGGGTGAAGGCCGCGAAGGAGATCCTGAAGTCCGCGGGTTACGAGTGGGACAGCAAGGGCAGGCTGCTCTATCCGAAGGGCAGAAAGGAAGAAACGCCCCCAGCGTCCTGACGCTCGTTCGGGGTCTTGCTGCCGCCTGCCGCGGCCCTCGCCTTGAGCGCAGGGCCGGGGCCGCGAGCCTTTGCCGTTGATGCAGAGGATGTCGGGCGCGTCAGGCTGTCAAGGATGTCGGGGTTGCCGGCGGTTGCGCGAGCGGCGTCAATATCCGGCCGCTGGCCTGATGGGCGATGGGCCGGGTTTTGGCAGGGCGCCCGCCCACCTCGGAGCGGGGCGGGGGCGCCGCCCGCGAGTGCAACACCGGCAACCCTGGCCGAAAGAGCCTGTGGAGGCTTTGAACCTTCCGGGTTCCTCGAGGCGCTGGGAGACGCTGGCAGAGAGGGATACGTCATGAGGTTTAACTGGAAGTTCTTCGCGCAGAGATTCGCCCAAATGCTTCTTACCCTGTGGATCATCGTCACCATTCTGTTTTTCCTGTTCCGTCTGATGCCCGGCAACCCTCTGGTAGCGTACATAGATCCGACGTTCACTCAGGAACAGCAGGAGATCCTCATACGCCAGTTCGGGTTGGACAAGCCACTATGGCAACAGTACTTTGTTTACCTGGGCAACCTCCTCAAGGGAGAACTCGGTGACTCGTTCTTCTACAAGGACTCTGTCGTCGACGTGGTGTGGAAGGTCCTACCGAACACCGTCTATCTAATGCTCCTTTCCCTCGTGATCGCGTATGTCATCGGGGTGCTCGGGGGCATTGCCCTGGCGTGGCGGCGCGGGCAGAGGTCCGAGACGGTTGGGATCGTCTTAACCCTTCTCACCAGGTCCAGCCCGGAGTTTTGGGTAGGGATGATCCTTCTGGCGGTCTTCTCGTTCAAGCTGCACTGGTTCCCGTCCGGGGGATCTTCGCCTGCTGGCATCGTCTACGGCTCCGAGCTTGAGAAACTGCTCTCGCCGTCGTTCTGGCATCACATGTTCTTGCCGGCGCTCACGCTCGCTTTGTACCTGCTCGGCCTTCCGCTCCTCCTTATGCGTTCCAGCATGCTGGACGTCTTGGGCGAAGCGTACGTAGACATGGCGCGGATGAAGGGCCTGAGCGACAGGCGCATCATGTTCAAGTACGCCGCGAGAAACGCCGCCTTGCCGGTGGTAACCGCGATGGCCGTTGGTGTGGGCTACGCTATCGGCGGGAACGTGGTCGTAGAGACCGTCTTCAGCTGGCCGGGACTGGGGAGGCTGCTGATAAAGGCGGTATCGGCCAGCGACTATCCGCTCTCCCAGGGGGCTTTCCTGCTTATCGCCGCGGTGATGGTGCTCATGAACTTCGTGGCTGACATTCTTTACAGTGTGCTGGATCCACGGGTAAGCCTCGAGAGCAAGGGGGCGAGCTTGTGAGGGCACGTCGACTTGCTTTCTTGAAAAAGGCTCTAGCTGATACGTATGGGTTTTTGAGGCGAGACAAGTTTGCGATGGCTGGCGCTATGATCTACCTCTTTTTCATCCTGGTTGCCGTGTTCGCGCCATACATCGCGCCTTACGACCCTCACGAGCTGATCATAGAGGGCAGCGACCTGGCGTCAGACCGCCCGCCGTCTGCGCAGCACTTGCTCGGGACGACCAACATGGCGAGGGACATTTTCTCCCAGCTCGTGTATGGGGCCCGTCCCGCCCTTACCGTCGGGTTCAGCGCCGCGTTCTTCGTCGTGGTGCTGGGGACCCTCGTAGGGCTCCTCGCAGGATACTTCAGGGGATGGGTCGACACCGTCTTGATGAGACTGGCGGACGTCGCCTTCGGAGTGCCGTTCGAGCCCTTCGTAATAGTCCTGGTCGGCTTCCTCGGGCCGAGCACGTGGAATATAGTCCTGGCCATGGCGCTCCTGCTCTGGCGAGATACCGCGAGGGTCATCAGATCTCAGGTCTTGACGATCCGGGAGCGGAGCTTCATCGAGGCCGCGAGAGCGTCCGGCGCGTCTCACCTGCGAATCATGTTCGTATACATAGCGCCGAACATCCTTCCGCTCTCGCTCCTCTATGGGTCGCTCGCAATGGGCTGGGCCATCCTGACCGAGGCCGCTGTGAGCTTCCTGGGCTTCGGTGACCCTAACGTGATAAGCTGGGGATACATGTTGCACGACGCCTATGTGTCGCAGGCTTTGTCCCGAGGCGCGTTTTACTGGTTTGTCCCGCCCGGCCTATGCATCATGCTGACGGTGATGGCCGGGTTCTACCTCGGACGCGGTTCGGAGGAGATCCTCCATCCAAGGCTGAAAAACGTTTGAACCATTCGATCAGCTGAGAATTCAAGTGGAGATGGACAGGATGCCCTTACTAGACGTCAGGGAACTCAAGATCTACTATAGGACGACCCGGGGATGCAACAAGGCCGTGGACGGCGTCTCCTTCAGTCTGGACGAGGGGGAGAGCATCGGGCTCGTGGGAGAGAGTGGCTGCGGCAAGAGCACGTCGGCAAGGGGAATCATCCGCGTCATGCCGCGCAACGCCTATATAGCCGGCGGCGAAGTGGTTTTCGATGGCGAGGACCTCGTGCGGCTGCCCGAGAGCCGGATGCGCGAGATTCGCTGGAACAAGCTCTCTCTCATCCCGCAGGCCGCCATGGACTCGCTCAACCCGGTGTACCCGGTGGTGGACCAATTCGTGGAGGTGCTGTGCCTGAAGGGTGGCATGAGCCGGAGGCAGGCGCGCGAACGGGCTAGAGAGCTCTTCCGTATGGTCGGCCTCGACGGAGAACGCCTCACCTACTATCCTCATGAGTTCTCGGGAGGCATGAAGCAGCGCGCGGTGATCGCCCTGGCCCTCGCGTTGAACCCCAAACTAGTAATCGCCGACGAACCCGTGACCGCACTCGACGTCATAGTACAAAGCCAGATCCTTCGGGAGTTGAAGAGGCTGCGCAGGGACCTGGGAATCTCGTTGATAATGATTACACACGACGTCTCGGTGGTTGCGGACATCTGCGAGTCCGTGGTGGTGATGTACGCGGGCAGAGTCGTGGAAAAGGGAGCGGTCAGGGATGTGCTCAAAGGCCCGGCTCATCCCTACACGATGGGATTGAAAAACGCCTTTCCCGACCTGCGAAACCCACGAAGGACTCTCATATCCATCGAGGGGTCGCCTCCGGATTTGGTAGACGCGCCCGAGGGGTGCAGGTTCGCCGCAAGGTGCCCGTTCAGAGAAGCCTCGTGTGAGGAGAGAGCCCCGGAACTAGTCGAGGTGTCTCCCGGCCATTATTCCGCCTGCTTCCGTCTGGACGACATCGACTCGCTGCGGCGGAAGGCAGAGGAGGTGGAAACGTGGCAGAAGGTGGCTATCTCGTAGACGTGCAGGACATCACCAAATCCTTCCCCATCCGGCAGGGATTGTTCCTCAGCAGGCAGAAGGGCAGCGTCCTCCATGCGGTAAATGGAGTGAGTTTCAGACTGAAGCGGGGCGAATCCTTGGGTCTTGCCGGTGAGAGCGGCTGCGGCAAGACCACCACAGGGAGGATACTGTTGAAGCTCTGTGAGCCCACGGGCGGAAGGTACTTCTTCAACGGCAAGGACGTCACACACATGAATCACGGCCACGAACTCAAGGAGTTCAGGAAGCAGGCTCAGCTCGTGTTTCAGAACCCCTTCGAGGCCTTGAACCCAAGGTTCACGGTGTTCCGTTCCATAGCCGAGCCGCTCATCATCCATAACATAGGAAGCAAGAGCGAGCGAGCGGACTTGGTAAAAGAGGCGCTAGAAATGGTGAACCTCAAGCCCGCTGAAGCGTTTTTCGACAAATACCCGCACCAGATGAGCGGCGGGCAGCTTCAACGGGTCGTCCTGGCCCGGGCTCTCGTGGTCAAACCAATGTTCATCGTGGCGGACGAGCCCGTTTCAATGCTAGACGTCTCCATAAGAGCGGGCGTGCTGAACCTCATGGGTGAGATCGCGCGGAGCATGCGGCTCACCACGGTGTACATTTCACACGATCTTTCGCTGATCCGGTACCTGTGTGACTACACGGCGATCATGTACCTCGGCCAGATCGTGGAGATCGGGCCGACCGAGAAAGTGCTGTGCGAACCAGAGCACCCCTATACTCAGGCCCTGATCTCGGCGGTGCCCTCCCCCGATCCCGATTTCAAGGGGGGCGAACTGAAGATAACGAGCCATGTGCCAAGCCCGGTCGACCTGCCCCGCGGGTGCCTGTTCCAGGACCGTTGTCCTTACGTCGAGTCCGTCTGCAGGCAGGTGCAACCAGACCTTCGCGAGCGCGGGGCGAGCCACGCGGTGAGGTGCCACATGGTAAGTGGGGCCATAGAGGCGGCAAGCACGGCATAAGGACGCGTGCGCAAGTCTCATGCGCCGCGTGTTGCGCGGTGCGCGGCAAGACGTCGCACTTACTTGGAACCTGGGAGGAGGAGTTCAGGATGAAGATCGTATACGTCGTGCCCGGCACAATGGACGAAAAGGAAATGGCAAGAAGAGGAAAGTTGCTTCGCGAATGGGCCGCCCCTGGCGTTCAGGTGGACATCACCGGGGTGACGGAGGGGCCCGCGTCCATCGAATCGATGTATGAGGAATACCTTAGCGTACCAGCAACCGCGAAGAAGATGTTCGAGCTCGAGCAACAGGGGTACGATGCTGCCATCCTCGGGTGCGCAGGGGACCCCGGGCTCGACGCAATGCGGGAGATCACATCAAAAATGCTGGTGGTCGGCCCCGCTGAATCGAGCTTCGTCGTGGCGGCGATGCTCGGCTACAAGTTCTCGCTCCTCACCGTCACGGACAGCATGATCCCGAGCAGCTACGAGCTGGTGCACAAGGCGGGCGTAGCCGCCAAGCTGGCCTCCGTCAGGGCGGTCAATGTGCCCGTCCTGGAGCTTGCCGCCAATAGACAGGCTACCCTCGAGAAGATAATCGCGCTTGGCCGCCGGGCCATCGAGGAAGATGGGGCGCACGTGTTGGTCTTGGGCTGCATGTCCATGGGGTTCCTGAACGTCGCGGAGGACGTTCAGGCCGCTCTAGGCGTCCCGGTGGTGAACCCGTCCAAGGTCGCCTTGAAGGTAGCCGAGGCCCTCGTCGGGTCGAACCTGCGCCACTCCAAGAAGGCGTTTGCGCTTCCACCGAAACTTGCCGCGGGCAAGGTGGGCTCCATCGATGACCTGTACGTAAGGCTCTGAGCGGGAGAAAAGCGGCCAAGGTCAAGGACCAGGGTCAAGGATCGACTCGCTGCGAGAGGCTAGTGCGATTGTCCGTCCCGTGAGGCCGCGCAAACCCCGGATAGGCTCGTAAGGCACTGCTTTCCGTAAAGCTCGAGAATGAGCTGGGCTTCGCCACGGCCTATGCCCGCCTGTCTCGCGATCTCAGACAGCGTTAATCCCTGGTCGGCGAGGCTGAGCACGAGAGCGTGCTTCCCAGAAACCCTGGGGCCGCCCGTCAGCGCCTGGTCCGCCCCTGCCTGCTTCACCCGTGCGCAGGCGGCCTCCGGTGCCGCGCTCGCATCCCGCTCCCCGCCCGCTGCCCGCCCGGCGCTTGCGGCCGGTCCGAGAGTCAACGCCTCCGCTACGGCCGGGCCTGTACCAGCGACACCCGTGTCGGGCTGGCTCGCGAGCTGGCGCGCGCCTTGATCATCCAACGGAGCGCTGGCCATCCCACACGTGCCCGGAGACGGCGATGCCCCTTCCTCCACCTGGGAGCCGGACCGGGAGCCTTGTTGGGCTTCGCGCTCGAGCGCGGCCACAGCCCCCTTGAGCTGGTCAATCCTATCCTCCGCCTCGTCAAGGAGCCGGGCGGCGGCCGCAGCCCTCTCCTCGAGGTCTTGGATCGCCCTTGCCGCGGCCTCCTCAATTGCGCGAGTGGCCTCGCCAACGGCATCCTCGAAACGTGCTGGATCGCCGGCGCTCTTCACGCGGTCGCGCCTGCCGCGCCCGTGGCTCCCGCGCCCGCCCCCATCACGCCCGCTTGGAGCGGGCGCGGCCTGCTGCGCCGCGCGGCGCTCGCCGAGCATCATCCCCAGGGAGAACACTATGAACAAGATGCCCACCACGATGACGGCCAGGGCTGCAAGGACGTCCCAGGGCACCCGAGATAGCACTAAACTGTCCACGCTCTATACCTCCACGTCGATTATGCGCCCGGGCAGCGGGGATTCGCCGCCCGTCCCGGTCGGAGCGGTTCTGGCCAGAGCGGTTCCGGGTGCGCCGGTTCCGGACGCGCCGGTTCCGGCTGGCGCATCCGACGCGTCTCCGGTTCCACGCTCCCGTCGCGCCCCTGCCTGCTCGGAGCCGGCCCCTCCCGAACCCTTGCGACGCCGCTCTTTTTCGTCGCGGATTATCCCTTCTTCTGCCCTGGGCGACGATGTCACCTGAGAAGACCTCTCATCGGCGCGCTTCGAAAGCTCCGCCGCGAACGCCTGTTGTCCCGTGGCACCCGCCTCGTTCTGCACTCGCTGGACCCGTTCGGCCTCCGTAGCCCGGGCCACAGCGTTCTGGACGTCAACCGAACGCACGGACATCTTCATCGCCTACCCTTGATCCCCGCGCGGCACCAGCCTCGACCTGAGCCTTAACACCGCGCGGGTGTGGAGTTGCGAGACTCGCCCCTCCGAAACCCCCAGTATGTCTGCTATCTCCTTCACGGTCAGCTCATCATAGTAGTGCAAGGTTACCACGAGCTTCTCGCGCTCGGGCAGCTCATCGATGGCCTTCGCGAGCCGCGCCTTCAGGTCCTCGACCTCACACACGGCCAGTGGGTCGGGGCTTTCCAGGTCCGGGACGGCGTCCAACAGGGTTACGTGGCGCCCGTCCTCGCTCATCTGTATCATCTCATCAAGGGAGAGCACGGCGCCGCGTGAGGCGTCCGCTACCATCCTCTGGAACTCTTCCAGGCTCACGCCGAGCTGCGCCGCGGCCTCCTCGTCGGTGGCGGGCCGGCCGAGCCGTCTTTCGAGGGCCGCGTACGCTCGCGCAATGCGCCTGGCGTTCTGGCGCACGGACCTCGGGACCCAGTCCGCTTCCCTCATGCCGTCGGCCATGGCGCCCTTGATACGCGTGGTCGCGTAGGTCTCGAACTTCACGCCCCTGCCGGGGTCGAATTTCTCGAGAGCCTCGATGAGCCCGATGACACCCCACCCCACCAGGTCCTCGTATCCGACCACCGCCGAAAGCTTCATCGCCATCCTCCCGGCGAGCACGGGAACCATAGGTAGGTAGCGGGCGATGAGTTCGTCCTTGGCCCCGGGGTCCCCTCCCGACTTGTACCTATCCCACAATTCCTCTGTAGCCACGGTGTCACAGCAACCCCTTGCGACGGAGTTCGATTTGCCGCTGCAACACATACCTCGCCAGCATGTCCCGCTGCCGCTCGTCGATCTCCTTGAACTCCACTGCTATCTCTTGGACCCTGCCGTTCTCGGTCTGTCCGGTCGACAACCTCACCACGACGCCCTTGACGGAGACCTTGCCGCACGGGAGCTCCAGCTCCACATCGACCTCGGAGCCGATCTCCAGGTCATGTCTGGACTGCCAAGTCACGATGAGCGCGCCGCCCCCGGACACGTTCATGACCGTTCCCTTGTGCGGAACGAGCCGCCCCTTGGTCCTGTCTCCGTGGTCGACACGCCGATACCGCGCCGGAAGCGAGACGTCAACCCGCGCGTACCGCCGTCTCTGGTCGCGGACAACCTCCACGGGCTTTGTCAACTGCAGCATCGGAAACGGATACACGATCACGGACTCCACTACGGTATCCAGCTTGTACACACCGTCCTGCCGCACCAACTGGATGCACACGGGGTCTCCCTCATCAAGCCTGAGCACTGCGCCCCTGTGCGTGGGTGCCGCCACCACGACCGCATCAAGCCCGATGTCTTCAACCCGGCTTGGGTAACTGCCGGCGTTACGCCCTTCGAGCACAACAAGGGTGATCTTTTGGTTCACTCTGAGCACGTCCTCGACTTCCACGATGGTTACCCTCCCGGGCTCACCTTCTCGCCGCCATAACAGGCTGGACGGTCATGCCGTCGCCTGTCGCCTGTCGCTTGCCGCCTGCCACTTGCTGCCCGCTGCTTGTTGCGTGCTGTGTGCTGCGTGCCGTCGCGCGGCGGGCAAAGCTCACGAGCGCGCGGCGATCCTCCCGAGGAATCCCGCAAGACCGTGACCGGCGAAGCCCCGGATCGATGCGCCGTCCAGACGCCTCGCCATAAGCCTCTCCGCTATCTCGCCGACGGCTCGTGAGGCAGGGCTTGACGGATATCTCACCACGAACGGCGCCTGCTGCATCACCGCCTTAGCTACGAGCGGGTCGCGCGGCACGAATCCCAGCAGCTTGAGATCCACCGAGAGAAACCTCCCGGCAACGAGGGTTATTTTCTCGGCCGCATCTTGCGCATCCTGCAAGTCCCTCGCCATATTCACTATGAGCATCACCGGCGCGGCAGGGTTCTCGTAGGACACCACTTTGATGGTGGCGTATGCGTCCGCTATGGAGGTCGGTTCGGGCGTCGTGACCACGATGATCTCCTCGCTGGCCGCGAGAAACCCCACCACACCTGACGAAAGCCCAGCCCCCGTGTCGACGATGATAAAGTCCGCTTCGTTCTCGAGAGCGGCAAGCGCGGAGACGAGCACCGCCCGCTCCGACTCGGGCAGGCGCAGGAGGGAAGTCGCTCCCGAGCCGCACGGAATTATCCTTATCCCGGCCGGACCCGCCACCTCGATGTCGGCAAGGCTTACTTCGCCGGCAGCTACGTGGGCCAGGTTGTATCTGGGGACGATCCCGAGCATGACGTCGATGTTGCCGAGACCCAGGTCGGCGTCGAGGACGACCACCCTCGCGCCGTCCGAAGCGAGGGCGATCGATGTGTTCAGCACTATACTCGTCTTGCCGACCCCGCCTTTGCCGCTCGTGACCGCGATGACCCGTGGCCGCGGGGCCGCGTCGTCATACGCCCCGTCCCAACCCGGGTTCCCGCGCACGAGCCCCCCGTTCCGCGCCCCATCCCGTGTAATGCTGCGAAGGCCGCTCGCCTGGTCGTTCATGTCATCTCCCACCCGTTCCCTTGAGTCTATCTCCACCGTCGGTCTTCACCGCGATTTCGCCGTCCGCCTCAGCGTCGTCCACTCCGCCGCCGAGGATCCACCTGGCCAGCCTGAAGGGGTCGGCCACCTCGATGTCCTCAGGCACGTTCTGCCCGTAAGTCACGTATGAGATCGGCACCTTTACGGCGCTCGTCACTCCGAGGATCGGACCAAGCCGCGAGGTCTCGTCGAGCTTGGAGAAAATGAGCCTGTTGACGCCGCACGGGCTAAACCTCTCCACTATGTCGAGAAGGTCACGGGGTCTCGTGGTCATGCTGAGAACGAGATGCGTCTCATCCACCTGCGCGGCCTCGAGAAACGCCCGAAGCTCCGCCATGTGCATGCCGCTCCTCGGGCTTCTCCCGGCCGTGTCAATGAGCACGAGGTCGCACCCTTCGTGGGCCGCGAGAGCCTGCCTCATCTCGGCAGGCGTGTATACGACCTCGCACGGCACCCCGATTATCTCCGCGTACGTGCGGAGTTGTTCGACAGCGGCTATCCTGTATGTGTCGGCCGTCACGAACGCCACTTTCTTTTTCCCAAAGAGCGCGGTGAGCGCCGCTATTTTGGCGAGGGTCGTGGTCTTGCCCACACCTGTGGGCCCGACCAAGGCAACTACCTTGCGCGATCCAGAAGCGAGCGCGACTCCCCCCGCCACGGGAAGCGTGGCGGTGACGAGGTCCTGTACAAGCTCGTACGGTGACTTTCCCGCCACCTGTGCCTCACGCCATTTCATCTTCGCGGCCTGAATGAGTGCCTCCGCAAGATCAGGATCAACGTCCATGTCCAGGAGACGTTCGTGCATCTCCACGAGGCGCGCCGCTGGCGTGCTTTCGTAAGCGCGCCCGGCGGCGGCAACCGCAACGCCGGCTGGGGTGGCCTGCGTGGGCGCGGCGGGCTCCACCCGGGAACGGGCACCGGACCCGGCGGAGCTTGCACCGGCATCCCTACGGTCGTCACCGGCCTGGGGGTCGCCACCACCGCGGGATGCACGGTCCCGCTCCGCCCAGCCCTCGTCGCTCTGCCCGGCCACCGCACGGGCGTATGCGCGGGCCGCGGCACCGGTTCCCGTTCCCTGCCACGTTCCAGGCCCGGCGGCTCCGGTCCCGGCGCTTGCACGGCTCGTTCTTGCGAGCCCGCCCATTTCAGGAACATTTACATCGAGCGCGGCGATGACCTCAAACCGCTCCCCGCCGAGGAGCCCCGCGAGCCTTCCCCTGCGAGCTTTCCGGGTATGCAGTATCACTGCATCGGGCCCGAGATCCTCGCGCACGGTGTCGAGCGCCTCCTGTATGGTGCGGGCCACGTACCGTTTAATCCTCATTCAGGCTCACCGTCCCGACAGACCTAACCTTCTGGTCCCTGGTGATCTCGTTATACGACAGAACCGCCACGTCCGGCAGCACTCTTTCCACGATCCTCCTTATGTACGGGCGCACTCCTGGCCGGGTAAGGAGTACCGGCTGGTATCCCTCGGTTGCCATCTTCTCCACCGCACGAGAGACAGCTCGGGCGACGGATTGGACGAGCCCGGGCTCAAGAGCGGGCGGCTCGCCCACGCCCGTGCCCACGCCCAGGCCCGCACCCGTGCTGCGCCCCTCGACGGCTCTCGCTATTTCCTCTTCGATCTCCGGGTCGACCGTGGACACCACGAGCTCCCCGTCGGCGTTACGATACTGCCTGCATATCACCCGGGCCAACGCCGCTCGCGCGTGTTCCGTGAGGACATCCACATCGCGCGTCTCCCGCGCGTGGTCGCCCAGCGCCTCGAGAATCGTGGCTACGTTTCGGATAGGCACCCCTTCCCGGAGCAGGTTTTGGAGGACCTTTTGAACGTCGCCCACGGTCATGAGGTTCGGAATGAGCTCCTCGACCACGGCGGGCTCTGTTTTCTTCACGTTATCTATGAGGTTCGCCGTGTCCTGCCTGCTGAGGATCTCCGCGGCGTGCCTCCTGATGACCTCCGTAAGGTGGGTCACGATGACGGATGTCGGGTCCACCACCGTGTAGCCCGCCATCTCAGCCCTTTCCTTGTCCTGCTCGGATATCCAGAGCGCAGGAAGCCCAAAAGCCGGCTCGGTCGTCTCGATGCCTGACACCGGCTCCACCACGATCCCCGGATTCATGGCAAGGTAATACCCGATCATGACCTCCCCGCGCGCCACCTCCACGCCGCGGATCTTGATGGCATAACCCGTGGGCCGGAGCTGGATGTTGTCTCTGATACGGATGTGGGGAAGCACGAGCCCCAGGTCCACCGCGACTTGACGCCTCACCATCGTAACCCGCTCGAGCAGGTTTCCGCCCTGGCTTTCGTCGGCAAGGGAAACGAGGCCGTATCCGATCTCGAGCTCGAGCGGGTCCACGGCCAGCAGAGACATGACGTTTTCAGGCTGCTTGGGTGCGGGAGGTGCTTTCGCGGCCTCCTCGGCCTCGCTTTTCGCCCGCGCCCGCTCCGCGCCGGCCATCGCGTACGAAAGCGCGCCAGCCGCGGCAGCTATCAAGAAGAACGGCACCTTCGGAAGGCCCGGCACCATGCCGAACAGCACCAGCATGCCCGCGGCGATGGCCACGGCCCTCGGTTGTGCGAGGAGTTGGGTCGCAACCTCCTGGCCGAAATTCGATTGCGCCGCGGCGCGGGTCACAATGATGCCTGTGGCCGTGGAGATGAGGAGCGCCGGGATCTGCGACACGAGGCCATCTCCCACGGTGAGGAGGGCGAAGGTCTGAAGCGCCTGCATCACGGGCATGCGTAGCTGGACCATGCCGATTATGATGCCGCCGATGATGTTAACGAGGGTGATTATAACGCCAGCGATGGCGTCGCCCCGCACGAACTTGCTCGCGCCGTCCATGGCGCCGTAGAAGTCTGCCTCGAGCTCGATCGCCCGCCTTCTGGCCCTCGCGGTCTGCTCGTCGATGAGGCCAGCGTTGAGGTCCGCATCGATGGACATCTGCTTGCCCGGCATCGCATCCAGGGTAAACCTCGCGGCTACTTCGGCGACGCGGCCTGCGCCGTTCGTGATGACCACGAACTGGATGATCACGAGGATTATGAAGACGACCATGCCCACCACGTAGTTGCCGCCGACGACGAAATTGCCGAACGCCTCGATGACTCTGCCAGCATACCCGTGAAGCAGGATCAGCCTGGTAGACGAAACGTTGAGCGCAAGGCGGAAGAGGGTGGCGACGAGGAGAAGCGATGGAAACGAAGAGAAGTCAAGGGCGTCGCGGGTGTACATGGTGAGCAAGAGCACCACCAGGGAGAACGTGATGTTGAACGTGAGAAGCACGTCAAGGACGAACGTGGGCACGGGCACTATCATCATCACGAGGATGATGACCACTGCCACCGCCACCAACACGTCGCTGTGTTTCGACAGCCTGTTCATGCTCACGCCCTCAACCCTGCCAACCGCCACTTAGAAGCGTCACCTCCAGCTTCCTGCGCGCCCGGCTCTCTTGTTGAGGTAATAAACGTACGCGAGGATCTCGGCGACCGCCTTGTAGAGATGCGCCGGGATCTCCTTGCCGACGTCCACGGCCTTGTACAGCGCCTGCGCAAGGGGCTTGTTCTCCACGATCGGCACACCGTTGGCTGCCGCGATGTCGCGGATCCTCTGGGCCATCAGTCTCGCGCCCTTGGCCACGACCTTTGGTGCCTTCATGGTGCCGGGGTCATACTTCAGCGCAACAGCGAGTCGCACCGGGTTCGTGACCACGACGTCCGCCTTCGGCACCTCCTGCATCATCCTGTGCGTTGCGATCTGGCGCTGCCGCGCGCGGATCCGCGCTCTCAGCAACGGGTCACCTTCAGTCTGTCGCAACTCCTCTTTTACCTCCTGTTTCGTCATCCTGATGCTCTTCTCGAACTCCCATCTTTGATACATGTAGTCGAGCGCCGCCAGCACCGCAAGCGCCACCGCCACACGAAGGCCAAGCTTGAAAGCGAGGTTGCCCAGGGTCGCGAGTATCTGGCCGGGCTCCATGGCTCCCGTGGCGACGAGCGCGGGATACTCCTGCCGCAGCGTCACGTAGCCGTAGTACCCGACGATGGCTATCTTGGCGCATGATTTGACGAGCTCCGCCAGCGCCCGCCCCGAGAAGATCCGGGCCATTCCCGCCGCCGGGTCGAGCCGCGAGAGCCGCGGGGCAAGCGGATCCAAGGATAGGACCAACCCGACCTGAGCCAGGTTCGCAACGAGCCCGACCACGAAGCCGGTGGCGATGGCGGGCCCAGCGGCCTTCCCGATGGTCAGGAGGACGTTCAGTGCAAGCACGTGAAGACCCTCCTCGGAGACATCCGGGTGTGCCAGCGTATCGCCGAGGAGCTGCCTCATGAAGCCTCCGAGCCCGGTGTAGATGGCCCCTCCCGACGCGCCGAGGACCCCGAGCGTTGCGAGGAGAATCGCCGCAGAGTTCACTTCGACGCTCCTCGCCACCTGTCCGTGTTTTCGCGCCTCCTGGCGCCGTCTTGGCGTTGCGGCCTCCGTGCGGTCATCGCGTGGCACCGCCTATTTCGCACCTCCCAACACTGCGAGGATGCTCCGCTCGAGGCCGCTGAACGAGCCCCTCACGACCAGGACGAATAGAGGCAACGCAACCACGAGTGTGAGAAGCCCCACCCCGATTTTGAGCGGGAACCCTACGATGAAGATGTTCATCTGCGGCACGGTCCTCGCGAGCATGGCCATGACCAGGTCTGTCAAAAGCAGCGTGCATGTGACCGGAGCGGCGATCTTGAGAGCCACGACCAAGGTGTCGCAGAAGAGCCTCGTGACCCCGGCCTCAAGTCTTGCCGTGAGAGCGAAGCTCGAGATGGGCACGACTGCATAGCTCTCCACGAGTCCCGACAGGACCATGTGGTGGGCGTTGAACACGAGAAAGAGCAGCATCGCAAGGAGGTACTGAAACTGGCCCATGACGGTGACCTGCGTGTTCGCCACAGGATCCACCACGTTTACGAGGCCGAAACCGACCTGGATGTCCACGAGCTGCCCGGCGAGCTGCACGCCCACCATGACGAGCGATGCTATGTAGCCCATGACCGCGCCGACCAGGATCTCGCGGCCCACGCATATTGCGTACGCGACCACGTCCGCCGGGTAGCCGGTCGCAGGGGCTTGTACCAGCGGGAACGTCACCAAGGCAAGCAGCGCGGATAAGCCCGCCTTTACCTGAAGCGGCACGTTACGGCTCCCGAAAACAGGCGCGAACCCGAAAACCCCGCCTATCCTCGCGAGCACCAGGAGATACGTTTGCACATTGGTGATGGCCGCATCGACGACGCTCACAAAAAGGCACCTCCGCAGGCAAACAAACGCTGTGGCCGCGCTCCGGCCCCGTCCTCCCTGTCCTCGCCCCCCGTCCCCACGCTCCTTCGCGGACGGGGGGAAAGGCGGCGTTCACGGCACGTAATTTGGCAGGTTGGTGAATAGCTCGCGCGTGAACTCGACGAGCGTGCGCATCATCCATGGGCCGAACACCACGAGCGCCACGACGACCGCGAGGATCTTCGGCACGAGGGCCAAGGTCATCTCCTGGATTTGCGTCACGGCTTGGAAGACGCTCACGATGAGGCCCGCCACGAGCGCCAGCACGAGCACGGGCGCGGCCACCTCAAGCGTCACGAATATGGCGCGCTGACCTATCCCCGCTATGACTCCCTCTGTCATTTCCCGTCACCCCCGAAGGCTTGCCGGCTCCCCACTCAGTGGAAGCTGCGCAACAACGAGCCGATAACCAAGTTCCACCCGTCAACCATCACGAACAGCAACAGTTTGAAGGGCAGTGAGATCATCACAGGCGGCAGCATCAACATGCCCATGGACATGAGGACGCTCGCAACCACCATGTCAATGACTAAGAACGGCACGTATATCAGAAACCCGATCTCAAACGCGGTCTTGAGCTCGCTAATGGTGAATGCCGGTATGAGCACGAGCATCGGCACTTCCGACGGGTTTGCCGGCCTTTTCGCCTTGGCCAGCGCGGTGAACAGCGCGAGATCCTTCTCGCTCGTTTGCTTCAGCATGAACTCCCGGAACGGCACCGCCGCCCGGTCGAGCGCGACCTGCTGCGAGATCTCGCCGCGAAGATAAGGCTGAAGCGCTTGCTCGTTCGCGGTCCCCAGCGCGGGCGCCATGACGAAAAACGTAAGGAAGAGCGCAAGGCCGATGAGGACTTGGTTCGGCGGCACCTGCTGCGAGCCCAAGGCGCTCCTGACGAATGAAAGGACAATGACGATCCTCGTGAACGAGGTGAACATGATGAGAATGGCCGGCGCGAGAGTAAGCACCGTCAACAGGATGAGGATCTGAAGAGAACTGGACACGTCTTTCGGGCTCGTCGCGGGCTCGACTCCGACGTCGATTCGCGGGAGCGGCAGCAAGCCCCCGACGTCTACCGAAGGCACTGGGGCCGCGGGCGCCCGTGGCTCCGTCCGCGCCTGCGCCTCACTCGGAGTCTGCAGAGCCTGCGCCAGGACCTGAACGGGCCCCTCCGCAGCGTGGACCACCCCTTCGCCCAGGGACACGCATCCGGCACCTGCAACAAGAAGGACAACGGCGCCCAGTGCCGCGCCCAGCACCAGCACAAGCGTCAGCGCTCCCTTCTTGGGCGCGGCGGCCCCCCGGAGCGCAGCTGCACCCGGGCGGCGCGAGGAGCCGCGTCCTCCGCCTGCCCGGCGGCGCCGCGAGCCTCGGGCGTCCCCATCCAAGCTTTGCGCGCTTGTCTTGCTACAAGTCGATACCCTCGTCATCCGGGTCCTCTCCTCGGGGTCTTGCACCTTCGAAACAACGCGCGTAGGCTTCGAGAATCTCGTTGAACCTGCGCCTCTCGTTCGAGTCCGCCTGCGAGGCGCGGTCCTTTCGACCCGTGTCCTCCAGCGATCCCGCGTCAACCTCTGCCACCACCGAGATTTGCGTGCCTGTGGCACCGAGCACGAGCAACCTCTTCCCGATCCGCACGAGGTGCAGCCCCTTGCCCGGTCCGAGCGGCAGAGATTCCCGCAGCTCCATGGCCGGACGACCGCGCACGCCCATTCGCCGCTGCTGCAGAGAGCGCAGGGCCAGCCCGGTGAGGTATATGAGCGCGATGACCACAGCAAGGCCCACTACGAGCCGGATTCCTAGAACGATCGGGTTCACTGCCGCCGCCATCCCCTTTCAGGCATCTCCTATCAGGCTTTTCAACTCTTCGGGCTGCTCAGCCTGTCCGCAGGAGCCACTATGTCCACCACGCGGACGCCGAAGTTCTCGTCGATGACCACGACCTCCCCTTTTGCGACCAGCTTCCCGTTGACCAGGATGTCCACAGGCTCGCCGGCCACCCTGTCGAGCTCCACCACCGAGCCGGGGCCAAGGTCGAGGACGTCACGTATGGTCATGCTGGTCCTTCCCAGTTCCACCGTGATGGGAAGAGGCACATCAAGCAGCAGATCGATGTTGCTGTGGCCTCCCTGGCGGGGCTTCTCCCCGAAAGGCGCGAACTCCGCCTTTTCAAACGCCCTTTCCAGGTTCCGCCTGGCGTCATCGCCGGTAAAACCCGGCGCCGCGGCTCCTGCGACACCACCAACACCGGGGTCGGCCCCAATCCCGGCACCGCCTTCCCTGCTTCTGCCGTCTTTTCCGGCTATAGCGTCAACGCTTCCTGCGTCCGCCGCGTCCGCAGGCCCCGGTGCGCCCGGGTCAGATGGGGCGTCGAGGTCCTCGTCAAAGAGATCGTCGGTCATCACAATGTCCCTCCCCTGTCGTGCAGCACGCGCGATACCTGAAAAGCCAGCCTCTTGCCGATCACCCCGGGCCGCGCAAGGAACTTGGCTCCGCCGCCCACGCGCACCATGAGATCCTCACCGCGCCTGGAGTCAAGCCTGATGATGTCGCCCGGCGCAAGGTCGAGGAAGTCGCCCACGAGAATGGTGGCCTGACCCAACTCAACGGTGACAGGCACCTGGACGGTCGCAAGACGCTGACGGATGGCCTCGGCGGACGCGGCTTCTCCTCCACGCCCGACTTGCTTCTTGAACCACCGCGTCGCCACGAGCTTTGGCAACGCCGGCTGGAGCACAGGGTAAGGCAGGCACAGAGTCACGTTCCCCGCAACATCCCCCAACGCGACCTGCAACGACACGGCCGCGACAGTCTCGGTCTCAGCCGTGACTTGAGCGAACTGCGCGCTTGCAACGATATTCTCTAGTCGCGCCGAAAAAGCCGTTACGTCGGCCCAGGAGCGGGCCAGGATGTCCAGCACCCTGCTGGCAAGGTCCTGCATGAGCCGCTGCTCGATGTCGGTAAGCTCGCGGGGCTTGCCCTTCGCCTGCCCGGGTCCCCCAAGCACCCTGTCGAGGATCGCGAAGGCCAGGAGGGGCTCGAGCGCCAGGATGGCTTCGCCGTCGGGCGGGCTCACATTGAAAACCGCAATGACGCCAGGGCTCGGCAAGGACGACGAAAACTCATCGAAGGACAGCTGCTCGCACGAGGCCAGGTTGACCCTCACCGGAAGCCTCAGGTACGTGGACATCCACGTCGAAAGCGACCGTGCAAAGGTCTCGTGGATTATCTCGATGGTGCGAAGCTGGTCTTTCGAGAGCTTGTCGGGCCGGCGGAAATCGTACGGCCTCACCTGCTTCGCCTTGCCGCCCGCACCTTTCACGGCCGGCTGCTCTTCTTGCTTCGCGAAGGACGAAAGCAGCGCGTTTATCTCTTCTTGCGAAAGGATCTCGTCCAAGTTCCCGCCCCCGCATCTCGGGTTGCTGACAACTATTGGATCACAAACTCCAGGAAGTACACGCCCCTCACGCGGGGCGACTTCGCGCCGTCGTCCGAAAGCGCCTTTTCTATGGCGTCCGCCACGCGGTGTCGTATCGCGTCCCTTTTGGACACATCGCTCAGGTCCTCCATGTTGTAAGAAGACAAAACCGCGAGGATGGCGTCGCGCACTTTGTACTCCACCGCTCCGATCTCGGCGCTGACCTTCTTGTCAGCGCACTCAACGCTGATGGAGGCCTTCAGGTATCGCGTGCCGTTCGTGCCCGCCACATTGACTATGAAAGGCTCGAAGGAGTACGTCGGGCCCGGCTTCGCCGCGGACTCCGAAGTGCTCGCGCTTCCAGCATCTGTTCCCGCCTGCCCGCGCAGACTGCGGGTGTAGAAAATGGCCCCCGCGGCTGCCGCGAGGCAGAAAACCAAGACGGCCGCTACCAAGAGCGGGGAGATCCTGCGCCTCCGGCCGGTTCCCCTCTGCTGTTGATCCTGCATGGCGCTAAGGTCGCGTGCCGATAACGTGCCCCCGGGTCTATCGGGCACTTCCCGACCCTCTCTCACCGGCGGTTGCGGTCCGGAGGCAGGGACCCCGGCCTGGCTTCGCATTGCGGTGCCCGCTCCTCCCGGGCTCGCCGCGCCGGCGGCGGCCTTCGAAGCAAGCGTGCGGCCCGGCGCATTGCCGGGCGCCGCCGGGCTCGGTCCAGATCTCTGATAGTTCGCGATACCTGTTGGCAAGCTCAATCCCCCTGTTCTCCGGCGGATTGCCCCGGAAGCACCGTCTTCTCTCTTTCCTTCAAGATGACGATGTCCACCCTGCGGTTAAGCGCCCTGTTGGCCTCGCTTGTGTTGGGTACCTTCGGCCGGTATTCGCCGTACCCCATCGCGGTAAACCTTTCAGGAGCGAGGCCCGCTGTCTCAATGAAATACCTCAGGACCGTGCACGCCCTCGAAGTCGAGAGCTCCCAGTTCGACGGGAATCTTTCGGTGCGTATCGGCAGGTCACATGTGTGTCCCTCGATCCTGATATCGTTCGGGATCTTGCGCAAGATCACCGCCACTTCCGAAAGAACGCGCCTCGCCTCGGGGCGTAGGTCTGCCTGGCCGAGGTCGAAAAGGACCTTGTCCATGAAGCTTACCACGAGACCCCGTTCCGTGACCTCCAGATGCACATCGTCTGTCAACGCCTGATCCTCGAGAAACGACTGAAGCTCCTGCATGACCCCTTCTAGCTCGACCTCTGACTTTCCCGACGGTCGGAGGTCGCTCGGGGGCTTCGGGACCGGCATCTCACCCGGGTTCAGGACCTGCGGTCCCCCGGTGAGCACGCCGAGTGCACCCTGAAGCGATATGACCGCCTGCCGGAACTTGATCGCGTCGATGGATGAAAACGCAAACAAGAGCACAAAGAAAGTCAGCAGAAGCTGGGTCATATCGGCATATGACGTTATCCATGGCGGGGCCCCGGACGGCCCGTCGTCGTCTGATCTCTTGCGTCTCATGTGTTCGCACCAGCCGTTTCCTTAGCGCCCGCGCCTCCGGCTCCTGCAGCACCGGTCGCCGTCGCTTGCGCTCCTTTCTTGTATGCCACCTTGGCCCTGGTTGCGGGGGGCAGGAACGCCCTGAGCTTCTCTTCGACGATCCTCGGGTTATCTCCCGACTGGATCGCCAGGATGCCCTCGATGAGGATCTGCTTCTCCAGTGCCTCCTCTGATGCCCGGACCCCCAGCTTCCCTGAGATGGGGATGAATACGAGATATGCGAGAATCGCCCCGTAGAACGTCGTAACGAGGGCCACGGCCATGCCGGGACCGATCGAGCTCGGGTCGTTTATGTTCCGCAGCATCTGGATGAGCCCGATGAGGGTCCCGATCATGCCGAACGCCGGCGCAAAGAGCGCCATCTGGTCGAAGAGTTTCCGCCCCATCTTGTGGCGTTCCTCGATGGCGTCGAGGTCGGTCTCCAGAATCTCGCGTATCACCGTCGCGTCGACGCCGTCTACCACAAGCTGCAGGCCGTGTCTCAAGAAGTCGTCCTTGACCTTGTCGAGGCTGTTGTCGAGGGCGAGGAGGCCTTCGCGCCTCGCAAGCTCAGCCAGGGATATGAGCTGCGTGATGACGGCTGTGAGCTGCGGAGGACGGTGCGTGAAGGCGACCCTTGTGACACGCAGGACGTTCTTGACGTCGTCTATGCGGAAGTTGATGAGCGTTGCTGCAATGGTGCCACCGATGGTGATCATCATTGACGGAACGTCGACGAAGCTCCGCACAGACCCACCCATCTGGATGGCCGTGCCAACAAGCGTTATTCCTGCGATGATCCCGATGAAAGTAGTGAGATCCATATCACGCCTCCGCAAATCTCAGTGCACCTGCGCCGCGCCCGTGTCGCGGCGTGGTTCCAGGTTCCGCCGCCCGCTTCGCCGAAATCAGGCCCGTCGGGCAAGCGGCCGGATCCTGACACTCCTCGTGCAATCACCCGCAACGTCTCTCGAAAGTCGGGAGCAGTTCCGGACTTTCATTTAGCCCCCACCAGCACGCGCCTGTGGGCCAAGCGCGATCGCCCTCTTGTAGCAGATCACCGACGCCACCACGTCGTCCACGGTGTCTCTGACTACAAGCTTCTTGCCCGTGGTGAGCGTGATGATGGTGTCGGGCGTCGCCTCGACCGTTTCTATGAGGTCCGCGTTAACCACGACTTCCGAGCCGTCTAGCCGGTGTACCCTGATCATCGCAAGCGCCGCCTTTCCACTCGCAAATGCTGTCTTCGGATTTGCCGTCCGCTCCTCCGCTCCTACGAGGCCGCTTGCTCAAAAGCCAGTCTTGCCGCGAGCCGGCACCGGCCGGCTCGAGCGCGCCGCGCCCGCAACCATCCGGGTGACGGGACGCGCCGCTAGACACCAGGGTTACTTCACATACGCAACCACACGTGCCCAAGTGGGCGGACCGCGGGCCCGCCCCGCCCTACACCACTCGGGGGAGCCGGGCGGGCCCCACTTCAACCCGTGTTAACGCTTGAGACTCAAGAGATCCTGCAACATCTCGTCTGCGGTGGTGATCACCCTCGAGTTCGCCTGGAACCCGCGCTGCGAGATGATCATGTCAGTAAACTGCTTGGCAAGGTCGACGTTGGACATCTCCACCGCACCGCCGATGATCTTGCCCTTACCGTCCTTCATCGGCTCGCCGATTATCGGAGCGCCCGAGTTGGGCGACACCTGGTAGAACCCTCCACCCATGCGGAGAAGGCCGCCTGGGTTCGCGAAGTTCGCGAGGACCACCTGGGCCAGCGTGCGATACTGGCCGTTAGAGTAGATGCCCGTGATTATCCCGTCCGCGTCCACGGCGAACGTCTCGAGAGTCCCGGCCGGGAAGCCGTCCTGGAAGCTCATGGACACCGACGAGGGCTCCGCGTATTGCGTTAGGCTTTCAACGTCAAGCGTCACCGTCTGCCGAGCAGACCCATCGGTCGGCTCCAGTGTGAACGTTGGTGGGTATGCGTACTCGCCGGGAGTCGTCGACTCTGTCTCGCACGCCAAGGCACTATTGACCGGGTCGAACTTGCCGTTCTCTGTGAACACCATGTAGCCTTTGCCTACCACCTTCGGCACCTTCTCAGAATTTGGATCAGCCGGGTCCTTCGGCACCAGGATAAGAGGGTCGGTCACTTCCCAGTACCATGACCGTTCATCTGGTGTCCCGTCAGCATCCAAATCGAGGTCGGCAGTCTTTGTAAAAGTGATAGGTAGCTTGTGAAGAAGGCCCAACGAGTCATACACCTGAAGCAAGCCGCTGACTGTGTCGCCTACCTCGGCCTGGGAATCGAGGTTACCGCGGAGGATAGCGTTCTTTGTAGCTGCGGCTTCCATTACTTGGCCAATCAGGATCTTGATGTCAGTGGGTGGCCGGGTACTGTCGATCTCCCCGGTAGCAGGGTCAACCGGCTTCCCCTGCACCCTGTAGCCCGTTGCCGGACTCACGAGCACGCCGTCAGCGCCTATTTGGAAGCTACCGTCCCGCGTGAAGTAGGTTCTCATGCCGTCGCTCAACACGAAGAACCCGATACCGTCTATGGCGAGGTCGCTTGGCACCTCGGTCACCTGGATATTGCCCTGAGTGTGCCAGGTATCTATGCTCCTTAGGCTTGTCCCCAGGCCGACCTGCATGGGGTTTATGCCTCCCCTTCCACCCTGCACCGGCGCGCCGCCGCCGCGAATCGTCTGCACCAGGAGTTCGTGGAACGTCACCCTGCCGGCCTTATAGCCGGGGGTGTTGATGTTGGCGATGTTGTCGCCGATCACATCCATCCAGACTTGATGCGCTCTTGAGCCGGACACTCCGGCAAACATCGACCGTAGCATTGTCTCACTTGACCTCCTTCCTTCTGTGGCCGCCAGTGTCGCTGGCGGCCCGGGGCCCCCTCGGAAGAGGTCCAGCCCCATGGCGCGGTTCAAGGATTTCACACTATCACCGCGCTATCGATGTTGGTGAAGACGTTCTCCTTGATGTGCTCGCCGTCCACCGCCGTGATGACGGTGCGGTTCCTGATGCTCACGACGAGAGCAAGATTGTCCATGAGGATGAGCGACTCCCTCGCTCCCTTGGCGGAAGCCCTGTCTACCGCCTGGGCGAGCTTCGCCATATCGGTCTCGGAAAGCGAGATGTTCCTCGTCCTCATGCGCATCTGAGCGTGGCCGGAGAACCTCACGCCCTGCCCTTCGATCTCCTTCCGGAGGACCTCTCCGAAGGACGGGGCCACGGCCGTCCCCAGATCGCGAACGGCTTCGTTTCGAACCCTCTCCACGCCCCCGGCGGGCGCCGTCACCCCGGCGCGCACCTGGAACTCGGGCGATATCCTTTCAACCAAGGCAACCACTCCTCGCGGCAACGTCTCTCGCGTCTACGATATCTCCGTCACGTCGGTCACGAGGACTTCCTTCCCTTCGACAACGAGGTACGCCACGCCGTCCTCGAACTTCACGCCGGAGACCGTGCCCGTGATGACCTCGTCGTCCACCGTGGCAGTCACTTTCCTGCCGATGAGCGCCGTGGCCTGCGTGGCGTGCTGCATCTTCGCGAGGCCCTCCATGGCGAGGCTCAGGTTCTCCATCTGTTCCAGCGTGGAGAACTGCGCCATCTGGGCCACCATCTCCTTGTCGTCCACCGGCTGGAACGCGTCTTGATAACGCAGCTCGGTGAGGAGCAGTTTCAGGAACGCATCTTTCCCCAGTTCGGTCCGGCTACTCTCCTGTGAAGAAGTCTGTCCTGCAGCGTCGTACGCCCGCGTGCTGGATGTAGCTGCAACGTTCATCAGGAACCCCCCTTTCGTTCTGAAAATGAAGTGCTCGGCCGCAGCTCGCGTCTCTCGCAAGCTCGCAGGCAAGCGCCGCGTCTCTGCTCCGCTATGCCACGCAGTCCACAAGGTGGACGCTTCCCGCAGACGGCCTTGAGGTGGCGAAAGACGTCGCTCCGCGCAGCGCGCCTGACCTCCCCGCTCTCGGCGCTGCCTCCGCGAGCCCGTGCCCCGCGCTGTCCCCGGGCCACCGCGAACCGCCGCCGTTCCACGCAACCCCTGCTCCGAAGCCGCTGGAGACGGCGACCGCTCCAAGGTCGAGCCCTTTCTCGGCAAGCGCGGCCTTCAGATCGCCCAGTCCCGCCTCGATGAGCTGCCTCGTCGCTGCGCTCTCGGCCCTGATCTCTGCCGCCACCCGCCCTTGCTCAGCGGTTATCTTAAGGTGCACCTTGCCGAGGACATCGGGTTTGAGGTCTATCACCATCTCCGCCTCGGACCTTGCGAGGCGCAGTTGGGCCCGCTGGACGATCTGGTCGATGACAGCCCGCGCCGTGATCGGTGCCTGCCGCTCGTGCGCGGCGGGACCGTGAGGTGCCTGACCGCTTGTCTCCTTAGCCTCGTGCGGCGCGGATGAGTTCGAACTCAGGGGTGCCGCGGATGGCTTGTCCAACGCTATCTCAGAGTTCTCGCGCTCCGTGCACCGCTTTGGGGCCGCGCCCGTTGACTCGTCGCACCCCCTCTGCCGGGATGCCCCGAAACACCCGGACGCAGGCTCTTCAACGTTTGGCGTCTTTGCCTCGGGAACGGCCGGCCCTCGCTCAGCAGCAGGCTCCTGGCGGGGGACGGTGTCAGTACGCGGAACATTCCCGTGCTCCTTCCGGATTGCCAGCACTGAACGCTCCCCGGCCGGGGCCTGCGGATAGCGCGGGCTCTCCGCTAGAGTCTCCCCCGGACGACGCAGTCGCGTATCACGCGCTTGGCCAACCTCCACCTCTTTCGCTTTCGTGCGGGACTTCCCGGGCGTTTCGCAGGAAGCGGCATCCTCACGGCTCCCGTCACCAACGTCGGGCTTCCCGTGGGTCGCCTCATCCTTCCACTCCTTCCATTCCGTCCCCACCATGGCTTCCTCGGCGGAGGCTCCGCGCCAGACAGCCGCGTCCCGAATGGTGATGTCCTTGGTAGTCGCATGTTGGACAGTCGTATCCCGGACGCCAGAAGGCATAGCATCCACCGTCTCCACACCAGCTCGGCCGTTGCTCGATTCGGCCTGACGCCGCACGGACACGCCGGCGGGCATGACGCGGACGCCCTCCTTCTCGGCCCGCGACGCACACGCCGCATCACACGCCGCGTCGCGCGTCGTGCCATGCGTGGCGTCGACTCCGCCTTCGATCAATTCCGCAGGGGTGGCATCGTCCAACGCCCCCTCCGCTCGCGGCGGACGCGAGACCAACTCTGCAGCCGGGCCATCGGCTGCAACCCGCGTCTCCCGGGACGCAGAAACGGCAGTTCCTCGTGCGCCCCGAGTGGTCGAACCGTCCTCCGAAGCAGGTCTGACGTTCTCGGAGGGGCCGCCTGTCAGTGCGGACACCCCCCGCCGTTCGGGCTGTGCCGACCACGCTGGCGCGTCATCGGACGGAACGATCTCGAGCCTGATGCCGGCCTCCGGGCTGCGTTCATAGCCCCGATTGCTGCCTATTCTGTCGGAAGCCACCTCAGCCGCCGTCGCCCGATCAGCGGTTCTGGGGCGGCTTTCCCGCGCGCTCGCGCTTCCGGCAGTCGCCGGCTTCCCCGTGTCGGGACTCTCACGGACGATCAGCCGGTGCGCTGTCCCGCCGCGATCTGGAGATGCGGCCTGCTGAGCTCCGCCGCCCGTGGGAGCCAGCGGAGCAGCCTGCGCCGCTGCATGCCCACGCTCATCGAGCGGAGCGTAGCACGCTGCGCCTACACCATCGCCCCGGGCGGACCCGTCCCGTCGCGCCCCCTGCGTGGCCGCCATACTTGCCTCCCTCGGCTCATCCCTTGGTGCCAGCCGGGACGGCGCCCTGCGCACCACCGCCGCGTCCCTCTCTTCAAGTGGCATTAGAGGCGCGCAGCTTACGGCATCCCCGCCTTCAGGGAAGGTCCTCTCCGCATCCGCCTGCAGCAGCGGCGAAGTCGCTTCTCCCGCGTCCAGCTCCTCCGCGGGCTCCGCGCCGCTTCGCTGCGCCCGCGCCGTTGGCACGCGCTCGGATCCGGACAACGGCATCGCCGTGGACGCAGGGCGTCCAGCCACGCGCCTGGCAAGCGGCTCGGCTCGCCCGCTCTCGGCGGCCCGCGCCACAGAGCCTGCAGGCGCGGTTTCCGGGCCCACCGCAGCCGGAGGCGCCGGACGGACACCCGTAGCCGCTTCCATGGCTCTCGCCTCCTGCGCCTGTCCGCGCCCGTGCCCACGGCCGTGCCCCTGGGCTGGTCCATCGTTAGCCGCCGCTGGCAGGGCTTTCACCACCTCTTGGTGCAGGGCAAGGCCGGCATCAGCGGGCGGGTTCTCCTGCGCGCCGCCCTTCCCACGGGCCGTCGCGCGCCCACCGCGCCCACGCGGCTCGCCGGTCCCGGAGACCTCGCTGGCCTCGTCCGGCCCTTCGCCGGCTCCAGAGGCGAGACAGCGTCCCGTACCGGGGACCACGGAAACCTCATGACCGTCAGGATCTGCTTCAGTGCCGCGCCGCACCGCCGGGTCCGGCGCCTCCCCGGGCGCGGCCGCCGCCGGGCCCGCGAGCGAGCGCCCCCGGGCGCGGGTTTCGAGCTCCGCCGCCAGCTCCGCCGCGAAGTCCGCGCGGGCATCGACCCTTTCCCCCGTCTCCGGGTCCTCGGCCGCAGCCGCGCCGGCCGCTCCTGCCAGGCCCTCCGCGCTCGTCACGAGCCTGCCCACGCCTGCCGGGCGCGGCTCAGGACCGATCGCCTGCGCCTCGTCCAGGCATATGGAAAACAGTATCTCCACTCAGGTCTTCACCTCCTTTCCGCGCGTATCTCATGGTCCCCACCTCATCGAGGAACGCCTGTTCCGACCGGGATACCTCCTCGCGGTAGCGCGCGTATGCCCGCTCCCTCAGCTTCTCGACGACCTTGCGCGCGCGCCGCGCTGCAATGACCGCCTCCCGCTTCAGAGTCTCCTCGCGGACCGCGCGATCCACGGCCGCCCGTTGCTCCTCGATGCGACAGGCCAGAAACCCTAGATAGCGGTGGTAGGCGGCGATCCACTGGACGTCCAGGGCGCCGTCGACGTTCGCCCGCAGGCCCTCGAGGGTCGCGCCACGAGCGGCTCTCAGCTTCTCAAGCACGGCCTTCTCACGCCGGACCGCTTCCTGGGCCCGTGCAAGCTCCTGCCGGAGCGCATCCTCCCTCAGCCGTCTCACTTCCAGCAGCTTCTGCAGGCGAAACTTGAATCTCCTCATCGTCCGAACATGCTTCGCAGTCTCGAAACGGTCTCCTTATAATCCGCCTTCTCGTTGATCCCTTGTTTCAGGAAGGCGTTTATGTTGTCGATCATCGTCATGGCCCAGTCGATCTTCGGGTTGCTCCCGGGCACGTAGGCCCCAATGTTTATGAGGTCCGCAGCCTCCCTGTAGATGCTGAGCGCCTCGCGCATTTTCGCGGCCGCCTTTAGGTGCGCCTCGTCTGTGACATCCGGCATCACCCTGCTCACGCTGGCGAGGATGTCTATCGCTGGATAGTGGTTCAACATTGCGAGCTCCCGCGACAGGACAATGTGGCCGTCCAGAATGCTCCGCGCCGCGTCAGCCACAGGCTCGTTCATGTCGTCCGCCTCGACCAGTACCGTGTAAAGGCCCGTGATGCTGCCCGAGGATGAGTTCCCGGCGCGCTCGAGCAATCGAGGCATCATGGAGAACACCGACGGGGTGTAGCCGCGGGTGGTCGGCGGCTCTCCGATGGCCAGCCCCACCTCGCGCTGGGCCATGGCGAGGCGGGTCAGGGAGTCCATCATGAGCAGCACGTCTCGCCCGGTATCGCGAAAGTATTCCGCGATCGCGGTCGCGAGCAGGGCGCCCTTGAGCCGCACGAGGTTTGCCTGGTCCGACGTGGCGACCACCACCACAGACCGCCTGAGCCCCTCGGGGCCAAGGTCCTTCTCGATAAACTCGCGGACCTCGCGACCTCTCTCCCCCACCAGCGCTATCACGTTCACGTCGGCGGAGGTGTTCCTCGCGAACATGCCCAGGAGCGTGCTCTTGCCGACACCACTCCCCGCGAAGATCCCCAGCCTCTGCCCCTTGCCGCACGTGAGCGCCGCGTCGACCGCCCGCACGCCCAGCGCAAGAGGCTCCGAGATCCTCGCCCGCTCGAGCGGCGGCGGAGGCGAGTTGAGGAGAGGGTACTCGGCCTCTGGTTTGATAGGGGGTTTCCCGTCTATCGGCTGGCCGAGGCCATCGATGACGCGCCCGAGAAGCCCCTCGCCCACGGGCGCCATGGCCTCGCGCCCGCTTGCGACGACCTCGCTTCCGGGTTCGATGCCGTTCCTGTCGCCGAGGACCATGAGGAGCGTTTTTCCCTCCCTGAAGCCCACGACCTCCGCCTGGACCGGCATCCTCTGTCTTCTCGTGTAGATTCGGCAGACCTCGCCCACGTGCGCGGGCGGGCCCATGGACTCCACCACAAGCCCAATGACCTGCACGACCCTGCCGCTCACCCTGAGCGGGTCGCACGCCCTGACGGCCGCCTGGAATCTCGATATGTCCACGCCCCTTCCGGCTCCGCCCCTAGAGGGCGAAGCGGAGGTCACGGCGGGTTCAGAAAGGAGCGGCATCGCCGTTACCAAAGAAAGCCCTCCTCACCTCGCGCAGCTGGGTTCCGAGCCGCGCGTCCACCGAGCCGAAATCCGTCTCCACGATGCATCCGCCGGGCTCCACCCTGGGATCCTCCACGATCTCGATGGACGTGACGTCATCGGCGATCCTCATGATCTCGTCGCGGAAGTCCTTCACCCGGTCGAGATCCCACGCGCTCACCCTGATCTTGATGGGCCCGCCGGCCTTTGCCTTCTCCACAGATTCCCGGACCATCCCGAGGACGACCGACCCATCCAGGGACACCTCGTGCTTAAGGATCTTCTCCGCCACCTCGATGGCGAGCTGGGCTACAGTGTCCTCCGCCGCTCTTACGGCGCTCTCGGTGGCCTGTGCCACCCCGCGCGCCAGGGTCTCCAGGTACTCTAGAAGATCCCGCGCGTGCTCAGTCACCCTCGCCGCGGCTTCCGCTCGCCCTTCCTCGTAGCCCTTGTCGTACGCCTCTTTCAAGATCCGGGCGCGCTCCCGCTCCGCCTCCTCAAGCCTGGCCCTGGCGGCCAGCTCCGCCCGCTCGATGATGGAGCGGGCAAGCATGGCGGGATCGTCCTCCGCGTCCTCCGGCCTGCGCCCGCCTCCCCGCGCAGAGGCCGTGGGCCCGGACAGCGTGCCGAGGAAGGCTTCCAGCCTTTTGTCGCCAATGAGGGCCGGGTTTTTCCGAACTTCCTGTGCCTTGATGATCCTAGACAAGAACCTCGTCCTCCGCGCCTCTTGCGATGACAATGTCGCCCGCTTCCTCGAGCCTGCGGATGATCGTGACTATCCGTTGCTGAGCCTCTTCCACCACTCTCAGACGCACGGGCCCCATGAACTCCATGTCCTCGCGCAGCATCTCCGCGGCGCGCTCCGACATGTTGCTGAAGATCCTCTTCTTGACCTCCTCGCTTGCGGCTTTGAGTGCGAGCGCGAGGTCTTTCGTGTCGATCTCCTTGAGGAACGTCTGTATCGCCCGGTCGTCGAGGAGAGTGATGTCCTCGAACACGAACATGAGGTTCTTGACCTCCTCAGCCAGCGCCGGGTTTTGTTCCTCCAGTTCCTCGAGGATGGTCTTCTCAGTTCCCCGGTCCACGCGGTTCAGCACGTCCACGAGGGCCTTCGTGCCCCCCGCGAAATTGTAGCTCTGGCCGCCGATGGAATAGAGCCGGCTCTCGAGGACCTTCTCCACCTGCGCGACTACCTCCGGAGCGGTCCTGTCCATCTCGGCGAGCCGCACGGCCACCTCGGTCTGAAGCCCCTGGGGGAGCGCTGAGAGCACCACCGCAGCCTGCTCTGGACGAAGGTAAGCCAGGATGAGCGCGATGGTCTGAGGGTGCTCGTTCTCGATGAAGTTCACGAGCTGGGCCGGATCAACTTGTCGGGCGAAGCTGAACGGCTTCTCCTGGAGCGACGCGGTTATCTTCTCGATGATCTCGGCGGCGCGGTGCGGGCCGAGCGCACGCTCCAGTACCTGCTTCACGTACTCGATGCCGCCTGTGGCATACTCTTGAGCTTCACATTTCTCGTAGAATTCATCCAGAACTTGCCTGCGGATCTCGGGCGGCACGTTGCCGAGGCTCGCGATCTCGAGAGTAAGCTGCTCGATCTTGGCCTCGTCGAGGTACTTGAACACCTCCGCCGACATCTCCGACCCAAGAGCCACGAGAGCTATGGCTGCCTTTCTCTTTCCGCTGAGTTCAGTGGCTGGCGCCAAGGCCGGTCACCTCTTGTCCTCGTCCATCCACCCGGATATCACCCTTGCGGCCGTCTCAGCCGCTGGCGCAGGGCGCGTGGGGAACTCCTGCGGGGCCCGCGCCGGCTCGGCCGGCCTCCCACCCTCGGCCTCTTCGCCCGCGGCGGCCACTGGAGGAGCCGCGACCTCAGCCCCTCCGGCTCCGGGCCCAGGCGCAGGCGCAAGGGCTGGCATTGCGGGAACGGGCACTGGGATAGGCCGCCCCGGCCCTCTCTGACGCACCACGGATATCACGAACCCGATGAGGAAAAGCGCGATTATCCCCGCGAGGATGTACTCTATGTTGGCCATGAGCACCTCGCCGATGTTCAAGGGCTCCTTCGCCCCCTCTTCGCCCGCAGCCCCCGCTGTCCCGCTTTCCGCGGCCAGCGGCGCGCCGAACTCCATGGGCTCCACGATGAGCGAGTCGCCCCTAGCAGGGTCGATTCCCACCGCCGCACCCACCGACCTTGTGATGGCCTGAAGCTGCGTATCACTTAAGGGAGCCGCCACTATGGCCGCTACCGAAAGCCTCTTCACCTCGCCGGGGGCCTTGACCGTGTGTTCGACCACCCGGGATATCTCGTACCGCGTGGTCTCCTCGGACCTCTCCTCTCCGCTCACCTCGCCGGGACGTTGCCCAGTGCGGTAAACACCGCCCGCGACCGCCTGGGTGCCATCAAGCACCGCGCTCGCGCTGGTGCCGGATGTCCCTGCCACTCCTGCTGACCCCGCTGCCGCACCTGCCCCTGTTGCCCCTGTTGTCCCCGCCATCCCTGCCGACCCTGCCGCGACCGAGCCAACCGTGGAGAGCGTCCCGGCCCCGGAGGCGCCTGCCGCGTCCACGTTCGACGCGGTGCCCGGCACCCCGGCCGCGGCCGCGGATGAAGTCGAGCTAACCTCGTGAACCTTGGTCTGCTCGCGGATCACGCCAAGCCCCGTGGGCATAGGCTGGAAGAGCTCGCTGTTTTGCTCCCGCCGGTCGAAGTTGATCTCGGCATTCACGCGCACCACGACTTTCCGCGGTCCGAGCACCTCTGTAAGCATGCTCTCGACGCTCTTCTCGAGATCCTTTTCGTAAGCCCTCTTGGCCTCAAGCTGGGTAAGCGTGAGCGACGTCGCCACCCCTGTGTCGGAATCGTCGCTCGCGGCGTAGAGAATGTTTCCGTCCACATCCAGCACCGTCACGTTGCTGGGGCTCAAGCCTTCGACGCTCGACGAGACCAGCCTCACGATCCCCTCCACCTGTCCCCTGGACAACGTCGCGCCGCTACGCAGTTTCACCATGACTGAGGCCGTGGGCGGCTTTTGCTCGTCGGTGTATAGTTCGGGCTCCGGTATGGCGATGTGAACCCGGGCGTCCTCGACCTCGCGGAGCTGGAGTATGGTGCGGGTAAGCTCGCCCTGGAGCGCCCGCTGGTAATTCATCTTCTGGGTGAACTCGGTGACGCCGAAACTCGTCCTGTCGAATATCTCGAATCCTACGGTGCCGCCTTTGGGCAACCCCTGGCTCGCTAGGCTCATGCGCGTCTCGTACACGTCCGAGACGGGCACCATGATGGTCGCCCCGCCATCGGAGATCTCGTAGGGAACATTCATCTCCCGCAGCTTGGCCACGATGTCCGCGGCGTCGCTCGCCGAAAGGTTCGTGTAGAGCGCCACCATCTCAGTCTTGCCCGCTCTGCTCAAAAGGAGGACCATGGCGATCACCCCGAGGGCAACCGCCAGCAGGACCATGAGTTTTTGCCCGGATGTCATTTGGTCCCACAGCGAGCGCGCCTGGCGCCCGAGGTTCTGCCCGATGGCTGCCATGGCTTACACCTGCATCCTCATTACTTCCTGGTAGGCTTCGACGATCTTGTTCCTTATCTGCATCGTGAGCTGCAGCGCGACGTTGACCTCCTCGACCGCGATCATGACCTGGTGAAGGTCTTTGAGCTCGCCCGTGGCAAGCTGCTGGGTGAGCTTGTCGGCGTTTCTTTGAAGGTTATTCACCGTATCGATGGCGCTGTCCAGCATCTCCTTGAAGTCCTCAAGGGTGGCCTGGGCGCCCGTCGCACCGCCGCGGCTGAGCTCGTCGAGGGTCTTCCTCAGCGTTGAGCTGACCTTGATATCCATCGCACCACACCGTCCTCAGAGCACATCCGTGTTCCTTCACTTACTAAGCCCTGCCAATGTCCAGCGCCTTCATGGCCATCGTCTTCGCGGCATCAAGGGCCGTGACGTTGGCCTCGTAGGCTCTCGCTGCCGATATCATGTCCACGAGCTCTCTAACCGGGTCGACATTGGGCATCGCCACGTAACCCTGGGCGTCCGCATCCGGGTGGCCGGGATCATACACCATCCGCGGCGGAGACGGGTCCTCCACTATCGCGACCACGGCAACGCCCCGGCCCGGGGCTCCGGAACCAGAAAGCCGTGCCCCGACGCTGCCGCCCGTGCGCGTCGCACCGCTCTCACCTGTGGCCTCGCTCTCGAGGGCGCGGAAGACGACCTCGTGTCTTCGGTAGGGGCGCCCGTCCTCTGTGCGCGTGGTGTTGACGTTCGCAATGTTGTTGGCAATCACGTCCATGCGCAGACGTTCAGCGGCAAGCCCGGTTGCGCTTATCCTGAAAGAGGAGAAGATACCCACGTGTTACCGCCTCCCCTCACTTATGACATACTTGAGCAAGCTGAATCGGCTCGAGACCAATTGCGAGATGGCACTGTACGTGATGCTCGTCTCGGCCAGCCGCGCGTTTTCGAGGTCGATATCCACGCTGTTGCCATCGGCCCTCACGGCAAGCTGGTCTTCCTCGATAACCGGCCGAAACGCCGCAAGATCACCGCGGGACGCTGCCGCCTTGAGCTCATCCTCAAACCGCACGTACTTGGCCTTAAAGCCCGGTGTATTGACGTTTGCAATGTTGTCCGCTATCACTTCATGCCGAAGAGACAGCGCGTCGAGAGCTTTCGACAGGATCGTGAGGGTGTTGTCCCCAAGAATGGGCTTCATCGTCTCCCTCCTGTTGCCGTCTGCGCACGGCGCACGGCGGCCTAGGTCGTCTGGGAACACGAAGAGACATGGACTCGCTTAAGGCACTAGCAATTGTGATGCCAGCTTGAACGAGGACAGCATTCGACAGGAACCGCGCAGCACACCAAAAATGGGGTAGGTCGAGAGAGCCGCTTCGCCGCTCACCTCCGCCGCACGAGCAAAATTTGCTCACATCCATGTATTTCTTTCGCCGCAGCGCCGGACACTGTTCGTCATCGCAGCATCGGACACCGTTCGCCATCGGGCGAGTGACAGGACTACTGTGCTCTCTTTTTGAGGGGACGAGGCTCGGAGGGCGGGACTTGCACGCTGGAAGGCATCGGAGGTTCATGGCGATCTACTTAGAGCCGGGCGCCCCAAATAGACCCTGACATCTTCCGACTGGACCGGGGGACACTAATGACGGAGGTGGAGCTATGGGTCGAAATCGCAGCATTGTCTCGGATGAGGTGAAGTACGAGATCGCGCGCGAGCTCGGCTTCGCCGACAAGATCCAGGTGGACAATGGCGTGTACGACTATGGCAACATCACCACGCGAGAAGCCGGGCTGATAGTCCGAGGTCTCATTCAAAAGGCCGAGGAGCTCATGGCCAGGCAGATCGGGAGATAGGGGCTAACGCCCCTACTCTTCCTTTATGCCTCGTGTTGCAAGCTTCAGGAGAGTGCCTCAAAAGCGGCGGGAAAGAAGACGCGCAGGCGTAGGCCTCGACCTGCGGTTATGTCTGAATCATGGCCGGGCCGCGCACGGTTTCATTTTAGCCCTGAGCCTCTCCAGTGGGCTGGGACGCGCTTGCCGCATCGGGGTTCAAGTCTCCAAGGGGGCGGACTATCGTCTCCTGGACCTCAGCGAACAGCTTGGCGAACGCAACCTCAGCATCCAAGAATTCCCTTATATACGGATTGTATGAGATTATCTCGAGAGACCGATTGAACGCGTCCAGTTTCTCTTTGGGGACCTCCTCGCCCTTCCGGGCGAGCGCCTCGATGTCCCGTCTCATCTTCTCAAAGTCCCGGAACATGATCCTCGCGGCCTCGTGCGACTCTATCTCATTCCTGGCGTTTCGCACCCGCACGAACTCTGGACACTGCTTCAACGCATCCGCGAGCTCTCTCGCTTTCTCAATGACGGACATGCATTGCCCCACCACCATCGAGCAGCAGAGACTCTCTCGCCCGCCGCATGGCGGACATCATCCCGTTGTTCATGAGCCGTTGAACCTGTTCATGGCCTCGTCGATCCCGGAGCTCACCCAGACTTCCACGGCGTCGGCGGCCCTGCCGAACGCCTCTAGGACCGTGGGAAGCTCATCGCGGGTAAACCAGCCAAGCACGTGGCTTATGGCGTCGTCGGCAGGGCCCGGCTTCCCTATGCCCACCCTCAGCCTCGGAAACTCCTCGCTGCCGAGCAGGGCGATTATCGATTTCAGGCCGTTGTGACCTCCATCGCTGCCTTTCGGCCGCACGCGTATGCGACCCGGATCCAACGCCATGTCGTCCACGACCACGAGGATATCCGGCAGCCCGATGCCATACCAGCCCGCGATGGCGCGGACGGCATAGCCGCTGCGGTTCATGTAAGTAATGGGCTTGGCAAGGAGCACCTCTTCGCCGGCGATCTCTCCCTGCCCGAGGAGCGCGTGGAATCTCCTCTGCCCGACCCTGATGCCTTTTCTCCTAGCAAGGAGGTCGATCACCATGAAACCCACGTTGTGCCTGGATCCCTCGTACTCGCTGCCCGGGTTGCCGAGCCCGACAACAAGCTTCACGAGCGTCCTCCGCCTCTTATCGTTCTTGCCTCTCGTCAGCTTGCCTCGCCGGGGGTTCCGGCCGCTCCGGGCCCGCCGGCCCCGCCAGCAGCAGCCGCCGCCTCGCCAGCTTCAGCCGCAGGCTTCTCCTCCGCGGCCTTCGTGGGCGCCGCCACGGCCACCACAGCCTCTTCCGCGTGCGTAAGCGCACGGACGCCATGCGGTAGCTTGAGATCGCCCACCTTAATGGAGTCCCCGATCTTCAGGCCGGACACATCGACCTCGATCCTGTCAGGCATTTCGGTCGGCAAGGCATGGAGCTGGATCTGCCAGAGCAAGTGCTCCAGAACGCCGCCGTCGTTCGGGCGTCTATCCTCGCCCACAAGCACCACCGGGATCATGGCGCTTATGGCTTCAGTGAGGGACACCTCCTGGAAGTCTGCGTGGATGATGTCACCTTTTATGAAATCTCGCTGAACCTCCTTGAGCACGGCGGTCTTCTCGACGCCGCCCCCGTCGGCGCCGATGACCAATTTGACCAGCTTGCCGGCGCCGAGACCCGCCTGCACGGCCCTGTGAAACTCCCGTTCATTCAAGGTAATGGGAGTCGAGCCTTTCCCTTTGCCGTATATCACCGCCGGCACCTCACCCTTTGCGCGCGCCCTGTGCGCCGCGCCTTTGCCGGTCTCACGTCTCAGGTTCGCCTTCACAACTACCTCTTTCACGTCGTAACCGCTCCTTCCGAACTCTTCCTTCACCTAATCAAAGAGGATCGACACCGAAAGCTCCTCGTAAATGCGGCGGATGGCCTCGGCCAACAGAGGCGCGACCGAGAGCACCTCCATCCGCTCCGGGCGTCTAGACGCGTCGATGGGTATCGTGTCCGTCACGATGGTCTTCTTGATACCGGACGCCGTCAAGATGTCTCGGGCCGGCCCCGACAGGAGCGCATGGGTGCAGGCCGCGTAAACCTCGCGCGCGCCCGCGTCGTAAAGGGCGTCAGCCGCCTGCACTATTGTACCGCCGGTGTCTATTATATCATCAATGAGGACGACAGTTCTCCCTTTTACATCACCGATGATGTTCATCACTTCGGACACGTTCGGCTCCGGCCGCCTCTTGTCGATGACCACGAGGTCTGCGCCAAGCTTCCCGGCCATCGCGCGCGCCCTCGCCACGCCTCCGATGTCCGGCGACGCGACCACGCAGTCGGCTAGCCCTGCTTCCTCGATGTAGTTGGCCAGGATCGGCATGGCGAGAAGGGGGTCCACGGGGATGTCGAAGAACCCTTGGACCTGGCCCGCATGAAGATCCACCGTGAGCATCCTGTCGCACCCCGCCGTGACGAGCAGGTTCGCCACAAGCTTGGCGGTTATCGGGTCCCGGGCCTTCGTCTTCCTGTCCTGCCTTGCGTAACCGTAGTACGGTATCACGGCTGTGACCGTCTTGGCCGAAGCGCGACGCATGGCGTCGATGATTATAAGGAGCTCCATCAGGTTCTCGTTGACAGGTGGGCAGGTGGGCTGGACCACGAACACGTCCGTGCCTCTGACACTCTCCTCTATTGCCACCCTTATCTCGCCATCACGGAACCTGTCCACCTTCATGGCCGCAAGGCCTACCCCGAGGTGGGCTGCTATCGCCTCCGCCAGGGCGGGGTGAGCACGCCCCGTGAAGATCTTCATTTTCTTGTAGGACGGAAGCATCATGTGGATTCCGCCTAGCTCACTCATCGCGCAAACCTCCTGACTCCCCTCTGGATGTGTTCTTCCGCCGTTCGAGGCGCTTTTGTACCCAGCCCGGGATCTCTTTCTGCAGGCCGCGCGCGATGCCGAGCGCGCCTTCCGGGACATCCCTAGTAATCGTGGACCCCGCAGCGACGTACGCACCCCTCGCGATCTTGACAGGAGCCACGAGATTCGAGTTGCTGCCGATGAACACCCCGTCTTCGATTATCGTGGGATGCTTCTGCCAACCGTCGTAGTTACAAGTGATGGTGCCTGCGCCGATGTTCACCCCTTCACCGACGGTGGCATCCCCGAGGTACGTCTGATGAGGCACCTTGCTGCCTTTCCCTATGGTAGACTTCTTGATCTCCACGAATGTGCCGACCTTCGCCTTCTCTTGGAGCACGGTCCCGGGACGCATGTAGCTATATGGTCCCACCGTCGCGCCCGGCCCTATGACGGACTCCACGACCACCGCATTCGACACGGAGGCCCCGTCAGCCACCTGGGTGTCCACCATTCGCACGAACGGGCCGATGGTGCATCCCTCGCCAATGACCGTCTTCCCCTGAAGGAACGTGAACGGAAGGATCACGGTGTCGCGCCCGACCTTCACGTCGGCGTCTATGAACGTCGACTTCGGGTCCATCAGCGTTGCGCCTTCCAGCATGACGCGCTCGCGCACCCGGTCACGGAATATGCCCTCCGCCTCGGCGAGCTGCACCCGCGTGTTTATGCCGCGAGCGGAGAGGGGGTCGCGGGCCCTCACAACCTCCACACGGAGCCCTCTTGATATCATGATGCCTATCACGTCGGTGAGGTAGTACTCACGCTGCGCATTGTCCGGAGCCACGTGTCGGAGCGCGTCGAAGAGAGCCGGCGCCGAGAAGCAGTAGATGGAGCTGTTGACCTCGGTGATCGCCGCTTCGTCGGGCGACGCGTCCTTCTCCTCGACGATCCTCACTATCTCTCCCCGTGGCCCCCGCACGATCCGGCCGTACCCGGTGGGATCATCGAACACGGCGGAGAGCATGGTCGCGGCCGCCCCGCTCTCGTCATGCTTTCGCACGAGCGCAGCGAGGTCGTCGCCGCTGAGGAAAGCCGCATCACCCACAACCACGGCGACGGTGCCGTCATAGTCGCCGAGAGCGCTTCTTGCAGCCATGACCGCATGCCCGGTGCCGAGCTGTTCGGCCTGGAGGACGCACTCCCCCCGAGATCCAACAACTTGCTTTACCAGGTCAGCGCCATGGCCAACCACGACTATGATCCTCGCAGCTCCGGCGGCCTCCACCGCGTCGAGCACGTATAGCAGCATTGGGCGTCCGCATATCTCGTGCACTACCTTTGGAACCCGTGATTTCATCCGGGTTCCGAGGCCGGCGGCCAGCACGATCCCGACGAATCTCTCCATAATCACTCCCCCGAAGATGATTCGGCCCGGTACAGTCCCGGTACAGTCCGGAAACATATTCAACGCTAATACAAGGTTTCCTCCCGAGCGGGCACACAAAACACGGCGAGAGGAGTTGGCTTCCACCCCCCTCGCCTGCAAACAGCAACTCACGGAAGAAAGGAGCTAAGGATACCCGGTGCTCAGTCGTTGGCGCCGTACTGCCCGCACATCTCCTTGACCTTGGCCGCGACGATTACCCCGTTCTCCACTGTGAAAGTCAGGTCGTCAAAGGGCTGGAGCCCAAGACGCCTCCGCACCTCCTCCGGCAGGGCGATGGTGCCCCCCGGCAAGACGCTCGTGACCACCCGCAACCCATTCTCACTCAACTCCTGTCCCTCCTTCCCTGCCCACTCATGGCATGAGTTGCCATTCCCATTCTATAACAGTTCTGGGCGGAATTCAAGGATGGAATGTAGAAAGCCTCGAAGAACTTCGATTTAATGCCGAATACACACTGATAGCGCGGCTTTGCGCGCAGAAGCGGCGCCCCGCGTGTTTCCTTGCGGTCACTCGCCGTGTTCACCAGACGGCGCGGCCTCTGCGCCGTCTGGGTCACTCCCTCGCGCTTCACTCGAAGAGACAGAGCCCGAGGGCGTCGTAAGTGTCTGGGGTCACCACCCCTGTCACGCGCAAGCCTCTCGACTGCTGGAACGCCTTCACTGCGTTCGCGGTAGGCTCCTCGTACATTCCGTTTTCGGGCCCAGGGTCGAACCCCAGCATCCGCAGGCGCCTCTGAGCCGCAAGCACGTCCGTTCCCCGCTCTCCAGGGCCGAGCTCACGCCGGGGGTTACAGAGGGGTCCGAACGGGTTTCCACATATCACGACGGGCGTGCCGATCTCCACCCAGTCGAAAATGAGTTCCACGTCGTGATTGAACATCCTGATGCACCCGCCGCTCACTGCGTCCCCGATGTACCACGGCTTGTTGGTTCCGTGGATGCCATACTTGCCCCAAGGCACGTCAAGGCCCATCCACCTCGTCCCGAACCCGCCGCTCCACGCGCCCTTCGACACAACCTTCCACTGCCCTTGCGGCGAAGGTGTCGACGGCTTGCCCACCGCGCAAGGAAACCGCTTGTAGGGTTTCCCGTCGGAGAGCACGGTGAGCGTCCGGTCCACAGTATCTATGACGATCTCCACGCGGCCTGGCGGAGGAGGGACGGGTGCCTGCGCCACCGGAGAGGCCACGGTCCTTCCGAGGGCAATCCAGGTCCGCGGGCCGAGGACTCCGTCCGGCTCAAGCCCCCTGCTCCTCTGAAATGCGGCCACGGCCGCGGCGGTCAGAGGCCCGTAAACCCCGTCAACAGGGCCCGGATCGAACCCGAAGCTCGCAAGGTATGTCTGGAGACCCGCGATGTCGGCACCCGAAGGGTACGGGCGCACGGGTCGGATGACCTCGTCCTGCTCGCACGAACACGAGTAGAAGGGGGTTTCCTCCGCCTGTCTCACCCAGCGTGCGGCTTGCGCCTTTTCAGTGTCACGCTGCTCCTCTGCCGCGCCTTGCGCCTTGGGCATTTGACGCGCTCGCGACGCCAGCCCGGCTCCACCGGTGGGCTTCGCCACGAGATGGCCGAGCGTAAGCGCCACGGCAAGCGCCAGTGTCAACACAAGCCAATGGCGGTGCATGGATCGACCTTCCTCCGTCTACAGCCAGCCCCTAGCCCCTACCACGCCCAGGACGGCCTTCGTCCCTCGCCAGCCGCTGAGCTGAGAATCGCACAAGTGTATTATGCCCCGTCCCGGCCCGAGCCCCGCAGCACTCGCCGTGCCGCGCCCCGCTTCCGGAATCCGGAGGTCACGCGAGCTGACGAAGCGTGTTGACGGAGTTTGAGCGGCCTGGGTATACTTGGGGTGGTCCTAGCGGTGCGCTTAACGCCCGCGCTCATGGGGCTGCGTGAGACCGCTGAGCTTCCCCAGTACGTGCCGGTCTGGCCGGGCACGGCGATGGTCTTGCGCGATTCAGCTGACCCGTGTTGCCGTAATAGGGTTAAGGGGGCGACTCTGATCCGTGGCGAGAGCTCACTTCGGCGACCAAGGCCGTAAGCCCCACGAGCGCGTGGTCAGCATGAGCATCGATGTGCCGGAGCACGTCGCTCTCGTGGTCCGGGAGCTGGAGGCAAGGGGCCATCGCGCGTACGTGGTGGGCGGAGCCGTGCGGGACTCCCTGCTTAATAGAGTACCGAAGGATTGGGACGTTTGCACCTCGGCCATCCCCGACGAGGTCGAGCGGATCTTCGGGGGAAGCGCGGTATCCACGGGCAAGCGGTACGGCACCATCACCGTCCTTGCGGATCGACATGAGGTCGAGGTGACCACGTTCCGCCGGGACGGCACGTACAGCGACGGGCGCAGGCCCGATGTGGTCGTGTTCTCGTCTGACCTCAGCGAAGATCTCGCCCGCCGGGATTTCACAGTTAACGCCATGGCTTACGACATCGGGCGAAGGGCCGTCATCGATTGCTACAACGGCCTCACCGACCTAGAGAGGCGTGTTATCCGCACCGTCGGGGACCCTCGTACCCGCTTCCAGGAGGACGCTTTGAGGATGCTCCGGGCGATCCGACTCGGGGCGGAGCTCGGATTCGCCGTCGACCCTGAGGCCCTTAAGGCAATCGAAGACGGCCATGAGTCTATCACCAGGATCTCGTGGGAGAGGATTCGCGAGGAGCTCTCCGCGATGGTCGTCTCACCCGGCGCCGGAAACGCCCTGCGCATGACCGAGAGGACGCGCCTCCTGCGACACATCCTGCCCGAGCTGCAATCGTGCCTCGCCGTGCCGGCAGCAGGATGGGCCGGCTCGGGGCCTTGCGTCGAGAACGTGTTCGAGCACAGCCTCAAGGTGACCGACCTCATAGAGCCGGTCCTGCATCTCCGCCTCGCAGCTCTCCTTCACGACGTCGGAAAGCCCTCGACCATGGCGCGCGACCACAGCGGCGCTCTAAGGTTCTTCGGCCACGACAAGGTAGGCGCCTCTCTCGCGCGCCAGGCGCTCGAGAGACTCCGCTACCCGGGCGAGCTCGTTCGAAGAGTCGCGTTGCTCGTTGAGAAGCACATGTTCTCCTACGACCCGGCCACCAAAGACAAGGGCATCCGCCGCATTGTTGCGGCCCTCGGCATCGACACGATCCGGGACCTAGCCAAACTGCGTGAGGCCGACAGAGCCGCGTTCGGCGCAGGGCCGGGGCCCGGCGCCAACATGGCAGCGTTCCTCGCGAGGGTAAGGGAAGTGATGGCCAAGGGCCCGGCGCTTTCAGTGCGCGACCTCGCAGTGAACGGGCACGATGTCATGAGGGTGCTCGGCGTGCCTGAAGGCCCAGAAGTCGGTGAGGTCCTTGCGAAGCTTTTCGACGCCGTGCTGGACAACCCGGAACTCAATTCGCGCGACCACCTCTTGGGTTTTCTGCATGAAATGAAAACGCAGGGAATGAAAACGAAGGACGTGCCCAGGAAGGCCTTGCAACGCAGCGAGAGAGAGCCAGAGGGGAAGGAGCACCGGGGGAGTACATGACTTGGCTGGGGCGGGAGGATTCGAACCTCCGGATGCAGGATCCAAAGTCCCGTGCCTTACCGCTTGGCTACGCCCCAGCGCGAACCGGCAAAACCGCATATCGCTTGCGGTTCCCAGCATTACGAGTATAACAAACCGAGTAGGAGACGTCAAGACGAACGCGAAGTCTGGCCCCGGCCGCGGGGCGGACGTCATCCCGGGTTGGCGAGCCCCGGCGGATGCGCTTCTAGCTCGCCTCACCCTGGAGGCCAGTTTCGCTCTGGTACGCGGCCATGACGGCCCTGTTGATCTCGTCCCGCGCCTCCTTCGTTATTGGATGCGCGATATCCCTGTAACCGCTCGTGCCCACCTTGCGGCACGGCATCGATACGAAGAGGCCGCTGGGCCCCTCGACCACTTTGAGTTCCTTGACGACGAACGCGTTGTCGAAGGTTATGGACGCTATCGCCCGCGTCTTCCCATCGCTCTTCACCGGCTTGATTCTCACCTCTGTGATGTTCAATCCCGGTCACCGCCTTCCATAAGCAAGTACTCATAATGGGTTGCATGGGGTTATTCCACATTTTGGCATGAATTCCTGCTTATGCCATACGAGATCTCGTCTGATTTGGCGGCTGATCGGGTGCCCCCCGCTAGGCCCCCGGCGGGCGTTTCCCGGCGCGGCCCGCAGAGGCCAGTGGAGGCGAGCGCAGAAAGCCCTCAGGCCGGTGAGGTCACGAGCCTCCTGACAAGCTCCAGATCGCTGGGCTTGTCGACGTCCACAGCGATCTCCGGAAACTCCGAGATTATCGCAACGCCCTTGACGCCCGCGATTTCCTGGAGCCTCCTCTCAACGTCGTGAATGGAGAGCCGCTTCAGAATGAACTTGACGGTGCACCGGAGGCCGAGGAAGGCCGCCATCATCCAGGGCTTCTTTCGCGTGGCGACGGCCTGTTCCAGAAGCCTGCCGCACGCCTCAAGCCCAGAGGGCGAGGCGAGGATCACGTTCCCGCCGGTAAACGTCCCTTCCGCCACGGTGAGGTATGTGCGCTTCATCCCTGGGAACTTCGACTCGTTCGTCTCCTTGCTGAGAAGCGGATAATGGATCTCAGCGGGGTTCGCGTCGGCTTTCTCGAAGAAGTCCTCCAGGGCTTCCGCCGTCAGAAGGGGGAGATCCGCCGTAACGATCAGCACCTTATCCCGCGTCGCTAGAGCTCTGATGCCCGCGTTAAGGTTCTCGACAATGGAGCCGGCCCGCTCCACCAGAATGGCCTCCTCGGATGGTATGACTTCCTGGAGAGCCTGCTTCGGACCTACCACGACGACCCGACCGATCCTCGAACACCCTTTGACAGCGCGTAGCACATAATGTATCATCGGCCTTCCCGCTATGTCGATGAGCGCCTCGTAACGCGCGCTGTCACAGCTTGCAAGCTTTCCGTCGTTGTCCGCTCCCGCCAGGATCACCGCGTCTACCACGCACACCGTCTCCTTTCCAGGTCCCCCCATGGCCTCCCACAGTTTCACGCCCCCGCCCCCGTTAGCGTCAGGAGGCGGGGTCTGTCGGAGGTCACCTGCACGTTACCGCGACGTTTGCGTTACCATCACGAAACCGCTGTGTATGCTGCCGCCGCTGCCCGCCGCTGCCCGCGGACGACCGGTCTCGCAGGACGAGCGCGGCCTATCACTCGCGGCCTATCACTACTCATTATAACGCTTCCATCGCCGCACCGGGACACGCTCGAGCCCGCTCGGAGCCGAACAGCACACGAACGTCGTGTCGTACGTTTCGCGGACCATTCGCCTCATCTGCCTCGCGCTTTTCTCGTCCTCGGCTATGCCGAACACCGCGGAGCCGGAGCCCGACATACCTACGCCCAGCGCCCCCGCGGCGAGCAACGCTTGCTTTACCTCTTCTATCTCGGGAACCATGCTCGTCGCGGCCCGTCCTAGGTCATTCGCGAGCCTAGCCGCGATGCGGCGCACGTCGCGAGCGGACACGGCCTCCAGCATTGCCGGGGTCGCGCGCCCGACGTTGCCGCCGCCGCCGGACGAGGTCCCCTCGCGGGCTCCCACCGCTTCGTCGGTAACAAGCTGGTCGTAGACCGCATAAGCCTCAGCCGTGCTTATCCTCCGGCCCGGCACGACCACCACGAACCAGACGCCCTCAAGGGCGGGAAGCCTCTCCACGAGCTCCCCCTTGCCCCTCACCACGCCCGTTCCCCCTGTGAGGCAAAACGGCACGTCCGCACCCACGGTCGCACCTATCCTGGCAAGCTCCGCCTCATCGAGGCCAAGCCCCCACAGCTCGTTAAGGCCGAGGAGCACAGCAGCGGCATCGGCGCTCCCGCCGCCGAGCCCAGCCCCCGTCGGGATCTTCTTTTTTATGTCCACCCATACTGCGGCCCCGACTCCTGCGAAGCGCGACAGCGCTAACGCGGCTTTGAAGGCAAGGTTCTCGTGGCCGAGGGGCACGAGAGGATCGTCGCAGGCGAGCGTAACTCCGAGCTCCCTGCCCCGCCCTGACACAGGACGCACGGGGGTGGACCCGAGAGCCACGCCGTCGTACAGGTCAATGGACTGCACCACCGACTCGAGCTCGTGGTACCCATCAGGTCGCCGGCCAACAATGTCGAGAGTGAGATTGAGCTTGGCCCGCGCAACGATCAGAAGCCTTTTGTCATCTGCTTTTGCCATTGCGTTCTAATAGATTATGCGAAACACAGCGAATTCCTGCTTCGCTTGGACTCGGCCTGCACCTCGCCCGACCTCGCTCTCGAAGCCTCGACGGCACGCCGAGAACGCACGCCGAGGACGCCGCACGCACAACTCACAAGCCCCGCAGGCCGCCCCCCCCGGCCGCGGGGCTGCTGTAAGGCAAGGCCCGAGCTGCAAGGCCCGAGCTCATCGCGCGAGCGAGTTGCCGCTTCGCCTACCTGCGCAGTCCGAAAAGCCCCCGGAAGAAGTCGCGAATGGCACGGATGATGACGGTAACTATGTTAGCCCTTGGCACGTCCTCCGTGGCCACAAGGTCGACCCTCGCGAGCTCGCGGCCGTCGAGGGACGCCACGACGGCGCCGAGCTTATCGCCCTTACGGATGGGGGCGCGCCGCTCGGCCGATTCGATGGTCGTTTCAACAAGGTCCTTTTTGCCCTTTTCCACGAAAGCCACGAAATCCGTGCTGGCCGCAGCTGGGACTTCCTCGCGCCGGCCGTTCGGCACGCGGATCTTTCCCACCACGTCGCCCTTTTTGGCCACGGCCACCCGGTCGAACTCGCGGAAACCGTAGTTCAAGAGCTTTATCGTGTCCTGGATGCGGTCCTCGTTGGTGGGCAGGCCCATGACGACCGAGATGAGCCTCACGCCGTCCTGCTTCGCCGTGCCGGCGAGGCAGTACCCGGCTTCGTCGGTCATGCCGGTCTTGAGGCCGTCCGCCCCGGGGTACCGGAGTATCAGCTCGTTGGTATTCCTCAGAAAGGATTCCTCCTGCCGCACCCGCGGGCCCGTGCGCGCCAGAGTATCGGTCCAGACGCTCGTCCATTCAAGCACCTTGGGGTGTTTCGTGACAAGCTCGCGGGACATGATCGCGATGTCCCTGGCCGTGCTGTAGTGGTTCGGGGCTGGGAGGCCGTCGGGGTTTTCGAAATGCGTGTTGTTCATTCCCAGCTCCTTTGCTTTCTCGTTCATCTGGTTCACGAAATCCGCGGCGCTTCCGGCGATGAATTCTGACACCGCGTAGGCGGCGTCGTTTGCGGACACAACGGCGATCGCTTTCATCATGTCACCCAGCTTCATCTGCTCGCCTTCTGCGAGCCAGATCTGGGAACCGCCGATCTGGCTGGCCTCGGTGCTGGTCGTGACCACATCATCCAGGCTCACTCTCTTCGAATCCACGGCCTCCATGGTGAGGAGCATCGTCATGACCTTCGTTATACTCGCGGGTGCCACACGAAGATCAGCTTCCTTCTCGTACAGCACCTGGCCCGTCTCAGCGCTGGTGAGCACCGCGGAGCGCGCCTTGAGCTCCGGAGGCGCTGCCGCTCCTGCCAAGACCGGCGCAAACGCCAGAGCGGCGGACGCCATGATGAGCGTCGCGGCAAGACCTGCGACGAAACGCCTTCGATGCCCTTCCGGCCGTGGATCTCTGGAAAACAACATCTCTCTAACCACCTCGCAAAGCATCCCTTCTGAACCCAATCTGCTCAAGCACACGCGAAACATCCGCCCGCACCCTGCGGAAAAGCGCAGGATTACAAATTCTCCACTTCGACCGGCCTTCCTCTCCCTTTCGATGCGGTTTGCCCTTCCATAATATACCCATTCTGGACGGATTGTACACCCCGGCAGGGACGCGCCCCGTTCTGCCGGGTCCGACCGGGCCCGGGGTGCCCCATACGGCCGCGTCAACAGCAGCATCGCCGCTACTCTGAGCGCCGGAGAGCGCTTGTCTGTGTATTCGGATGTTTCTTGGATTAGAGGAAACGTGTGGTCAATAGCGTATATTCATCACCAACAAAGTACAGAAGGAAGTGGGGGTGTGTCTGTGAACTATCCCAAAGCCGACCTTGGGAAACGCTTCGTAGCGGCCCTTGTCGACGGCGTCATTGCGGCGATCCTCGGCCTCGGCATCCCGATTCTCGGAGGGTTGCTTGGAGCCGCCTACACGCTTACAAAGGACGCTCTCATGTTCCAGTTGACGAAGGATCCGCAGTGGAAGAACAAGAGCGTGGGGAAGAAGATCCTTGGCCTTCAGGTGGTCAATCTGGGCGGCGGAGACATCGATATCGCAGCCTCAGCGAAACGCAACCTCACCCTCGCGGTAGGCTCGCTGTTGTCGGTGATACCACTCGTGAGACTTGTCGCGGCTCCGCTCATTGGCGGGGTCCTCGGGCTCATAGAGATCGTGCTGGTGCTGACCGACGCCGCGGGCCGGAGGCTCGGGGATAGGTGGGCGAACACTCAAGTCATCGCGGTGGAGGAGCCGCAGACTTCCGGCGGAGTCGGCAGCAAGGGCTGAGACGGGCTCGACCTCGAGAGCCGTCTTTGGGGCGCCCGGAGTCCGCCACCGTGTTCATTGAACGCGGTCATCAGGACTCACTCCTCACGTTTTCGGGGGCTCAGTTCCCGCGTTGTCGGACGCCCTGCCCGCCCGCCTTCTCGGCGGTCTAGGTATGGCGTCGGAGTTTTCGTCTCCTTTCTTCACGGCGCTAGGGTTGCCGGTGCTTGCACGACGGGGCGTGGAGAATTCGGCTGCCTTAAGCGCCGAATTCGAACGAGGCGCGCCGCAAGCGCGCCGTCCCCGGAGGGCAACACCGATAGCCTTAGGCAGGACCTCCCGCCGAAAGGTAGCGCGAGTTTTTGGCGACATACTTAGTTGGGCAAGGCGTCCGCGCGCGAACCACCGTGAGTCTCCGCAACTCGGAGAGCAGCCGTCAGAACACGTTCAGGTACTGCCCGATTTCCCACGGGTGTACCTGAGTCCGGTATATGTCCCACTCGATCTCCTTGGCCTCGATGAACCTGTTGGCTATGTGGGGTCCAAGGGTGTCCATGATGACCTCGTCCGCCTTGAGGCACTCGATCGCCTCCATGATGCTGCCGGGAAGGCTCTGGATGCCCATGGCCTCACGCTCCGCCTGGGACAGCCCGTACAGGTTGAGGTTCACGGGGTCGGGCGGAAGGGTCTTGTTCTTGATCCCGTCGAGGCCGGCCTTTAGGGTCACGGCAAGCGCCAGGTACGGGTTGCAGGACGGGTCGGGGCTCCGGAGCTCGATCCTCGTGTACTTCCCACGGGCGGCAGGGACTCGGATGAGCGGGCTTCGGTTCCTTTCGGACCACGCAATGTAAACCGGCGCCTCATAGCCCGGCACCAACCTTTTGTAGGAGTTGATGAGCGGGTTGGTGATGGCCGTGAAGCCTCTGGCGTGTTTCATCAGGCCGCCGATGTAATACAGCGCGATCTCCGAGAGGCCGTTCGGCGAATCAGGATCGTAGAACGCATTCTCTTCGCCCCTGAAGAGCGACTGGTGCGTGTGCATCCCAGACCCGTTTATGCCAAACACCGGCTTGGGCATGAATGTGGCGTGCAGATTGTGGGCGAGGGCGACCGTCCGCACCACAAAGCGGAACGTGGCCACGTTGTCCGCGGTGGTAAGGCCGTAAGTGTACTTGAAGTCGATCTCGTGCTGGCCGGGCGCCACCTCATGATGGGACGTCTCGATCTCAAATCCCATTTTCTGGAGGGTTACCACCATGTCCTGGCGCGCCCGCTCGCCACGGTCAAGGGGGGCGAGATCGAAATAGCTGGCCTGATCGTGAGTCTTGGTCGTCGGCGTTCCATTCTCGTCCCTCGTGAAGAGGAAAAACTCCGGCTCGGGACCGGCCACGAACGTGAACCCCATGCTCTCTGCCTCGGCCAACACTTTCTTCAGAGTATGCCTCGGGCACCCCTGGAACGGCGTCCCGTCAGGGTTATAGATGTCGCAGATGAGCCGTGCCGTCACGGCGTCCCCGCCATTCCACGGGAATATCGCGAATGTCGACGGGTCAGGGCGTAGATACATGTCGGATTCCTCTATCCGGACGAACCCCTCGATGGCCGATCCATCAAACATGATCTCGCCGTCCAATGCCCTTGCGAGCTGCTCAACGGGAATAGCGACGTTTTTAATGACGCCGAGGATGTCGGTGAACTGCAGATGCACGAACTTGACCTTGAGTTCCTCCGCCTTCTTAAGCACGTCTTCCTTCGTAAGACTCGGCATTCCTCTTCCTCCTCATTCCCCACGTTTAGGAGCGGGATTCCTCCGGGTATCGATCATCCTGAGAAGCTCGGGGCGATTGGCCAGAGGATAAACGGACCTGAGCGAAACAACCTCCCCGAAGCGCATCGCAGCATCGCTGGACTTAACGAGGTCATCGCGGCCAGTCGCTTGCGGACCGCGCCTGGCGGCAAGCATCGCCCGCACTTCGTCGATCCGCCACCGCTGGGCCAGTAACCGCTTCACCTCCTTCAGAGCCTCTACGTCTGCCTCGGAATACAAGCGCTGGTTCCCGGGGGTCCGCGCCGGCACAACGAGACCGGTCTCGTCGTAGTACCGTATCTGACGGTCCGTGAGGCCCGTGAGACGCCGGACCGCTCCGATGGTGTACAGAGGCGCATCGCGTGGCACGTCCACTACTCCCACCGCCCCTTCTCAGTCGCCGTCCATGTAAGGTTTCCTGACATCACCCGTATTTGGGGTCATTCTATAACCCCACAGGGCCGTTGTCAAGTGCCGCGCTCGCGTCCGCCCGCCCTCACCCCCAGAGGCCTCGACGCCCGCTCCAACTTCACACCAACCTCGCCCTCCCGTCCGCGAAGGCCGCCCTCGCCCCCCTCGCACCCCGTCTTTCGCCCGGGCAGCGCCTCGATGGCCTCGATATGTACGTGGTACGTGAATGTGTGGGGGATCGGTCACTTGGTCTAACCTCACGAGCTTGGGCATATTCTGTAAAGGGTTTACCTATACTGGTAGCGGGAACCATGACAGGAGACGCCGACTGAGGAAGGAGGTGGCATCTTGACGCCTCTGCTCAAGCTTCGTGAAAAGGCAGGCATCAGCGCCAGGGAGCTTTCTCTGAGGACGGGGATACCTGTGGACACGATAATCAAGGCTGAGCTCGGCCTCATCAAGCTGCGCCCCCAGCAGCACAAGCGGATCGTGGCGGCCCTTCGGTAGACCCCGCACATATGCCGCGCAGCCCGCAACCCCGCAGCCCGCGACCGCTCGCTTGCGGGTGGTCGACGCCGCCCTGGGCGCCGCCCTGACCGGGGCTGCCGGGGAAGGTCCGACAGAATCGCTGGGGTCATGACTAACCATGCTCAGGCCGGCGGGCCGAGGCTCACGAGAAAGAGCCCGCACACGATGAGCACCGCGCCCACCACCTGTGCCCACGTGGCAGTCTCGCGCAGGTACAACACCGCTATCACCAGCGTGAACAGAGGGGCGGCGGACATCACTAATGCGACCTGGGCCGCCCCTCCCCATTTCAAAGCCGCATAGTATGCCAGGTCGCCCACAAGCGTCGCCAGCACAGCCTCAGCCGCGATGAAAAGCGATGCCCTGCTCGATACGGTTTCGATCGTCCTTAGGCCGCCGCCCACCAGCAGCCAGCCTGCAACGATGCCCGACGCTATGAGCGTACGAAGACAAAGCCCGGCAACCGGATCGACTCTCGCCAGCCCGATCTTCCCGAAGATGGGCGCGATCCCCCAGCACAGAGCCCCGAATAACGCAACGAGAACCGTCCACATCGTGGTTTCGTCCCCCGTCAATCTCTTATTCGTAGCCCGCCCGGCATATACATCAACAGAGGTCCGGCGGGACTGGTGCCCCGGCAAACAGGACCAACCAGCGGAGCGAGGAGGAAGCCAGCCCGGCCCGCCGTGTGGGAGAGGGTGTGCCGCATGAGGTTCTACGTAGTCAGCCGTAGGCGCGTCCTGGTCTGCTTTGCGGCTATACTGACCTGCGCTTCCGCAGCCGCGGCCGTGCTGGTCGAACCCGTGGCTGGGCCCCCCGTGGTGCTCGACAGGGAACTGGTAACGAGACTGAACATGATATTCTCGGACAGGGCCGAGTCCGTGATCCACGGCGACGCTGAGGCTCTCACCACCCACTATGACCTCGAGTCCAGGTACGGCCGCTGGGCGCTCGACCGCGAGCAGCGGCGCATCAGGTACATCGACACGTGGAGCGCAGCACGCGGGGTGCGGTTCGTGGGCACAGCGGTGGAGCTCATGGTGGATTCCGCGGAAATCAAAAGTGACGTGGCATGGCTTCGTCTCAAGCAAAGCGCGGATTTCGCTTACGTCTATGACGCCGACCCAATGGCTCCACCCGACCACTTTGGGATCGGCACCCGGCACTTCGTCGAGCTCGTGCGGCGGGACGGCACGTGGCTCATAAGGCGTGATTGGTACACCGACCCGCTCGACGAGGACTCCGTCGTCGGGACAGTGAGACCCGCTCTGACCCCGCCCGGGGTCCCGCCTGCGGCGAGGATCCAAGGGAACGGGAACAGCGTCAATCCCCCCAGCACACTCGTGCCTGCCGGCACCAGCGCGTCTCCGGGCGAGCCAGGGAGCCCAAGCCCTTCACCAACGATCTGGTACAACAGAGACAAAGCCGTCGCCTACGCGGACGAATACTGCGGCTCGGCCTGGGGCTGCGGCAACAACCGCAAGTATAACCCCAAATACAAGGACTTCACAGGCCTGGGAGGAGACTGCACGAACTTCGTGTCGCAGGTGCTCGGGGATCCGGAAGCAGGGAACCTCCCCATGGACTGGACATGGCGCTACACGTTCAGGGGTTCGGGAGCGGGCGCAAGTCGCGCGTGGGCACAGGCTGAGGCGCTCGTCGCATACCTCATGAATAGCGGGCGGGCTCGGAGAATCGCCCGCGGCACATATCCCGACGTGGTGACACCCTCGGCGGAATTCCCGTACGGGGCGATCGGCGCCCTCCACCCAGGTGACGTGATAGCTTACGAGGAGCGTGGTCGCATCGAGCACCTGGCCGTTGTGACAGGGACGGACTCCCACGGCTACGTCGTGGTCAACTCCCATACCGCCGACCGGTACCACGTACCCTGGGACCTGGGCTGGGACCGCGGCACCGTGTTCTGGTTGCTGAAGATGTTCTGACAAACGAAGGAAGCTTGGCGTCACGATTCTCTACGCGACTCACGATCAGGACACCGCACTGGTCATCTCGGACCGCATCACGGTGATGTCCCACTCCCACAGGTGACCGACCCCAAAACCACAACGGAGCTTCGCGCATTCCGTGCTTTTCCCAAACGGTGGACCGCCGAACCGAACGCAGACCCGTTTTCCGGGTTCCAGTTTGGACATCTATGGATCCCCTCAGATCGCGCGTCGTGTAAACCTGCATCGCAAAAAGATCCCAAAGGGGCACCTGAACGGGAGGAATCCGGGCTTCCGTGGCGAATCATCGTTTTGTGGTTTGTGCAACCGGTTGTAGCAGAATTGAGCTCGTCCTGGGTCAATGCCGGGAAGGCAGCGAGATCAGGTGGATTCTGCGCCTGTGCAACCGGTTGCAAGCAGCCGAGCCGCATCCTGGCGGGCCCCGGCGTCTTCCATAACCCCAGCTCCCAGGGAGAGCAGGCACGGCGGCGGGCATCACGGGAACGACGTCCCGATTTCAGGGGGAGGACATCCCGGTTCAAGGAGGTGACGCCAGGGAAAGCGCGTGTTCTCAGAGCGGTCATAAGTCTCGGAGCCGGTGGTCGTCGCATTGCCATAACACCCGCGTCTCAACGAAGGAGGAGGGCGAGAGAGCGTGTTCAAGAGGATTGTGCTTGTGGCTTGCATGGTATTCCTCGTGGCTACGTGTGGGGCTTTTGCCGCCGACACCAAGACTCTGACATGCATCGGCCCCTGGTCCGGGGCGGAGATGGAAGCGTTCCTGCCTGTTCTTCAGGCATTCGAGAAGGAAACGGGGATAAAGGTCGATTACCGCATTTACCGCAGCGAGGACCTCTCAGCGCAACTGCCGGCACAGTTCTCCGCTAAGACCACCCCAGGCGACGTGATCTTCATGTGGGCATGGTTCATAGCCAAGCAGGGAGAGGCTGGCCACGCGTTGGACCTCACCGGCCTCATCAAGGACTCAGACTACCTGCCGGGTGCCCTGGACAGCCTCAAGGCGGGGGGCAGGCTCTATGGCATAGCGTACACTGGCAAGGTTAAACCCGGCTTCTGGTACCGCAAGTCGTTCTTCCAGAAGCACGGCTTGACCCCGCCCACTACATGGGAGGAGTTTGTGGCACTCCTCGATAAGATAGCAAAGATCCCTGGGGTCAAGGCGCCCATCGTGAGCGGCGATAGCGTTGGCTGGCCGCTCTCCGACGTGACCGAGCATTTCATCGCAACATTCGGCGGGCCGCAGCTGCATAAGGAGCTCACGGAGGGCAAGATCGCCTGGACCGATCCGGTCGTGAAAGGCATCTTCGAAGGAAGGATCGTGCCGCTCCTCAAGGCGAAGTACTTCAGCGAACCCATCGAGTGGACCCAGGCCGTCGAACTGTGGTGGCAGGGCGACTATGCGTTGTACTTCATGGGGAGCTGGATAACCAGCATGGTAAAGGACCCGAGCGACCTCGGCGTCTTCTCACTGCCCGGGGCGCGCGGCATAGTCTTCGGCCCGGACTACGCCTTCGTGCCCAAGTACACGAAGTACCCCGAGGAAGCGAAGAAACTCATCCAGTTCCTCGCCACTAAGGGGCAGGAGGTTCAGGTCGCCCAGGGTGGACACATCGCCACGTACGTCAAGGTACCTCTCGATGCGTACCCGCCTGTGGACAGGGGGGTGGCCGAGCTTCTCGCCGGCCGCGTGGCGCTCGCCGACATGGATGACACCATCGGCGGGGAATGGCAGGCCACATTCTGGGACCAGCTCAAGTTGTTGTGGGTAAGGCCGGAGAGGTATCTTGAAGTGCTCGACACTTTGGAGAAAAAAGCCCCGTGACACGGGCGCGTCCGACGAATCCTGCACCGGGGAGTTGGACGCCCGATTCGACCATGCCGGCCTGCGGCGGGGCGCGGCCGTCCGCCCGGCTGCGCCCCGCCGCCTCGATGCTGGCGGCACCCGCCCGAGGAAATCGCGGATGCGTGCAAAGCGTGCCCACCGTGCCGCGGGCGAGGAGAGGAGCGCTGAACATGCGAGAGAGGTTACTCCGCCTGGTTTTCTTTGTGCCAGCCTTGGTGTTGCTCGCGGCGTTCGTGGTGTATCCCGTGGCGAACACCATCTGGCTGAGTTTCCTCTCACCAAAGGGCGATTTCGTAGGCCTCGAGAACTATGCCGAGGTCCTGAGCCAGCCCGAGATGGTGGACCTAAGGGGTTTCCAGAGAGGGTTCCCATATGGGGCACTCATCCACAATTTCATGTGGCTCGTGATCCACCTTCCGTTGACAGTGCTTCTGGGCCTGGCGCTCGCGGTCGTCCTGAGGGGCGTGAGAGGCGGATCCATCATAAAGTCCATAGTGTTTCTCGGCATGGTCACGCCGATGATAGTGGGCGGAATTATCCTGCGCTTCATGTTCGACGGCAGCATAGGGATAGTATCCGGTATCGTGCGGCTGTTCGGCGGCACTCCTGAGACGCTCACTGCGTATCCGGAGACCGCGCTCCTGTCGCTCATCCTGGGATCCCTGTGGCTCTGGGTCCCCTTTGGCATGGTGCTGTATTCGGCGGGGTTGGAGACGATCCCTTCTGAGGTGTACGAGGCCGCAATGATCGACGGGGCGTCGCCCCTCTCCATGTTCTTCAGGATAACCTTCCCGCTCCTCCGCCCCATAACCGAGGTGGTCGTGACAATGACCTTCCTCTGGGACCTCAAGATCTTCGATGTGGTTTACGCCGCCACCATGGGCGGCCCGGGAGGAGCGTCCAACGTGCTCGCGCTTCAAATGTACTTCTATGCATTCCGCGAATTCAACTGGAATAACGCGGCTGTGGTGGCGTGCGTGCTCATGCTGCTGACGACCCTTGTAGCGGCCCCGATGATGATAAGGTCCGCCCGGGAAGCGAGGTGAGGAGAACGTGCGAGGGAACGTGCGAAGGAAAGCTCTCGCTGCGCTGTCCAGGGACGCGGTGGCATGGGCGATCGGGCTCGTCTGGATCATCCCGTTCCTCGGCGTGCTCATGGCCTCGATAAGGCCGCTTGGCGAGATAATCCACGGATGGTGGAGGTTCGAGTCGTTCACGCCCACGCTGCGCAACTTCGTCGGAGCGTGGAACCACCCCGCAGCCCCGCTTTCCCAGGGCGTGGTCAACTCGATGAAGATCGCGCTTCCGGGCACCGTCGTCCCGCTTTTCGTGGCAGCCACTGCGGCATACGGGTTCGCGAGGTTCAGGTTTGCGGTGAAAACCTACCTGTTTCTCGCCATCGTGATGCTCATGACCATCCCGCAGCAGATGATCGCCGTCCCGATCTTCCAGATAATGAAGAACCTCGGGCTCGTCGACACGCCTCTCGGGCTGGTTTTGGTCCACTCCGCGTGGGGGATCCCATGGATCCTGTTTTTCATGAGGAACTTCTTCTCCACGCTCCCGATCGAGGTCGAGGAGGCCGCACGCGTGGACGGGGCATCGGACTTCAGGGTGTTCTTCCAGGTAGTGTTGCCCATGTGCGTCCCTGCCCTGGTGTCCGCGGCCGTGCTTCAGTTCATGTGGGTCTGGAATGACTTCTTCCTGGCCCTCATCCTGATATACTCGCCCGAGAAGCTTCTCGCCACGCAGCGGATACCGCTTCTCCGGGGGGTCTACCACATCGATTGGGGGGTTCTCACCGCGGGCACCATCATCGTGATGCTCGCGCCCGTTCTCGTATTCGCTTTCCTGCAACGGTACTACGTCAAGGGCATGGTTGGATGGGTTTCTAGATGACTGGACACTAGGCGCCTGTGAACACCTATGAGTGCGAAAATGTGAAATGGAATTCAGCGGTTCTTTCAGATTTTGAATGCGTGAAAACACGTCAAGAGATTACGGAGACGATGCGGAATGGCAAAGACGATCAGAACTGCGACTAGGTCCCTGAATGATTACGCGAAGGTCGCGGGAGAAAGCGTGCTCGAGGAGATAAGAGCGCTTGCCGAGCCGCTCAGAGGAGCGGAGGTCCTTCACATCAACTCCACAGCCTACGGCGGAGGCGTGGCTGAGATCTTGAACACGATCGTGCCCCTGATGAAGGACATCGGCCTTGCGGCCACGTGGTCAGTGATCGAAGCTCCGCCCGAATTCTTCGAGTTCACCAAGGCCCTGCACAATGCGCTGCAAGGCATGGCAGGCCAGGACCTCGTGTCAGGGCTGGACACGTACCTGGGTGTAAACGAGCGGGAGGCTGCGTCATTCTCGAGACTGGGCAACCCCGACTTCGTGATCGTACACGATCCCCAGCCAGCCCCTCTTGCGGCCCACCTTCGAGACAAGTTCGGACCGAAGACGAAGTGGATCTGGCGGTGCCACATCGACCTTTCGAGCCCCGCAGAAGAGGCGTGGAGCCTCCTGCGGCCGTTCGTGGAGCGCTATGACGCGGTGATATTCACGATGCCGGCGTACGCTAAGGAGGGCCTCCGCGTGCGCCGACTAGCCGTGATCCCGCCGTCCATCGACCCCCTAAGCCCCAAGAACGTGGAGATGCCGCTCCAGACCGCCAAGAGGATCGTCGCTGGATATGGTCTGGACCCGTCCAGGCCCATCGTCGTGCAGGTGTCGCGTTTCGATCCGTGGAAGGACCCGCTTGGGGTGATTGACGCGTACCGCATCGTGAAGCACGAGGTCCCCACGGTGCAGCTGGCCCTGATCGGATCCATGGCGGCGGACGATCCGGAGGGCATGGCATATTACCGCATGTCGGTGGAACACGCTGCGGGAGACCCAGACGTCCACGTGCTGTCCAACTTGAACGGCGTTGGCAATGCCGATGTGAATGCGTTCCAGACCGCCGCAGACGTAGTAGTCCAGAAATCGGTCCGAGAGGGCTTTGGTTTGACCGTCTCGGAAGGTCTCTGGAAGGCACGCCCAGTGGTGGCTGGCAATGTCGGCGGAATCCCGCTACAGGTCGAGGACGGGAAGTCCGGCTTTCTCGTGGGTTCCGTGGAGGAATGCGCGCAGAGGATCTCGTACCTTCTCTCAAACCCCGCCAAAGCCCAGGAAATGGGCGCGTGCGGGAAGGACCATGTGAGACGGCATTTCCTTTCCACCCGGCATCTCACAGATTACCTCACGCTCTTCAAGGCTCTTGCGGAAGGCTCGGATTCCGCGGCACGAGAGTCCGCCGTCTGAGCATGGCGCCCGCATCGCGCCCTGGCGCCCGCCCGGGGCTGCCCGGCTCTCGGTTAGGGGGGAAGGCCTGACGTAGGGCACATGTGCCCTTGGACGGGTGCTGTGGGAGACGGGTGAGGAGGCGATTCGTTCTATCCGCCACGCGTCCGGCCAGAAGGCTGGTGTGTGGAACGCCTCGGGACGGGCGCGTGATGTACGTCAGCCGTCCCGGGTCGACAGGTGCGGTGTGAAATGCGGTGTGAAACCTCTTGAAGGTCCTCCACCGTCATGCGAGCTTGGATCGCCGTGGCAATGACGTCTATCCGCTTATCGACGCCCGCGCCGCCCACGATCTGCGCCCCCAACAGCCGTCCGGTGAACCTGTCCGCAACGAGCTTAATGGTCATCATACGCGCGCCGGGGTAGTATCCGGCGTGGTGCTGAGAGTGTGTATATGAAACATAATGCGGGATGCCTTCCGAGGACGCCTCTCTCTCGGAAAGGCCGGTCTTCGCTATGCTCAGGTCGCCCACCTTAACAACCATGGTACCAAGCGAGCCAGCGTAGCGCATGTTGCCACCAGCGGCGTTCGCGCCAGCAACCCTGGCTTGCTTGTTCGCCGGCCCGGCAAGCGGCACGCGGACCGGTTTTCCGGTCACGAGGTGCTTTATCTCACATATGTCCCCGGCCGCGTATATGCTCGGATCGCTCGTCTGCATCCTGTCATTCACAACGACGCCACCGGCTCGGCCGATAGCAAGTCCCGCCTGCCTAGCGAGGTCCAGCCGCGGCGTAACCCCGGCAGCGGACACCACGAAGTCGCATGCAACCGTGTCCCCGCTCGCCAACTCCAGCTGGAGGCCGCTCGCGCCCGCACCATCGCCGCCCGCGCCACCGCGTTGCGTCACTGCGGCGACCTTCTCCCCAAGCAGCACGCGGGCGCCCTTGTCCCTCAGGTGGGCCGCGAGGGGCTCGGCCATCTCCCTATCCACCGGCGGCAACAGCTGGTCCATCATCTCCACCAGCGTGACGTCGAGCCCCCGCTCGAGAAGCGCGTCCGCAGCCTCAAGGCCGATGAACCCGCCCCCGATCACCACTGCGTTGGTCGGTTTGCGCTCGTCAAGAAAGCCTCGAAGCCTGTCCCCGTCCTCCATCGATACGAGGGTGAACACCCTGGAACAGCCCTCCAGCCCGCGTATCGGCGGACGGGCGGGCTCGCTGCCGGTGGCTAGGATAAGGGCGTCGTAGGGCTCTTCCCACGCGTCTCCCGTCTCGAGGTTGCGGACAGACACCCTCCTGCGTGCCCTGTCGATCGCCAGGACCTCGTGACGCGTCCGGACATCGATATTGAACCTTGAGGCCAGGCGCTCCGGGGTAACGACGAATAGGTCGTCTCGTTGCCGGATGATCCCCCCTATGTAGTAGGGCAGGCCGCAATTCGCCCATGAGACGTAAGGCGTGCGCTCCAAGACCACTATGTCCGCGTCCTCGGACACTCGCCGCGCCTTCACAGCTGCGCCTGCCCCGCCGGCAACGCCACCCACCACAAAGATCCGCTTCCCCACGTTTCTCAATCCCCCGTGTAGATCCCACATGTGGACGTCTTCCGCGTCGACAGCACACAGCAGGCCGAAAGCCCGCAACTGCACATGCGCGGCCGCCATAGCCGAGCCGGTGCACGGTGAAGCCGCCAGTGCTCATCTCAACGCGTTTTACCGCTTCGTGCCCCCGAAAGCGAGCTCCTAATACTCCTCGTTAGAAGCGCTCATGCGCAGGGAGTCAGCGACGCTCATGGAGGCCCCGCAGACGGGACACGAAACCATCTCCTCCGTAGATGCCCCGTCGATTTCGAACATGTTTCCGCATTGTCTGCACTTGATGCTCTGCTCTGCATTATCTGGCAGCCTTGGATACTCTCTTCTGTCGTCTTTCTTCATTTGCGTGCTCCTTCCTTCTCAATCGGGTTCGCATTCCCCAGACCGCCGTTTCCCCTTCCCCGGAGCCCCCGTGGCGATCGCGCCCACGCCGTCCAGGAAGGGGGACTTCCGCGTGCTTTCATGGGACCCGGGATGACCGCCGGAATGACGTCCCTTTGTGGTCGTCCGAGCGCGGTCCGAACGCAGTCCAAGCGCGGTCCCAACGCGGTCTAAGCTCCGATACGTCTCCGTGTCCGGGCGTATATACGCGGTCAGCTCTGTGCCATGCGGGGATGCACGGTCTGCACGCGGCGCGGACGACCACGGCTGTGCCGGCAGCGATCTCAGTATTCCCAATGAATACATGGCTTACGCGCCCGGCACCGGCAGCCGCAGCTTGGGGATGGGACGAACCTTGGGAACGGGTCTCAAGGCCGCTGAGATGGAGACAGCTGGGGACGGGCGAGGAGTCTGGAGACCGACGGACGTTACGATGAAACGCAACACAACGACAAGCGAGTGCGCCCCTTCGCAATGAAGGGGCGCCTTTCCGTGACGCACTCACAAACTTGGACCGCTTACGTGGGCCGCCTACATCGGGAGAGGCTGGTTGTAGCCTGCCTGAGCCTGCCCGACGCCGTACCCGGTTTGGGTGGGCTGCTGACTAGTAGGCTGAGCGAGCCCGGCTTGGAACCCGGCCCTCACACCGGCCACCGTTCCCTCAACCAGGGACCGCTCGGCGGCCTCGATCATCCTGCGCACCATGTGTCCACCAACAGCCCCGCACTGAGCGGAAGGCAGCGTACCCCAGTAACCCGAGTTGATGATGTTGCTGGGCAGGTTCAGCTCGTTGGCTATCTCATACTTGAACCTGTCAAGCGCCGCGAGGGCGTTGGGGACAACTGGGCGATTCCTTCTGGCCGCGCCTCGTGCCATTCCTCTTCACCACCCTTCGCGCTTTCTGCTTATAGTCTTGCACCACGCGCAGAACGCATACGAGGGAATGCATGGAGAGGACATAACTTGGTTACTCTATAGAGACGCCCTCGCCAGACCGGGAAAACCTCTCCACCTTCGAACAAGGCGTCAAACGAGGCGCGCCGCAAGCGCGCCCGCCATGCCTCGTGCCTGGAGGATGGGGCATACAACCTTACACCCATCCTGAACGACCCGCCCTGCACGGCGCGGCAAGCCTGCGCAGCCCCACCCACAGGCTGACCTCGCAGCCCGCGCTGTGCGGGCGCGCATGCGCCGCGGGACTGGGATGCGCAGCTGCTTGTGGCTGCTTGCGGCTGGTTACGGTTGGTCACCGCTCCTTGCGGCTGGTTACGGCTGCTTACGTCGACCGCTTGTGGCAGCCTCCTTAGGCACCTCTTCAGACCTCGGGTGAGGTCTCCCCTTCGGCCTCGCGCACCCGGCTCGTGGTGCCGGGCTCAACGGCGTCGGTCACGCCGCCACCAGTCAGAGGTAGCCCCAGGCCGGACCGGAATCCGGCCACAGCCTCGGCTGCCACTTGCTCGGCGATGGCTTTCTCGGCTGCTTCGATCATTCTCTTGACCATGCGCCCCCCGACAGCACCGCATTCCCTGGACGAAAGATTGCCCCAGTAGCCATGCTGATAGACCTCTTGAGGAAGGTTCATCTCGCGCGCAACCTCGAACTTCAGCACGTCGAGCGGGCGTTTCGCGCCCTTCGCGGCAGGCCGATTCTTCCTGGCCGGCATCGCAAGTCCCCCCTTCTCACCTGGTACACATATGATTCCCGGCTTCGAAGCAGGCTATGAGAGGGTCGTGCTGGATGCCGGCCGCCGCTGCCCTATGCTGCCATTCGCTCGCAGCAAGAGGGTGCCCAACCACAATTACTCTAAACTGATAAATACTGGCTTTCTGCCGCGGAAAACAGTGACATACCGGAAACCGATGGACCTCGCGAGATCGACTGCGTAAGGTATGGCGAAACCGGCGTGCTGCACGCGGTGGGCGTCCGACCCGAACGTCACGAGCTCACCTCCCAGCCTGCGGTAGAGCCTGAGCGTCTCCACGCCCGGGAGAGTCTCATGAACCGGGCGCCTGAGGCCCGACGTGTTTATCTCCAACGCGGTCCCATTATCTATGAGCGCCTTCAGAATGGCCTCGATCTCGTCCGCGAACGCCTCGAGGGGAGCCTTGCCGTATCTTTCGAAAGCATATCTCTTGATGAAATCGAGGTGAGCGAGGGAATCGTACAACCCCGACCGGGCGAGCCCCAACACGTTTTGCAAATAGCGGCGGCAGGACTCTTCAAGTCCATAGCGATCGAAGACCTCCCCTGTCGCGGACAGGCTCTCGACCCAGTGGACGGACCCGAGAACAAAATCCAGGTTACGGCCTGAGAGAAACTCCCGGAGCTCGTTCGTGTACCAAACCTGGTAGTCGGCCTCGATTCCCATCCTCACCTCCAGGACGCCCTGCCATTTCGCCGCGGCTTCCTCCAAGGCCTTCCGGTATGCGTCAAAACGCAGGTAGCCGTGGCTAGCATCCCTCGGCTCGAAGTCGACGTGGTCCGTGAAGCAGATCGCATTCAGCCCAGCCTGCACCGCGGCCTCACACATCGCTTCCACGGTGTCTTCCGCGTCAGGAGAAAACGTGGAGTGAACATGGAAGTCTACGAACGGGGCTAAACTGGAATCAACCAACTTACTGCAAGACATACCGGTGACGCTCCTTCAACGGCCGACAAGGGCCAATTAGTGGCGGGGCCTCAACTCGTATCGCGTCGTGCCGAGTCATGTCGTGTCGCGTCGCCCATGTCGCTCGTGTCGCTCGTGTCGCGTGATGCACCGTGGACTTCACGGGACCTGGGTGTGAGCCCACGCTCACTTGACTTGACGCTCACCCGAGGCTCGGACACTTGCTCGATGTACAGTTGACATGCCTAGTGGACATGTTCGGTCGACCCTCACTCGATGCACAGCCGACGCCAAGTCCGCGCGATCCGCGCCAAATCAATGCTTGATCGACGCTCAGCGCTCAGCCCAATCGACGCTCAACCTACGCTCAAAGATAGATGACTATTCCAGCGACAGCAGCCAAGACTATCGCGAGAATGGGATTGAGGTCGAACTTGAACATGCCGACGAGGACGGCGACAGCGATCACCGGCCCCGCGACATCCACGAAAGCGGCTCTGATGAGGGAGATGGCAGCGGCAGCTATCAAAGCAGTCACCGCCGGGCGAAGCCCTTTGAACACCGCCTTCACTGCTGGCGCATCCTTGTATTTCAGGAAAAGTGTAGCAAACACCACGATGATCACAAACGACGGAAATACCACGCCGACCGTCGCCGCAGCGGCCCCAGCCACGCCTCCCAGTTTGTACCCAACGAACGTGGCTGAATTGACCGCGACCGGCCCCGGCGTCATTTCCGCTATGGCGATTATGTCCATGAACTCCTTCATAGTCAGCCACGCGTGGGCCTGGATGATCTCCTTCTGGATGAGGGGTATCATGGCATATCCACCGCCGAATGTAAAGAGGCCGATCTTAGCGAATGTTAGAAACAGCTGCAGAACTATCACTGCTTGTCAACCACCTTGTCCTGATCTCGGAGACCATCCTCGTTCCGGACACCAGCGCTTCCGCGACGCGAGGCGCCTCGGGCCCCGGGCGAGTCGTCGGCTTCGCCTTCGGGCCCCAGCCTGGGCACGCTCTGAGCCTTGGCATCGGCATTGGTATTGGCCTTGGCCTTGGCATCGGCCTCGGCATTGGGCTGGGCTCCGGCCTCAACCTCGAAGTCTCTTCGAAACACGAAATACCCGATGGCTGCCGATCCAACAATGACTGGAATCGGATGGATGTCGAAAACGGCTATGGCGACGAGCGCAAGTGCTCCGAGGATGACGCCGCGAACCTCGCGGATCGCGGTTTTGCCTATCTTATATGCAGCGCCCGCCACCAGCGCAACGACCGCTGGCCGCACACCTCCGAACGCGGCCTCGGCGGCCGGAAGATGCCTGATCTCCGAGAAGAAAATGGCCACGGCGAGAATGACTAGAAAAGACGGGAGGGTCGCGCCCAAAACCGCCACGATGGCCCCGACAAACCCGGCTGTCTTGTATCCCACGAAGACCGAGGTGTTCACCGCGACAGGTCCCGGTGCAGTCTGCGCCAGGCCGAGCATGTCGATGAACTCCTCGTTCCCGACCCACTTCCTCGCGTCAACAACCTCCTTTTGTATCAGAGGAACCATGGCGTAGCCGCCGCCGAACGTGAACGCGCCGATTTTGAAGAAAGACCAAAACATCTGCAACAGCAATCGCACTGTGTTGAAACTACCTCCTTGTGAAGCGATTAGTGCACCGCGGCAGGACGCACCCCGGCCATGTTACTTCGCCACGAATTCCTGCAGGTCCTCCCTGATGTCCTCGTTTATCAGTATTCTCGCAGGTCGAGGCGGGGACTCGGTTTGCAACCTCAATGGAACATCATATGTAGCCGTGCCACACATTCGCTAACATACAGTCTTGCCCTAAGGCAATACTACCAGCAGAAAAGGAAAGCGAGGTGAAACTGAAATGGCACGCGGACAGAAGAGGAACCGCGCTCTCGTGGTTGAGGCAGGCAACGCCCTGGATCAGTGGAAGTACGAGATCGCGAACGAGATCAACTTCCCCGTCAACCAGATAGTCGGCGGGTACTGGGGCAACATCCCGTCCGCTCAGTGTGGTGCGGTCGGTGGCCACATGGTCAAGAGGATGATCGAGGCGGCTGAGAGATCGCTCGTCGAGCAGAGCGCGCTCAACGTGAGAGCGGGCTTCAGGGCCGGGCTCGGCGCCAGCGCCAACCTCGGCACGACCACCGGTGCGTATAACCTGCCCAGCGGAATGCCGGCGCAGCAGAACGTCGGGCAGCAGGCTGGGTTCACCACCACAGGACTCCAGCAGTAACACGGAGAGATAGATGCCCGCATCTCTGGGCAAATCTCGTAACCGCTTCCGAATAGAGAGCAGGGGGGAGCGCCTCCGCCCCTGCTCATGTTGTTTGACTCGAGTAAGACCTTAGCTTGACACCTCTCGAACGCAGTCGTAACATGGTCAGTGAAGAGGTGAACCGTCGATGGTAGACGACGGAAGTAGTAGTAACCTGTTAACCTACGCTGAACTTGCTTCGAATCGAGGAAGATCGTCGCCGTAGCAGGGCTGTGCTATGCCTTTCGCAGCCTGCCGGTCGTAGGTCGTAGGCGCTTCCCCGATCCGAAGGGAGGCGCTTATCATGTACTCCTACACTAGGAACGGGCGCAACAATCACTCGACCGAGGCAGCACAGAGGCACCTGCTGAACCTTCCCATAGAGGAGCTCCTCTCGCGTCTTGCGGCAACGAAAGACGGCCTCTCAAGCCAAGAAGCAGCCTCCCGCCTTGAGAAATACGGCACCAACGAGTTTCCACGGCCACGGGCGATTCCCGCTTGGCTTGCTTATCTCAGGCTTTTCGCCGACCCTCTCGTCGTGGTCCTTATCGTGGCCGGGGCCATTTCCGGTTTCTTTGGTGAACCACGCGGCGCCATCATCATCAGCGTGATGGTGTTGCTCAGCGTTACACTTCAGTTCTTCCAGGAACACCGCTCCGAGCAGACAGCCCAGAAGCTGGCGAGGCAGGTTGCGATCACCGCTACGGTGATCCGGGACGGCAACACGATCGAGGTGCCCATGAGAGAACTGGTGCCCGGAGACGTGATCCGCTTGGGTGTGGGAGACATCGTGCCGGCCGACGCAAGAGTCCTTTATGCAAGGGACTTCTTCGTCGATCAGGCTCTGCTTTCAGGGGAGTCGTTCCCGGTCGAGAAGACGCCGTGCGGCGAGCCCGCGCTGCGCTTCTCCATTCCGGACATGAACCACGCGGTGTTTTTCGGAAGCAACATTGTAAGTGGAACCGCGACCGCCCTCGTGGTGGGAACGAACGGTCAAACCGAACTCGGGCGGATGGCTAAGACGCTTTCGGTCGAGAGACCGGAGACCGAGTTCCAGCACGGCATCAGAAGGTTCACCTCGTTCCTCGTCAAGGTCATCGTGGTCCTGGTCTTGTTCATATTCGTGCTGAACGCAGGGCTTGGCCGTGGAGTGCTGCGATCCCTCCTGTTCGCCGTGGCGGTGTCGGTCGGAATCACGCCAGAGCTGCTGCCCATGATAATCACGATAACCCTTTCGGCCGGTGCAGCCGCGATGGCAAGGCGGAAAGTGATTGTGAAGCGCTTGCAGTCCATACAAAACCTCGGAAGCATGGATGTCCTTTGTACCGACAAGACCGGCACGCTGACCGAGGGTAAGCTCGTCCTGGCAAGCCATGTCGACCTGTGCGGCAAGCCCTCCGAGTGGGCATTCCAGCTGGCCAGGCTCAACAGCGCCTTCCAGGCCAGCTTGCGCAATCCCATGGATGCGGCGATAGCTGCACATGAGGAAAGCAGCCTTGACGGATACACCAAGGTGGATGAGATCCCATTCGACTTCGTCCGTAAGCGCACGTCGGTGGTCGCCGAAAAAGACGCCGAGCGTATCCTGATAACCAAGGGCGCTCCCGAGAGTCTCCTGGATGTGTGTGCTCTAGCGGAAGTGGACGGAAAGCCAGTCGAGTTCGGCCCTGCTCTCAAGCGTCTGGCGTACGACCGCTTCACGGAGTTGAGCCGGGATGGTTACCGGGTGCTTGCAGTGGCCTACAAGCGCATCGACAGCAACAGAAACGTATATTCCAGAGACGACGAGACCGACATGGTCTTCGCAGGTTACGTCACGTTCATAGACCCTCCCAAGGCCAGCGCGGCAAAGTCGCTCGAGGAACTCGCTAGGCTCGGGGTGAACGTCAAGATCCTCACGGGTGACAATGAGCTCGTCACAGAGCAAATCTGTGAACGTGTCGGGCTCAAGGTCGGCGGAGTCCTCATGGGACACGAGATGGATCTCATGAGCGATGAGGACCTCGCCTCGCGGCTGGAGACCGCGACCATCTGCGCACGCCTCAGCCCGGAGCAGAAGAGCCGCGTGATCACCGTCCTGAAGCGGAGTGGGCACGTCGTCGGCTACATGGGAGACGGCATCAACGACACGCTGTCGCTGCGCACGGCCGACGTGGGGATCTCCGTCAACAATGCCGCCGACGTGGCAAAGGAAGCTGCGGATATCGTCCTCATGGAGGAAGGCCTTGACATCCTTGAGAATGGCATAGTGGAGGGGCGCCGGACCTTCGCGAACACGATGAAATACATAATGATGGGAACCAGCTCCAATTTCGGGAACATGTTCAGCGTCCCCGCGGCATCGGTGCTCGTGCCCTTCCTACCCATGCTGCCGGTGCAAATACTGCTCAACAACCTGCTCTATGATTTCTCGCAGGTGAGCATCCCAACTGACCGCGTGGACGGTGACTACATAGCGCGACCGCGGCGATGGAATGTCACGTTCATCAGGAACTTCATGCTCATCTTCGGCCCGATCAGCTCTCTCTACGATATCCTGACCTATCTCGTCATGCTCCGACTATTCCACGCGGGAGCTGCGCTCTTCCAGACCGGATGGTTCGTCGAGTCGCTTGCCACCCAGACCCTGGTCATCCATGTCATCCGTTCACGGCAAAGCGTCCTCAAAAGCAAGGCAAGCGCCGCGTTATGGTTCACGACGCTTGCGGCCGTCGGGCTCGGCGTAGCGATACCGTATACCCCGGTCGGTCTGTTTTTCGGGTTCACGCCTCTTCCGCCGGCGTTCTTCCTCGTTCTCGCCGGAATGGTCTCGGCCTACCTTGTCATGGTCGAGCTCGTAAAGAGGTGGTTCCACGTGAGGTTCGGCTGGTAGGCACGCGCTAACCGCGGACCACTGCGGATCGCTCCTCTTGTGCTGTGGGTTGCGCGGCCGCCACGTCTGACCTCTGCCGGCATCTGGCACGCCGGCATGTGGCACGTTGTCGCTTCTACTCACCCTTCACGATCGCAACGCTAGCACTAGCGCCTATACGCGAAGCCCCCGCCTCTATCATCTTGCGCGCAGATTCAAGGTTTCTGATGCCGCCGGAGGCCTTCACCCCCATCTCTTTGCCGACCACTTTGCGCATGAGCCTCACGTCTTCGACAGTCGCGCCGCCGGGGCCAAAGCCGGTCGAAGTCTTCACAAAGTCCGCGCCAGCCATCTTCGCGAGCAGGCAGGCCTTTACCTTTTCCTCGTCCGTCAGAAGCGCCGTCTCAAGGATGACCTTGACGATCGCTTTGCCGCGGGCCGCGTCCACCACCGCCTCGATGTCGCGTTTGACGAGGTCGTAGTCACCTGACTTGAGGGCCCCCACGTTGATGACCATGTCCACTTCGGTCGCGCCGTTTGCTATGGCATCGCGGGTTTCCATCGCTTTCGCGGTCGGAGTCGTAGCTCCGAGCGGGAAGCCAATGACAGTGCACACCTTCACGGGTGTACCCTTGAGGAGGCTCGCCGCGAGGCTCACGTTGGTGGGGTTCACACAAACCGACGCGAAACGGTATTGCTTCGCCTCTTCGCACAACTTGACGATCTGGTCTCGCGTGGCGTCAGGCTTCAGTAGCGTATGGTCTATCATGGCCGCCACATCGCTGGCAATCGCGCCGACGCCGGGCGCGGCGGCAATCCGCGACGCCCCCGCTTCGACTATCCTCGCCGTGCCGTCAGGATTCTCCTGGACGCACTTCCCACATGCGGAGCATTCGCCGAAAAGCCTCGAGCACTTTGATGAGTCCGCACTGCCGGTCCGGGTCCCCGATCGGCCCTCCGCCGCAGCACCGGGGACAGGGACGCCCCCAGTGAAAACCGTCGACGGGCCCGCGCTTTCCGAACGCGCCGCACCCACTATACGGAGCCCGCGCTCCAGTTCATGCCCGAGGTCCTTGGAGTCAACGACTATCATGCCGTATTCCCGGAGTCTCTTGAGGTACTCGTCCATTTGCCTGCGGAGGGCGAAGTTCTGCCCCACCCGCCCACCGTTTCCACCGTCCATTCGGCCGGCTGCCAGCTGTAACGAGTCGGCTGCGGCATAGACCCGCTTACCTTGCGCAAGCATCGTGACGATAGCGTTTGTGACTGCGTCGTCGCCAGTCAGCAGCGCCGCGCGCGCCGCCACGTGGAGGGGAAGGACCGGGACCACCGCAACATCAGCACATGAAGCCGCACTCAGGGCGTCTCGTTCATCCACGAAGGACACCCGACCCAGTGCCCCTGATACGGCGCTCTGGCCGCACGACTCCTTGGCTTCCGCGGACATGAGGCACGCGACAGAGAACCCGCGGTCACCGATTCGTCCCAGCTGGACCAGCGCGTTCTCAAACAGCGTCCTGTCGCCGGCCAAGATCACGAGCACTCTCGGGCCGTCCCCGGACCCCGCAGTGGATGAGACCCCTCGAGTTGGGGACGCCCCGGGCTGACTCGGTGCCACCTGTGGGATCTCGCCTCGTTTCTTCATCTCAGCTATCACATCGTCGGTGACCCTCTCGATCAACTCATCAATTCCCATCCAACCATGCCGTATCGCGCCCGGCCTAGGCCGCGTGCGCGAGCGAGGTACGGCCTACCTCCCTTCGAAACGCCGAGATATGCGAACGATGTCAACGACCCCAATGATGACCGAATCTATGGGCGCGTCGCTCTTTCCCATGGCCTGCCGGGCGGAATTGCCTTCACTCACGACAAGAACGATATCGCCAGGCCCCGCGTCCTGCGTGTCGATGGCCAGGATCTCCTGGCCGTAATCATTGCCGTCGAGATCCAAAGGCTGCACAAGGAGCATCTTGGACCCGACAAAACTCTGGTTCTTCTGGGTCGCCACAACCGACCCGACAACCCTGCCGATTACCACAGCCCCACCTCGAGCGCGTCAGCCACCGGTCTACACCGGACGGGCCGGAAGGTCACGCACGACGACGCCTTGCCTTACGCCGGCGCCCGCTTCCTAGCGACAGGACCTGGGTGTTCCCTCATCCGGGAAAATGCGGTCCACTATCCCCACGATGGCAACATCAACGGGAGCCCCTGCCTTTGGCAGAGGCAGCGACGCCTCTCTTCCTTTCACCGCATGCACTATCTCGCCTGCGCCCGCACCGACGCTATCCACGGCAACCAACGGCTTCCCGGAAGGCGTGCCGTCCCGCTTCAACGGCTCGATGATAAGCAGCTTCACGCCCTCCAGTTTCTCGTCCTTGCGAGTAGCGACTACCTTTCCGACCACTCTCGCTATGAACAGGACGATCACCTCTCACCAGTCGCGCGAACCCCGGGTCGACACTGTCTGCCCCCGGTCCGCGCGTTCGCGTGCCTGTAGCTCGCCTGCCTGTCGTCCCCTTCGCTGATCTCAGTTGCCCCGAGAAAGGAACCTGCGCTCGATCTCCATGATCTTTTCCACACGGCGCAGGTGCCTTCCCCCCGCAAATTCGGTGGCGAGCCACACCTTCACTATTTCCCTGGCCACGCCTTTGCCTATGACCCTGTCGCCCAGGGCAAGAACGTTCGCGTCGTTGTGTTCACGACTGTTCCTGGCGGTGTATATGTCCTGGCAAGGAGCGCATCTCACGCCCGGAACCTTGTTCGCCGCCATGGCGGAGCCTACGCCCGCACCGTCGACGATGATACCTCGCTCGAAAAGTCCCCTCGCCACAGCTTCGGCCACAAGGAAAGCGAAGTCAGGGTAATCCACAGGCTCCTTGCTGTGTGTTCCGTAATCAACGCACTCGTGGCCAAGCTCGGCCAGGTAGGCCTTGATATCCTCCTTCAGGTCGAAACCTCCGTGATCGCTGCCTATGACTATCCTCATCATCCGCGCCTCCCGGCCACGATCGTTATGGCGTTGCCGATGTCGCTGACCACCCCGGAAATACTCGCGTGGACTCTCGCCCCGAGTTTGCCCTCGGGGACCTCTGCGATGGGCTGCCCCTTGCGCACCTCATCTCCAACCTTCACGCACGGCACCGCGGGAGCGCCCACATGCTGAAGCAAGGGGATGCTCACCCTGTCGGGCTCAAACGCCTCGGACAGGCATTCTGTGCCTGCGCTATAATGGGCAGTCCGGCCGGCTTCGGCATAACTCGTCCCTGGGCGTGCCGCGTAAGAACCGACGCCCGCCCTCGTTATCACCCTCGACGAAGGCACTCGCCTGGCCCCTCGCAGCGGATGCGAAACAATCCCCTTCTCGTGGTACGGATTCCTCAGACCCTTCCTGGCCATGGACGCCTTGAGAGCTTGATTCACCCTGACCGGCGAAAGACCCGAAGGACAGCTTACCGTGGCGCACACCGCGCACTCGGAGCACAACCAAGCGCTGGCGATCGCGTCCGCTGGCGCCCCAGGGCTCATGCTCACTGCTCGCATGATAAGATGCGGCGCTATCCTGTGCCCAAGAAGGTGCCGCGGGCACGTCTCGGTGCAGCTCATGCACTGGCAGCAAGCGGCCTTGGCCTGCCGTATAATGGTGCCCATGTCGCTCTCTCTCATCTTTACCTGCGGATGGTCCGCAGGAAGCACAATGATGCCGCCGGTAACCTTCGTCACCACGGCCGACGTGTCGGGCGCAAGCTTGCCCATGATCGGCCCGCCCATGATGACCCTGTACCGTTCGGTCTGAGGCCCTCCGGCAAGCGCGATCGCGTCAGCAACTGAGGTACCTATGGGGAGCCTTGCCGTGATCGGCCGGGCAACAGCCCCCGCCACGGTTACGTAGCGCGAGATCATCGGACGGCCCTTGGCCGCGTCAGCCACGCTCGCCAGGGTGGTCACGTTGCTCACCACGACGCCAGCTTCAAGAGGCAGGCCCCCTTCCGGGACGTAGCGGCCCGTAACTTCGTGTACGAGCACGTGCTCGTCGCCGATGGGGTACACATCATCGAGGGCGAATACCTCTATTCCTTCTTCCCCCTGGACGAGCTCGGTCATCGCCCGAAGCACGCTCTCGCGTTTTTTCTTGACCGCCACGTACCCTCTGGTGGCACCGGTGGCAGCCATGGCGATCTTGAGCCCCTCCAACACCTTCACGGGCTCGAGCGCCATCACCGCGAGGTCCGCCTCCAGCAGCGGCTCACACTCGGCGCCGTTCGCAATCACCGTGTCGACGGTCGCGGACAGCTTAACGTGGGTCGGAAACCCCGCACCACCAGCGCCCACGACGCCCGCATCCTTTATCGCCTGTATGATGTCCCTCACCGCGGCGGATGCCATCCTTCCACCACCTGAAAACTCAAGAGCTCAACCGACCAACCCGCGTCCGCCACGCCCGCAAAGTCTGTCGCTCGCGCCTTTTGGCGCTCCCGCCCCGGTCACGTGAGCCGTCTGGCGACGCCTGTCCTCGGGCCGCACCCGCCGGAGGGGGCCTGCCGCCGCGTCAGCTCTCGTCGACTTGGCTCTTTCGGTAGACGATCTTGCCGCCCATCTCGATGGAGTCCACGATCGCCATTATGACCGCGTCTACCGGCGTGTTCTGTGTCCTGGACGTCTGGCGGGCCGAGCTTCCGCTCACGACGAGCACGATCTCGCCCTCGCCCGCTCCGACTGTATCTATCGCTACGAGTGGTTTCCCATCCGGGGACTGGTCGGCCAGGGATATGGGCTCAACGACCTGGAGCTTCGAACCGACGAGTTTCTCGTCTTTTCTCGTGCAAACCACGGTGCCCACCACTCTGCAGGCGATCAAGGAGATTCCCCCTCTCAGCTCAACCGGGCTACACTCATGTGGGAGTGGGCCCGCGTGCCCTCGACGTCACCGGGCGCGACCGCACAGTCGCAGATTCATTGCGGAACCGGCAGCCGTCGTCGCGCCCGGTCCCGGAGGTCGGCAGAGCCCTACTGGCCCTTCTCCTTTTTCGTCTCCGGCAGGGAAATGGGCAACTTGCCCTCGAGATCGAAGTGCGGTCTCGGAATGACATGCACCGACACGACCTCGCCGATCTTGGCGGCCGCCGCCGCACCGGCCTCGCAGGCCGACTTGCATGCCGCCACTTCTCCCCTCACCAGGACAGTCACATACCCGCCGCCGATCTTTTCCCAGCCTACGAGCCTAACATTGGCCGCCTTAACCATGGCATCAGCGGCCTCTATCATCGCGACGAGCCCTCTGGTCTCAATCATTCCCAGAGCTTCCATGGCCACTTGGGTTCACCCCCTTTCACCGGTCCTGCGACGTAATCCCTGATAGCCCACCCGACACCCCAACCGCATAACCTAATCGGAGCAATACGGCAATCAAAACCCTGCCAAGAGTCTCCCTAGTGGCATGAGGCCCCAGCTTCGCCGCGGCAGCCCGAAGTATTCGTTCCATGACCTCATGCACGTCCGCGTCCGGTCGCCACTGCCACTGTGCCTCGAGCAAACCGGCGTTCATTTTGGAGTTCCGTCGCACGCCAACTTCCATCCCGGCATCTGCAACCCCGAAGACGCCCTCGCCGGTTGTCCCGACCAATGCGATCCCATTATCCTTGGCGTAATCCCTGGCCGCGGGAGTCACGATCGCGCCCCGGGGCACGAGGACCCTCGAGGCTGGAGCGAGTCTTTTCAGTTCAGCCTCGGTGATCACCGCACGCACTCGAGCACCCCCGTTTCACAGCAGAGCCGCGACGAGCTCCTTCGCCGGCGACGGGATCACCACGCGAGAGACCAAAAGCCCTTTCGCACTTGCATCGGCGCTGCCCGCGCTCACTGCTGCCTGCACCGCGCCCACGTCTCCCGTAAGGGTGACGAAGCACTTGCCGCCAAGCCCGATGGCGAGCCTCAACTCGATGGCCTCAACCGCCGCAGCTTTGAGAGCAGCGTCAGCCGCGACTATGGCGGATGCGACCGTGAAGGTCTCGATTACGCCGAGCGCCTTCACCTCCCGCACGTCGGACGTCGCGGTTATGGCGGGAAACACGCCTGGATGCACGTTTGGCAGGACGAACTCGTCCACTACCGATTCGGCGCCGACGGCAGTCCCCGCCGCGATCGAGCTTTTCACCGCGCCCACGTCCCCGGATACAAGGGTGGTGAACTTTCCGGGACAGGTGGGCCGCGCCAGCAAGAGCTCGACGTCGGCCGCTTTGACCATGGCGTCGGTTCCTTCTATGCCTTTGGTCACATTGGCGAATTCCACGAGACCTATCGCTAGACCCACTGGGCTTACCCCTCCAGAGCCGTTTCGAGGCTCAAATCATCTCGTCTCTTTCACGTCTTTTGGGGCCGCCGTGCTTCTCACGAGCGCCATCGTCGTGCGGCTATCTTGGCACCCGGCCCGTCCCGACGACCCTGACCATGTCGCTGTTTCGCAGAAGCGCCGCGTTGGCCTCGTCGGTATCGACGTGCATCTCGAGCCGAAAGTCTTCCCTCACCCTCACCAGCACGCCCCTGAACACCAGGCCCCGCGTCCCCGCAACCTCCACCTCCACGTGGTCGCCATCCCGGAGGCCCCACGAAGACGCCTCTTGTGGCCTCATATGGATGTGGCGAGTCGCGATGATCGCGCCTTCTTTAAGGTTCACAGCACCGGCCGGGCCAACTAGGGTTATGGGAGCCGATCCGTCAAGGTCGCCCGAGTCACGGACCGGCGGAGAGATTCCTAATATGTACCCGTCGGTTCGGCTTATCTCCACTTGGGTTCTCGACCGTAACGGGCCCAAGACCCTCACGCTCGGGATGCTCCCTTTAGGCCCGACGAGGGCGACCATCTCTTTCGCAACATACTGGCCTGGCTGTGATAAATCTCGTAGCTTGGAAAGGCCGCTCTTGGCGCTCTCAGCCCCGAACAACGTCTCGAAATCTTGCGCACACAGATGCACGTGGCGGTTTGAGACACCTACCGGCACGAACAACTCGCCTCGTCGCCGTTCTACGTCGCCACGCCCTTGGGCGAAAAGTGGATCACCACCTGGGCCGGGCACCGGTCCGGGCTGTAGCGGCTGTAGCCCGGGAACGGCAAAGCCCCTCGCCTCAAGCTCCCTCACACACTTTGCTATGAGGTCGTCAATCGAGCCGTAGTCCATCTCCACCTGCCTCCACCGCCCGACACCGGCTCCGGGCTCTCTCGGCCGGCGATGGGCCAGGCCTTACACCCTCGGAAGGATTGCGTCGACGTCCGTGTGAGGTCTCGGGATGACGTGCACGCTCACGAGCTCTCCAACCTTCGCAGCAGCGGCTGCGCCCGCGTCTGTCGCAGCCTTCACCGCGCCTACGTCGCCCCTGACCATGACCGTTACATACCCGCCGCCGATGTACTCCTTGCCGATGAGCACGACGTTTGCCGCCTTAACCATCGCATCGGCCGCCTCGATGGCCCCCACGAGGCCCTTGGTCTCAACCATCCCCAGTGCGTCCTGAACCACCGCTCCTGCCCCCTTGTCACAACTTGCCACGGTGTGCGTTCCCACCTGCGGTTCCGCCTAACCGGGCCTAGACCAAGTATCAGACTATACCTTTTCCCCTCACCCGTTCTCCTCACCCGCCGGCCCTCGCCTCTTCGCCATTGCGCCCCGGGCCCTGCCCGGCATCATGGTCATCATGCGAACACCGCGGGTACCATGCTGTGGCAGCTGTGGCTACTGTATCGCAGCCGTCATTTGGCTCGCTTGGCGTCGCGCGCTTGGCGGCCGTGACGTTGCGATCGTCACCGGCACGGTTTCAACTCCCTTTCTCACGATTCAACTCAGAAAGGAACCTGTCGACCACCGCCCTGATGTCTTCATCCGTAACAAGCCTGGTTTGATGGGCTTGCCTGCTGGAAGGCAGGTCGCTCGCTACCTGTCCTCGTCCGCCTCCCGCCTCGGTCGCAGCGGCCGTGCTTGTCACGCTCGCAGCGCCCGCCGCGCGGTAGGCCACACCGGGCTCTCCGCCAAGTTCGGTCGCTCCTCTTCCAGGGCTCCTGCTGGAGCCCCCACCCGTGTCGCGAGCCGAGAAAGGAGTGGTCACCGGCTTGTCGATGGCAGCCGCTGGTCCAATTATGGTAGGAACCGGCCTTCGCTGGGCGAACGCCGCTTGCGCCTGCCCCGCAGTTCCGTATGATTGGCCACCTCCAACGCCTGACCAGCGCGTGCCTTCGCCGGCGGTCGGACGGACGCCGGGCCTGGGAAGCCTGCAGGTCACCTCCGCGCCCGCAGCTCCTACAAGCATCTCTTCATAAAGCCGTTCGGCTTCCTCGGAGTCGAGGCCGTACGCCACGCGCTTCACGTTGACAAGGTGCAACGGCCCGACATTGTCCGCAGTGATGCTGCCGCCCCACGTTCCGCAACCGAGCGTCAACGCGGGCTCGAGGCCGGTCGTCGCACCGATGGCTCCTTGCGAGGAAGGAGTGTTGACGAGTATCCTGAACACTGGCTTCTTCATGGCGAATTCCCTAATGACGACCGGATTTCGCGAGTGAATGACCAACGTGTGGCCCATGCCGCCGAACTCCAGGATCTCGATGCATCGTTCGCAAGCGGCCTGCCAGTCAGGCTCGACGTAGAAGGCAAGTATGGGACTGAGCTTCTCTCTAGAAAGGGGGTATTGAGGCCCCACTCCGGAAAGCCGGGCAACAAGAACGCGCGTCCCGTCGGGCACGGCAAGCCCTGCCATCTTGGCTATCGTTACCGCGCTTCTTCCGACGATCGCCGGGTTGATACCGCCTCCTGACGTCACCACGATCTTTGAGAGCGCCGCGGCCTCTGAATCAGTCAGTAAGTACCCACCCTGGGCTTTGATCTCTCCTAGGACCTTGTCCTCGATGACCGACTCGGTCACTATTGCCTGCTCGGACGCGCAAATCGTGCCGTTATCGAAAGTCTTGCTCGAGAAGATGTCGGCGACGGCCCTCTTTATGTCGGCCGTACACTCGATGAACGCCGGCACGTTGCCGGGACCGACGCCGTAAGCGGGCTTACCCGCGCTGTATGCCGCCTTCACCATGGCCGATCCCCCGGTGGCCAGGATCAAGGCCGTGTCTGGATGGCGCATGAGTTCATCCGTGGCCTGCTTCGTCGGATGAACGAGACACTGAATCGCCCCCCTGGGCGCGCCAGCCGCTGCGGCCGCGTCGGCCATCACCTGGGCCGCCTGACAACTGCACCTGCAGGCCGAAGGGTGCGGGCTGAATACGATGGGATTCCGGGATTTGAGGCTTATCAGGCTCTTGTATATTACGGTGGACGTAGGGTTCGTCGACGGGACAAGAGCGACGATGACGCCCGCAGGCTCGGCTATCTCCGCGACCTTCCGGGACCCGTCGCACCGTATGACACCTACTGTACGGAGATCGCGAATGGCCTCGTACACGCGTTCGGACGCAAAGAGGTTCTTTGTGACCTTGTCTTCATAGACCCCGAAACCTGTTTCTTCGACCGCCATTTTCGCAAGGGCGCGCGCGTGCGCACGCCCCGCGTCCGCCATTTTCGCGACGATGCGGTCAACCTGCTCCTGAGAGAAAGACGCCAGCTTCACGCGGGCCTCGGCAGCACGACGAACCGCGTCTCGCGCCTCCTGAATCGACTCAAGGTCCGTGTCAAGCGCCATTCCCGTCTCACCTCGCCCTCCACGCAAGTGAGTCTGAGTCTATATGTGGGAAAGACTACACCTCGAGCAGTTGTTGCGCCGTTGACTCGTCAGTGACGAGCACGTTTGCGAACCGGCCGCGCAAAGCCCCCCTTATTCCCGCGACCTTCTGCGGGCCGCCCGCCACCGCCACGGCAAAGTCCTTCCGCGTAAAGTCCTGGAGCTCCAAACCGATCGTTCTCGTGTTTAACGACTCGTCGCAAATGGACCCGTCCTCGGAAAAGAACCGGGAACACAGGTCTCCGACAGCACCCGCGGCCACCAGTGAATCCATCTCCTCTGGAGAGAAGTAACCTGCCTGGACGAGCAGAGAGGATCTGTCGGGATGCCCGATGGAGAAAACCGCGATCGAAGCCGACTTGCCCATCTCAAGAACCTTCGCGACATTCCGCTCGGCCAGGAGCGCCTCTTTCACTTCTTCGTGAGCAACAATGGCCGGCACATTTAGGAAAAAGGGGGTGGCCGCGAAGGCCCTGGCGAACAGGACAGCTATCTCGTTGCCGTGGATAAGCGCCTCTCCTTCTCCCGACAGCGTTCCTTCGAGCTGGACAACGCTTACGTCTTTTCGTCTTAGCGGCCGCAGCGCCCGGGCCACTTGCAGCATTGTAGTCCCACCACACACACCGATGACCGCGCCGTCCCGGACGATCTCTCTCAGAAACCTGGCGGCAGCCTGGGCCAGGTGCCAAGCCAATGGGGCCCGGCTCGAACGGGGGACAGGGCAGACGATAGCCTTCTTCAACCCGTACTTCGTCTGAAGCTCTTGGGCGAGCAGGGATTCCTCCCTGAACGGGTCCGCAATGGTAACCTGCACAATGCCTGCCTCTCTCGCTCTCGTCAGCATTCTCGAGATACGACTACGTGATAGGCCGACGCGCTCCGCGATCTCCTGCTGGTCGAGTCCGTATTCGTAGTACATTCGCGCTATTTGAATGAGGAGTTTGGCGTCGTCGTGAGCAGCATTCACTTGTGCACGGTCATCGCCGTCCATCCTCTTTCCCACTCCAATCTAGGCCGTACGAGGCTAACCGCTGCCCGCGCCGGTGTCTCTAATACGCAGCCTCTGCGTCGCTCGCAGCACGACAGGACACCCGGTACGCGTAACCACATCCACGTCAGTCGCTTGACGGCCTGACGTCAGGCCGACTCACCACGACAACCCGGGACAGCCAAGAACCCACTGGCTGCACACACGTGCCCGTGCTAGCACATATGTGCTCACCGATTCACATTCGCCATTCGCGCGCCAACTCCTTCAACAAAACCAGAATCCCAGGCGGCATTTGCGGTTCATTTGCAGTTGGCTTCCAACGCGTGTAACCGTTCCCCACGCCGCTCAAACGAGACGCATCATCTCAAGGGCCGCAAGCTCATCCACGATAAGCGTGTTCACGTAGCCGCCCCTCGCCGCACCGACAATGCCTCTGGCCTTGTGGGCACCTGCGGCGACGCCGATGGAGTGTGCCTTGTCCCGGAGATCGGAGAGGCCAATCCCTATCGTACGAGCGTCAAGGTCCGGGTCAATGATCTCACCATTGGCACCGAAGTACCTGGAGCATACGTCCCCTACAGCTCCACGCGCAACAAGCTCCGCTATCTCCTGAACCGTAACATAGCCCGATTCCACCAAGATCGAGCGCGCATCGGGGAAGCCTATGCTGAAGACAGCGATCTCAGCGCGTCTCGCCAGGTCTATGGCAAGGCTGATAGCTGGATCCGCCAAGAGTTGGGAGGACAGGGCCTTGCTGTGTGTGACCGCTGGAACGGGCAACGAGTACGCCTCGGCAGAGTACGCCTGGGCGAAGTTCATTAGGATGGTCGCGGCGTTCTCGTGGGTGCGGCTTGAGCGTGCGTTGCCGTTCAATTGCACGACCTTTACACCCGAAAGCTTCCGGGGGATCAAGCGCTTCGCCACTTCGTACATGGTTGTACCCCACGAGACGGCTATTATGCTGCCGTCACGAACGATGCTGTCGAGGTACAAGGCTGCTGCGTCGCTCACGGCTCGCTTGGCTTCTTCATCGTCATTGTCCTCGGTATTGGGCACCACTACCACATGACGCAATCCGAACAGTTGTCGGATTATCTCCGCCCTCTCCCTGCAGACCTCCTCTGGATCAAAAACCTCTATCTGGACGAGGCGCCTAGCCCGAGCCCTAGAGAGACACCTAGATACAACCGAACGCGAGACGCCCAGCAACTCGGCGATCTCGGCTTGGGTGAGCTCGTCCCCGTAGTACAGCCGAGCCACTCTCCCACAAAACTCGTCGCTGTCCACTATGCCCATCGCGAAGTCCCTCCGCCGCGGAGTAAGTCACCATCAAGCTCTGCGTTCGCCTGGACGTCCGTCGGCGTGAGCATTCCGTTTTTGGTCAGCTCCTCAAGACCGGAAGCCGTCATCTCATCCGTGATCAGGACATCAGCGTAGCCAGCACGAAGGGCCCCGAGGATACCGGCTAGCTTTTGTCTCCCGCCGGCAACAAGGATCTTGAGAGGAATCGCCGCAAGGTCCGAGAGGCAAAGGCCCAGCGTTCGTCTATCAAGCTCCGGATCGCAGATCCTGCCTTGGCTGTCGAAGAACCGGGAACAAATGTCCCCCACCGCCCCGTAGGTCTGTAGACGCCTCATGTCGTTCGCCGTAAGGTAACCTGCCGCCACCAGCACGCACGCGGGGTCCACAACACCCACGGTGAAGATAGCCACGTCGCACCCTCGTGCGGCTTCGAGCGCCTCAGTGATAGACACATCCTTCATGAGAGCTTCGCTGAGGGCCGGGTCTCCAACAATGGCCGGTGCGGGAAACAAGACTGCTTTGGCACCGAGCTTGCCAGCGATCATCTCAAGCACCTGCGCTCCCAGATATGAAGCTCCGCCCTGGCCAACACTACCGTTGAGCTGTACCACCGAGACTCCAGGTACTCTGCGAGCTCTAAGCTTCAGTGCCACCTCGAGCAGCGTGGTCCCCCAAGAGACGCCCACCATTTGACCGGGCTGAATCACCTCGGCGATGTAGGCCGCAGCGGCAGCACCGAGTCTTTCCTTGAGTCTTGCCTCCGAACCACTGCCGATCTTGGGAATGAGAACCACGTCTTTGAGACCGTATGTCAGTCGCAATCCTTTGGCCTCAGCGGAGCCTTCGCGATTGAAGCTCGTAAACGATATCGTAACGATCCCCCTGCGCCTGGCTTCCGCAAGCATTCGCGACACGCTGGACCGTGACGTCCCACAAGACAAGGCGATCTCCTGTTCGGACAAATTCTCCTCGTAGTACAGCTTCGCCACGCGGACGAGTTCGCGGAGACGCGAGAGATTGCTCAAGGTCAATACACCGCCAACAACAGAACTCCGAGATTGCACCCTTCCCTGAACCGAACACACGTCATACCATACAGGAACCTCGCAACCACGGCGTAAATCAACACGGATTCGCGCGTTATCGTACGCACAGGAGTGGGCTATGCGGCCAAGCCTCACCGTTCCTCTGGGGTTCACCCCAGAACGACGCGATCACACACCGCCCCATCGCGCACTGGTCGAAACCGCGCCTTGATCGCGTGGCAAAGCGGGTCGGCCCCACGGCATCGCATACATCATGACTTCGGAGCCCACTCCCGAGCTCTGCCCACGGCACGCTGCCATCCGCTGTACAGTTCCTCGCGCCGAGACTCCGACATTGTGGGCTGGAAAACCTTGTCGCACTTCCATAGCCTCGAGATCTCTTGCCTCGACTTCCACACCCCGGAGGCAAGTCCCGCGAGATAGGCAGCCCCTTGGGCCGCCATCTCCATGTTGGCTGCCCTTTCCACGGGGATGCCGAGGATATCTGCCTGAAACTGCATTAGGAACTCGTTCTTCGTGGCCCCTCCGTCGACCCTCAAGGATCGCACCGGCTGGCCCAGGTCCCTCGCCATTGCGTCCACGCAATCTCGAGTCTGGTAAGCGATGGACTCAAGGGTCGCACGCGCCAGGTGTTGCGCGGTCGTGCCTCTCGTAAGGCCGACTATGGTTCCGCGGGCGTACATGTCCCAATATGGGGCGCAAAGTCCAACGAACGCGGGGACGAAATACACCCCGCCGGTGTCGTCGACCGCTCGCGCCAGCGCTTCGGTTTCAGAGGCGTCCTTTATTATCTTCAGACCGTCTCTGAGCCATTGGACAGCCGCGCCTCCGATGAAGACGACCCCTTCGAGCGAATACTCGGTGCTTCCGTTGACGGACCATGCCAGGTCGGTCGTCAAGCCGCTCTTCGATCTCACTGGGTTGGCCCCCGTGTTCATCATAACAGCGAGCGCTGTGCCGTAGGTGTTCTTGACCATTCCCGCCTCAAAGCACGTCTGGCCGAAGAGCGCTGCCTGCTGGTCTCCCGCTACCCCCGATATTGGGGTACCGGCCAAGGCCCCCCATTCCCTTGACACCTCACCGAAAACGTGGCTTGAACCGTACACGGATGGTAGTATATCCGCTGGAATATCGAGGAGGTCAAGCAGATCGCTGTCCCACTCGCGTGTGTAGATGTTGAATAGCATTGTTCTCGACGCGTTTGACACATCGGTTGCGTGTATCCGGCCTCCGCTCAAGTTCCACATGAGCCACGAATCGACGTTGCCGACGGCCAGGCGCCCTTGAGCGACTAGGCTCTGTGCCTCTGGAATGTTGTCCAGAATCCACCGGATTTTCGTCGCGGAGAAATAGGCATCTATCGGCAAACCGGTTTTATCCAGAACAGTCGCGCTAGCACCTTGGGCAATCAAGCGCTCGCAATACGGAGCCGTGCGCCTGCACTGCCACACAATAGCGTTGCATATGGGTTCACCAGTTTGTTTATCCCACGCGATGGTAGTCTCTCGTTGGTTAGTGATGCCCACCCCTTCAATATGCAGATCCTCACCGCACCTGTCAAGCACGGCGAACACACACTCTTTCACAGATGAGACGTATTCCTTGGGGTCGTGCTCCACCCAACCGGGGTGCGGAAACAACTGCCTGATCTCCTTGTATGCTCTTGCCCTCACATTTCCTTCTTCGTCAAAGACCACGGCTCTGCTGCCCGTTGTTCCCTGATCGATCGCTAAGATGGCTTTCCAAGGCACTCTTTCTCCCTCCAATCGGCGTGAAGTCCCTCACTCAGTGTAACTTCACCGCGATTTTCATCTCCGTGGCGGAAACCGCCGCGTCAAACGCCTCGCGAATCCGATCCAACGGTTCGACACGGGTCAGAAGCTTCTCCGATGGAATGACGCGCGATGCAAGAAGCTGTACCGACAATCGATTCTGCAACACCGTTGATGCGTGGGAGCCAGTCACATGTATTTGCTTGTAATGAATCAAATTCGTGTCAAGAGAGGCCGTTTTCCCCGGGGGAAGGCCCCCGAAGAGAAGAACCCGGCCGCGGCGGGCACACATCTGTAACGCCTGGCCCTGGGCCTCAGAAGACGGGCAAGCCACTATGACCACATCCGCCCCGGCCCCGCCCGTGATCTCAAGCACCGAACTCACGGGCTCATCGCTTTCTGAGCAAAGTACCTCTGTGGCCCCCAGTTCCTTGGCGACCCCAAGCCGGTCACGCACCTTGTCTATGACTACGACCTTAAGGGCTCCTCGAAGCCTCGCTAGCAGCGTATGCATGCACCCAATTGGCCCCGCTCCTATCACCACAACCGAGTCGCCCAACCTGATACCAACCTGGTCCTGTCCATTTATACAGCATGCAAGCGGTTCCGCCAGCGTCGCATGTTCAGGTGCCAGCCCCTCCGGAACCTTAATGAGATTGAAGCGGGCTCGAGCCGGTACCACCATGTACTCGGCAAACCCGCCATCGCAGTCCAACCCTAGCGTGCGCAGTCTTTCGCACATGTTCGGGGCTCCTGACTGACAATCTCTGCAGTACCCACAGCCAACCGCAGGCGCGACGATAACTCTGTCGCCAACTCTAGGACCATCGTTCATACCTGCAGAGATCTCACGGACTATGCCGCACACTTCGTGCCCCAGGACACGAGGAGGAGTCACCGTGGAACTCCCGTTCAGGAACGTCCGAACGTCGGTTCCGCAGATAGCACACGCCTCCACTTCCAGGAGAATGTCGTCGCCCTCGATGGCCGGAACGGGCTGTTCCTCCACACGAATGTCGCGGACCCCGTAATAAACCGCTGCCTTCACGTCAGACCACTCCTCGCAGCCGCGCCATGCTCGGGACAAGCCCTGCAACCCGCTCGCGCGGTTCGGTCTCTATCCGTTCCTGCAGTTGCCTGCCCAAAAGCTGGAGCACTAGGCCGTCAAACGTACTTGTTGCACCTCACGAGGAGGCTTAATCCCGCCGGACTGTCGTGAGCCAGATCGTCGGTAGTTCACAACGTTAGGAAGCATCCGGGAGGGACCAACGACCTCCCGGATGCGCCTTCCTTACCTTGCGTCGAGTCATGCTGTTCGCCCGGACCCTGACGGTCCCGCCCAGCTAGAACCAGCGCGCGTTCACCACTCCTGAGGGCTCTGCAAAGACGAGTCCCGCATCACAGACCGCCGAGCGACGTGGGTGAGCGTTCAGATTCAAATCATGGACAGCCCGCCATCCACCACCACACTTTGACCTGTGCACCAGTCGGATTCCTCCGATGCTAGGAAGAGCACAGAGCCTACGTGATCCTCAGGCTGTCCGAGCCTTCCAAGCGGGATATTGCTTTCCAGCGCCTTTCTCGTCACGGGGTCTTGGAGGGCTGCCTTGCCAAGAGGAGTCAAGGTCGTGCCAGGGCAGATGGCATTGACGTTTATCCCGTACTGGCCCAGTTCGACAGCCATTGCCCTCGTCAACGAGAGCACTGCGCCCTTTGATGCGCTGTACGCAGCATGGTTCGGCTCACCTACGATGGCCGCCTTCGACGAGACGTTCACTATCTTCCCTTTTCGCTGTTTTATCATGATGGGAACAACCGCCTGAGACACTCGGACAACCCCCATGATGTTGACCTCAAACATGCGCCTCCAGGCATCCTCGGTCTCCTCCCAAAAGGCACCGCCTGTGTGAGCGCCCGCGTTGTTCACCAACACGTCGATTCGCCCGAACCGCTGCATGACAGCATCGACCATTCGTTTGACATCGTCCCGGGACGAAACATCCGTCCGGATAAACATGCCCGTGCCAGGTCCTTGATTTATCTCACGCTCGACCGCCCTGCCAGTCTCCTCGTTGATGTCCACGATCACAACATGAGCACCTTCGCGTGCGAAGCCCTTGCAGAAAGCCTCACCCAGCCCTTGACCTCCGCCTGTCACGATCGCGACCTTGTCCTTCAACCTCATCTAGAACCCCTCCCATACGTTGCAGTTTAAGCCTACGGGGCAGAGCACACCCTGAGACGTTCCATCAAAAAGGCTCTACGCCCTTCTTCCTCAGATAGCGCCCGCGCAGCCGCAACCTGGATTTGTCACTGCCGCCTCACGTGAAAGGTCGACCGCGCTGCAACTGACAGACCGCCGGCTGTCGTACTACTTCATTTGATGATGCTTACCATGGTTCTGTCTGTCGTTACTATGCTCATGCCTATTGCGATCAGGGCCAAGGTCAGCAGTTGGATGTCACGACCGATCGCGAGCGTCGACATCCCAGCCTGAATCCAAGTGATGAGTATCACCCCGATCACTGTCCTGTGCGGACCGCCGATACCTCCCGTGAGGGCCGTCCCACCGGCAACGACGCTAGCGAAAAGCGGTATGATCATGTCCGCACCGATCTCTATGGACCCCCCTCCGAATTGTGCCATATACAAGACCCCCGCCAGTCCCGCAAGAAAGCCGCTAATCGTAAACACGCACAGCCGGTGCTTCGCCACGTTTATTCCACACAACGCAGCGGCGGTGGGGTTTCCTCCGATGGCATAGATACGGCGCCCAAACGGCGTGCACAGCGCCACGAACGTGCATATGATCCAGATCCCCACAGCCCAGTAGAACACTGATGGCAGGCCCGCGAAAAACGTCACGGAGAGGGATCGGAAAGCCCTGTTGGTGATCACATGCAGGAAACCTCTCGAAAGATACAGCGATATCCCGTCGACGACGACAGAGATACCGAGTGTCGCTAGAAAAGACGGCACTTTGAACTTTACGAACAGGAGCCCGTTTATGAACCCACACCCGGCGCATACAAGCACAGCCACAGGAATCACCCAGAGCCCGATGCTATCGATATACAAGGCGCACAGCAGAGCAGCGAGTTTTAGCAGGCTAACCACTGAAAAATCGAAGGAACCCATCATGATCACGAAAGTCAGGCCACACGCCGCTATCAGAAAATAGGACATCGCATATACTAGGGTGATTCTTCCCTGGTGGCTGAGAAAGAAGGGATTGATCGCCTGGAAGATGCCTATAACAGCTATCGCTGCGACTACCGCGATGACGATCCCCGTGTTCTTTCGGAGCCATTCCGGAATTGAAACGGTCATTACGCCTGCCTCCTCGCTCTCACGTGACGATGACGCTTCTTAGTTCTCGAGACGCAATAACAACCGAAACGACTAGAAGCAAACCGGTGAGCAATTGCAGGACTTCCGGGCTCAGAAACGAGATGTACAGTCCACGGTACAGAACGACATACGTCAATGCGCCCAGGATTGTCCTGTCCGGGCCCCCGCTACCTCCCGTCAGCAAGGTCCCGCCGAGGACTATCGCAACAAGTGGCGAGACCATGGTGTTCAAGTTGAGCGCTAGGGGCACTGACCCCCCTAGATGTTGGAACTGGATTACGGATCCCAAACCCGTGAAAAGGCCGCTTATCGTGAAGGCCAAGATCTTATACCTCTGAACGTCTATCCCGGCTAGCTGCGCCCCCTCTTCATTCGACCCGATGGCGTAAAGATACGTGCCCACCTTGGTGCTCCTCATGATGAACACAGCGGCGCCTATCAGCGGGACCGTCCATACCAGTTCGGTCGGCACGTACGGTATCAGTGGGGCCGTTATGAATTCATAACCCCGAACGATCCTTGGGTAACCGCCCGACAGAAGAGATGTAAGCCCCGAGTACGCCACCAGTAGACTCAAAGTGAGTATAAAAGAAGGTATCTTCGCCTTGACTTGTATGACTCCGACCAGCCAGCCGGTGACGACTCCGAGAACCGGGATCACGAGGATGGCGGCGGGTCCGAGTGTCGGCGTCAACCGCCACAAGACAATGCCGCCGAGCATCCAGATGCCTATGTAGGTCAAATCCATCGATCCCATCGCCGCCACGATGGATGGACCCAGCGCGAACAGCATGATCGTCACAAACTGGCTCACTATGGAGGAGATATTGAGATAGGTGAGAAAGCGATCAGGAAAACAAATGGAAAACGCCACAGATATCACGATGAGTATGAGAACCACGGGTTGTTTCTTGACAGACCCCAGAAGATAACGAGCCCGCCCGTTTTTCGCGCCATTGCTGAATGACTTCACGTTGACATCGCCTCTGTAAACTCCCTACTGTCAACCTCGCGTTGGAGCCGTCCGTTCTTGATGAGTACGACTCTATCGCACAAGATCGAGTACTCCTTTGGGTCGTCGCTCACAAGCAACATTGACATCCCTCTGCTCTTCATCTCCTTGAGGGCTTCATAGATGTCTTTCCTTGCGCCCACATCGATTCCGATCGTGGGGTCCTCAAGGAGGAGTATGTCAGGATTTCTCTCAAACCATCTCCCCGCAGACACCTTTTGCTTGTTGCCGCCGCTCAGTGAACGACAATTGGCGTTAACGTCGCGCGTCCTTATCTTTAGTCTTGCAGTGATTCTCTCTGCCATTTGCCTCTCAGCGTTGAAGTTGATGATCCTGCCGCGTCGCCTCAGTACCTTGTCGATGTTCACTATTGAGATGTTTTCCTTGACAGGCCAATTGAAGAATAGCTGCCTTTCTATTTCACCGGAGAAATACCCGACACCTCTCGTCAACCTAACATGAGGCTCCTCACCTGCTCTAGCGACCTCTCCTTTGACCATCAGAGTCCCGCTGTCGAAGCTCATGAGGCCTGCTATCGTCTTGACTATCTCGCTCTTCCCTGAGCCCGCCGGACCGAAGATGCCGATGCACTCTCCCTTATGAAGCTCCAGAGAAACGTCGTAATAGCTCCCTCTTTTCGTGAGGCTCCTCGTCTCCAAGACCACTTCTTCGCCAGGGACAGCTGGGCCCTCGTCCCGAGCGGCATGCTCGAATGACGTCTTGCCTACTATGGCCTTGAAAAGGTCCTCCTCTGTGACGCTCTCGCGAGACAAATCATAGTGAGCGACCAGGCTGCCGTCGCGCAGCACATAAACCCGGTCAGTGAACTCCAGCACCTCATGCATCATATGGGAAACCAGGATGAACGAGGTGGTCTTTTTCATGTCAAGGATATATGAGAATAGCCCCTGACGTTCTTCTATGGTTAACGGCGCGGTCGGCTCGTCGAGTATGACAACCGATGCGGCATGATCATTGCCGTGCTCCAGGCGCAGGCCCAGAATAGCCCGCGCTATCTCGATCATTTTCTGGGTAGACAACGGCAGTTCATACATAAACTGGTCGACATCACAGGTTATATGGAACTCGTCTGTGATCTCCCGCGCGCGTCTTCTCATCTCCGTTGTCGCTAGTCTCGGGAACTTCATGTACTTGTCCTCATGCCCGAGGAACAGGTACTGGTAGACCTTTAAGGCCGGGATCACACCCTTCTCCTGGTAAACTATGGCGACCCCCTTTTTGGCTGCCTCATTGGGGTTCTTCGGAAACGAAGTCCTGGTACCTTTGTAGTACCATTCCCCTGCATCGGGAGGGTATACCCCTACCAAGATCTTCATCAGAGTAGACTTCCCAGCACCATTTTCACCCACAACTCCGACTATCTCGTTTTCGTTGACAGCTATGCTTACACCACGCAGGGCCTGCACGACTCGATCGAAGGTCTTGGCGACGCCCTTGACTTCAAGAACCGGTACCGCCATCCTCATCACCTTATTATCATTCTGTCATTCTGACCCCGTTCGGCCCATCCGCCGACGCACAAAACGGTCTTCCCCCTTGGGGGATGGCCCTCTCTGTCGTGCAGGCCTGATCCACTGAGACCAGTCGACGATCTCTTCAACTTGACGTTGAAGACTCAGAGACGTGCTGCTGGGCCATCCCCCAAGCCGAGGAGCTGGCTACTACCTACATCCTATCCACTACTTATTGCCACACCGGGTCCAGCTTTAGCTCCGACGGGAACCGTTTTGCGTACTGTTCGGCTTGCTGCCACGTGTCTGCCCAGCTGAAATCGAGGAAATACTTAATAACAGCAGCGATGTGTTTCTTGTAGGCTTCGAGGCTCCCGAATTTCTTCAGCTTGGCCGGATAGAAGTAGTCATGCGAACCCAGCTCTGTCCCGGCGCCAGCGTGACGGTCGTACTTCAGACCGAGCTCCTTGCATTTGGCTAGAGACAGCAGCCTGAAGTCGTACGGGTACTTCGGGTCTTTGGACTTCATCTGCTTCAGTATCTTCTCCAGGTTATCCTGGGTCGGGCCGATCTTCAGGTTAGGATGCTTGTCGATACCGGCTTCCTTGGCTAGCTTCTCGAGCTCGCCTGGTCGACCGTAAAGGTCTATCGTGCCGGACTGGAGCATCTCGTCAGGCATGGGATACCACTCGCCAACGCACATGTCATAGAGCATCGGAACAAGCCTTCCGCCAAAGTACGGAATGGCAAATCCCGCCGTGACGAGGAAGTTGCCGCTCAAGATCTCCTGTGCCGTGGTCATCTCCATGTCCCTGGAGGCGGTGAACGGCCCAATCCGTAGCCCGCGATCCTCAAGTGCCCTCAGGGCACCCATGGTCACAGAGTCGTTGGCCCCCCACAGGCCCTGGTAGTCTTGTCGCACGGCCAGAGCGGCCTCAGCAGCCTTGCGTCCTTCCTCGTAGTTCCATTCACCGAATTGATGGCCCAGAACTTGCATTTCAGGGAACATCTTCCATGCCTGGAAGACTCCCAGGTTAATCAAGGCCGTCGAGATCGTCGCGTTTGTCTTGCTCGCCTGGATATGGAGCAGCTTGGTCTTCCCATTATCCTTCATTTTCTGGAAGAGGAGAACCAGTGGCAGGAATGTCTGCTCGTCAGAAAGTGGTGTATTGTCAATTACCCAGTAGGGTCCAAAGTCCCCGGGGAACACATCTCCGGTGACACCGAAGTATGTCGCCATGAATACTTTGTTCTCATTACAAATCTGAGCGAGCTTCGGTATAACAGATACGGACGGACAGTTGTAAATTATCGCCTTTGCCCCAGCAGCTATCATGCTTTGTGTCTGTTCGATCCACGCTGCGTCGGACTCGGCAAGCGCCCCTTTGAACCGCAAGCCGAGTTGCTCGCAGGCCTGCTCGATGGCCTGGTAAACCATCATTGCATATTCCTGCGACAGGTGGAAGGTGATGTGGCCTATGAGGAAGTGCTCCCCCGGTTCGGCGTTCTTGTACTTCTGCGCCAGTTCACGTCTCTGCTTTTCCACATCTTGCCCAGCCACCACGCCACCAAACATCGCGATGGAAAGCAACGCCACAACCACGGTCAGAACCAAAAGGCGTGAAAACGTGGTTCTCACTACTTGACCCTCCTTTTAGCTAGAGTGTGCAGTGCGCTTCTCATCAGGACCGACGACACAAAGACCTCTCTCACCCCCCTTGAGCGGCACCCCGATACTGCGGTCCGGGCTGCGTGCCGAACCCCGCACAACCAACTGTCGCGGTACGGACCGGTGTCTTCTTGCTAAAGTAATCTGCGTTACGCTCAAATGGTGTCGTGATGGGCTGTGCTTGACGGGCACAGCTCATAAGCGCAAACGTCTCACGGCATTCCCGGCCCACTCAACTGCAGGGGGAGCTGGTGCCGAGAAAGCGCCGGTGCTCGAGTCGGCCGCTCAGCAATTATCTCATGTTTCGCCCCCTGCATGCGGTAGGAACAACACCTTTCCGTGCACCATATGCCCATTCCAGATATCATCGAAGACCTTTGGAACGTCGATCAACGGATATCGGTGGGTTATGAACGGCTTCGCAACGATTTTGCCTTGGCCCATAAAGCACAGCGTCGTCTTCCAGTCATCCTCATACGGCAGGGTGACGTCGCCTGAGTTCCAAGATCCGAACACGGAGATCTCCCGCCGCATGACCCTATCCACCGCAGCCTCCGACAGCTCGAGCCCCGCGTGAGATATGCCGCAAAACACCACGGAACCCAGTTTCGACGCGATGAGACATCCCTGATGTTGTGTCTGCGGGACTCCCGCTGTCTCGATGACACGGTTGATTCCCTTCCCAGATGTTATCTGGTTAACCATTGCGACAGGGTCATCCTTTCGGGCATTCACACATATGTCGGCACCCAGCCTTCGGGCGATTTCCAGCTTTTCATCATAGATGTCAACCGCCATCACCATGATCGCGCCCACGAGTTTTGCCCACTGGACCGCGAAAAGCCCAATCGGACCCACCCCGAGAACTGCCACGGTATCTCCAACGGTGATGCCTGCCTTCCTAACCGCGTGCAGGGCCACCGCAGCGGGATCGCTCGTAGCGGCGGTTTCGAAATCGACGCTGTCAGGGATGACGAGCACGTTCTCGGCGCGGGTCTTCATGTACTGTGCAAACGCCCCATCTGTCCGCGAACCGATGTAATCGTATTGGTCGCACAGATTGTATTGCCCGGCCCTGCAGTAACCACAGGAGCCACAGGGAATCAGCGGGATCGCGGTGACCCGCTCCCCAGGCGACAGGCCCTTAACTCCCGAACCCGTTGCAGCGATTTCGCCAGCAAACTCGTGCCCAATTGTAAGAGGATACGAGTAGGTCCCGGTCGACATGGCGCGCGGCGGATCCGAACCACATATGCCCGCGGCCATCACCTTGATGAGAACCTCCCTTTCCCCCACTTCAGGGACAGGGACCTCCTCTACACGAATGTCACCAGGAGCATACAAGCGCGCTGCTAGCATTGTGTTTGGAATCACTCTCGCGCCCCCTTTGAAGACCCACGCCCGTGGGAGTGTCTCTGATGTAAAATGCTAGTTCGGGCTGAGTTCAGTTCATGGTAGTTAACTGCCGGGTAACCGGCCTATCTCTATAGCACATATGTGCATCGCCATTGAGCATTTGTTCTATGACAATTATTCGCGCTCCGCAGCCAAACTCCTCCTTCTGAAGGAGAAAAATCATTCAACTTCCAACTCCAGCCAGGTAGGCTTGGTCATGCTTTTGACTGCGTAAGGTGATCGATGTAGAATGTCCATAGACGGTCGCGCACGCGCCGAGGCGTTTTCGGACGGGCGGGCCTGCGGCCGCGTTCCGTCTGTCACGCCGCGTTTTCGGCTTGGAAGGTGGTGCCTGCGGATGCAGGGATCGGATTCTTATCACGGGAACGAGCACGAGAAGGCCCGCCCGAGCGCCGCAGCGGCGAGGGCAGCGGTGCAGATCGCGATGTCAACGTCGCGTGATCAGGAACGCGACATGAAACGCGCCTTCCTGGACGCAGGGATAAGGGCAGCAGCCGTGGACATTGGCGGGCCCTTCATTCAATCCATCGCACGCACCGTCGAAAACGTCCTCGTCGCGGCGAAACGCGAGGGCGTCATACAATCGTCGCATCCGCACGAGGGAGCCGTGACAGGCGCGGCGCGTGAAGCGCTCGCCCAACTCATGCCGAGGGCAGCCGGCTTCAACGTCGGAGGCAAGGTCGGTGTAGCCCGGTGTGGTGAGCACTTGTCAGTGGCGGTCTTCCTTGAGATCGGCCTCCTCCACCTCGACGACGTTGGGCTCGCGGTGGCGCACAGAGCCGTGCCAGCCGCTGATGCGGGCTAAAACAGGAAAGGGCTTGCACAGGCGGCAGAGTGGTGCTATACTTCCTTTTAACAAGCCGTCGGGCAGGCGCGGGCAGGACGGTGGGATCGGCGGAACGCCTGAGAAAGCGGCAGCACGTGGCGCCTGTTTGGTGAGGCTTGCGGCACAAGACGTGTCACGAACAAGTACATATGCTTCGGCAGGACGGTAGTACGGTAGGGGAGATCATCGCACGTAGGACAGCATCGGGAGCCAGGACGGCCATCAAGGCCGGCTCGCTCCGGAGTCTGCGCGTAAGGTCGGCCTCGACTTGATAGGGCCGGATGTATGCGAGGGCTACCCCCACACGGGTGGCCCTTTTTGTATCACCCGCTCGGCGGGTTGATTCGGGATCGTGATCTCCGCACTCGGGAGCCCGCACCTCCGTGGCTCCACGCCTTTTCCGATTCGAATCCTGCCTCCGTCCAAGCCTCCGTTCGCGTCTTGTGCCACGCTCGCACACTCGTATATTCACGTTCTTGCCCGCGCTTCAAACCTCCAACAGGAGGGATGTCGTGTTGGATTCCGACATCTTCGCAATCCGAGGGGCCGTCGCCCCCGTCGCAAACAGCAGGGACGGCGTGTTTCAGGCCACGACCGAGCTCCTCGACGCCATCGTCGCCCGAAACCACCTCGAGCTCGAGAACGTCGTGTTCGCATTCTTCACCGTCACCCCGGACCTCGATGCTGCATTTCCCGCTGCAGCCGCGAGGGCCCTGGGATGGAGCTCGGTCCCGATGATGTGCGCGGTGGAGATCCCGGTGAAGGCTGCGCTTCGGGCGTGCATAAGGGTGCTTTTGCTGTGCCGGGCTCGTGCGTCGGGCGGCTCGAAGAGAGAGGGGCCGCTTCGCACACCTCTCGCGCAGTCGTGCCCGCGCTGTGGCGGCCGCTGTCCCATGCCCCTTGCGCGCAGGCTCGTCGATGGGCGCAGGCGTCGCCGTCACAGAAATTCCCTCGTCTCCGGTGCAGTGGGGGTGACGCGTTCACGCCCAACCCACGTTTACCTGGGCGAGGCCGCTGCTCTCCGGCCCGACTTAAGTACCGTGCCACGGGACACCTGAGCTGTCCCACACTATGCCGCCATGGACCGATTGAGGTCCTCATCAAGAGCGTCGGCGCCATCGTCATCACCGGGATCCCTTACGGCGATCACGCCGCCGCCACGCATAGGCATGGGATTCCGCGCGTTTTCGAGGGAATCAGTAATCACAAGGCCTCCAGGGGGAGAGAGACATGGTAGTCGTTATGAGACAGAAAGCAACGGAAGATGAGATCCAGGGCGTCGTGCGAATGGCACAAAACGCGGGTCTCCAAGTCCATATCTCCCGAGGTGAGGAGCGCACGATAGTTGGGCTCATAGGCGACGTGCGCCGCCTCGACCCAGATACAGTCGCGTTTCTGCCGGGGGTGGAGAGAGTGGTGCGGATCCTGCAACCGTTCAAGCTCGCGAGCAGGGAATTCATGCAGACGAGAAGCGCTGTTTCGGTCGGGGGCGTGCTCTTCGGCGGCGAGACTAACGAGGTTCCTGTGATCGCCGGCCCGTGCGCCGTCGAAAGCGAGGAATCGATGATGCGCATCGCGCGCCTCGTGGCCAACGCGGGAGCGACCGTCCTCCGCGGCGGAGCGTTCAAGCCGCGCACGTCGCCATATTCCTTCCAAGGGCTTGGCGAGCCCGGGCTCCGCATCCTCGCAAAGGCGCGGGAGCAGACGGGCTTGCCCGTGGTCACCGAGGTCGTGTCGCCTCAGGATGTTGAGCTCGTGGGCGCATACGCGGACGCCCTCCAGATAGGCTCCAGGAACATGCACAACTATGTGCTCCTTCACGAAGTCGGACGCCAGCCGAAGCCCGTGGTTCTCAAGCGGGGGATGATGTCCTCGATCGACGAGTGGCTGATGGCTGCGGAATACGTTCTATCGGCGGGGAACAACAACGTGATCCTGTGCGAGCGCGGCATACGTACTTTCGAGACGTCCACCAGGAATACCCTTGACCTCTCGGCGGTCGCTGTAGTGAAAAAGCTGAGCCATCTTCCTGTCATAGTAGACCCCAGCCACGCAACAGGACGCGCGGACATGGTCGTCCCCATGGCGATGGCTGCCGTGGCATGCGGAGCCGACGGGCTCATGGTCGAGGTACACGATGACCCTGCGTCGGCCCTCTCGGACGGGCCGCAGTCACTTACGCCAGACGCTTTCGCTTCCATGATGCGCAGTCTCAAGCCTGTGGCTGAAGCCGTTGGGCGCCGGATCGCCTTGCCCTCCGTATGTGAGGCTTCACCCGGGCGCGGGGCGGCGGGCAAACCCTGAATGGCGAGAGAACCCGAACGGCAAGGCTAATGCATTTGGACGATGGCCCCTCTCTGAAGGCAAGCGCGGAATCGTAGCGGGCTACCTAATCTTGCGACATCGGGGGATGATGCCAGTGGCCGCGCGAGGAATCACGAAATCCGGCAGCTCGCCGAGCGGGCGGGCGTCTCTCGGGTCGTCCGGGGGCGCGTGCGCCGCGGTCGAGTACAACAGCAGCGAGCCGCCGACTTCGAGAGAGACAATGGGATACGTGATCGGCGACGCGTCCTCGAATGACACGGGCGACCCGCGGAATCGACCAGGCGTCACAAAGACCAGGGCGTTTGTCATAGGTGTTGGCCTTGTAGGCGGCTCCATCGCAATGGCGCTTCGGGCATCGGGGCGCTACGAAGTGAACGGGTTCGATGTCAACCCCGTCTCTCTCCGTCGCGCCGTCGAGTGCGGCGCGCTGGATGGGGCCGCGGACTCTCTTGGCGGCGCCCGCGAAGCCGACATCGTTCTCGTGGCGACGCCGCTTCTCGCGATGCCACAAGTGTTCGCCGAGCTCGGTCGCTGTCTTAAGGATGGGGATGCGCGCCGGGCGCAAAGCCTGCCTGTGGTCACGGACGTTGGCAGCGCGAAATGTTACGTGCTTGCGCTCGCACGCGAGCATCTTGCCCCCGTCGTTCCGTTCGTGGGTGGTCATCCGATGGCTGGGAGCGAGACAAGCGGCGTGGATCATGCGTCGCCTGACATGGTAAGGGGCTGCCTCTACGTGCTCACTCCCGCTGAATGGACCAGCGAGGCCGCCGTGAGGGTGGTCGCGAGAGCCTGCGAGGCGGCTGGAAGCATCCCGAGCATCATGGACCCCGCTGACCACGACGCGATGGTGGCCGCCACCAGCCACCTACCGCTTATCATCGCGGCCTGCCTGGCTCGAGTCGTTGAGGAGCGCTCCGTAGGCCTGCCCTCCATCTGGGACCTGGCCGCGAGCGGCTTTCGCGATACGACCCGCCTTGCGTCGGGTGATCCCGAAATGGGCACAGGCATGCTCGTCGCAAATGCTGCCCGCATCCTCGACGCAATGGACGACTTCCAGCGCAAGTTCGACGAGGTGCGCGCGCTCGTCGCCGCAAGCGCGGACACGTCGCCCGCATCGTGCGTCGACATGGCAAGGCGCTTTCTGGCTGAAGCAAGAGCCAGCCGGCAGGCATGGCTCGAAAGGACACGCTTTCCCGCGATCTAGGTAGTCGCGACGGCCGCTTCCCGAGAGCGGACCGCGAGGTCTCAAGCAAGAAAGGAGCATTGGGCATGTCGATCCAGCTGGACCGCACTGACACGACACGATCGCAGCATGAAGAGCCAGCCGCGAGCGGGGAGTCGCGGCGGTTCGATCGCTCACCTGATGGCCAAATCGGGACTGGGCCATCACCGCGGGAGCTGCGCGTCGAGGGTGGAGATGTTGTCTTACGCGGCGCTTTCGAGCCCCCTGGGGACAAGTCGATCGCCCATCGCGCCGCCATGTTGGCCGCCGTTTGCGAAGGCACCTCGCGGGTGCGCAACTACCCTTCGGGCCTGGATTGCGCCTCCACGCTGAGATGCCTACGGTCGCTCGGTGTTGATGTGCGCCGCGAGGGTGATTCGCTCATCGTGTCCGGGCGAGGCCTCCGGGGTCTAGCGGAGCCCGCCGACGTCCTCGATGCAGGCAACTCAGGCACCACGATGAGGCTTCTCTCAGGCATCCTTGCGGGCCAGGACGGCCTCTTCGTTGTGACGGGGGACGAGTCCCTCAGGCGGCGGCCCATGGCAAGGATCGCGCGCCCGCTCCGCGCCATGGGCGCATGGGTGGATGGACGCGCCGGAGGCGGCCTTGCGCCGCTAGTCATAAGGGGCGCAGGAGACGCCGGTTTGCGTGCGCTCGAACATGTCTTGTCCGTCGCGAGCGCCCAGGTGAAATCGTGCATTCTCCTCGCGGGTCTTTACGCCGACGGCGAGACCACCGTGGTCGAGCCCGCAGAGTCCCGCGACCACACCGAGCGGCTGTTGCAGTTCGCAGGCGTGCCGGTTAGGGCGCGGCAAAGGCCGGGCGGCGCCGTCGGCAGCAGCGGGGACCGAGGCGGTCATCGCGGGCAGGGCCAGGGCCACGGTTCTGGGGCCCGGGAGGTCTCCGTCTGCGGCGGTCACCCTCCCCATCCGTTCGAGCTCGCCGTACCTGGCGACCCGTCGTCCGCGGCATTTCTCTTGGCCGCGGCGGCGGCATTGCCCGGGTCGAGCGTCACCGCGATGAGTGTCTGCGCGAACCCGACACGCCTCGGGTTCATCCGGGTTCTAGCCGAGATGGGCGCGTCGGTGACCCTCGAGCCGCTGGACCTTGGCGGGCCTGAGCCCGTCGCGCACATCCGGGTCGAGCATAGCGGCCGCCTCGTGGGAGCACACGTTCCACACTCCGCGGTCCCAAGTATGATCGATGAAATCCCGGTCTTCGCCGTCCTGGCATGCGTTGCCAGCTCCCCGTCTTCCATCAGCGGCATCGCAGAGCTCAGGGTCAAGGAAACGGACAGGGTTGCCGCCGTGATCGGAGAGCTCTCGAAAATGGGCGCTCACATCACCGAGGACGAGGACTCGCTCCACATCCACCCTTCGCGCCTTCGTGGGGCGCGCGTCTCGGCTCGCGGCGACCACCGAATGGCAATGGCGCTCGCGGTTGCGGGGCTCTTGGCAAGCGGCACTACGGTCGTGGAGGGCTGGGAATCGGCACGCGTCTCATACCCGGGGTTCCTTGACACATTAGTCACCCTGGGCGCGGGGGGTGCGGCGCGGGAAGACACGCCCGCGACCTGAGCAGGCCGCCAGGGGTCGCTACGAAACCGTTGAAATCCTCCGCGCCCGGTCGTCCAAGCGCCGGCAACCGTAGCGCTCTCGAAAAGGAGGCTTGACTCTTTTGAAGGACGTAGCTGACGTGGCAGTGGCGAACGTATCGGCGAACAGCAAGGTAGTAGTCCTTCTGGGCTGGCCCGCGCGGTCCAGTCTCTCACCGGCCATGCAGGAGGCGGGTTTCAGAGCCGTGGGGTTGGACTGGCGCTATGTACCGATCGACATTCCGCCCGGCCGCTTGGACATGGCACGCGCGGTCCTGGGGTCCCCATCGGTCGTCGGTGCGAACGTCACCATACCACATAAGGAGGCGGCCATCGCCCTGGTCGATGCCTTGACCCCCAGGGCACGTGCGGCCGGTGCGCTCAACACCATCGTCAAGCGCGAAGACCGCACCATGCTCGGCGACAACACCGACGGCGCGGGCCTCATCCGCGCTCTTGCGGCGAAGGGAGTGAGCCCGCAGGGCCGCAAAGTCGTGCTGTTCGGGGCGGGAGGCGCCGCGAGAGGCGTCGCCGCTGCGCTCGTTCAGGCGGGCGCCACTAGACTCGTCATATTCAACCGCAGCCTGGACCGGGCCGCCCGCGTGGCGGACATCGCGCTCGCGGCAAGCGGTGGGAAGCTCCGCGCCGAGGTTCGTCCGTGGTTTCGGGACTACGATGAGCCCAGCCTTCTTCTCGGCGCAATGGACGGGGCTGGGATCGTGGTGAACGCCACGCCCGTGACGAGCGCCCCAGGGTCAAGCCCTGTCCCCAACGAGATCCTCCACATGCTCTCGCCGTGCCCGGACTGTGTTGTCTGCGACATGGTGTATAGACCCGCGATGACCGGCCTCCTCCGGCAAGGGGAGGCGCTTGGCCTTCGAGTCGTGTCGGGGCTCGAGATCCTCCTCCACCAGGGGATCCCGGCCTTTGAGGCGTGGACGGGGCACGCGGCTCCACGCGCGGTGATGGAGGCTGCGTTACAGGCGGCAGCCGCGGGCGCTGGAGGAGCTGCGGTCGCGGACGCAGCCGCAGCGGCGCGGACCGCAGCGGCGGACGCGGCCAGCCCGGGAGGTGAGCTGCTTGAGCGCAATTCGGTTCATGACGGGCGGTGAGTCACACGGTCCTTCGCTAACCGTGGTGCTGGACGGAGTGCCGGCGGGCCTTCGCGTCAGACCCGAGGACATCGAGCGCGACCTCGCGCGACGCCAGCAGGGCTATGGGCGCGGGAGGCGCATGAGGATCGAGCGCGACCGCGCGCGCGTCACGGCCGGTATCAGAGGTGGGCTAACCCTGGGCTCGCCCATCGTGATGGAGATCGCAAATCTGGATCACCCAAACTGGGTAGAGGTGATGAGCCCATTCGGCGACGTGCGCCGGGACCCGATCACCATGCCCCGGCCGGGTCACGCGGACCTCGCTGGCGCACTCAAGTTCGATCATGAGGACATGCGGAACGTGCTAGAGCGGGCGAGCGCGAGGGAGACCGCTGCGAGGGTGGCGGCCGGCGCTGTCGCAAGGTGCCTGCTCGCGGAGCTCGGCGTCACCATTGCTTCGCACGTCCTCTGTATCGGAGGGGAATGGGCACCGGCTCAGGAAAGCCTGCTTATGGGCGTGGCGGATTCAAGGATCCTCCATGCCATAGAATCGTCCCCCGTGCGGTGCGCGGACGACGCGGCGGCCGCCAGGATGATGCGCCGCATCGACCAGGCGGCGTCCGCAGGCGAGAGCGTGGGAGGGGTGTTCCAGGTCATCGCGTGGGGGCTTCCCCCTGGTCTCGGCACATACACCCAGTGGGACCTGCGTCTCGACGGACGACTGGCCCAGGCCGTGATGAGCATCCCAGGTGTCAAGGGCGTCGGGATCGGGGATGGTTTCCAGCTCGCGGAGCTGACGGGCAGGGCCGCCGCGGATGAGATGACTGCCTCGGGGTCCGGGATCCGCAGGCTTTCGAACCACGGTGGCGGCCTTGAGGGAGGCATGACGAACGGAATGCCGCTATGGCTCAATGCGGCGATGAAGCCCATAAACACGATGAGGGCACCACTGCGCTCGGTTGAGCTCGGCACGGGACGCGAGGGCCTGGCCCACTACGAGCGCGCCGACACGTGTGCCGTCCCCGCCTGTGCTGTAGTGGCCGAGGCTATGGTCGCGCTGGTCCTGGCGGACGCGTTTCTCTCGAAATTCGGTGGCGACAGCGTTGGTGAGGTGGCGGCCCGCGTCAAGGAGTATACGGAGAGAGTGGCGGCGAGGTGTTCCCAGGGCCAAGATGACGGACGCGGCCGCGGCATGTGACGCGGGACGTCAGTCAGTGAAAGGGAAACGGAGGCGAGGGTCCGGGTGAGATATGGGCGCGACTGGCATGGAAACATAATACTCACAGGGTTCATGGGTGTGGGCAAGTCCTCTGTGGGCGGACGCCTTGCCGCGATGCTTGGAATGGTCCACCTCGACACTGACGCCTTGATAGAGGCGGAAACACGGACCACGATCAGCGACATCTTCAACACGCGAGGAGAGGCGTGGTTCAGACGCATGGAGGCTCGCACGATAAGGCGGGCCTCGCGCCTGAACGGCACTGTCATCTCGATCGGCGGCGGGGCTCTCATGGACCAGCGCAATGTCGATGTCCTGAAGCGGGCAGGCATCCTGGTCTGGCTGCGCGCGACCCCTGAGAGCATCCTCGCCCGCCTGCACGCGCAAGGCGCGAGTTGCATTGCCGCCCGCCCGCTTCTTGCGGGAGGGGCGGGTCTCGACCGCGTGCGTTCTCTTATGGAGATGCGCGAGAAGGGGTACCGCCAGGCGGACCTTGTAGTGGACACCGACGGCAAGGGTCCTGACGAGATCGCCTGCGAGATCGCGCGCGAGATAGCCGCCAAGGACGCGGTCGCGGTCGCAGGGAAAGACCGGGGAGCACGAGGGTGGCGACCGCAGCTTACGGCCGCCTTCGCACACGAGAACGGCAACGTCGGCCCATCGTGCGCGTTCCGGCTCCAGGTCTCCGCGGGCGGATCGACTTATCAGTACCTTCTTGGACGCGGCATCATGGCCGCTCCCTGGGCGTACCCCCTGCTTAGGACGGGGCTTGCGGTGCAAAGCCGGCCCCGGTTGCAGGCCATGGCCGAGCCCATGGCCGAGCCCCCGTCCGAGGCCGGGGCGTGGGCCGAGGCCGAGGAGGGCGTGCCTTCCAAGGTGATCGTGGTGACCACGCCCATGCTACGCGTGATGTTCGGCCCACGGCTCGAGCAGGCATTCACCAGGAACGCCCCTCGCCGCGGCTCGTCGTCGCTTGTCTGGGCCATCGTCCCTGACGGTGAAAAGGCGAAGACAGTATCGACCTTGACGCGCCTCTATGAGGCGTGCGCGGCATCGGGCGCAGACCGCGATTCGGTGGTCGTAGCGCTCGGTGGCGGCACCGTAGGTGACGTGGCGGGATTCCTGGCCGCGACATACATGCGTGGGGTGAGGCTGGTGCAAATCCCCACCACGCTCCTGGCAATGGTGGATAGCTCGATAGGCGGAAAGACCGCCATAAACCTTCGGGCCGCAAAGAACCTGGTGGGCGCCTTCTGGCAGCCCGCGGCGGTCGTAGCCGACACCTGCGCCCTGGGGACCTTGCCCCTTCGCGAGCTCGCAAGCGGCCTCGCGGAAGTTGTGAAGGCTGCTGTCATCGGAGACCCGGACCTCTTCGAGACCTTGGAGCGTGTGGCCGGGACATCGGACTGCGACGGCGGTGGTCCACGCGCCGCGTTCCGTCTGCCAGGCGGCGACGGCGGCGGCCTTGCGCGGTCGTCGCGATTGCAGGCGCTGCGAGCAGCCGCCGAGCGAGACCCGGGTCTATGGCCGGACATCATTCGCAGGGCAGTCATGGTGAAAGCCTCGATTGTGGCGGCCGACGAGCGCGACGCGGGAGCCCGGATGCTCTTGAACCTTGGCCATACCCTCGGCCATGCCGTCGAACGTGCCGGGGGCTTCAGACGGTGGACTCACGGGGAGGCGGTGGCCATAGGCCTCGCCGCTGCGTGTCGTGCCTCGGTGCGCCTGGGCTACCTTCGCGAGGACACGGCAGAGAGAGTGATTCGTCTACTCGCGTCCCTGGGCTTGCCGACGTCTGTCCCACGCGGGGAGAACCGCTCCTTCCGGGAATCCGTGCTGGCGGCGATGGCTCTGGACAAGAAGGCGAGCGGCGGTAAGCTCCGGGTCGTGCTGCCGCTCGCCATAGGCAGGTGCTCGGTCTTCGAGGGCTCTGCGGCCGAAGCCCTGAGTGAGGCTGCAGGAATACCGTCATCTCTCGGGGAAGATGAGCCGCCGGTCACGGCGTCGCGCTAAGCGGAGGTGGGAAAGTGCTTCCGATTATTGGGATGGGTTGCCGGTGATTGCACGAGGGGTGTCAAAATCCGGCCACTGGCAGCGTCTCCGGGGGCGAGGAGCGAATAATGAAGAGGTTCTTCCATCACAAAGGTCGGGAGGGAACAGGCGTGACTGAGACTACTATCATGGTGATTCACGGGCCAAGTCTCGACCGGCTTGGCCTGCGGGAGCCCGAAGTGTACGGCGCTCAAACCCTCGCCAGCATCAATGCGCTCATAGAGGATGAGGCGCAGGCCCTCGGCGTGCGGGTGGAGATCCACCAGACGAACAGCGAAGGAGAGATCGCAAGCCTTGTGTGGGAGGCGGCGGACCGCTGCAAAGGCCTCATCATCAACCCGGCGGCGTACACACATTACAGCATCGCTATCCGCGACGCCATCGCAGGTAGTGGTGTTCCCACCATTGAGGTCCACCTGTCGAACATATACGCGCGCGAGGAATTCCGCCACCACTCGGCGATCGCGCCTGTGGCCCGGGGGCAGATCTCGGGGCTCGGCCCTCTCGGGTACACTCTGGCGCTCCGCGCGCTCGTGGCGATAATCCGAGGCGACGAAAGCCCGTCTCCACCCCCACGTCCCACCCGCGGGATCCAGTGAGGGCCCGAGTATGGCGCCACAGGTCTTCGTCTCCTCTTTCGTCTCTTCGCGGCGCTAGGGTTGCCGGTGCTCGCACGACGGGGCGCCTGGGATCTGGCTATCTCGCGTGCCGGATTCAAACGAGAACGAGGCGCGGCGCCGCAAGCGCGCTGTCCCCGGAGGGCAGGGCTGCCGGGCCTGCCTGCGCAGAACTCCGTGCCAAAACCAAAAGCAGCGCGAACGTCTGGCGATGTACCTAGACCGCCTGGTCGTCCGCATAGGCCCCGGCGAACTGGCTGTTGTAGAGATCGGCGTAGAACCCCCTCTTCGCCAAGAGCTCCTCGTGGGTGCCGGTCTCGATGATGCTGCCGTTGTTCATCACCAAGATCAGCTCCGCGTTCCGGATGGTGGAGAGCCGGTGAGCGATGACAAAACTCGTCCGGCCTTTCATCAGCTCCGCCATGGCCTTCTGGATGTATACCTCGGTCCTCGTATCGACGCTGCTGGTCGCCTCATCGAGAATGAGGATCGGGGGATCCGCCAGGAACGCGCGAGCGATGGTCAGGAGCTGCTTCTCGCCCTGGGATATGTTGGAGGCCTCTTCGTTCAAGACGGTATTGTACCCGTCCGGAAGGGCCCTGATGAAATGGTCGGCTTGCGCAGCCTTGGCGGCACGCACGATCTCAGCGTCAGTCGCACCTTCGCGCCCGTATGCGATGTTATCCCTGATCGTGCCGTTGAAAAGCCACGTGTCCTGAAGGACCATGCCGAAGAGCTTGCGCAGCTCGGCGCGCTTCAGATCCCTGATGTCCACGCTGTCCACGGTTATCCGGCCGTCATCTATCTCATAAAAGCGCATGAGCAGGTTGACAAGGGTAGTCTTGCCCGCGCCTGTCGGGCCCACGATCGCAATGGTCTGGCCGGGCTTGACCGCGATGTTAAGGTTTTCGATGAGCGGGACGTCTTTCTTGTAGCTGAACCTGACGTTCTCGAACCTCACCTCACCACGTGGTGCCGGGATGGTCGCCACGGCGGCGGTGTCTGGAACCTCCTCGGCCTCATCGAGGACCTCGAACACGCGCTCGGCGGAAGCCACGGTCGACTGAAGGATGTTCACGATGTTGGCCGTTTGTCCTATGGGCATGGTGAACATCCTCTGGTACTGTATGAATGCCGTGATGTCCCCGAGCTCGATCCTGCGCCTCGTGACCATGATCCCTCCCACAACGCAGATCAGCACGTAGCCGATGTTGTTCATGAGGTTCATGAGAGGGAAGATGATCCCGGAGACGAACTGGGCCCGCCACGCCGCGCTGTACAAGCGCTCGTTGATCCGGTTGAACTGGTCGATGGCCTTCCTCTCATGACCGAACGCTTTGACTATCTTATGGCCTGTGTACATCTCCTCCACGTGGCCGTTGAGCAACCCGAGCTCCATCTGCTGCGCCGCGAAGTTCTTCTGCGAGAGCCTCGCGATCGTGGCGGTCACGAAGAACGAAAGCGGCAACGTCAGGAGGCATATCAGCGTCAGGAGCCAGCTGATGGTGAACATCATGACGATTGCGCCGACGATTCCCACGAGCGAGGTGATGAGCTGCCCCAGGCTCTGCTGCAACGTCATGCTGATGTTGTCGATGTCATTGGTCATCCGGCTCATGATCTCGCCGTGCGTTTGCCCGTCGAAAAACCTCAGCGGCAAGCGCGCAAGCTTGTCGTTCATGTCACGGCGCATGTCACAAACGGTCCTCTGGGCGACTCCCGCCATGGTGTATTGCGTCACGTAGTTGAGGAAGGCGCTCGCCACATACAGACCCGCCAGCGACAGGACGACGTGCCCGATATAGGGGAAGTCCACGCTCGCCGGAAAGCCCATGAGCTTCATTCCGAACGTCCGCCCCAGGCTGGTAATGGCCCGCCCCATGACCTTGGGGCTGATGACGTTGAGCGCGGTGCTGCCGATGGCAGCCACAAACACGACCAAGAGCCGCGGCCACATGGGCTTGAGGTAGATCACCAGCCTTTTCAGGGTGCCCTTGAAGTCTTTGGGCTTTTCCACCGGCCGTCCAAAGCCGTGCCCACCGCCGAAGCCACCCCTGCCCGGCCTGAAACCGCCAGGGAAGCCACGGGGCGCCGCAGGCCGCGAAGGCGATGCCGAGCTGGCCCAAGCCCTCTTCACGGCGCCACTTGTCGCGCTGTCTCTATTCACATTCATGCCCTCTCCACTCATGATATCCCTTCTCACGATGTGCCTCCCACTCATGCGCCCGTGCGAGCCGCGCCAGCCTCTCGCGCCCCGGCGCGGCGCCCGCCCCCCGCCCCAGCACGCCGGCGCGGGCCGCAGCGCCGGCCGCAACCGCCGGGCCCATCCTATCGCCCTCACGCGGTCTGTTCCTCGGGAAGCTGTGACGAGACGATCTCGCGGTAAACGTCGCAAGTCTTGAGCAGGTCCCTATGAGTGCCGATTCCGACGACCCTGCCCCGGTCCAAGACCACTATCCGGTCGGCGTCCATGACCGTGCTGACTCGCTGGGCTACGATCAAGACCGTGCTGCCCGCAGTCTCCTTCTTCAGCGCGGCCCGCAACCTGGCATCGGTCTTGAAATCAAGCGCCGAGAAACTGTCGTCGAACACGTAGATCTCCGGTCTCCTCACGAGTGCTCGGGCTATCGCCAGCCTCTGCCTCTGCCCGCCGGAAAGATTGGTGCCGCCCTGGGCCACCTCCGAATCGAACCCGTCCTTCATGTCGGAGATGAATTCCAAAGCCTGGGCGACTTCGGCCGCGCGCCTTACTTCCTCGTCAGTAGCGTCTTCCTTCCCGTACCTGATGTTGTCGGCAACCGTGCCCGAGAAGAGCACGGCCTTCTGGGGCACGAAACCGATCTTCGCCCTCAGCTCCTCCTGGGTCATCTCGCGCACGTCCACCCCGTCTATGAGCACGCTGCCCTCAGTAACGTCGTAGAACCTGGGAATGAGGTTTACGAGCGTCGACTTGCCCGAGCCGGTGCCGCCGATGATCGCTACCACTTCGCCGGGACGGGCGCAGAACGAAACGTTCTTGAGCACCGGTTCCTCCGCTCCGGGGTAGTTGAACGTCACGTCCCGGAACTCGAGATGCCCTCTCATGCCGTTCGTCTTTCTGGGTGACGGCGGATCGTTGATCTCGGGCTGGATTGCTAGCACCTCGTTGATCCTGTCGGCCGAGGCTTGAGCCCGGGGGATCATTATGAACAGCATCGACGCCATCAGGAGGGACATCATGATCTGCATGGCGTACTGGAAGAACGCCATCATGTTGCCGACCTCGAGAGTCCCGCGGTCTACGCGGATGGCACCGAACCAGATGATCGCGACGATGGTGGAGTTCATGATGAGCATCATGAGGGGCATCATAAGGGCCATCAGCCTGTTGACCCTGATGGATGTCTCGGTTAGGTCGAGGTTAGCCTCATGGAACCGAGCCCTCTCGTAGTCTGTGCGGTTGAAGGCACGGATCACCCTGATGCCCTCGAGGTTTTCGCGCACGATCAGGTTTATGCGGTCGATCTTCTTCTGGATCATCCTGAAGAGCGGAAGTCCTTTACGTGCGACGAAAACAACTATGGCCGCGATTATGGGCAGGACCACCGCCAGGATCCACGTCAGCCCCCTGTCCTTCGACAATGCCATGATGATGCCGCCCACACACATGATGGGCGCGCTGATCATCATCCGCATCATGACCATGATGACCATCTGCAGCTGGGTGACGTCATTGGTGTTCCTGGTAATAAGCGACGGCGTGCCGATCTTGTCGAACTCACGAAGCGAGAACTTCTCCACATGCTCGAAGATCCTGGCCCGCAGTATCTTGCCGAAACCCATCGCCGTGCGGGCGGACAGGAAGGCCGCACAAATGGAACAGGCCGTCCCACCTAAGGCGACGAGAAGCATTAGCCTGCCCACCCTCCAAATGTAGGCGACGTCGCCCCTCATGATCCCGGTGTTCACGATATCCGACATCAACGTCGGAAGGTACAGCTCAGAAAGCGTTTGAAGGAACACGAGACCGAGCACGAGCGTGATCTCGATCCGATACGGCTTTAGGAATCTAAACAGCTTGAACATAACCCACCGTGCCTCTTCGCAGCTTCACTGCGGCTTCATTTCGCGGTTTCGCGCCCTCGACCCCGCGGCTTCGCGCCTTCGGTCGATCGTCGCGGCTCGGGCCCTCACCTTGCGACCTCTTCGGACTTTGCGGCCTCTTCGCTCTTCAGTAAGGATCGCTCCCAGGTGCTCCCCCAGACTCTCTTTCAGGAGGACCGGTAAGGCGCGCGCTGCCAGCACCATTCTGCTTGCGGTCCTGATCATTGTGCCCAGCCGACATCCGAAACACCTTCTCGAGCACGTTCACGCGCTCGCTCAGCTTCGCCAAGAGGCTGCTCACCGCGTCGGCCTTGATCATCACCAGGCCATGGCCGTCAAAGCCGCCGCCCAGCACCAACATCTTGTCACCGGGCTTGATCCCATGGGCCTCTCTGGCCTGTTGGGGGATGACCACCTGCCCGCGTTCGCCCACGGTTACAGCGCCGTAGAACACCGGCTCACGCCCTTCCATCGCCCGCCCCCCTTTCCAGTATTCTAGCTCGGGCCCTCTTGCGGAACGCGGGGCCCGGGCGCCCCTGCACGGCCGCGCGCCGTTCACGAATCATATATACACGAACGGTATGATAACACGTACTCAGAGCTCTGACAAGAGGCGGCCCTTACAAAGGGCGATCCCTGCGAGGGGCTGCTCTCACACCTTTGCGGGTTGCAAGAAGAGGCCAAACGACCAAACGACGGTCGGATCTGTCTTAGGGGGCTTTCGGTCGGAGGGGCCCCAATGCTCCTGTGCGGTCGGAGTCAGATTACGCCGTACGCTGCCGTCAAGGCCCAGCCTGGGAACGGCGAGCTCTCAAGAGGCGGGCTCTCAAGAAAGGTCTGTCAGAGGCCGTTACACTCGTTTCCAGCACGTTCAGGGGATTCGTCGTAGGCTGAGGAGTCGAAGGGAAGTCAACACGAACACGGTACGGGGCGGTACGGGACGACGCGAACTAGCGATGCGTGGCCCGCCCACTCACGTGGGTCGGCGCAGCTCGCCCCGGATTACGGCACACACCCGGTGGCCGCTGCCCGCGTTGGCGAGGCGCGCTGGCACCGGGTGTGTGCTTGCGGCCCGCAGGTCGCACCCCTGGGTGCGGCCTACTGAACGGACATGGCCATCGGGCCCGCCCACCAGGATCAGCCGATCAGCCGTTCGTTGGGCTCGCCCATCAGGCCCAGTCACTGGGTCTAGTACCACACTTCCTTCAAGACGCGCAGGATGTTCAGCCCGAGCACTTTCTGAATGTCCTCGGTGGAGTAGTCGTGCTTAACGAGCCAGCGCAAGGGGTTCTTCGAAGCCTCGGTGGGGTTCTCCATGCCCTTCACGTACTCCACCTCGTCAAAGTGCTTCACGCCCTGTGTGCCCTTGGTTGAGAGGTGGGCTGCATAGGCGTGATGCAGGCCTACATGGTCGCCGTACAAAGTGTCCGGCCCAAACGCCACGTGGTCGATGCCAACGAGGTCTTTCACGTATTCGAAGTGCTCCATGTACGACTCGATGGTGTGCGTCCTGTTCTTCTCCGTGAGCGTCGTATGGGGCGCCGCCTCGATGCCGATGACGCCTCCCTTGTCAGCACAGGCCTTCAGCACGTCGTCGGGGAACAGCCTCTTGCTCTCCCACAACGCCCGCGCGCCCACGTGCGTGAGGAATATGGGCTTCTTGCTCGTCTTGATCACGTCCAGAGTGGTCTTCACGCCGCAGTGGGAGCAGTCGATGGCCATGCCGATCTTGTTCATCCTCTCGACCACTTGCCGCCCGAACTGGGTCAGGCCGCCGTCGTTGTCCTCGCGCAGCCCGGAGCCCAGCGCATTCGACTCGCTGTACGTGATCCCCATGAGCCGGACGCCGAACCCGTAGAGGATGTCCACCCGGTCGACCTCGTTCTCAAGCATCGCCGCGCCCTCGATGGCGGGCACCAGCGCGATCTTGCCCTCGGCGTGCGCGCGGTAGATGTCATCCACCCGCTCGCAGCGGATGATGAAGTCCTGGTGAGCGATGTCGGAGAGCCTCATCCCGAGGTCGTAAAGCACGTCGCGCCACTTCCAACCGGCTTTGGAGGTGATGGTGCATGTCCCGTCCATCATGTTATCGAACACGCAGTCAAGATAGGACTGGGACAGCCCCTCATACGCTGTCCGCTCCCTGCCCTCACGGGCGTACTCGAAGAGGTCACGCTCAAGGTCTTCCGGGAAGGCCACGGGGTGATCGTGAAGGGATATGACGATTGAGTCACGCGCTATCTCCTCCACGCGCCTCTCCTGCTCGGGGGTAAGGGGAACAAGGTACTCCGGGACGCGCCCGATCTCCTTACACAGGACGAAGTCTCTGTAGTCCACCCCAGGTTCGAGGTACTGGTACGCCTTGTAGCCGTTGTACCGCTTGTTCAAACCCATGCCGCATTCCTCCTTCTTCATATTGCTGCTTTCAACCTCGACCGTCGGGTCGAGCGGTGCCCATCCAGGCATTCTACATTGCATTCTACATTCTGGCGCTGATGCCCACGTAACGTCCGTCCAAGTCCGCCTAAGTATGGCGCCATAAGTTCTCGTTTCCTTTCTTGACGGCGCTAGGGTTGCCGTGCTTGCACGACGGGGCGTCGAGAATCCGGATGTCTCCCGCGCCGAATTCGAACGAGGCGCGCCGCGATCGCGCCGTCCCCGGAGGGCAACACCGATAGCCCTAGGCGGGGCCCCTCCGCCGGAAAGTAGCGTGAACTTTCTGCAACATACTCAGATGTCTATGATGAGGTGTTCGATGTCGCGCGGATAGGACGTAAGCCTCTCCGGACCCGCCTCCGTGATGAGCACCGTGTCCGAGACGCGGTACCCGCCGCGGCCGGGCACGTATATCCCTGGCTCGCTCGACACGACCATGCCCGCCCTCAGAATGGTGCCGTCCCCGTCCTCGATCCACGGCGCCTCATGATTGGAGATGCCTATTCCGTGTCCCTGCCGATGTTTCACATACTCCCAGAGGCCCGCCCGGCGGAGCACATCGAGGCAGACCCTGTTGGCGTCCCTGCATCGGCTGCCCGGCCTGAGGGCCGTCGTGCCGACCTCCTGTGCCTCCCTCACCGCCTCGTACATCCTCCTCTGCTCGGCGGAGGGGCTGCCCACGAAGACAGTCCTTTCGCTTTCGGCGTTGTACCCGCCCACGATGCACCCGAAGCTGAGTATCAGGTTCTCACCGCGCTTTATCCGGCGCTTGCTCGGAAGCCCGTGCGGAAACGCGGAGCGCTCGCCTGAACATACCAGCCCGCTAGCGATGCCCGACACGTAGACTATTGGATCCAACTCGTCGAGCATCTTGTCCACTGTCCTCCTGACCACCTCTTCGAGGATCTCTATCTCTGAAACGAGCCCCCGCTCCTTGACGACCCGCACCCCTTCCTCCACCATGAAATCGGAATACAGGGCCGCCTTGCGGATGAGTTGGATCTCCTCCTCGTCTTTCACTAGCCGCATGCCGGCGATGATGTCCCCGGCCTCCCTCCAGTCGACGCTGGGCAGCGCTCTGCACAGGACCTCTTTATAGCTCACGGGAATGTTCCCTTCGTACGCGAGCCGCTTGTTGCCGTAGCCCAGGTCTGCAAGGCGGCTGCACATCCACGTCAACGGGTCGACAACGCCCGGGTACTCGAAGTAGGTCTCGATGTTAGCGTCCCAGACCTCGAGTATCTGATCCTCCTCGAGCTTCGGTATGAAGAACCTCGGGTTGTCCTCTTCGGTGCTTATGAACACGCCGATTGGCCGCTCGGTCGGAAAGTGGAAGAGGCCCGTCAGGTACCATATGCTCAGGTGGTTCAGGATGAACAAACCGTCCAGACCCCTCTCCACCAGCTCGCGCCTGCATTGCGCTATCTTGCGCAGATAGAAAGGTCTCGTCAGCCTCATTGCGTCGTCACCTCCTCTCGAATGACATCACAGACGAGCTCGGGCGGCCCTGGGTGACCCGCATCCTAACGCGTGACGGGTCGCCCCGGAAGCGCGTCGAGCTGCCGGCCCCCTGCCATGACGATCGTGCCGTTCACGATCACGTAATCCATGCCGGTTGCCCGCGTGTACGGGTTCGAGTAGTCGATCTCGTCCGCGGCCGGGTAAGCAAAGGCATCCGGGTCGAAGACTATCACGTCCGCGGCCTTGCCCTCTTCCAGGACGCCCCGGTCTTTTATGCGGAACTGCTTCGCTGGGAAGGAGGTCATCCGCCGGATGACCTCTTCGAGCCGCACGCCCGCGCGCCGGGCCTGCCTCATAAAGGTGACGTTGCATCCGGGCCGCATGAGCTCGTACCATCCTTGGGGATCCCAGTCCTCGACCATCAGGATATCGGTGCCGGGCGAAAGCCATGGATACCGGATGACCTCGTCCGGCGGGAAGTCCGGCGCCGAGTCCTGTCTGTCTTTGCCGAACCAGAAGGTGACTTCCTTCCCTCTCTCTAGCACGAGGTCAAAGATGAGGTCCTGGGGGCTCACCTGTCGCGCGCGCGCCACGTCAGCCACGGTCTTTCCTTCCAGCGAGGCGTCCCCCGTGTTCACGATGTACACGTCCGCGGGATCGTGCGTGAAGAAGGGCTCTTGATGGACGAAGAGGTTGCGGCCCTCTCGCGTCCGCATGGCGCTCAGCACCCCATCGACGCCCACGTCGAAGTACTCAGGAGACATCGTCATGATGAACTGGACGAGGCGGTCCCCACGAACGAGATGCCCTGTGCTCCTCGGGATCGTGTCGGCCGCCACGTCCTGTCCTTCGGCGACGGCGTCCGCGATAAGCCTGTATGCCCCGGGCGCCCCCATGTGAAGGTGCGAAACCTGGACCCTCGCGCCTGAACGCCTGCCGATCTCGATGGCTTCCGCGGTCGCAGCCTCGATCCCGAGCTGATATCGAATATGGGAGGCGTAGGTGGCGTCGTATTCCGCCAGCACTTCCGCGAGCTCGACTATCTCGTCCGTGTCCGCGTACTTACTGGGAATATACGCCAGCCCAGTGGACATACCGAGCGCACCCTGTTCGAGGCCCTCCCTTACGAGCCTCTTGAGCTCCTTGCGCTCGTCTTCGTTCGGCGGCCTGTTGATGGCCCCGCCCATGACCGCCCAGCGCAAAGTGCCGTGTCCTAGCAAGAACCCGTGGTTTATGGCAGTGCCGCCGGCTGCCGCGAGCCCGGCGATATACTCAGAGAACGAGTTCCATCGGAAGGGCGTGGGGGTTTCCCGGAACCTCTGTGTGATGAGGCCGTTTCTGTATTGATATTCCAGCACGCGATCGGTACCGTACGGGGTGACTGAATGGCCGCAGTTCCCGTTTATGGCGGTGGTGATGCCCTGGGCCACATACGCCTCGGTGCGCGGCTGGTGCAGGATCAGGAGCTCGAGGTGGGCGTGGGGATCCACAAAGCCCGGGCAGACCACCTTGCCTCCCGCGTCGATAACGGTCTTTGCCTCTGCAATGCCGGCCGCTCCTCTGGCGACGAATGCTATCTTGTCGCCCTTGATGCCGACCGCTCCCATGAAAGCGTCTTTCCCTGTTCCGTCTATTACCCTAGCGTTGGTGACGAGGATGTCCAGGGCCTGCAAAATACCTTACCTCCTCTTCAAACGCGGATTGAGGATCTCGTTGATCGCCATGCCGAGGAAGTTCGCCGACATGACCAAGAGCATTATCGCAAGGCTAGGGAAAAGAGTATGCCACCATGCGGTGACGAACGCCCCGCTGCGATGGGCGTTTTCGAGAATCCGTCCCCAGCTCCACTGTGTCGGGTCGCCCAGGCCGAGGAAGCTGAGGCCCGCCTCGGATATCACAGCCGTGGCGACGGTGAGCACCATGTTCACCATAATCGGCGGGAACACGTTCGGCAGGAGATGTTTCAGCAGAATACGCGCGTCGGTGGCGCCCATCGCCCTTGCAGCCTCCGTGAACTGCTGCTCAGCCACGGAGAGCGCTTGCGCCCGGACTACGCGTGCCGTAGACGGCCAGCTAAAGAAGCCGATCACGAGTATGATGTTCGTCAGGCTCGGCCCGAGCACGGCTCCCAGGAGTATCATCAAGGGGAGCACAGGCAGGCTCAGGAAGATGTCGATCACGCTGGTAGCGAAGGCGTCCACGCGCCCTCGGTAAAACCCGGCAAATAGCCCGACGGGGACGCCGATGGCGAGCGAAAGCATGGTCGCGGCGACCCCCACGAGCATCGATACTCTCGTTCCCCAAATCACCTGCGCCAGTATGTCGAGGCCCATGTCGTCTGTGCCGAAGGGATGGAGCCTGCTCGGAGGCAGGCTCATCTCATCCAGGTTCCCGTATCCCGACGGGTAAGGTGCCAGGGCCGGGGCAAAGATGGCCACCAAAGTCATCAATGCGAGAACCGTCAGGCCAATCGCACCCAACGGGTTCGAAATGAGCCGCCTCATAACGCCCGGCGCGTGAGCGCGGGCCCCGTTCTCGCGGGCATCGACGCGAGCTGCATCAACGTTTGCATCTGCATCTGCTGCTGCGGACATTGCCTTCACCTCGCTCATGCGTCAAGGCCCCTCATGCCTCGAACCTGACCTTGGGGTCTAGATAGGCGTAGGCGAGGTCCGTGAGAATGTTCGCCAGGATCACCGTAAAGGCAAGGATTATGAACGTGCCCTGCAACACGGGATAATCGTGCTGCGTGACAGATTCGTAAATGAGCCTCCCTACCCCCGGATAGGCGAAGACAGACTCCGTCAGCACCGCGCCACCAACCATGGACCCGAGCTGAAGACCTATCATCGTAACCGTCGGCAAGAACGCGTTTCGCAGGGCGTGCCTGAATATCACTCGGTTCTCGGGCACCCCTTTCGCCCTCGCGGTTCGGACGAAGTCCTCCCTCAGCGTCTCGACCATGCCCGTCCGAAGGAAGAGAACGTAGCTCGCGAGGTTGATTATGGTGAGCGTGGTCACGGGCAACACCAGGTGCCTCGCCACGCTGGACACGGCCTCCCATCCCGTGACCCCTATGTCGCACGCGCCCCCTATGGGAAACCACGGAAGCGTGTACCCCAAGAGGTAAAGCAGGGTGATCCCGAGCCACGGAACGAAGATCGAGTGCCCCGCGATGGCGAAGGCGTTGATGACGCGGTCGCAGGTCCCTCCACGCTTGACAGCAGCTACCACCCCGAGTGGCACCCCAATGAGAATGGTCAGGATGAAGCTCGTGCCCATGAGGAGCAGGGTCCAAGGAAGCCTCGACCAAATGACAGCCGCGACGGGCGTAAGCGAGCGGAACGACACCCCGAGGTTGCCCTTGAGTAGTTGCCCTACATACGTCAGGTACTGGACCCACAGCGGCTTGTCCAGGCCGAAGTCGTGCAGTATCTGCTGGCGTATCTCCTCGGTCATCCTGGGATCCATGAGCATCGTGGCAGGATCTCCGGGCATGACCCGCACTATGATGAACGTCAAGGTTACCGAGACCGCGGCCGTTAGAAGACCGCGCAGGACGCGCTTTAGCATGTATCGGCTCATCGGCATTCCCTCCGGTGGAGGATAACGGGTGGACCAACGAAGCCACCAAACCGTGGACTCAGGCTGTCCCCATCGGAAGTCTCGTCCCGGCCAGACACGACGCCTGAGTCCACGGCTATAGGCTCCTAGTGCAGTTTTCGAGGTAGTCCGTCGCGCGCACCGTCAACAACCGTCAACAATCAGCAGGTCGCGTGCATCGCCGATCGCCGCCACGGGCGCCCCCGGTCACGAGCCTTCGGAGGCGAAGGCCGTGGGCCACGCCACTAGCTGGCAGTGGCGAGCGGCGAGCGAGCAGCGAGCGTTACGCGAGCGTTATGCGGCGGTTGACCGTGCAGCGCATGCCCTCCTAGTTCGCCAGATGGACCACCGAGAGCGACTGAGGATCGACGAGCCCTCGCAGATCGCTCGGGAACAGGCGGTAACCCGTGAATCGGTCACGGTAAGCAAAGTAGTACTGCTCCACGTACAAGGTGACCTCTGGAATCAGCTCGTGCAAGCGTTCTTGAATCTTGAACACCCTGTCACGCGCCAGATTGACATCCCCGGTCTTCCTCGCTTCGTCGAGCAGCTTGTCGAGCGTGGGATCGTTGGGACCGGACTCGTTGATTCCTCCCTGGCCATACGTATCAGAGTGGTACAGCAGGTAGAGGTAGTCGGCGGGCTCGTCCATGATGCCCCAGCGGCCCAGCATGAGGTCGAAGTCCAGCTCTTTCCTCTTCGCCAGGTACGCGTTGCGCTCCATGCCGTCGGGCACGACCTCTATCCCGATCTTCGCAAGGTCGTCCTTGAGTATCTGCATTACCTTGGGTTGCTGAGCATGTCCGGAATCGTAAAGGATCCGTACTCTAAGCTTTCCGCCGCCTTTGGAAGTCGGGACCTCCCTGACCCCGTCGCCATTCGTGTCTTTGTACCCAGCCGCGTCCAGAATCCGTTTTGCCTGGTTGAGATCGTACGCGTAGTCCTTAACGTTGGGGTTGTGCCAGAAGTCGAGGACCGGGGACACGGCCGTTGCGATAGGAAGCCCGTTTCCCGCGAGGACCATCTTGTTGATTACGTCCTTGTTCACCGCATAGGCTATCGCCTTACGCACCTGCACGTCTGCCAGGAACGCAGCCTGCTTCGAGTGCAGGTTGAAGATCATGTATGCATACCCGAGGCTCGGGCCGGACACGACATTGATGCCCTTCGTCCTCTTGAGGTCGGGCACGGACGCGGGCGGTATGGACTCTGCGGACAGGTCCACTTCTCCTTTCTTTAACGCCAAGATCAAGGTGTTGATGTCGGGATAGATTTTGAAGATGACCTTGTCAACAAGCGGCGGGCCAGACTGGACAAAGAACCCTTGCTTCACCGGCGCGAGCTCGTAGTACTGGCCGCGCTGGTATTTCACAAGCGCGAAGGGGCCTGCACCTATGGGGTTATCGTTTGCGAACTGCTTCGGGTCCTGAACCTTTGCCCAGATGTGCTTGGGCACGACCCGGAGCCAGAAGCCCGCGCTCGGCGCAAAGCTCACGCTAGGCTCATTCAGATAGAATTGCACGGTGTGCGCGTCTGGGGTGACGATCTTCTCCACAGAGGAGAACAGCGAGGCGTTGAAACCTATGTTGTACTTCACCGTGATGTCGACCGTGTACTTCACATCCTCGGAAGTGATCGGCGTACCGTCCTGCCACTTCGCACCCTCTCTAAGCTTGAACCACGCCACGCGGCCGCCGTCGGAATAGCCCCATTCCTTCGCGAGGTAGGGTACCTTGTTGGCCTTTTCATCCATCGCAAGGAGGCTCGGGTACATCAGATCTAGAATCCATGACGAGGTGATGCTGTTGGACACCAAAACGTTGAAGGTATCTACGTCGGTCGTGGTGCCGATCACGAGAGTGCCTCCACGCTTTGGCGATTCGGCTGCGCTTGCTCCAGGTAGCACACACAATAACAACAGGCCTGCTGCGACTATGGTCGTCAAGAGCGACCGGCGGAAAGTTTGCTGCATGTCTTCCCCTCTCCTCCCATCTACTAAGTTGTTGGGAGGTAGTATAACACGATACTGGCCGCAAGACAATGGGGACAGGCTAAGTCGAAAAGTTGAGTTACATTAGCAACATATGTGTACAATCGCCCCTCCATCCGCGTCAGGATGAGCCCGCCGTCACCGGTTGGCAAGACTCGCCGTTGTACGAGGGGCGGCTGCCAGATCATGCCACAGGCAGAGGACCAGGCGCCGCCCGGTCGTCCGGCGCCCGGCTTGATCGTGGTAGGGATGCCGGTGGTTGCACGACGGGGCGTGGAGAATTCGGCTGCCTCGCGCGCCGAATTCGAACGAGGCGTGCCGCAAGGGCGCCGTCCCCGGAGGGCAACACCGGCATCCCCGCACGGGATCCCTCCACCGGAAAGCAGCGCGAACCTTTGGCACCATACCTGGTGGCGCAGGAGATCGACCGAGGTCTTGAGGTAGGAATGCGGAGACCTCGCGTCCGGTTGACATTTTGGGGCTCCAGCATCAGAATGAAGCCAGGTAAGTAATGTCAAGACGGGCGGTGACACTCTTTGCCTCTGCCGACGTCACTCTTTGTCGTGGCCCGCAATCCCAAGCCCGACACGCGGCTGCCTTACCTCTTATACCTCCCCGTAGCCGGCGAAGAGCCGCTGGTGCTTGCAACGTCTGATGTATGGCCGCACGGCCGGGATCTTTTCTGCCTCCAGTTGGGGGCGGAGAGCTGGCCGGCGCAACTGGAGGTGCTCGATACAGCTCCCGTTCAGTCGTGCTGGCGGGCGGGCAAGGCAGTCCATTTGGTATTGAAACGACGCCAGAGACGTCGGTCCATGTTCATCTGGACGGAGAGTCGCGGGCGCACACTCGTGTTCTGGCGGACCCAGCAGACAATGCAGGCCGCCCGCCCGGGGATCAGGGTGCCGACTGCAAGGGGCTTGGAGAGGCGCACGCTCTCGGTCGCCGTGGACTACCGGGAACGTTATCCGTGGAAATTCCCGCGTCAGCACGCGAGCACAGAGCGAAGGGAGCTCCCGGTGGGAGATTACGGGGTGTTCTTCGGCAACCGGCTCGTAGCAGCGGTAGAACGCAAGTCGATAGGGGACTTGATGAGCGCCATCTCATCGGGCACCCTGCGCATGCAGCTGGCTGAGCTGAGCCGCCTGCCCAGAGGCATTCTGGTGGTGGAGGGACGGCTCAGCGCCTTGGTGAAGGCCGAGAGAGAGGTGGGCATCTCTCCCGGATGGCTGCTCAATGTGGTAGCCGCGCTGCAGGCGGAGTACCCCGCTGTGCAGTGGCTCTTCGCCGAGACGCGCAGCATAGCTCAGGATATCGCATACCGATGGCTTTCCGCGGCTGTGGTCGTGCTCCGCGAAAGATTCCAGGTCGAGGGCTGCTTCGGCGAGGAGGGCTTGCCGCAACCGCCCTCGACGTCGAGCTCGCAGTCTCCTGCCACGTCGCCGTCGCCTGCGTCATCCCTTTACGAGGTTTACAGGACCACGCCTGCCGTGAGGTCTTCCACGGCAGGCACCGGTGCCGAGGCTGCCACCGCCGTCTTCGACGGACGGGCTCCGATGGACGGATGGGCCGGGTGGAAGCCCGGACCTTGGGCCGGAGCGTCGTCCGCCGGTGCCACCGCTGGCGATGCCACTGCAATCTACGTCAGGGATCGCCTCGGACGCCGCCGCGAGGCCGCGTCCATGGCCTCTCAGGGTCGTGTCTGGACCGTGAGAGACTACTGCCAGCACTTTCAGGTCAGCACCGCAACGGCGTACAACGACCTTGAGGCCATGGTGCGAGACGGCGTTCTCGTCTGTGCTGGTTCAAGGCGGCCGAAATGCTACATTTACCCGAGTCGGGAGCCCGCGAAGGGGCCAGTAGGGCCTTAGGCAGCCGCGGAGCCGCAGAGCCACGGAGTCGCGGGGGCGCGCCGTTGTTGACATTGTGCCTCTCCGGTGTTACATTGGTGTCGTCTGGATCATGCTTCCGGAACGGAGGTGGGTTGTGTGAAGAGGGCCATTGAACGTGTGTTTGCTGCTGGCACAATCTGCCTCACCCACCTTGCCGCCGGGGGCGCGAAGGGAAACCTAGGCATGAGCGGGAACCCCTGAAAAGAAGGCACCGGGTTCCAGCTTACGACTCGCCTGGCTTGAGTCCCGCGTTGTTTGGGCCTGTTTCCGTTCTGCATGCCCGCCGTGGCGGGCGTTTCTTTTTCCTCGGGGATCTCGCGTCCTCCGATCTGGCCGGCATACGTGCGTGCGCTGGCGAACGGCGACGCGCCCCCGCGCCGGCGCGGAGCTCGCGCGGAGCGGACCGAGAGCGCAGAGGTGTCCCCTTTGGGCCGTGGGTGAGGCATCGCCCGCGGCCCTTTTGCGTACAAACCGAGACCCGGAGGGCCCGAGGACCGGAGAGCCCGAGG
>ENA-UPSA01000070-UPSA01000070.1-bioreactor-metagenome-genome-assembly--contig:-NODE-70-length-159094-cov-14.651903_pt1 | contig 159094 bp, 151 predicted proteins | sample MGYA00238183_ERZ773288 | MGnify/ENA primary metagenome ERZ773288 (study PRJEB29028, sample SAMN07631243) | bioreactor metagenome | isolation source: Switchgrass digestor | place: USA: Dartmouth... | reverse complement strand
AACAGTGGCTTCGGTCACTGATTTAATACAATATTAATTGTACAAGGAGGTGGATGAGATTAAAGTCTGGATAAAAACCTTTCTTGTGATACTTGTAGCCGTAACAGCGGTTCTTCTCATACCGTCCAGGTCATTTGCAGCCCCGGTTTTAAAAGAAGGTTCCCGGGGGGAAGAAGTTGCCTTACTTCAGCAGAAACTAAAGGTCCTGGGGTATTTTAACTATCCGGAGATTACATCGTATTATGGTACTGTGACTAAAGAATCCGTAAAAAAGTTTCAAAAAGACAATAATCTTTTTGCAGACGGGATAGTAGGACCTGATACATACTCTGCGTTGGACAGCAAATGGTCCCAGGTTCAGAATGCACTTAATTCAAAAAGCACTCTACGAAAAGGCGATAAAGGTGCTGCTGTTCTGAGCCTGCAGAAACTGCTCAATGCAAAGGGGTTTTTTAACGGCGATTTCGACGGGGTTTTCGGTTCCAACACCGAAAGTGCGGTAAAATCCCTGCAGGCCGCATACGGATTAAAAGTTGACGGGATAGTTGGCAACCAGACCAAAAGATTACTTTTGGATTCCACCATTTCCCGCAGTTCATCTACAGGTACAGGTGTGGAATTGTTAAGCTGGTCTGAAGGTGACAAGCTGTTCCCCAGGAAAAGCACAGCCAAATTATATGATGTTGACACAGGACTGAGTTTCAACATATATAGGCTAGGCGGTACATGGCATGCGGATGTTGAACCGTTAACGGCAGAGGATACTGCCATTATGAAGAAAATATACGGCGGTTCCTGGAGCTGGTCCCGCAGGGCTGTAATCCTTATAGTGGGAGAAAGAAAAATAGCCGCATCCATGAATGGAATGCCTCATGGACAGCAGGATATATACGGCAACAATTTTGACGGCCAGTTTTGCGTTCATCTTTTAGGAAGCAAAATCCATAAATCCGGCAATGTGGACCCGGATCACCAGGCTATGGTAAAAAAAGCGGCACAAGCAAGGTATTGAAAAAATGTAAAATTTTCTTGACATAAACGCTTTTTAATCCGGTTATATTATTAGTGTCAAATACGAAGGAGGTTGTTCCCTTGAATAATAAACGGATTTTCAAAAAGGTATGCAAAACGGAAGGTTGTAAAGATCAGTCTGGTAACATGGATGATACGTCAGCCGTAAATACGGAATTTGCCGATGACACGGACATCTTGGGTAAAACACGGGATTTGGCAAAAACCAGGAAGACTGAATTGAGAAGTTCAAAGAAGTAGGACAACTTCCGGAGTATTTCGGGCCTCTTTCAAAGAGGCCCATTAATATTTTCCCATTTTTTGAATGACAGCAGTAAGTGTCAACATCAATGACTTTGCTTTCAGTACTTTGTTTTCTAATCAAATCTGATAAGTACTATCAGAAATTTCAAATGAGACCGTTTCTCCAAACTATCCGGATAATTGACCGGTGATCAGCTGACAATGTTCTTTATACAGTCAACCACCTTATTTATATCATCTTCCGTAATCCAATAGTGGGTAACAAATCTCATCTTTCCGTTTTCGGGAGGATTTACTTTTATACCATTTATGAAAAGCTTTCCAATAAGATCCTGGGTATTCAGGCCTGTTCCGCTAAAATCCGCAAAGACCATATTAATGTGTATATCTTCCAGGTCAACCTTGATGCCCGGGATTTCAGCAAGTTTTTTCCCAAGCAGTTGGGCATTTTTATGGTCATCACCAAGCCTTTTTGTCATTTTTCCCAGCGCTACTATGCCCGCTGCGGCTATGATACCTGCCTGTCGCATTCCACCGCCCATTAATTTGCGACCTTTTCTTGCCTTTTCTATAAACTCCTTGCTTCCTGCAAGAATCGACCCTATAGGAGCGCAAAGCCCCTTGGAAAGGCAAAACATGACGGAATCACAGTACTTTGTGATCTGGTCGGCTGGCACATTCAGGTACTCAGCCGCATTAAACAGGCGGGCTCCGTCCAGGTGCACAGGTATGTTGTATTCACTTGCTGCCTGGTATATCTCTTTCATTATCTCAAGGGGAATTACCCTGCCGTTGGAATGGGCATTTTCCACACATATAAGGCCTGTCCGCGGAAAATGGATATCATTTCCCCGTATTTTCGATCTTATTTCATCGGGGTCCAGGGCACCTTTATCTGAATTCAGGGTTCGCAGTTGCACCCCGGCTATAACCGATGAAGCTCCCACCTCGTGCTGAACTATATGGCAATCATCTCCCAGAAGCACTTCATCTCCCCTGTTGCAGTGAGTCATTAAAGACAATTGATTGCCGAAAGTCCCGCTGGGTACCAAAAGGGCCGCTTCTTTACCAGCCATTCTGGCTGCCAGATTTTCCAGTTTAACCACTGTCGGATCATCACCATATACATCATCGCCAACCTCGGCATTGAACATTGCTTCACGCATTTCCCTGGTCGGTTTTGTCACGGTATCGCTTCTCAAATCAATAAATTCCATATTTTTTCCCCCAAATACTTTCCTTTAAAATAGCCTTTTATATTATAACATGAACCGGGAAAATTTCGAGAAAAAAAAGACTGCGGTAAATCATTTTTTACCGCAGTCCATGTGTTATATCATTTTTCTCTCATATATGCTTTATTTCTTCAGCTTCGGTTATTATTCTTTATAAGCATAACCGAAGAAGAAATATCCTAACGGTGAATAGTACCAGCCTTTAAGTTTTTCATTAGCCATGTAAGGCTGTGTATAGAAGTATATCGGGGCAACAACTGAATCCTTCATAAGTATGTCTTCTGCCTGGTGCAAGAGCTTCATTCTTTCTTCTACATCCTTTGTTCTCTTTGCAGCAGCAATTAATTCGTCATATTTAGGATTGTTGTACTGAGCGTCATTGTTACCACCGCCAGTAACCCACATGTCAAGGAATGAAATCGGATCGTTGTAGTCAGCTATCCAGCCGTTACGAGCAATCTGGTAATCGCCGTTCTTCCTGGTTTCAAGGAATATAGCCCAATCTTGGTTGGCCAATGTAACAGTTACACCCAGTTCCTTCTGCCACATGTTCTGGAGAGCTTCACCGATTACTCTGTGGCCGTCATTGGTATTGTAGAGATATTCTACTATAGGGAATCCCTCGCCGTTGGGATATCCTGCTTCAGCCAGTAACTGACGTGCTTTCTCACAGTTTTTCTCATAATCTGCCTTATCAATGCTGTAGTATTGGCCGCCTACTTCTCTGAAGTCTGTTCCCGGTCCACCTGCATCATATATACCGGAAGGTACATAGCCTGATGCCGGTTTCTGGCCTGCGCGGGTAATCTGTTCCACAATATAGTTGCGGTCGATAACCAGTGAGAATGCTTCTCTTACGCGAGGATCATCAAAAGGAGCCCTCTGGGTATTGAAGCATACATAATATGTTCCAATGTAGTCTGCAACTTTAAGTAGTCCGGAATCCAACAAGGACTGTACTTCGTCCATGGGATATCCTTCGTTGAAATCCAGTTCGCCATTTTTGAAGGCGGTCAGCATAGCGTTGTCGTCATCCATTAACGCAAACTTCAGTTTGTCAGGTCCAAGGTTCTTATAATCATAGTACTGGGGATTCTTTTCCATTAAAATGAATGAGTTGTGTTCCCACTGTACCATCTTATAAGGACCATTGCCTATATAAGTCTTGGGATCGAAAGTCCACTGGTCGCCATGCTCTTCGATGATATCCTTTCTTACCGGGAAAGTTGCCGGGAATGCAGCAATTTCAAGGAAATAAGGAATATCGGTATGGAGTGTTACTTCAAAAGTATGATCATCGAGAGCTTTTACTGCAAGCTCATCAACAGGTTTTTCTCCTGCAATAATTTCGCTTGCATTCAGGACGCAGTCGATCATGTAACTGTAGTCAGCTGCAGTTTCCGGATTAACAAGTCTCTTCCATGCATACTCGAAGTCGTGAGCAGTTACCGGTTTTCCATCAGACCATTTTGCGTCCTTTCTCAGGTGGAATGTGTAAACCAGTCCGTCATCACTTACGTCCCAGTTTTCTGCCATACCGGGTGCAAGTTTTGCGTTACCGTTACCGTCATCAACCCACTTGATAAGTCCTTCAAAAGTGTGATGGATCATGATGGCGCCGTCAACAGCACTGTTAAGCGCAGGGTCAATGGTGGACGGTTCAGATGCAAAGCACAGATTCAACTGCAGTCCACTGCCTTGAGCTGTTTTTCCGCCTGTATTAGCGCATGCTGCTACTGACAGGAGCATGCATAAAACAAGCAACAAGGTTAACCACTTTTTCATATCTTCTCCTTCTCCTTCTCTTTTTTGCCTGTCGGCAATTGGATTTTTTATATGTAACTGAAACCGGCAAACATAACCGGGTTTACCGGATTCAGTATACAACAGAATTATGTTTGAGTAAATAATTAAGCTAAATTAATTATATGAAATTTCCTGCACTTTCATAAGTTAAACAAGGTGACAAGCTGCAAAATGGTTTGGCGCTACCTCTTTCCACTCAGGCACCTCTTCTTTGCATCTTTGTGTGGCATAGGGACACCTTGTGTGGAACCTGCAGCCTGAAGGGGGATTTATGGGGCTTGGAATTTCGCCTTCCATGATTATTCTCTGCCTTGTACGTGTCTTCTTCGGATCCGGTAAAGGAATTGCAGAGAGCAAAGTCTTACTGTAAGGATGCACGGGATTCCTGTACAGCTCATTGCTTTCCGCCAGTTCCACCATATTCCCCAGGTACATAACGCCGATTCTGTTTGAAATATGCTTGACCACGGATATATCATGGGCAATAAATAAATATGTCAGTCCCAGCTCATTCTGCATGTCTTCCAGCATGTTCACTATCTGCGATTGGATAGATACGTCAAGGGCTGATACAGGCTCGTCACAGACTATAAACTCAGGCTGAACCGCCAGGGCTCTGGCGATGCCTATGCGTTGCTGCTGGCCCCCGGAAAATTCATGGGGATAACGGCCTGCGTGCTCGCTGTTTAAACCAACCTGAGTCAACAAATATTTTATACGGTCAGCCCTGTCCTTTTTATTGGCGGCAAGCTTATGGATGTCAATTGCTTCGCCTATTATTTCTCCTACTGTCATTCTGGGATCCAGGGAACCTGACGGATCCTGGAATATAATCTGCATCTTGCGCCTGTAGGGCAACATATTGACCTTGGTTATATCTTCGCCGTCATAATAAATTTTCCCTGAAGTAGGTTCATATAAACGTATTATAGTTCTGCCCAAGGTGGTCTTGCCGCATCCTGATTCGCCTACCAAACCGAGGGTTTCCCCTTTCTTTATGGCAAAGTTGGCGTTTTCTACAGCATGCACATACCTGGTTCTCATGAAGCCCATCTTTATTGCAAAATACTTTCTCAAGTTTTCCACTTTAACTAAATAATTATCGCTCATTGGAGGCAACCTCCTTCATACGTTCGCGTACCAGCAGCCAGCATGCTGCAGTATGCCCGTCATTAATTTGCACCTTTGGGGGCTCCCTGCGCAGGCAAATTTTCATGCAGTGCTCACAGCGGGGACCAAATGGGCATCCTGCGGGCGGATTAAGCATGTCCACCGGTGTTCCTTCTATAGGGATTAATCTCTCGTATTCATCTGCGTCTATTTTCGGTATCGAACGCAAAAGTCCCCAAGTATAAGGATGCTGGGGATTGTAGAATATGTCATCCACATCTCCCTGTTCCACAATTTTTCCTGCATACATTACTGTTACCTTGTCGCAAATTTCAGCTACCACTCCAAGGTTATGGGTTATAAATATGATAGCCATATTAGTATTCTTCTGTATTTCTTTCATAAGCTCAAGTATCTGGGCTTGTATGGTAACATCAAGGGCTGTGGTCGGCTCATCGGCAATCAGAAGCTTCGGATTGCAGATCAGGCCCATGGCAATCATGACCCTTTGGCGCATGCCCCCTGAAAGTTCATGAGGATACTGCCACATTCTTCTTTCCGGATTATTTATTCCTACCATTCGGAGCATTTCCAGAGCCCTTGATCTGGCTTCCTCCCGGGAAACCTTTCTGTGAACATGTATAGCCTCCATTAACTGGTTCCCTATGGTATACACCGGATTAAGACATGTCATGGGGTTCTGGAAAATCATGCTTACCTTGTTGCCACAAAAGCTCTGCATCTGTTCCTTAGTAAATGACAGCACGTCTTCTCCTTCAAATAGGATTGAACCACCAACCACTTTGCCAGGGCTTTGAAGGAGGCCCATTATTGAATAAGCCTGTACACTCTTTCCGCTGCCGGATTCTCCCACTATTCCCATTACCTCTCCGTAATTGAGCTCATAAGAGATTCCGTTGACTGCCTTTACCTCTCCTACGGGCGTAAAAAAGGAAACCTTTAAATCCTTTACTTCCAGCAACTTTCTATTCTTCAAATCACCGTTATTTAATTCGCTGTTTTTTAGCTCATTATTGTTTATTTCATTCATTTTATTTTCCATTACTCTCCCTCTATTTCTTTAAACGGGGATCCAAAGCATCCCTCAGTCCGTCACCAAACAGGTTAAGTGAAAGAATCATAACACTCAGTATGGTTGCAGGAATAAGCAGCCTGTATGTGTAGGTGTACATACCGCCCAATGCGTCTGACGCCATAGAGCCTAAACTTGTCAAAGGTGCGGACACGCCTACTCCCAGGAAGGACAGGAAAGACTCAAGGAATATGGCTGACGGAATCTGCAAACAAGTTGTTACGATAATCTGTCCTATACAGTTAGGAAGCAGGTGCCGTCTTATAATCCTTGCTCCGGAAGCCCCCAGGGCCTTTGATGCTGTAATGTATTCCTGCTGCTTAAGCATAAGTACCTGGCCTCGAATAATACGGGCCATACTTACCCAATATAACAGACCGAAAGCTATGAATATCGATATCAAACTCGGACCTAAAACAGCAAGGCTTTTTACCAGTCCGCTGCTGCTGTTGTTGAACCAATCCTGCAATGGTGCTTTTAAAACCGTGGTCAGGAGCAGTACTACCAGAACATCCGGTATTGCGTATATCAAGTCTACAATACGCATCATGACCATATCAACACGGCCGCCTAAATAACCGGATATGGCTCCATACAATGAACCTATGACCAGTACAATTAAACTTGCCGAGATACCTACAATAAGAGATACCCTGGTGCCGAACATGGTACGCACCAGCAAATCCCTACCTATATTATCCGTACCAAAAGGATACTCCCAGCTGGGGGGAAGATTTTCCTTACCCCTCATCTGCGTAGTGTAGTCAGCTTCCCTGAAAAAAGGACCTACAAAGGCGAACAGACAAATAATTATAATAATAAATAATGAGACCATTGCCACCCGGTTTCTCTTAAGCCTTCTCCATGCATCCTGCCAGTAAGACAAGCTTGGCCTTTCTTCCAGGAAATTTTCCTTTTCTGAAGTACTGGCAGGCTCAAAATCGTCCTTTTGCATTTCGCCGCCGGACAATACATCATCTATATCAACTTGCCCTGAAACAATAGGGATAGTTCCGAAAGCTTTCTGTATGCGCATGCTAATTCGAACCCCCTTTCGTTAAATCAATTCTCGGGTCTACTGCCTTGTACAAAATATCTACTATCAGGGTCATCACAACTATAAATGTCGCAAGAAAGATTGTTGTACCCATTATCAGCGGATAATCCCTGTTCAATATACTCTGGACAAAATATCTGCCCAGTCCGGGAATGTTGAAAACCGACTCTACTACAAAACCGCCTGTGAGTATGCCGGCTGTCAGGGGTCCCAAATAGGTAAGAACCGGGATAAAAGCATTGCGCAACGCGTGCTTGAATATAATGGAGGTGGTTTTGACACCCTTTGCACGGGCTGTTCTTATATAGTCCTGGTTTATGACGTCCAGCATACTTGAACGCGCAAGCCTGCCGATATAGCACATGGGGTTAAAGGCCAGCGTAAAGCAAGGCATTATATAGTTTTTCCAACTGGTCAGCCCAATGGTGGGCAGGAGTTTCAGAACAGAACCAAATAAAATAAGAAGACTGGTTGCCACAACAAAACCGGGTATAGAAACACCCAGTGTCATTACAACCCTTAAAAAGCTGTCAATAAATTTACCTCTGTTATAGGCTGCAATACAGCCCATCGGAACACCAAACAGAACTGCCAGTAAAAGTGCAATGCTTCCTATTTTGGCCGATACAGGAAACATGTCCTTGATAATAGTCATAACGGGACGGTTCTTCTGCATCTTATACGAAACTCCCAAATCCCCTTTTATGAAGTTGACTATATAGTTCTTTAGCTGTACAGGCAATGGTTTGTCCAGTCCGTATTTCGTTTCCATTGCCGCCAGAACTTCCGGTGATGGAGATTTCTCACTTAAGAAAGGACCTCCGGGAACCAGATTCATCAACAAGAATGTTATGCATGTTATAAAAAATATGACAAGTATAGCCTGGGCTATACGCTTAGCTATAAACTTTAGCATGATTTTGACTCTCCCACTTCCCAAAAAATAGCGGTTATAGTGCACCGCTTTCTGTTACAAAATATTTATTTACTTTTGTAATTATGTCATATATAATGTAACATTCTATACCCGATAAGGTAAAAAATCAAGAGTTACAAGTTTCCATCACCCTTAAACCCTTGTTATTATCCAATATGGCGGGTATAACCTTATAGATTTATTACTCGTTAATACTTTAGCAAAAAAAGTGTTTTCAGTCAATGGAACGATGTCCGTACTACAAATAATTGTATACACAACTGTGTCACCCATCCAGACAAGGGAGCCTTCTCCGTGACATAGACAGAAAGTTGTCAAAAGTATCATCCCCATGGCAATTGAATTTACATTGACAATGGTGGACTTCTAATGTAAAATAATAAAGCAGCTTGAACGGCTGCAACTAAAAAAAGAATAATACAGATAAAATACAGTAGTCCTGGAGAGTTCGCCTAGATGGACGAGGGCGCATGACTGGAAATCATGTATACCCGCAAGGGTATCCAGGGTTCGAATCCCTGACTCTCCGCCAGTAAAATCAAGGGTTGTAGGATTTAGCCTGCAACCCTTTTTTATTGCTTGCACCTCTATTATTGTGACATTTTTGTGAAATTTTTTGAAAAAATTATTATTTCGCTACACAATTGACCAAAATTATCATTGCCAGTTGCTTTAGCAGTTTGTTGAAAGTTCTTCCTAAAGCACTTTTAATTTATGCATAAATTACAGCCACAGGTCGAAAACTATATAAAAACCGCGTGGGAAGAATTACACATGTTCAGATATATATCAAAAATAATCCGCCTTTTGTCGCAAAAGAGCAGAAATATGCCCAATGCCGATAAACAGGATAACAATAATGAACCACTGTCCTCCAGCCTGAAAAAGAACCTGGAGACAATAAAGAGCGTGTTTAACGCTAGCAGCGACCTGTCTGTACACGAGTTTAACTTCGGTCATGACAGGCGTTTTAAAGCGGCCCTTGTTTTTTTAAGCACCCTGGCTGATAAAGGAGAAATCCACAAAAATATCCTGCAGCCGTTAATGTATGGCACATTGCTGCTTAACAAGGATGCAGCTTTAGATTTTACCAATATTGAAACAATAAAAACAAACTTAATTTCCACAATGGATTGCCGGAAAATTTCGCTAATAAAAGATCTCACAGACAGTCTGCTGTCGGGGGCTACAGTCCTTTTGGTGGACGGTTCCGGAGAAGGCCTGGTAGTCGAATCCATAAACAGGAAAGACCGCAATATAGAGGAACCGGGAACGGAAGCTGTTGTACGTGGACCAAGAGAAGGATTTACTGAAAACGTAAGCGTGAGCATTGCCCTTATCCGCCGGAAAATAAAGGACAAGGACTTATGCGTGGAAAAGTTTGTAATTGGGGAAAAATCAAAAACCGAGGTTTATATAGTATATCTCCAAAGCATAGTCAACCCTAAGCTGATTGACGAAATCAGGGCACGTCTTAACAGGATTAAGATAGATGCAGTCCTGGAGTCAGGCTATATTGAACAGTTTATTGAAGACGCTCCATATTCAATTTTTCCTACCGTCTCCAACAGTGAAAAGCCTGACAAGGTTGTCGCAAAGATACTTGAAGGCCGGGTGGCTATTTTGGCAGACAATACGCCTTTTGTCCTGGCAGTGCCCATGCTTTTTATTGAAAGTTTTCAGAGCAGTGAAGATTACTACTCCAGGCCATTTCTTTCAAGCATTATGAGATTTATAAGGTTTTTAGCATATATAATAAGTACTTTAGGTCCTGCAATTTATGTGGCCCTGACTGTCTTTCACCAGGAATTGATACCTACACAGTTGTTGATATCCATAGCGGAAGGACGCAACAGGGTGCCTTTCCCGGCAGTACTTGAAGCCTTCCTGATGCTGTTTACCTTCGACATCTTACGGGAAGCAGGCGTACGATTACCGAAAACGGTAGGACAAACAGTAGGTATTGTGGGGGCCATAGTACTGGGCCAGGCATCTGTAGAAGCCGGCCTGATAAGCCCTATCATGGTTATTGTCGTATCCACAACGGCAATTGCGAGTTTCGCAGTCCCATCCCAGGCAGACTCAGGGACCGTACTGAGATATATATACCTTTTCCTTGCAGCATTTGCCGGTGGTTTTGGTGTTATTATGGGGCTTTTGATAACACTTGTGCACCTTTCATCCTTAAGATCTTTCGGAACGCCGTATTTATGGCCGGTGGTGCCGCTAAACCTTCCCGCCATGAAAGATGTTTTCATAAGAATGCCCTTGTGGACTTTGTCAAAGCGTCCACAGGCCATTATCTGGCAGGATTATGATTCCAATCGGCAAAGCCCGGATTTGATGCCGTCGCCGTACAATGACGGTAATACCGGATAAAAGACAACAGGACGGTGGGGAAAATGACGAAAACATTAACCTTTAAAGTGATTATGTGCCTCCTTGTGCCACTTCTGTTGTCAGGATGCCTGGGGGGCGGAACCGAGATAAATGACCTGGAAATTGTGGTAGGAATGGGAGTTGACAAGGATAAGGATACAGGGAAAATTTTACTTACTGCGCAGATAGTAAGAGAAGGAGAAATAGGAAGCAACTCGGGAAATGGTGGCGGGCAGAATGCTAAAGCATTCTGGAATGTCACTGCCACAGGGGATACAATATTTGACGCTATAAGGGAAATGACTCACAAGACAGGAAACAGACTCTTTGTATCTCATAACCATGTAGTGATTTACGGATACAACATCGCAGAAGAAGGCCTGCAGGAACATATTGATTTTTTCCTGCGTTCCCATGAAATGAGACCTACTGCATTTATTCTTATCGCTGAATGCGACGTTTCAGCAGTTTTGGATGCCAAGCCGGAAACCGAAGAACTTCCTGCGATGAACATTGCCAAACTGTTGAAATCTCATGGCTATACGTCTCATTTCATTGAAGTGAATTTGAAAGACTTCATTTCCTGTCTGATGAGCCCCACTACATCACCGGTAGCACCGATAGTCGAAGTAACGCCGGGTGAAGAGTCGGAGGACATTTATATATCAGGTATGGCGATATTTAAAAATGACAAAATGGTAGGTAAGTTAAATAAGGAAGAAACCCGTGGTCTTTTATGGGTCAAGGGAAAAATCAAAAGCGGTGTGCTACTTGTTCCTTCTCCAGGCAAACAGGGAAAAATCGCTTTAGAGATCCTGGAAGCTAAGACTAAGGTGACTCCTAAAATGGAAAACGGGAAAATAGTAATGGATGTAAACATTAAAGTAGACACAAGTCTTGCGGAACAGGCTACTATTGAAAACATGACAACTCTCCCGGGCTTTGAAAAAATGCAGAAAATCCAGGAAGAGGTTATAAAACATGAAATCATGGCGGCATTTGAAAAATCAAAGGAATTGAAGGCCGATATTTTCGGATTCGGTGAAATGCTTCACAAGAAATACAGCAGTAAATGGAATGCCATTAAAGACAATTGGGATGATATTTATCCTGATATAGTGTTAAACATTGATGTAAAAGCAGAAATAAAAAAGGCCGATTTGTTGGTAAAAGCACCGGTGCCAGGATAAACGTGGGCAGCAAATTTGTGCAAAGGCAGGTTGGAAAGGCAGTATGACAAATATAGAAAAAGGAAGAATAAGCGGACCACAGTTGCTGTTTCTAGTTTCAGGTTTTGTACAAGGTTCTGTTATGCTTATAGATTTTGCTGTAGGAATGGCTGAAAAACAGACATGGATGGTTATACTGGCAGGGCTTCTTGTGTCAATACCCTTTGTCATTTCTTATGCTGCCCTTGCAAAAAGGTTTCCCGGTATGAATGTAATACAGATTAATGATATTATTTACGGTCGTATCCTGGGTAAACTGTTGTCCATCTACTATATTTTCTTTCTTTTTATTACCTTATCTTTTAATATACGCGATGTGGGTGAACTATATACAATCTTTCTGATGCCTAACACCCCGTTCATATTCTTCTTGGCGGTATTTACCGCAACATGTGCGTATGCCGTTTCAAGAGGCATTGAAGTGTTGGCAAGAATAAGCTATTTATTTGTTATCACCGGCATATTCGTGTCTATAAGCACAACAATCCTTTTAGTAGACAAAATGGATTTCTCCAATTTTTTACCTCTTTTTGAACTTCCGTTTATAAGAATATTCCAGGGCATTCATATTATGGTGTCCATTCCTTTCGGCGAAACAATCGTGTTTCTGATGATTATAGGATACACAAACAAAGATGGAAATGTCATAAAAAACACCCTTTCCGGGTTATTACTCGGCGCTTTTTCCCTTTTTATAGTGGCTGTAAGAAATACGGCGGTATTAGGCATTACGCAAACCATCTGGACTGCACCGTCATTTCAGTCCACCCGGCTTATCGACATTGGGACAGTATTAACAAGAATGGATTTCCTTGTGGGTATTGCCCAAACGGTCCTGATCTTTTTTAAATGCTGCCTTTTCTTTTATGCATTGCTGCTTGCCGTTTCGGAAATTTTGGGCTTAAAGTCGTACATGCCGCTGGTCTTGCCCCTGGCCGGCATTGAAGTGATAATTGCCGCCACTGTATTTCAATCACCGCTGGATCATGCAGAAATAACGCAAAATGCCGGTATTATATATTCTTTACCACTTATGCTTGTTATCCCTCCCCTTACGCTGCTTATTGCCAAAATTCGCCGTTTGCCTGAGTCTAAAGGAGGTAAGGTAACATGATATTTCTCCTGCCGGTTTATGCAATAATATTAATCATTAATGTTCCGGGACTCATAAAAAGGAAAGAATGGAGAGAACTTATAGCTTTTTTTGTTTTTTATACCATAGCTTTTGTCCTGGGATTGATGTATGTCCTGGACATAACCATTCCAAGTCCTATGAAAGGTTTAAATTGCCTTATTTCTGACCTGCTGGGTTTAAAATATCCAAAATATTGAATATATTAACATGGAATCAGCACACACTGGTCCAAATAGCCCAATTCGGCAAATGATTGGGAAATCGTCAAATTGGTAACATAAATATTTGCAAAGTTTAGCAGTTAATGATATAATTAGAAAAGTAATTTTTCAAAAGTGAATAATATAAAGCATTGGCATAGTTGCCCCAGTATTAAAGCGCCGAATTCTGTAAAAGGAAGTGGGGGACCCAACTTTTGGGGTGAATTATATTTAGGCACGGTTTGGACTCAAGATTTAAAGGTTCTGCTGCTTAAATATTTAGGGTTAACTCTTCGACCCGAACCCGGCAGCTAACCTCGCAGGCGTTGGAGAGGAGATCACATGCTGGATGGATATTATTGTTCAAAATTAAGGCTATGGAATCTCCCATAGCTTTTAATTTAATATTCCCTATTATTGCCATTTGCAATCTAAATCAGTAACATATTTTGCAATTCATAACGGCTGCCTGATAAAGATAGCCCGGTCTGATTCTGGCTAACTGTACAAAGTAATTATTAAAGTAACCGGCACTTTAATTACTGGTAATTTATAATACTAATGAAATCCATTTTATATCTATACTTCCATATTGTATCAATCATGTAATCTGTTGCTAACCTGGTATTAATGAATTAAATAAACAGGGGGTGTAATGTTGAGGGAAGAAATTCTGAAAGTAGATAACCTGGGAGTGTACTTTTACGCCGGTGACCGTGAAATCCCTGCGGTAGACGGTGTCAGTTTTTCATTGGAAAAGGGAGAAACATTGGGGATAGTCGGAGAATCAGGATGCGGAAAAAGCGTTACCGCTCTGTCTATAATGAGGCTTTTGCAGTCACCTCCTGCAAGGATAGTAAAAGGGAGGATCCTCTTTAAGGGGGAAAACCTTTTGGATAAAAGCGCGGATGAAATGAGGGAAATTAGGGGAAAGGAAATATCCATGGTATTTCAGGAACCTATGACCTCATTAAATCCCGTACTTACCATAGGACGCCAAATCTCGGAAGTCCTGATACAACATCTTGATTTATCAAAAAAGGAGGCCCTAGCCAGAACCGTTGAAATGCTAAAACTGGTTAAAATCCCGCTGCCGGAAAAGGTGGTTAAGCAGTATCCTCACCAACTGAGCGGTGGTATGAGACAGAGGGTTATGATCGCCATGGCCCTTGCGTGCAATCCCAGCCTTCTTATTGCCGATGAACCAACCACAGCCCTGGACGTGACCGTTGAGGCACAAATACTGGAACTTATAAACGAACTGAAAAATAAATTTCACTCTTCCGTTATCATAATAAGCCACGATCTGGGCATCGTGGCGGATATCGCCGATAAAGTGGCTGTTATGTATGCAGGCAGAATTGTTGAATATTCAGATACAGGCTCTGTCTTCAGCAATCCGAAGCATCCTTATACAAAAGGTTTGCTGGAAGCTATCCCCCACATGAATATGGACAGGCGGCAAAAGCTCAAAGAAATCAGGGGTACGGTGCCTGTTCCCGGTGAAATAAAGGAAGGCTGCAGGTTTAAAAACCGCTGTAATTACGCACAGGAAATATGTAGGCTAAAGGAACCGCCTATTGTTCAAGTCGGCGCAAACCAGGTAAGCTGCTGGAATTACACTTGAAACTGACATACCGGGTAAGTTCAAAGAAGACATGGAGGTGAAGTTTTTGTCCGTAAAGCTTCTTGAAGTAAAAAATTTGAAAAAATACTTCCCGCTGAAAAAGTATCTGCCCGGTAATGATACAGATTATATCAAAGCCGTGGACGGAATAGACTTTTATATAAACAGCGGAGAAATACTGGGTCTTGTCGGGGAAAGCGGGTGCGGCAAGTCCACTACTGTGCGTACTGTTCTGAGGCTCCTGGACCCCACAGACGGTATGATTATATTTGAAGGCCAGGACATAACCCGTTTCAACAAAAAACAGCTCAGAAATGCATACAAGCATATGCAGCTTGTTTTTCAGGACCCCTACGCATCCCTGAACCCGAGAAAAACAGTGGGCAAAGCCATCGATGAAGTCCTGGCGGTGCATGGAATGAAAAACAAGATGCAGAGAAGAGAAACGGTTCAGGCTTTATTCGGCATGGTGGGGCTAAAAGGTGAGGAAAACAAATACCCTCATGAATTCAGCGGGGGTCAGCGCCAAAGGGTGGTCATCGCCCGTGCCCTTGCCGTAAACCCGAAACTTCTCATTTGCGACGAACCGGTATCAGCCCTGGACGTATCCATCCAGGCACAGATTATAAATCTCCTGACAGACCTTAAAAACCGCCTGGGTCTTTCGTATCTGTTCATATCTCACGATTTGAGGGTAGTGAAGTATATCAGTGACCGGGTGGCGGTTATGTATTTAGGCAAAATTGTGGAAACGGCCCCTTCTGAAGAATTGTTCAGAAATCCGGCTCATCCTTATTCCAAGGCGTTATTGTCAGTAACATCCGAACTTGGGACAGTAACAAAGAAGAAAAAAATCCTGTTGGAGGGAGAAGTTCCAAGCCCGGTTAATCCGCCATCAGGTTGCCGGTTCAGGACACGGTGCAAATATGCTGATAAGGTATGCAGTGAAATTGAACCTGAACCTAAATCTATAGGGAACGGGCACTATGTCTGCTGCCATTTGTGTTAATACTACGACAGGTTTCTTACAGATTTCAAATAAAAAAACAAGGAGAGGTGAAACAAAATGAAAGTAAGAAAGTATTGCAGATTTTTGTTATCAGCTTTGATTTTGGTACTCTGTTTGAGTATCGCGGCAGGATGTTCGCAAAAAACCGGTGCCGGGAAAGAACCTGTTGAAAAAGTTCTTTCTATAGGTTATGACCGGGATGCAGAGATTTTGGATACGATAAAAACCGCCTGGTATTCTGACGCATTAATCTATATACACGACAGGCTTATAACCAGGGACTATGAGTTTGGTTACAAGCCGGGATTGGCCGAAAAATGGGATGTTTCCGATGATGGTCTGACATGGACCTTTTACTTAAGAAAAGGTGTCAAATTCCATGATGGCACGGATTTTACAGCCGAGGACGTCAAATGGACTATTGACACCATCAAGAACCCCGATACAGGTTCGCCTTTCAGGGGGGATTTGGAGGCAATAAAGGAAGTCAACATTATTGATGACTATACAGTGGAATTTGTACTCAATTATCCGTTCCCAAACCTTTTATATAATCTCTCGGCAACAGCTTCCGGAATCCATCCTGCCAATGCTTATGAAAAATATGGAGATGATTATGGCAAAAAGATTGTAATCGGTACAGGACCGTTTAAGTTCCAGGAATGGATACCCGGCGACAAACTGGTTATCGTAAAAAATGAAGAATACAACTGGGGTCCTGAATGGATGTCAAACAGGGGACCGGCACTTATAGACAAGATAGTTCTAAAAACCATACCCGATGAAAATTCAAGAGTAATGGAACTTGAAGTAGGTGGTATCCAAATTTTAAGAAATGTACCGGAAGCTCATGTTGAAAAGCTGGATAATCTTCCGGATATTACAGTTTACAAGGAAGAAGCCACAAAACTCGGGTATCTCGCTTATGCCACAGACAAGGAACCTTTCAGCGATGTAAGAGTCCGCAGGGCAATCAATCACGCATTGAACCGGGAAGAAATTATACAATTTGTTTTCAGAGGTTATGGCGAGGTAGCTTACGGGTACCTGCCTCCTGCTCTTAAGGATGAATACTTGCAGGAAAGCAAAGACCTGGCTTATGAATACAACCCGGAAAAAGCCAGGCAGCTTTTGGCTGAGGCAGGTTATCCCAACGGGTTCGAAACTACCATTTCAGCCGATAACTCATCCAAGAGCAGCAAGCTGGCGGAAATTATTCAAAACCAGCTTAAAGCAGTTAATATAAATGCAAGAATCCAGCTTTATGATTCCGCCAGTTATACAGACATGTTAAAAGAAGGAAAACAGGAATTGTTCATAAGGGAATATAGCTGGTCCAATGCAGATATCCTTGACTGGTTCCTGCTTTCAAAGCAATTTCCGTATCCTAACCATTCAAGATGGGTGGATGACAAGACAGACGAATTGATTACCTTTGCGGCTCAAAGACCCACCTGGGATGAGAGGGCCGAGGCCTACAAGGAGGTGCAGCGTTACCTGATTGACCAGGCCGTATGGGCGCCCATCTATATCCCGAAACAGATGATTGCCGTACGGAAAGAAGTGAAGAACTTCAAGTACCATCCGTGGATGCTCCAATACAACGACGGATTTGATTTAGTAGTGGAATAGGGAGTGAACAGATGCTTAAGTTTATTGCAAAAAGATTGGTTTTAATGGTACCTGTTATTATTCTGATGACAATTATAGTCTTTTCCATATTTTACTTTGCCCCCGGCGATCCGGTTTCCCGGATTGCCGGGCCCAATGTGACACCGGAAGTTTATGAAAGCATAAGACAGAAATATGGACTGGACCAACCTTTCTTTGTCCAGTATCTCAGATTTGTAAAAAGCGTTCTGAAAGGAGATTTGGGAATCTCCATCCTCCAGGACAGACCGGTTATAGAAATGATCAGGGAAAGGCTTCCGGTAACGTTGCAGATTGGCCTTTTGGGATTTGTAATAACTTTCATAATTGCCATTCCGGCAGGGGTTGCCGCAGCCGTGAAACAGAATACCATTATCGACTACCTGTGCATGTCAGGCACCCTGGTCGGTACAGCCATCCCTACTTTCTGGCTGGGTATGCTGCTTTTGTATGTTTTTGCCTATAAATTGAGATGGTTTCCCATCTCGGGAGATGGGACCATAAGGCAGCTTTTCCTTCCAGGTCTTGCCATTGGCCTCACCAATGCAGCCATAACTGCGAGAATGGTCCGCTCCAGCATGCTGGATGTACTGAGGCAGGATTATATAAGGACTGCCAGAAGCAAAGGCCTTTACGAAAAAGTGGTTATTTACAGGCATGCACTGAAAAATGCCCTTATTCCGGTTATTACTATTATGGGATTAAGACTAGGATGGATAATAGGAGGGTCTGTAGCCCTGGAGATTATTTTCAGCATTCCGGGGTTAGGCAGGCTAATGGTGGATTCAATATTATCAAGAGACTACCCTGTGGTCCAGGGCGCCATGATAATATTGACCTCATCCATCATATTGGCAAACATTCTGGCGGACATACTGTATGCAATTGTTGATCCCCGCATCAGGTACAGTTGATTTTTGTGGTAAAGAAGGTGATAAAAGTTGTCAATAAGCAAAGATGTTCAAGTTTACGTTGATGATAAATGGGTCGGACAGGAAACAACTAATGAACATATAACGGTAAGAAAAAGGGATACAATAGATTTCCTGAAAAGGCTTTTCCGGCATAAAGGAGCCGTAATAGGGTCCATAATAATTGTATTGTTTGTTCTCACGGCAGCATTGGCTCCATGGCTGACCCGTTACAGTTATGACGCCCCGGATGTTAATGCCATTTTGCAATCTCCCCGTAGGGAACACATTTTTGGTACCGACGAATTCGGAAGGGATATCTTCACCAGGATAGCCTACGGAGCCAGGATTTCGCTCCAGGTGGCTTTTATTGCAGTGTCTTTCTCGCTCATGATAGGCACAATACTTGGTGCCCTGGCCGGATATTACGGCGGCACCATTGATTATATTATATCAGCGGTTACTGATATTGCCTGGGCCTTTCCCACCACACTGCTGGCCATAGCCTTTATTGCAGCCCTGGGTACAGGGCTTCAGAATGTTATTATTGCTATTGCTTTGGCCAGTTGGGCAGGATACTGCCGTGTAGTAAGGGGACAGTTCCTTTCCCTGAAACAGAGGGAATTTATAGAAGCCGCCCGGATACTTGGCATGAGCGATGCAAGGATTATCTTCAGGCATATATTGCCTAATGCGTTAACCCCGGTTATTGTAATGGCTACTCTGGAATTGCCGAAAGCTATCGTAATCGAGGCCTCTTTGAGTTTTTTAGGCCTTGGTGCCCAGCCACCGCAGCCAAGCTGGGGAGTTATTCTGGACAGTGGCAAGGGGCTTCTGGACCAGGCACCTTGGGTATCCTTTTTCCCAGGGCTTATGATTATGATAGTGGTTCTGGGGTTTAACCTTTTCGGAGATGCCCTGAGGGATGTCCTGGACCCAAACAATTCATAAGTTCGATTAAGCAAATAAGACAATGAGTAATTAAATACAAATAAACAAAAAACAATCTATTTAAAACTTTTCGAAGTTAAGTTCTATTATGCATAAAACACCATTCCATTATGTACAAAACACCCGGCACATATAAACAGTGGCATGCCGGGTGTTTTTATAATTAATAACAATTAATTTTCTGATATATTAATCTAACACATCATTAGTTTATTTTATTGATATTGTATAAAAAATGTAATATAATTTTCGCATATTTGGTGCATATGGAACGAATAATTTTTAAGAATTTCAATTCGTCTATGGAGCGCCGGAATATTCTCAATAAAATTCAATAATAGTGGGGGATTTAGATGGAAAAAAGGGAGAAGTTTGCTACTCGTTTAGGATTCATCCTAATTTCCGCAGGATGCTCAATCGGCTTAGGCGATGTTTGGCGTTTCCCTTACATTACCGGCCAATACGGTGGCGGAATTTTTGTTTTAGTCTATCTCGTGTTTATTATTCTGCTTGGTCTGCCTGTTATGTCTATGGAACTTGCGGTTGGACGAGCCAGCCAAAAAAGTATTGCTACATCATTTAACGTCCTGGAGAAACCGGGACAAAAATGGCATTGGATGGGTTATGCCGGTGTAGCGGGAAATTACATACTCATGATGTTCTATACCACCATTGCCGGCTGGATGCTGGCATATTTCTATAAAATGCTCACAGGCCAGTTTGTGGGACTGGATACCTCCCAGATAGGCCAGGTATTTAACGACTTTGTAGCAAACCCGGTTGAAATGGGCATATGGCTTGTTATTACCACAGTAGTATGCTTCGGCATATGTTCATTTGGCCTGCAGGAAGGTGTCGAAAGGGTAACCAAAATTTTTATGGTAATGCTTTTGGGCATCATCATTTTACTTGCAGTTAAGTCCCTGACACTTCCTGATGCCGGCGAAGGCTTGAAATTCTATTTGTTGCCGGACTTTAGCCGCGTAAAGAAATATGGCATCTGGGAAACCATTTTCGCAGCCTTGAGCCAGGCCTTCTTCACTTTAAGCTTAGGAATAGGTTCAATGGCGATCTTCGGAAGCTATATCGGAAAAGAACGCAGCCTACTGGGCGAATCCATAAATATCGCTGTATTGGATACGGCTATATCGCTTATTGCTGGACTTATAATTTTCCCTGCATGTTTTTCCTTCAACGTTGACCCGGGACAAGGCCCCGGTCTCATATTCGTTACGCTGCCCAACATTTTCAATTCAATGGCAGGCGGAAGGATTTGGGGGGCTCTGTTCTTTATCTTCATGACTTTTGCAGCCTATTCAACGGTTATCGCCGTTTTCGAAAACATTATTTCCTTTGCTATAGATTTGTGGGGCTGGAGCCGAAAAAAAGCTGCCTTGATCAATACATTCCTGATCATTATCCTTTCCATCCCATGCGTTTTAGGTTTTAACGTCCTCAGCTGGATCCAGCCTTTAGGCAAAGGCACCATGATACTGGACCTGGAAGACTTCATTTTAAGTTACAACCTCCTGCCTTTAGGGTCACTAATTTACGTGCTTTTCTGTGTCAGCCGCTACGGTTGGGGCTTTGACAATTACCTTGAGGAAGCCAATACGGGCAAAGGTATAAAAATGCCACGGACTTTAAGATGGTATCTGACCTGGGTATTACCAGCAGTTATAGTTTTAGTCATAATCCAGGGATACATTAACTTCTTCGGAAAATAAGCCGGCCACCATCAGCTGTACAGCCTAGATACTCTTCGAATAGCAAGCCCCGGGGAATTTCCCGGGGCTTTCATTTTTGTATTACAGAAAATTCCTTTATATGCAATGTCTTTAGTAATTAAAGTGTTGAAAAAAACGTATTATTGTTATAAACTAGTAACCTAGTAAAGTATTTAATTGTTACCGGCTGACATTGATTAAATTCTAATATGGTTTGGAGGGGTATTTCTTGAAGAGAAAAGTATTGGTAACCGGTCTTCTTGTAATGCTGATGTTCGCCTTGTTATTAACAGGATGCAGCAGCAAAACAACTTTGAAAATGGCCAGCGGAGGTACGACAGGTACGTATTATGCTTATTGCGGTGCAGTATCCCAGGTTCTTTCCAGTAAGATAAGCAACTTAAGCTTTGACGTTCAGTCCACCGGCGCATCAAAAGCCAACATTTATCTTGTTGCTGACAAGGAAGCAGATATTGCTATTGTCCAAAATGACGTTATGTATTACGCGTATAACGGCATAGACCTTTTTGACGGAGAAAAGGTTGAGGGATTCTCCGCCATGGCAGGATGCTATGCTGAAGTTTGCCAGATTGTCAGCAATAAGAGTGTTGCTTCCATTGAAGATTTGAGAGGCAAACGCGTTTCCGTAGGAGATGTCGGATCCGGCTGCGAGTTCAATGCCAGACAGATTCTTGAGGCTTATGGAATGACTTTTGATGATATAGAAGTTCATAACCTAAGTTTCGCTGACAGCGCCACAGCTTTAAAAGACGACAAGATAGATGCGTTCTTCTGCGTAGCAGGAGCTCCTACTACAGCAATTGTTGAACTGTCCACATCTAATGATATCAATCTCCTGGAAGTTGATGACGAACATGCTGCCATACTGATAGAAAAATACCCGTTCTATACAACATACAAGGTCCCGGGCGGCACTTACAGCAAGATTGGTTCTGATGTTCAGACTGTAGCCGTTGTGGCAACCTTTATCGTTTCCGACAACTTAAGCGAAGATTTGGTATACAAGATGACAAAAGCCCTGTTTGAAAATAAGGCAGAAATTGCACAGGCACATCCCAAGGGAGCAGAACTTGATCCGGAATATGCAGTTTCCGGTATCTCAATACCAATGCATCCCGGCGCTGAAAAATATTTTAAGGAAATCGGAGTTCGTTAAGGAGAGTAAATGAAGCGGTACTTTACAGGAGCTGTGGTTGCAGTCGTCCTGATTGTAATCACACTCCTGGTTTATTATTCATTTTCCACTCCATGTCTTATACTGCGTAATGGAGATACGGGAAAGTTCTACGCAGCATTTCCGGTCAAGGAAAAGACCGGGTTCTCCGTCACTTTTATTCATTCTGTCAATAACAGCCCTGTTACCGATGTATATGAAATCCGAGACGGGAAAATCTATGTAATAAAAACCATCTATTATTCATTTGGTGCAGGAGTTCAAACTGAAATAGAAGAAGGCCAGACTCTGGAGTACGGCAAAAACGGTTCCATGATTGTCAGCGGTTTTAACAGGCAAATGGACCATTTATCATATATTGTAGGTACCGTATCAGACCATGTCCTCGAAATTAACGGTAGCACAATAAGCCTTACAGAGCTTTGCGGCAGAAATTCAACAGTCAGGTTTTCGTTTGGACGAAAGATGTGGTATAATAAACGCTAAAGGGGGAATACAAATTGTCCGAACCCACAAACTACAAATCACCTTCTATTCAGGATACAGAGCAGGTTGATGTGGAGGCCATTATGGCCGAATTTGACCGCGAATCCAATATAAGGCACTATTCAGGAGTCCCAAGAGTTGTGGTACGTTATATCCTGGCGGCCTTCTCAATTTTTGTTTTCTATATGAATCTGATAAGCGCATGGCCGGAACAGATTCGTAGAACAGCCTTTGTCGGGTTGATTATCTTTATGGCTTTCACCCTTTATCCTGCCAGGAAAAAGAGCGCAAAGAGGATGAACTATGTTCCCTGGTACGACATTGTCCTTGGTATTTTGGGCACTGCCTGTTTCTTTTATTATACATTTAACTTTCCCACTCTTGCCCAAAAGGCTACCCGTATATCAAAACTGGATGTTGTTATCGGTATTTTAGGGATACTGATAATTGCCGAAGTATGCAGAAGAGTGGTAGGAATCCCTATTCTGGTGGTTGCGGGCGCCTTTATTGCCTATGCTTTCTACGCGGGATATTCGATTACCCGGATTATATATACCCTGTTCTATACCCTAGACGGCGTTATAGGAACTCCTATCGGAGTTTGCTCGACATTTATAGTATTATTCATCATTCTGGGAGCTTTTCTTGAGAAAACAAATATCGGAGCATTTTTCATAGAAATTGCAAACTCCATAGCAGGTTTTGCCAGCGGCGGACCTGCTAAAGTTGCCGTTATAGCCAGCGCCCTGGAAGGCATGTATTCAGGAAGTTCAGTGGCAAATACCGTAGGCTCGGGAAGCATAACTATTCCGATTATGAAGAAAACCGGTTATGATAAGGATTTTGCTGCAGCTGTTGAAGCTGCCGCATCCACAGGCGGACAGATAATGCCTCCCATAATGGGTGCCGCCGCATTCCTGATGTCAGAAATGACAAACAATCCTTATTCCACAATAGCGCTTTCCGCCGTCTTTCCGGCCATCCTTTATTTTTCAGGTATTTTCCTGTCGGTTCATTTTGAGGCAAAAAAACTTGGATTAAAAGGACTTCCGAAAGAGCAGATACCAAATTTCTTTAAATTGTTCTTCAAAAAAGGATATTTATTTATTCCCATAGCGGTGCTTATAGTAACCATGTCCATTGGTTATACGCCTTCACGTGCCGCTTGCCTGGCAATCCTGGCTGCCATTATAGTAAGTATGTTTCGAAAAGACACCCGTCTTACACCGCAAACATTTGTTGAGGCTTTGGAAAACGGTGCAAGGAATACAATCAGTGTTGCTGCCGCATGCTCCATTGCAGGCATCATAGTCGGTGTCGTTTCCCTTACGGGTATAGGCCTAAAGCTTGCTGACGGCCTCCTTACTCTTTCAGGCGGAATTCCGATAATTGTACTGTTCCTGACTATGATAGCATGTATCATATTGGGCATGGGTGTCCCAACCACCGCAAACTATGTTATCATGGCAACCATTACGGCGCCTATTATCCTGAAACTAATACCCGGCACGCCGGTACTGGCCGCCCACATGTTTGTCTTCTATTTCGGTATCGTTGCGGATATTACACCACCTGTTGCCCTTGCCGCATATGCCGGTTCAGCAATTTCCGGCGGCAATCCTTTCAGAACAGGCATTATTGCTACCAGGCTGGCCATAGCCGCATTTATTATTCCTTACCTGTTTGTCCTTAATCCTTCAATGCTTCTCATAAATACATCATTTTTAAAGGTTGTCCAGATTATTATTACATCGTTGATCGGCATGTTTGCCATTTCAACCGGTCTTGAAGGCTTTATGAGAAGAAAGCTTACCTGGTGGCAGAGGATTATAAATATCATCGCCGGACTGTCATTGATTGATCCCAACTTGCTGACTGACATTATCGGGCTTATTATCATCGCAGTTGTGGCGGTTCAGCAATATATTGCCAAAGACAAAGCTGAAGCCCCGGCAAAAATATAAATAAGCAATTTAAAAACCGGCTTTTACAACAGCCGGTTTTTTTGTTGCTTACTTTCCAGTAACAGATCAGGGCATTACTACTGTGGGAGTCTGCCCTATACCGCGGGCTGCCATGGTAAGAGCAGTCCATGTGGCACACCCTGCTATACCGTCAGGAGCCAGTCCCTGGGATCTTTGGAAGTTAATAAGAGCCTGTCTCGTTCCTGGCCCAAAGATGCCGTCCAGGCCTGAGCCGGTAAATCCCAGTGCGTTCAGGGCATCCTGGAGGACTAAAACATACTGGTTTATACTCCCCGGCATCACAAGAGGGTATCCGAACTGGCATGCTGCCGGAAGCATACGTTTGTCAAAGTGTACCCATGTGGGTGTAAGATAAGCCGGTTCAACATAAGTCCACAATCCTGAACTTATGGCAGCATTTCTCAGTTCATCCCTTTCGGCTGGAGCAAGAGCCTGCCCCACGTCGAAGGATGTTCCAGCATAATGCTGGGACTGATATCCATGGCCTCCCTCCCATATCCTCTTGAAGGCATATCCGACAGGTATGGCTCTTCCCCAGTATTCTCTGAAGGCATTCCAGGCATCCATGGTCCTTTTGTCCGTCCATAACACATTGGACTCGGAACTTCCCCTGAATTCGCTTACGGTCAGGGAATTGCCCACATTATATGGCATGGGGTCCCATTCATTTCTTTCATAGTATTCCATACTGTTGGTATCATTATTGTAAACAAGTATCGTGGCCAACCTAACCACCCATTTGCAAAAGATTTAGTCATCTTTTCTTTTAAACTTAACATTAACCAGATGCGGCTTGAGAAGATCATCCATTACATTAAACCTATTATCCTGTTTTTCATCAATATCAGTACTTTCCTTTTTCTCCTGAACCTTTACTTCTTCTTCAGTTAAACCATTCTCCGGATAATTTTCGACAAACGGATATTCAACTGTACCGGAAGAATCCTCTTCCCCTGTAAATTCCGGCATTGTGGAAAATCCGTCATCATTGCTTCCGGAATCATTATCATTCATATATATATCAATACCGCTGTCTATAATATCTGTATCCTTTATAATACTGTCTTCCGGTTTGCATTTCTTTCCGCCGTCAGCTTTTTCTCTGGGTTTGCCAAAATTAAAGAGGAAATTATTCATAAGCTTCCACCATTCGTACCAGCCCATAAGGCCTTCTCCTCCTTAAGAACGAAATAAACTATAAACCATGCTTTTTATTGAAATTGGTTATCTTTCTGAACAGTCTGTATATATCTTCCTTATCAAAATTGCATTCCTTTATTAAGTAGTTGGTGATTTCCTCCGCCGTTGATGTTTTATAATAGTCTATATTCTTTCCTATTTCGCTCATGATCTTGTCAAACAAAACCTTCTCACCGGGGAAAAGAATATCTTCCAGAGTTATCTCATAAGACAGGGGTCTTTCATGGTTTCCTCCCTTGTCGGCATAATCTTCCGTCCATTTATGGCCGTTTTTGCACACGAACAGCACATACTCAGGTTTACATAATTTTATAACCTCACCTGTATTGCATACCTGGCAATACAATCCCATCACTCCCCGCTGTTTTTGACAATGCCAAATACCTTAATTCCCGGTTGTATTTCATGGGCTTCAAACCTCAAATCATCGACAGTTATTTGTCCATCCCCGTCTACCTTGATCCTTAAGTTAAACTCTTCCAGGTCAATATCATTTATGTAGTAGGGATGCACCAGCACAAGCACAACATTAACCTGGTTATGTCTTAAATCATTGGTAAGGACCAGGTTTGCCTGGTTGGAACAATTTACAAGAAAATTAAAGAACCGGCATTCTCCGTTTTCAATAATTTCATCTATTATCTCTTCAATCTCTTCTTCCGGATTAACGTCAATTCTGTTCTTATTCTCGCTATCCAAATTACGCCCTCCCATCCTGGCAATCACATATTATTTTTCGCTTGTAGTAACCTTCCGGTCGGAATAGATCTTTATATTGTCATCATTGATTATTTCGCCGTCCACTCCGCTGACAGTCATTTTCCCCTGGCCATCAATACGAATGGATACCGGCACTTTTTCTTCTTCATTTCTTCCATCAATATATCCAAGGCCAAGTATTGCAAATACATTAAGCTGCAACAACTCTGTCCTCTTTGATGTGTTTGTATTTGCCTGGTTGGACAAATTGGCTGTAATAGCCATTCTGGCTTCACTCAACGCTATCACTCCATAAATTCGTTGACAAATTCCCTTACCTTGTTAACTTTTTCCTCATTGGTAAGGGTTTCATCTTCCTTAAGAGGATAAAGCTTTTCGATAAGTTCCATGGGATTCTTCATTTTTTTACTGTTTATTGTAATCTCAATATCCTTAAATCCAGCTTTCTTAATAAAACCTGTAATACTGTCCACAGCGTATCCTCCTTGTCTCAGAACTGGACGGTAGTACTTTCGGTCTTTTCGGGACCCTTTATATCGCTAATGATTATTGTTTCACCTTTTTTGGCAGTTTTGCTGCTTTCAATTATCTTCAACGTTTCTTCACCGGTATTCATTCTATTATGCCTTTCAATATCCACAGTAAGGTTTTTATAAGGTGACGTTTCCTTGTTATAAAGCACTCCGTCTACATAAACATTGCCGTCAAAATCTATCCTTATCTCTTCAGGGGTGTCCTTCTGCTTCTTCCTAAACTTAAGGTTAATCCAACAATTGTCCATGCCACTATCCACCTCTCAGCCTTTCCTTTAAGCGAAGTTAAGATTTACAGCAGAACATTCCTGTGTTATTACGCAATATGCCGAAAGGGCCATGTTGGATTGCTGATTGGTATTTACCTGGTTTGCAATCTTTGCCCCCATTTTTACTATTCCATTGCCCCTGTTTCTTGACAGCTCTTTTAGAGTTTTTTCCGGCATCATTCTTACTCTCCTTTTCTCGTTATCCCCTGAAATTCATCTATAAACATGTTATGCTTTATGGTTAATAAGTGTTCGAATATGTAAAAAAAGGACCTCCTGCTTAAAGGAGATCCTGTTTGAATTTATGAGTTTACTTTGTCCAGTAATGTTTTAAGAACATTTACTTTACCTGCATCATCATCGCTTCTGACGTTTCTTAATGAAATAAGACTGTCAAGAAGATTCCCGGCATCAACAGGTTTGTATTCCTTGTCGGATTCGAGGGCTATGCCGTGCACTGACACATTAAGAGGATGAAATTTCTTGTTGTTTATCTTTAAGCCGTCCTTGCCGAATCCCAAAGTGAATTTTGGTATATTCTTTGCCAAACCACACATCTCCTTTCATTTTTGTATGGGCGCCAGCTGCTAGAGATCTATTAAGTCAGGATCAATCTGTGCGGCCGCACCAAGCTGGGCTTCAAGGATGTTGTTAACCTGTGCTGCAATTAAGGTCAAAACTTGCAGCTGAATCTGAGATACAGTCTTCTGATTTACAATGGAAGCAAATATTCTATCAGCCATTTTCACAAACTCCTTCCTTACACCAATCAAAGGTGGATAATTTTTAATTTAATGCTTTACAGGTCAATCAAATCAGGATCAATCTGTGTTGTAGTGCCAATCTGGGCCTCAAGGATATTGTTTACCTGCGCGGCAATCAATGCCAGAACCTGCAGTTGTACCTGGGATACAGTTTTCTGGTTAATAACTGATGCAAAAATTCTGTCTGCCATTCCTTCTTATCCTCCTTCATAGAAGTACTTCAGTAGTATAATATGAAGTTGTCATAATTTGTGTGCAGTTTTTTTATGTTAATTCAAAATTTCTATTCCTTCTCAAGTTAATTAATTGTGCAACTTATAAGGCTAAACAAAAGGAAAATTACCAGTGGCATTATTAAGGAATATGATGGTTGACGGAAAATTGTGCATGGCTGAAGGAAGAAATACAATAAATTTTTGAAAAAAAATAAAGCAGGTTCTGTGCTTAATTGAGCCTGCTTTTTATGTAACCCTGTTTTGTTTTTATTTGTTACATCAATTATTATGTTTATATTATACTTTACCCAAACCTAAACATAAAGGCACTTGCCTTACATTACTCTGCCTTGATGGTGGCAGATTTGGGCTCGCCCTTTTTCGCCATTTCAATGGCATAATCCGCAAGGGCCTTAAACTTGTTAGACGAAGATGTGGCACCGCTTACAGTGTCAATGTCTGCTGACTGCTTATCAATAAGATTTTTTTCCAGTTCTTCATATGCCTTTTCAGGATAAGTACCGGCAACGCCTTCCATTCTGTTTTTATATTCCTCGTCTTCCCGTTTTGATGAACCATTTTCGGCAATTTCATCAAATTTTACATCAGTAATTTTACCACCCGAAACCGTCAGTTCTATACGGCCTTTATAGCCATGGTCATCAAAACTGTCATATTCCACACTGTAGACTCCGTCTTTCAATTCTCCTCCGGTCTTGTTCCCGTTACCGCCGTCTTTGGCACCTCCGCCGGCACAGCCTGCAAGAACACCTATTATAAGAGCGAACACCAAAGTAAATGAAAATATTTTCAATTTATTCATTACATTCCCTCCTCCGTTTTTATTAGTTTTTACACCCAAGCGATAAATTAATACCCATGTGTGTTATAAACTAAACAATTTTTAATCTTTGCCTTCTTCCTGTTTTTTTCTTGCTGCTATTCTCGCTGCCAGTATGACAGCCTGTTCCATGGCCGCAGGAGAAGCTATTCCTTTTCCTGCAATATCAAAGGCTGTGCCATGGGCCGGGGTTGTTATGGGATACGGCAATCCTCCGTTTACAGTAACGCCAAACTGGAATCCCAGAAGTTTCAGGGCAATTTGTCCCTGGTCGTGGTACATGGTCACTACGGCATCAAAATGTCCTTTTGTTGCATTTATGAAAACTGTATCGCCCGGATACGGGCCCGATACGTTTATGTTAAGCTCTGACAGGGCAAACTTTATGGCCGGCTTAATCACCTCAATTTCTTCTCTGCCGCAAAGGCCGTTTTCTCCCGCATGGGGGTTCAGGGCAGCCACCGCTATCCTGGGATGTTCCGCGCCGGCGCTTTTTATCGTATTATGTATCAGTACAACAGCATCCACAATGCCTTCCTTCGTAATATGGTCCGCTACTTCCCTTATGGGTACATGACTGGTTACCCTTGAGGTCCACAGGTTATTCAAAACATTAAGCTCGCTGTGATATTCGGTCCAGTTGAGATAATGGGCCATGAGCCTTAATTCATCCGGAAACTTGTATCCTCCCAGCTGCATGGCTGCTTTATTCAACGGTCCATACACAAAACCCTCAATAACGCCCCTCTTACAGAGTTCCAGGGATGTAAGCAGCATGTCTCCCGTTATTTTGCCTGAAAGAGGGTCCAAGGTACCCATCTTTATTTCGGAAGGGTCCAGATTTCTTTGATCAAGCATGGGAATGTCATTATTCCATGTTGCTTCTGATACATCATCGATAATTTGGACATTAAAATTCACACCTGCAGCCTTTTTGCCGGCATTTAACACCCTCAAATCTCCGATAAGTACCGGGCGGCAATATTTTTCCAGTTTTTCCTCAGCACACAGTTTTGATACAATTTCCGGTCCGATGCCACAGGCCTCTCCCAACAAAATACCCAAAACAGGTTTTTCCACTTATGTCCACCTCTTCCTTTTAGTTAAAGTGCCTGACTCCCCTTTCTACCTAAGTATATATATTACATGCCCGCAATTCAACAATCCGGACTGTTAAGCAAGGATTTTATCCCTTCACATTAACAAAAAACCAGCTCCTTCATATTATGTAATGTATTTATTTATTTTATGGAGTGGTTCAAGTGTATTTTTTCAAGGTCGGTGACTTCGTATCCAGAAAATCCTATGGTGAAGATGTGTATTTTACTATAGAAAAAATTGACCTTGTGCGCCGTCTTCCTCCAATATATACCCTCCGCGGTGTGACTCACAGGTTGCTGGCTGATGCCACAGCAGATGACCTGGTTCCCGTCAATCATGAAAAAGTAAATGAGAGAGTGTCCAGAATCGCCGCAGGCACCGATAGGCGGCATGTCCAGGCAAGGTTTACGCAGATATTCCCCTCCCTTTTAAAAATAAGGGCAAGGCCGGGCAGCATTCTTCATTTTGATGGCGACAAGGATTTCTTAAAGAGATGTGAAGCTTTTTACGGTAAATCAAATTTAAAGTATTATGGTTATGCTGCTGAAGAAAGCAAACAACCGGAGCTTGTAGAACGGCTTCTGAAAAAGCATAAACCGGATATCCTGGTTGTAACAGGACATGATGCCATGAAAAAGAAGACTTCATCAGAGGATTCCGTGGATAATTACCGCAACTCCAGGTACTTTATTGAATCAGTGAAAATTGCGAGAAATTATGAACCTGACTTTGACAAACTTTGCATTTTTGCAGGGGCATGCCAGTCATACTATGAGGGAATCATGGCTGCCGGCGCCAACTTTGCCAGCTCACCGGGCCGCATTTTAATCAACGCCCTTGACCCGGCTATTGTATCTGAAAAGGTGGCTCTTACAGACTCCAGAAAATTCGTCACTCCTGAACAGGTTGGCCAGATTACAGAATCCGGAAGCAAAGGTGTAAGCGGCATTAATACCAGAGGCCGTTTAACCTGGGGTTAGTAAATTTATTTATTTGATTATATCAATAATATTGTTTTTGCACGAAAACCTAGTAGTCCAAATAATAAATGCCGGCTTGCAAAAGGGATTTTGTCCCTTTCCACCGGCATTTTTTATTCCAGATCCTTCAGGACACTAATTAAGGCCATACGCAAATTAAAGCCAAAAATTTAGTATCTTAAGTACTCATACAGCATTAGAAGTCCGCATTCTTGGGAGTTCTCGGGAAAGGCAGAACATCTCTGATATTGCTCATACCGGTGATATACATTACTGCCCTTTCAAAGCCCAATCCAAAACCTGCGTGCTTGGTGCCGCCATATTTGCGTATGTCAAGGTACCACCAGTAGTCCTCGTGTTTCAGGCCAAGTTCATTCATGCGTTTCTCCAACAGGTCAAGCCTCTCTTCCCTCTGGCTTCCTCCTATTATTTCTCCTACGCCGGGAACCAGGAGGTCCATGGCGGCAACGGTTTTATTATCATCGTTAAGACGCATATAGAACGCTTTTATGTCTTTCGGATAATCCGTGACAAAAACGGGCTTACCGAAAACTTTTTCCGTAAGATATCTTTCATGCTCTGTCTGCAGGTCATTGCCCCATTTTGCCGGGTATTCAAACTTATCGTTCTCTTTTTCCAGCACTTTAACAGCATCAGTGTAGGTTATATGGCCAAAATCTGAGCTGATAATATTGTTCAGCCTGTTAAGGAGGTTCTTGTCAATGAAATTATTGAAAAATTCCATTTCTTCAGGAGCATTTTCCAGTACATATGAAATGATATATTTCATCATTTCCTCTGCCAGTTTCATATCGTCATTTAAGTCAGCAAAGGCAATTTCCGGCTCAATCATCCAGAATTCAGCTGCATGCCTCGGGGTATTGGAATTTTCCGCCCTGAATGTAGGCCCAAAGGTATATACTTTATCAAAAGCCATACAATATGTTTCAACGTTAAGCTGGCCGCTTACGGTAAGGTTTGTTTCCCTCCCGAAGAAATCCTTTTTAAAGTCCACCTTGTTGTTTTCATCCACAGGCAGGTTGTTTATGTCCAATGTTGAAACCCTGAACATTTCTCCGGCACCTTCGCAGTCGCTGCCTGTTATTATGGGAGTGTGCACATACACAAAGCCCCTTTCATTAAAGAACTTGTGTATGGCGTATGCCAGTATTGATCTGACGCGAAAAACCGCAGAAAATGTGTTGGTCCTGGGTCTTAAATGGGCTATGGTGCGCAGGAACTCAAACGAATGTCTTTTTTTCTGCAATGGATAGTCGGGAGCGCTTTCGCCTTCAACTATAACATTCAAAGCCTTAAGCTCAAAAGGCTGCTTAGGCGCAGGCGATTTAACCAGCAGACCTTCCACGGTAATGGCTGAACCTTCATCAAGTTTGACGACTTCCTGGAAATTATCCAGGTTTTCCTCTTCCACTACTACCTGCAAATTTTTCAAAAACGAGCCATCATTTAGCTCTATAAACCCGAAAGTCTTTGAACTTCTAACCGTCCTGATCCATCCTGAAACGCGTATCCTGGTATCCAGATATTTATCTGTTTCCCTGTATATCTGTTTTATATAGGTTCTTTCCATAGCACATCCTGCTCCTTTGTTATTTCTATTACAATAATATAATATTAGCTTCAAGGCAATCTTTTATCATTTCATCCGGCCAGACTGAAACCTGTACCTCTCCTATGTGAGCTTTCTGCAGAAAGTACATACATATTCTCGACTGCCCGATTCCTCCGCCCACCGTGTAGGGAAGCTCTCCGTCAATCAGCGCCTTATGAAACTGTAGTTCTTTCCGTTCTTCACATCCCGCTTCCTTAAGCTGGCGCAGAAGGGTATCCTCATCCACTCTGATTCCCATGGAAGAGATTTCAAAGGGTGTCTCAAGGAGAGGGTACCATAAAATAATGTCACCATTGAGGGACCAGTCATCATAGTCCGGTGCTCTTCCGTCATGCCGTATTCCTGATTTGAGCCTTCCTCCTATCTGCATTATGAATACAGCTTTCTTTTCCCGGGCAATGCATTTCTCTCTTTCCTTTGGCGTAAGGTCCGGATACATGTCCTCAAGTTCCTGGGAAGATATAAAGAATATGTCGTCGGGCAGCGTTTTCTCAAGCTGAGGATAATAATCACATATGAATGTTTCTGTCCTTTTAAGCACATTATATATACTTCTTACAATGCTCTTCAGTTTTTCTATGTTGCGCTCATTCTTATCTATAATATATTCCCAATCCCATTGGTCCACATATATTGAATGAAGGTTGTCCAGATCCTCGTCACGGCGTATGGCATTCATATCTGTATATAATCCTTCACCGGGCATAAAGCCATACTTTTTCAGAGCCATTCTCTTCCACTTGGCGAGGGACTGCACTATCTCCACTTCTGCCTCGTTTATGCCCTTAACGCTGAAGGAGACGGTACGCTCCACACCGTTCAAATTGTCATTCATGCCGCTTTCCGGCCGGACAAACAAGGGAGCGGTTACCCTCGTAAGATTCAGTTCCTTTGCCAGTTCCACCTCAAAAAAATCCTTTAGTTTCTTTATGGCAACCATTGTATCCCTTACAGACAAAATTGATTTATAGCCATTCGGTATGGCCAGGCCGGACTTTACTGTCATTATTGTGCTCCTCTCGCAAAAAATACTCCATATATAAACTTGCAACAACCGCTTTTTAGTTTAAAGCAGTTGTTGCAAGTTATTATATCATTACACATTATATCAATTCAATTATACATAATATTTTATATTTATTTTTCCAACTCATTCTTCCATGAATACTTGGGCTCATAACCCAGCATCTTTCTTATTTTTCTGTCTGTAATAATACCTTCTTCGCCTTGGATATTTTCAGCCATGTCTGCAAGGTCAGGGCAAACTGCCTTAACCACATCTTTTGTATCTCCAGGGAAAACATTATCAGTAATAAGATAAAATGCCTCGAATTCACTGTCAAGGTCTTTTTCCACCGCCAACCTGCAGGCATATGCGATGTCTCTGGCGTCAACATACTGGTAAGTGGTTTGAACAGGGCCGCCTTTGAAATCAGGCCTTGGTGCAGGTGTGTCATTGAATTTATACGGATTAAACGGATATGAAATGCCCATAAGCCTGAATGCCACGCCCTTCATGCCATATGCACGGCAATATGCATGGATGATCTCTTCTCCAAGCATCTTGGACAAACCATATGTATCTTCAGGACGAAGAGGATGATCTTCATCTATAGGAAGATAATCCACCTGGAAAGGTTTCCCTGATATTTTTACACCTAATCCCAGTGCATAATAGGAAGATGCAAAAATGACCTTCTTAACACCCAAACGCCTTGCAGCATCCATCAGGTAATATGTGCCCATTACGTTGGAACGCATTGTCTGGTCTTCCGGTAAAACCTGGGTTCTCCTTCTTCCTGGTTGTAAATCTGTGGAATGAGTAATGGCTCCGAGGTGTATAATAATTTCAGCTTTTGCCAGGGTAATGGCCCTCATGCAATCGCCCAGGTCCGTCAGTTCTCCCTTGACAAACATCAAATCCGTCTGCCAGGGCACACGAGACTGATCCGGTGTAACAATGTCGAAGAGGGTTACATTGTGCTCATTCCTGAGTTCTTCTGCCACGTATCTTGCCAAACGTCCAGCTCCGCCAGTAATTAAAATGTTATACCCCATTATGTTATCACCCCATATTTAATTAAATAATTAGCCTGGAAATCAGGCCAATTGCTCGTATAAATAAGTATATAACTCTTCAATAAATATGTAAAGCTGAACTATTTTACCATCATCGACACAATTCTGAACAGCAGCGTTTTAAATTTACAATGGATTCCCCGGAACTACCTTAAAAACAGGAGCTGATATTGACAGGAATACATTTGTATATTAATATAATTTTTAATAAATACTAGAAATAAGCGATGACGGGACTACGAAAAGTAACGTTTACAGGGAATGAAGCCCGTGACTGAGAGGCTTCTAAACAAGTGCTTTTCTTCCCACCCCTGAGACGCTGTCAAAAACAGACGGGTTGCCCCGTTAAAGGCTTGAGAGATGGGTTTTACCAATTAGGGTGGTACCGCGGATTAACCTTCGTCCCTTTCGGATGAAGGTTTTTATTATATGAAAGGAGTTTTCACATGGCAAAAGAGGAGAAATTGGTTGAAGAAATAACTTCAATGGAAGAAGACTTTTCGCAATGGTATACGGATATAGTAAAAAAGGCTGAATTGGTTGACTATTCAAGCGTAAGGGGCTGTGTTGTATTTCAACCGTACAGTTACGCAATCTGGGAGCTTATTCAGAAACAGCTCGATGCAAGGTTTAAGGAGACAGGCCACCAGAATGTCTATATGCCAATGTTTATACCTGAAAGTCTTCTGCAAAAAGAAAAAGATCATGTGGAAGGTTTTGCGCCTGAAGTGGCATGGATTACCCACGGGGGAGACGAAGAACTCACAGAACGGCTTTGTGTCCGTCCTACATCCGAAACACTGTTCTGCGACCATTATTCAAGGGTAATTCATTCATACCGGGATTTACCGAAACTGTACAACCAATGGTGCTCTGTAGTAAGATGGGAGAAAACCACCAGGCCGTTTTTAAGGACCCTGGAATTCCTCTGGCAGGAAGGCCATACAGCTCATGCCACTGCAGAAGAAGCCCAGGAAGAAACATTGCGCATGCTTAACGTATATGCAGATTTTTGTGAACAGGTTCTTGCAATACCGGTTATAAAAGGACAAAAAACAGAGAAGGAGAAATTTGCCGGAGCAAAAGCTACTTATACAATAGAGAGCCTTATGCACGACGGCAAAGCACTGCAGACTGGTACATCCCATAACTTCGGCGATGGTTTTGCCAGGGTTTTCAATATCCAGTACACTGACGCCAATAATAAGCTGGCATATGTACACCAGACTTCCTGGGGAATGAGTACCCGTCTTATCGGGGCAATCATTATGGTCCACGGGGACAACAATGGCCTGGTCCTGCCACCTAAAGTGGCACCTATACAGGTTGTTATCATTCCTGTACAGCAACATAAGGAAGGCGTACTGGAAAAGGCCTGCGAACTGTATGACAGGCTGAAGGATACAGTAAGGGTTAAGCTTGACGACTCAGACAAGAAACCTGGATGGAAGTTCAGCGAGTATGAAATGAAAGGCGTTCCCTTAAGGCTTGAAATCGGACCCAAGGACATCGAGAACAACCAATGCGTACTGGTACGCCGCGATAACAGAGAGAAAGTATTTGTTTCCCTGGACAATCTTGAACAGGAGGTACAAAACCTTCTGAATAAGCTGCAGGTTGATCTGTTGGAAAAGGCACGGCAGCTCAGGGACAAAAAGACATTTACAGCGAAAAATCTTGAGGAGTTTAAGAATGTTATCGAGAATACGCCTGGATTTATAAAGGCTATGTGGTGCGGCGAGCGTGAGTGTGAAGACAGCATAAAGGAAATGACCGGTGCAACTGCCCGCTGTATCCCCTTTGAACAGGAGCATATAGCTGACACATGTGTCTGCTGCGGCAAGCCTGCAAAACACATGGTTTACTGGGGTAAGGCATACTAATACCGCTGGGACGGTTCTCCTCACAACTGTGTGAATAGGGGAAGCAAGTTGAGTCCTCGTTAACATTGGGAATAAATTTGGAAAGTCTGAATGCGCATATTTCTCACAAAACGAGTAATTTACGGCACGAATGCCGCAAGCCGGTATCCGGGTCTACAGAGGGCGAGTGATACCGGGTAGCGTTTTGGGAGGTTCTGCACTCAGACTTTCTTAATAAATGGACAGTTAACGAGGTCTTAACTTTATCTCCCCGAAATGAATGAATAGTTAACCGGAGCAAACACATCAGTTAAGGGAACTTTTTCTGTGTTAAAGGAGCCGTCCCGGTGACAAGGCTTGTCTTAGCTGTGTTTTATTTCAAGGGCTGATACATGGCTGTCCAGGTCGAGCCAGTTTTTCAATACCACATCCATGTCGTTTAAGTTTATGCGGTTTCTGCCATTTTCAGCTTCTTTTTTGAAATATTCCTCCAATTCAGCATAAAGCCTTTTCATAACGGCTGACCTGTGTATCATGCAAGGTTCAGGATCATTATAGAATTCAATGCTCTTTTTTATTATAATTTCTTCTTTCAAGGGAAGGGCAGTGAGTTTCTTTTCCGTTATCTCCAGGTTGTCACGGTCCAACATGATTATTTTTAATACGTCTTTTTTCATGCAACAACTGCCTCCCTTACTTGCTTATAAAACATCCATTAAAACATTCATTATGCTTTAAAACAGGAATATTATAATTAAAAGGAAAACGGTAAACACGATAATATTAAACAGTTTGATTAAGTGGTATTTGCTTCTTATAAATTCAGATACATCAAACAATTCATGCCCTTTGTATATGACAAGCAATATGATAACCAGCGGCAGCACCAGGGCAAATACATACAGAATAAAATAAAGGGCAGCCTGGATGTTAAAAGATGCGCTGTTTTTCATAACATATATTATGGTAGCAAGGTAAACTTGTCCCGTGCATAGAAATTCCCCTGCTGAAATGATAATACCAAGACAGAAGCTGATTAGGGGCAAAAATCTTAAATTCTGCACATTTGTAAATCTCTTTATCCATTCATGATTCAGCTTTCTCAACCCAGCAGGAAGCTGCAACCTTATCTTGTCATATTTCTCATTCTTCGCGAAAATAAAATCTGAAATATTTATAACAATAATGACTGATACAATGATAATTATTATTGTCTTGATTACCAGGTTAAAAGTACTGAAAAAGCTTTGATCAATATACAGAAAGATGTTGAAAAACAATGTGCCCAGTAAGAAGTAGGCCACCAGTTTTCCGAGTATGAATGAAAAGCATGTTTTTAGCAAATTCACCTTTTTCAACATCAGCACGGAGAGGAAAAAAAGCAGCATGGACAGGGAACATGGATTAAGGCCATTCACAAGTCCGGTCAGAAAAACGCCCAAAACTTCATAGCCTGAAAGCCCGATATCTTCACCTTTCGGTCCCGGTTCAACGTTTATTCCGTAATCATCAATACCTTTGCCACTTTTTATTACATCTGAAAGATATAACTGTATCCTCTCTTCCCCTGAAAGATATGTGTCGCCTATAAAAACTATGGGGGTTTCCTGTTCTTCTACCGGCACATTGTACTTTCTGAAGTATTTATTTGCCAGCTCCAGTGACTGGAACTCAGACACATTGTGTTTTATTATTTCAATCTCGGTAATTACCGTTTCACCGTTGTAGTCTATCATGAAACTTTTGGGCATTGATTCGAATAACTTGTTTACTTTCTCACACGCTTCACAAGGCGAAACATAAAAGTAGTTTATAACTGTCTTCTTCCTGGGAAGGCTTTGGAATATCTTGTCCCGCTCTTTAATAAACGCATCCTTAATATGCGCCTTAATTTCATTTTCGCCCATAAAGAGGCTTTCGCCGATAATAACCATGGGGGGATAATACTCTTTTTCCGATAAATCGTTTTGCTTTATATATTCACTGTATTTTCCCATTCCGTAAGTATTAAAGGTATTGTACATTTCAAACTCGTATTTCACGCTGTCTTTTTCACTACCTACGGTTTCGTTGAACATTTCTCTAAACTCGGCTTCAGGATCACAGGTACCACATGCATTCATGTAGAAATAGATGATTTTAACAATATCCCTTTCACCGGCAAATACAGTATCTGAGCAAAAGAGAAAAGCCACATAGATTGAAATAGCCAGTAAAACGGCAATAGCCTTAGCCAGCTTCACAGTATGAGCGACCATAAAATTATCCCCTCTAATAAGAGTGTTAGAAAAATTTTATTAGATAAGGTGTTGAAAATCAACGAGTCCATGAACAGTCATTTTTTAAAGATAAATCAAATAAAGGGAGGTACAGTAATGTATACCGCACCTCCGGCAGAGTAATTTCCTTAAACCAGTTACTCCAACCAAAACCGGTTAAATAATTACCTGCTCCTGAATTTGTATCCCAGGCTTTCCAGGTATTCCTTGCTTATCCTGGCACCTTCTTCAGGGGTAATGGGTGTGGAACCGATAGCACTGTAATGGGTACCATCAAGCTCAACCATTACATAGCCGTCAAAAGGATTGCTTTCGATTATATCAAGGATTGCAGGGATATCCACAACACCCTGGCCCAAAGGTGTGTAGCACAGGAATCCGGTAGTGTCTATTTCCTGTCCATTTTCATTAAATTCAACAGTGCCGCCGATAAAGTCCTTCAAATGCATATGCCTTACCAGCGGATAATAATCTTTTACTACGCATAAGGGATCTGTGCCTCCCTTGGCAATCTGGCCTACGTCAGGAGCAAAGGCTATGTAATTGGTATCAATTGCTTCCATGACTGTCCTGATTTCATGTTCAACTTCAACGGGAGTTCCTGTATGGGGATGGAAGCAGCATAAAATGCCATAATCTGCAAGGTTTTTACCGATCTCATTGATTGAGTTAATAATAGTATTTTTATTCTCTTCAAAGTTGAAAGCTTTGCGGTTTACGCCGTCTCCACCCAAAACTACCTTCTTGCAGTTATGCTTCACAAGCAGTTTGGCCCATCTTGTAACCTTATCCATGGTCTCATTCCATTTGTTCATGTCAACAATATTAGCTGAAAAATAGGAGGAAACCAAGGGTATATCGTATTTTTCAAATATATCCGATCTACCTTCTTTTTCAAGGGCTTCAACAACCCAGCCGAATGTCTCTACACCATAAAAACCGAGTTCAGCAATGGTCTTTACTGCGGACTCTATGTCAGAATCCTTCCATAATATACTTGTATGGCCAAACTTAATTTTCTTTTCATTTGACATTGAACTCACTCCTTAAATTTTTACTATACCCCTATATAGGGTTCATTTTTCTAGCCATCTGTTGATGGTATTCAAAACTGTATTTTGCAGGTATATTGTTCTGTTTTTTCATCAGGTATGCCGGTTTTCCTGTAAAAATATGAGTTATTTCATCTCTCCTTTCCTTTGTATGACATATCTGTTTCTTCAAGTGAGAATTCCCAACTTGGAGGAGCAGACATTTTTTCGACAGATTAGGTAACCAGTTTAAGGTACTGTAGATACTTAACAAGGTTCATGTAACTCAATGATAATTTGATCCTTGTCTCATATTATACCAAAAAAGATATTTATCAAGAATTTTAATTAACTCTTTCGCCGGATCAATACTCATCACCTATGAAAATTATTAGTACTTGTTGTTCTTTTAAAGGCATATTTAAGTCATTTACCAGTTCAAGACGTTCAAATTCACTAACATTATATTTATTAACATTAACATCAGCAAGAGCAATTTCGCCTTTCACTCTGCATTGACTGCCTTAAAGTTAAATTATTATCACACTTTTATTAAGTAAGTTAATGTGCTATATTAGGATTTTCAAATGAATTACACATTTCTCTGTACGTCCTGGGGCTTACACCAAATTTGCGTTTAAAAACTTTGTATAACGTATTTGTACTATTATATCCACACATTTTAGCTATACTTGCTATAGATAAGTTTTCATCCTTTAGCATTTCAATAATATGATCCATACGAAGTCTTTCCACATATGATGAAAAACTCTCGCCGGTCTGTTCCTTAAAAAAGTCTGAAAGATACTTTTCTGAAAGTCCAAATTGTGAAGCGACATCATTAAGGCATAAATTCGGATTTGTGTAGTTTTCCCTAATATATTCAATAATTTCGATTTTTAACTTAGCATTATTACTTTTTTTCCTTTTATTAATTATTCTACATAAATTTTTATATAAATCACGCATACTATTATATATTTCATTTATTGAACTCGACATATCTAATACGTTTAACATGTCAATAATGGTTTCCTCATCTTGCTCTTCACTTCCCTTTGCCAAATCAGAACATAACTTTACAAGCGTCCCCCTCATTTCATACAAAAGCTGCTTTATTTCAAAATTGTGTAGATTACCGGCACTGAAATTCTGTTCATAAATATCCTCTAATAGTTTTAATACCTCTTTTTCTTCACCCATTTTCACAAGTCTCATTAATCGCAATTCTATGTCCATTGGATAATAATAACCGGTTATTTCATTAGTAATATCACTATACCATATTACTTTTTCACCTTGCTTTATAAACGTACTTTCCAGTGCTGTTTTTGCCTGAATATATGAGTGTGATATGTCCATCAGACAATTACATTTTTCCCCAATTGCAAAATTCACATTTATATTAAAGTGATTTTTCAGCTCGTCAATAACTGTCTGTAAATTTGTCTGTAAGTACTCTTTATATCCATTAATTTTCGAAGATGCAAAACAAATTATTATTGCCATTTTATCTTCATCTATATTACAGAAAAATAACCGATTCTGAAAATTTGTTCTTATAGCATTTTCAGCAATTATTCTGGACATGTTTATTTCATCAAGAATTGCAGGAGAAATTTTTCCATTATAGCCATAGATATTCATCAACACCACTACATACGAACCGGAATTCATACTTATGTCACTATACAAAAGAGCACTTTCTATTTCATTTTCTGAATAGAATTCTCCTAGCAGAAGCTTCCTAATAACACTTTCTCTTAAAATCGGCAACTGCTGTGATAACTTATCCCGCATTTCTTTGTTATTCCTGATTATTTGAGAAAGGGTTCTTTCTATAGATTTAGTATCATTAGTACCATTATTATGACCAAAACCTGCTGAATCCTTTAATATTTCCATCACAGTTCTTATAGGTTTACTATTATAAAAAGCCGTAAAAACAATATAAATAAAACTTAGAATAAAAGCAAGAATACCCGTCAAAAAGAAAACTTCCTTAACATAAGATGCTTTTTCAGAAAAAGCCCCGGAAGATTCCGTGGCGGCGAGATGGCCATGGCTCTTGCAAACGCAGCTACTACAATGGCTCTTATCCGCCATGCAGACCGTGTCAAGATCGGCTGTGCGACCGGGGGTCTCCACATGTACTGCGCAACTGACAAGGATCACACATGGAAAGCTGCTTCTTACTACACGATGACGTCCTTTGTCAAGTATGCCAGAGGATTGTCCATTATGCCGATAGTTGAATGCGACACCTACGACGTAAAATCCTACGCCATTGACAGTATGAACCAGTACAGGGGCTTCAAGGGAGTTCCCTACATCACGGCTGCTGCAGCCCTGAACGAAAAAGACGGGGAATTTACGGTCTTTGTTTCCAACGGTGACTGGGAAGACGAGCATGAATTTACTTTGGATGTCCGTTCATTAAACTTAATTTTTACATTAGTCATTTCCTCGAGATGTCTTGTAAATTTATTATCTTCATAATCTGTAACTGTACTCTTATAGGGCATCATGAATTCAAGTTCAACTTTTTCATCTACTATTGGTAATACACCTGGAGCAGAAATCTTGTATTTACTGCCACCACTAGAAGTATCTATAGAACTACTGTCACTTGCTTTAGTCTTCTCTTGCGATGAAGAATCACTGTCTCGCTGCTTTGTTGAGCTACATGCTGTAAACGGTAGCGTAAGTAGTAAAACCAGTACTAAAAGTAAAGCTAGTTTTTTACTCATGTTTCAACTCCTCCTTTAAAAAATTCATTATTAAATCAAAAAATTAATATTTTTATTAATAAATCTGACGTATGTGGATTAGTAATTCATCCCACTCTGCAACTTTAATTGCTTAAACTTGTAATTATTTCACGAATTTTCCATTAACAAGTTTAAATGCACGTAGAATGAACTCGCAATTATCTAAAACTTATGTTTACATGTTAGCCCTTTAAAGCTCCGACCATAACACCCTTTACAAAATATTTCTGAACAAAAGGATATGCAATCCATACGGGCACACTTGCTACTATAATTAGAGAATACTTTAGTAAATCAGCAAGACCTTGTTTCGCTGCCATTAAGGTTGGATCAGTGATCATACTAGAATCTATCTGATTCATAATAAGAATTTCTCTTAATATTATCTGTAAAGGAAATAGTTTTTTATCACTGAGGTATATAAATGCATTAAAATACTGGTTCCAATGACCTACTGCATAAAAAAGAACCAGGACAGCCGTAATAGCTTTAGATAATGGTAGCACAACACTCCACAAAAATCTTATATGGCTGCATCCATCAAGTTCTGCAGCTTCGAAGAGTTCATCTGATATATTAGATTGGTAATATGTTCTTGTTATAATTACGTTCCACGCCCCGATTGCATTTGGTAACAACATTGCCCATCTGGTATTGATTAATCCTAAATTTTGTACAAGTATATACGTAGGAATTAGACCACCACTAAATATCATTGTAAATGACACAATAAACATAAACACATTTCGCCCGTACATCTCTTTTCTGGACAGTGGATATGCACACAAGACTGTAAGAAAAAGATTTATACTTGTACCAACTACTGTGTAAAATATTGTATTGGCATATCCTAAAATTACTTTATTATTTTCAAATATAGCTTTGTAACCTTCTAGCGAAAACTCAACAGGAAATAGGGTAACCCTTCCAGCCATAACTGCAGACGGAGAACTGAACGAAGCACTAAAAACATATATTATAGGATAAGCAACTACTAACAGACAAAATAGTAGAAATAAATCATTAATCGTGTAGAAAAGATGTTCTCCTCTTGTCTGGATAGCTTCAATACCTGCCCTTTTCTTTTTCTTAATGATACCCACGTTTACCACTCCAAACTCTAATCAAATATTTCTTGGCGTAAAACCTACCAGAGACTCGTTTCGGTGGTTGTCTTTGCTATTTTGTTAACTATAATAATAAGCAATAAGTTAATAGCAGAGTTAAAAAAACCTATAGCCGTGGCATATGAAAAGTTAGCAGCCGCAGACTTTAAACCTACTGAATACTCATAAGTAGCTATAACCTGTGAAGAACGAAGATTTAAAGGATTCTGCATAAGAAATACTTTTTCAAACCCAACATTCATTAGTTGCCCACAGTTCATAATAAGAAGTATTATTGCTGTAGGCATTATACCTGGCAGGTCTATATGTATTACTCGTTTAAACCTACTTGCACCATCAATCATAGCCGCTTCATGTAGTTCTTGTGATATACTTGATAATGCAGCAAGAAATATTATGCTATTCCATCCAGTATGTTGCCATATACCAGACCATACATAAATTGATTTAAAAAACTCTGGGACACCCATAAAGTCTATTGCTTTCCCTCCCAGAGCTGTTATAAACTTATTTACAATACCAATTCTTGGATTAAGAAACTGCATAACTATGCCAACCATAACTACTGTGGATATAAAGTAAGGCATATATGTTACATATTGAGTAACTTTTTTGAATTTATTCCTGTAAGTTACATTAAGAGCTATCGCCAAAATTATTGGTATTGGGAAACCTGCAACTAGATTATATATCGTAATGCCTAATGTATTTGTTACTACTCTTGTAAATACATAACTATTGAAGAATTTATTGAAATTGGCTAACCCTACCCATTTACTTCCCCATATTCCATCAGCAGCCTTGTAATCTTTAAACGCGATCTGCAATCCATACATTGGTACATATCTAAAAATTAAGAACCATATAAGTGGAAGAAGAAAAATTAAATATAACTGTAAACTTTTTTTAATACGTTTTTTTACAATGCTAAAAGACGAAGTGTTTTTGGTGATTTTAGCATTTCCTTGAGTAGGTGCTTGAACTAAGTTCAAATAATTACCCCCTCTCTATACTAAAGACAACAAAAAATGGATACACAGATACTAGCCTTTGAACATATTGCACACTAGACTTGGAAACATCAACAGCATCTTCAGTATAAAATGCACAAAAATTTGTGTAAAGTTGAACTTTATAAAAATAAATGAACAGTTCCAGAAACATAAATGATTTTTTCGTTTAAACGTGATTATTTCCAGAAAATATGTCGGCAAACCTGTCCAATTATGTATAATATGCACAAAACTGATGCCCTCATAATAGGACATCAGTTTCAAAAAATAATATATAAACCTGATGTATTTTTTAATCTTTAACTTTAATATATCTTTCTGCCTTTTTCATCAGGGATGCCGGTTTTCCTGTAAAAATATGAATTGATTACGTCTCTCCATTCTCTGGCGTGTTCTATCTGTTCCTCCAACCTTTTTAGTACGTGTTCGAACCTGAGACCATCCACTTTCCCTTTAAGGCTCAACCATTGCTCCCTTAATTCTTTTGCCTGTTCCACGCCTTCAAAATGGGTGTCGTAAATATGTTGAATAATGGTCTTGCCGGACTTCAACCTGTATGTGTAGGGAAGCCGGTGGAAGAAAAGTATTAGTTCGTCAGGACATGTATCCGGAGATTCATACATCTCCATATTTTCCTTGAAATATTGGGCTGTAAAACCTGTTCCGTTCTTCACGGTTCTGTCCACGCCTATCTTTTCGTGGTCAGCTTTATGATAGGTGCCCCACCTGGAATATTCATAGCCGTCGGGATTAGGCCCGTAATGATAAGACGGATTTACCATCCAGCCAATACCAAGGGGAGCATTGTAGTTTTCATAAATCCGCCAGGATTTGAGGAGCATATCAGAAATCGTTCCCAAAACATCCGGATCGCTGCCATAAGTCAACTTTATCCATTCCTCGGTTATCTTTTCAGCCGACAGTTCCGGATTCCATGCCAGGCGGGCGTATCCATACAAGTTGGCCTGTGCCAGATAATGGCCTGTCCAGTTATAGTCACGTCCCACATTTACCACACCTGCAAAACCTGAATACTTATAGTCAAACAATGAACCGTCCACAACCCGCTTAACGGTAGAGCCTTTCCCTTTTGCATAGGTGTCAAAATCAAGAACTTCCTTCCACATGGGTATAAGGTAACACAGGTGCCTTTGTTGGCCTGTATATTCCTGGGTTATCTGCAGTTCAATCATCTGGTTGGTATATTTCATGGCACCAAAAAGCGGAGAGACCGGTTCACGTACCTGGAAATCCATAGGTCCGTTCTTGATCTGAAGTATTACATTATCCATAAACTGGCCATCAAGATACTGGTAGTTTTCATAAGCGGCCTTGGCCCGGTCAATGGACAGGTCGCGCCAATCCTGCTGGCAATTGTACACAAAGCACCGCCATATCAAAATACCGCCATGAGGCTTTAGCGCCCTGGCAATCATGTTGGCACCTTCTGCGTGATTCCGGTTATAAGTATATGGACCTGGCCTGTTTTCAGAATCCGCTTTCACTAAAAATCCACCAAAGTCAGGTATTACTTCATATATTTTGTCAACTGTCTGCTTCCACCATCCTGCAACTCTTTCATCCAACGGGTCTGCAGTGTCCAGGCCGGTCAGCTGAATAGGGCTTGCATAATTGATGCTCAAATAAGTCTGAATGCCATATTTTCTGAAAATATCCGCCAATGTCTTTACTACATGGATTTTATCCGCAACAAGCCTTGTTTCCTGGTAATGCACATTGACATTATTGATGACTACTCCGTTTATGCCGACAGAGGCCAAAAGCCTTGCATAATACCTTACTCTGTCCAGGTCTTCGGTAAGTTCATATCCTTCATAAAACAATGACCTGCCGGCATACCCTCGTTCAATGCTGCCATCCATGTTGTCCCAGTGGTTTATCATACGGAGGGGGTTGACCGGGTTTTCAATTATATGGAGGTTTTCTATATCGCTTCTGAAGACAAGTTTATAAAGGAATTTAAACACACCGTAAATCAGGCCTCGGCCAGACCTGGCAGCTATGTATATATATTTTTCCCGGCCGGTGTTTACCGTCTTAATCATAAAACCTTCGAAAGATACCTGCTTTATTTCTTCCTTATCCACTTTTATGTATGGTGAATCTTCGTTAATTAGTTCGAGGACAATAAAATGTTCCCCCGAAGGTTTGCAGGATACCGCAGGCTTTATGGAAAGCATGTCCTGAAGGCTGCGTACAAGTTCATCACATGCTGTTCTGGCCGTTTCTCCTTCTTCATCAAACACTATGTTCGAACACCATTTTTTATAGTTTTCAAGAACGGTACTGTCCACAAAAGGTGAAAACCCAAGCCAGCAATCATCATAACGTTTTTTACCACCGGTTATGCAGTTCGCCATGTATAGTCCCTCCACCTTTCCAGTATTTTTTCTTGTCTAAGTATATATTATTATAAAACACAAATTTATTCCATATCCATAAAGGTATGAACAACACTGAAACGCTGGAATACTATTCATCTGCCCTGCATAGCATACATCTCTCAGGCCGGTTATATCAAACTGTAAATGATGATACCTGCAACACCTGACCCGAATATGACCAGAATAGGATGTACCTTGAATTTGATCAGTGCCAGCAGGGCAAGAACCGCTATTATTACACTGGGTATGTCAATTACCTCCAGAGGCGCTTTCAGCAAATTCATCAACATTTCCAGTGAAAGGGACTGTTTGAAAATGCTTGTCTCTGCAATGAAAATTGTTGAAGTCATCACAAGGCCCGCAATTACCGGCCTTATGCCGTAAAAAGCGGATATCTTGAGGGGATGGTTCTGGAACTTGTAAAATATCATCGATACAAGTATGGCAAGAATAAATGAAGGCAGGACAACCCCGCTTGTTGCAGCTACAGAGCCGAAAAATCCTGCGATTTTGTAACCGACAAAAGTCGCGGAGTTCACTGCAATGGGTCCCGGGGTCATTTCGGCAATTGCGATGATATCAACAAATTCTGCGGTAGTAAGCCAATTATTACTCTCAATTTCGCTCTGGATCAGGGGAATCATGGCATATCCGCCGCCAAAACTGAATAAACCGATTTTAAAAAACGTTATTAACAACTTGAGGTATATCATTTGCCGTTCCCTCCATTTCTCTTTTCAGCATTTAGGGACTTGTCCGGGAAAAGGGCTTTTATTAATATTCCTGCCACTGCCCCTCCGATTATTGCAAAAATCGAATGTATTTCGAAGAATAAAACCAGCGCGAATGCAACTAAAGCTATGAGTAATGTAATTTTATCCTTAACCGAGGTCTTTGATATCCGTACAGCGGCTGACCCGATAAGGACTGCCACACAGGGACGTATACCCTTGAACATGTTTTTGACTATGATATTGTCCTGAACCCTTGTAAAAAACATGGCAATAATCAATATAATCAGGAATGACGGCAATACTACGCCGAGGGTTGCTGCTACGGCGCCTTTTTTGCCTGAAACCTTGTAACCTACCTGTGTTGCAGAGTTGATGGCAATAACTCCGGGAATGGACTGGGCTACGGCAAATATATCAACAATTTCATCCTCATCTATCCACTTTTTCCTTGTAACAACCTCTTTTTCTATAAGAGGGATCATGGCCAATCCCCCGCCGAATGTAAACCCTCCTATTTTAAAAAAGGTAACGAAAAGGTCAATAAGAGTTCTGAATGTTTTTTTACGGTCCATTTTTCATGCCTCATTTCTAATGTCTTTTTAGCATTCGGATGATATTTTACCATATTAATCAAACTCCAGGAAGCCCATTTTCAGCAAATCATCCCTGTTTATGGTATTTTCGACGGGAAGGCCCATATCCCTTTGAAATTTATGTACAGAACTTTTCATTATCTCGCCGTATATACCATCCACCGTGCCCTGGTAATAACCGAGTTCCTTGAGCCTTCTCTGGACTTCATACACATCTGCTCCCCTGGCGCCTACATTTATAGGTTTAAACCCATTCCCGAAAGCTCCGAAACTTCCGTTTACAATAATGACAGGCGTACCTATTGACACCATATTATAAAGCTCCCTGATATCCCTGTTATACATTCTGATGCAGCCGTGGCTTGCCGCCCAACCAATAGAACTGGGCCTGTTGGTGCCATGTATGCCATATGTTCCCCAGGGCACGTTAAGTCCCAGCCATCTGTCACCAAACCCGCCTCCCCAGCTTCCTTTGCTGACAATTTTCCACGAACCGAGGGGCGAAGGAGTTGATGCTTTTCCTGATGAAATAGGATATTTTCTGACGCATACATTGTCATCCAAAAGATACAGGGTGTTATCTTCAATTTCTATAAAAATTACATAATTGTGCTTATCATCGGCCAGCACATAACTTGCATTTCTGCCGGTTAAAAAATTTACTGTCATAAATACCGGCAAAATTAATAAGACAAGAAAAACAGTTGGCAGGCTGCGTTTCAAAAAAACACCTCCCGAATAAAAATATGCATGCAGCTTTACTTAAAAAGCGCTACATTATCATAATTTACTCGGGCTAAATACAAAAAATTCTGTCAAATTCTGTATTAGGGAGATTTCCAGCAATATGAAAAACATTTTCGGATATGTGTTTAACTGATCGGACCGCGGAGGGGCTTGGACGTCCCTCCGTTCAAAAATGAAGACAAGTTATAATCAGATTAAGTTGAAGTATACCTATGAGTATTTAACCGACATATTTCAAATAATCCCCATCACAGAGCTTTTTTAAATGTTCCTGATTGCCCGAATAATTAACAGCAATCAACATATAGTTTTCCATTATAAGCCCTTCCCAATAATGCATTACGTCATTTTTGTCAGCTTTAACTTTTTTGATGAATTTTTTTAAGTTTTTCAGGTCACTACATTTTTCGGAAACATTGCCCAGTATGGCCTTGTATTCCTCAATAACACTATCTGATAATTTTACAGTGCCCTTTGAGATACCTTCCATTAAACTATCGTAATCTTTGCACGCTAAAATACATGTTTCACTGGCCATATAATCACCTCCCATCATTAAAAGGTAATTATACGCCACAATTTTGAACATTATGTTAACAAACTATTAATACTAAAAATAACTTATCAGGGATATTATTCCATACGTATTGTAATTAAATTTCTTGCTAAGGTTTTCCTGCCCCGCCACGCAAAAGTCCTGTCGGTATATTTTGTCCTGAATTCCCTGTCAGACATGGCTAAGATTTCATCAGGGTCTAAATTAAATATCAGGTCTTCTGTAAATTCTTTGATAGGGGTTTTCCGGACATGCATATTATGGGGACATACCATTTGACAGACATCGCATCCATACGCTTTGTTATGTTTCTTAAGTATCTCCCATTGTCTTTCAGATAGGTCTCCTTTTTTTTGCGTAATGAAGGATACACAGCGCAGAGGATTAAAGTCGAAATTTCCCAGTATGGCGCAGCCCGGACATGCCCTGATGCAGGCGCCACATCGGGCACATGTTCTGTTATCAGGCTTGTCAGGCTCCAAAGGATAGTTATTTATTAAATACCCAATAAACACATAAGAACCATATTTGTCATTGATAATGCAATTATTTATGCCATAAAATCCAAGCCCGGCAAGATGAGCCAGGTACCTGTCAACCAGGGGACCATTGTCAATGAATGGCACGTATTTAAATCCGGGCAATTCCTTTTTAATCTCATTGCCCAGGGTTTCAAGCATATGCATCACAATTTTGTGATAGTCAATGGAATAGGCGTGAACAGAAAGATTGGAATTTTCCTTAAAACCTGTGAAATACGGAAAAAGGCAGACAATTACCGAATTTGCATCAGCCACTGTTTTATGCGGATCTATCCGCTTTTCAATATCCTTTTCTTCAAAACCTGTATATTTCCCTTCCTTTATTCTTGATACCAGAACAGGTTCAAGGCCGTAATAGGGCCCGGCCGGGGCAATACCCACCTGGTCTATGCCCAAATTGCCGCAAATTCTGATAATTTTCTCCTTTATGTCTTTCAATATTTCCTCCTTCTCACTTAAGCTCTTTTATTTCAAACATGTCGAAGGCAACCTTTTCCGTAAACTGCCCGTCGAAAAAGAATGTCCTTCGAAACATCACAAACTCCCTGGTGTTTTTTTCAAGCCAAATAGGTACGGGTATATCAAGCTTTTTACACAATTCAATCAGGCTTCTCTCAAGCCTTTCCGTATATGTTATACCGGATTCTGTGTTTTCCGCTTCCGCTTCGCCAAGGACCATGGTACCTTTTATCAACCTTCCGGACAGCCTCAAAAAATCAATCCTTTCCAAAAACCTGTTGTCTCACATGCCCATAATACCAGTAAGTCTTCCCGAAATCAAGACACGGATTATCTGGATGGGTTTGCGGGGAGATAAGCAAGTTAAGTCCCCGTTAACTGTCCATTCATTAAGAAAGTCCAAGCGCGCAGAACCTCCCAAAACGCTACCCGGCATCACTCGTCCTCCGTGGACTCGGATGCCGGCTTGCGGCATCCGTGCCGCAAATTTCGCGTTTTGTGAGAACCTGCACACTAAGACTTTCCAAATTCATTCCCAATGTTAACGTGAACTTAACTTGCTTACTCCCCTACAACTTGCCCGGGTCATCTTAGCTCAGTTACTTCTTGCACCAGGCTACTTACCGGAAATAAAAAGACGGTTCCGTTGGCATATTAACTAAATGGCTTTTCGCTTATTATCCTGTTTATGGCGTTTATATATGCTTTGATGCTGGCTTCAATTATGTCAGTGCTCACACCCCGTCCGAGAACGGCTTTTCCGTTATTGGAAACCCTGACTGTAACTTCGCCAAGAGCGTCTTTTCCTTCCGTTACAGCCCTTAAATTGTAATCTTCCAGCTTAAGCTCCATATTGACAGCCCTTTCAAGAGCTTTGAATGCCGCGTCTACCGGGCCGTCGCCCGTAGCTGCTTCCGTCAGGCTCTTATCTTCATGCTTAAGGCTCACCACAGCTGTCGCGATCAGCTTATTTCCGCTGCTTATCTGGTAGCTGTCAAGGGTATAAATTTCAGGCACTTTTGATACCTTTTCCTCTATCAGTGCTTCAATATCCCTGTCAAGCACTTCTTTCTTCCTGTCAGCCAAGGCCTTGAAACGTTCAAATGCCTTGTTTATTTCCTCCTGGGTCAGCGATACGTAACCCAGTTCCTTAAGCCTGTTTTCAAAAGCATGCCTTCCGGAAAGCTTTCCAAGCACCATCCTGTTTTGCGAAAGGCCAATTGACTGCGGTGTCATGATTTCATAAGTGCTCTTTTCCACCAGTACGCCATGCTGGTGAATACCTGATTCATGGGCAAATGCATTGGCACCCACAATTGCCTTGTTAGGCTGCACATTAATGCCGGTAAGATTACTTACCAGTTTGCTGGTCCTGTATATCTGGGTTGTTTCTATCTTGTGGCTTACCTTGTAATAATCCTTACGGGTATCCAGCGCCATCACTATCTCTTCCAGGGCTGCATTTCCGGCCCTTTCGCCAAGACCATTTATGGTACACTCAACCTGTGTGGCGCCGTTTTCCACTGCCGCCAGGGTATTGGCCACTGCCATGCCAAGGTCATTATGGCAATGGACGCTTATATCAATCTTTTCGCTCCCTGGAACATTTTCAAGAATACCTCTTATCAGGTCACCGAATTCATTGGGCGCGGTATATCCCACCGTATCCGGGATATTGATTACTGTTGCACCTGCCTTGATTACAGCTTCCAGGACTTTATACAGGAATTCCCTTCTGGAACGGCTTGCATCTTCAGGAGAAAATTCCACATCTTCGCAATACTTCTTTGCATATTTGACAGCAGCAATGGCATTTTCCAATACCTGATCCTCTGTCATTCTCAGTTTGTATTTCATATGGACATCTGAAGTGGCAATAAAGGTGTGGATACGCGGCCTCACTGCGTACTGCACTGCTTCCCATGCCCTGTCAATGTCCTTTTCAATGGCCCTGGCAAGACTGCATACTGTAGAGTTCTTTATAGCCTTGGCCACTTCCCTCACTGCTTCAAAGTCACCGGGAGACGCTATGGCAAAACCTGCCTCGATGATATCAACACCCAGTCTTTCCAACTGGATAGCTATTTCAACTTTCTCCATAACGTTCAGGCTTACACCCGGTGTCTGCTCGCCGTCTCTTAAAGTAGTATCAAAAAATTTTATACGTCTCGACATTGATTCCCCTCCTTTACCGCACAGTAGAAAATAACAGGGTATACCTTACTTACTTAACCAGCTCATCATTTTCCTGAGTTCTCTGCCAACCTTTTCAAGCTGTGTATCTGCCTCTCTGCTTCTCATGGCCAGAAAACTTGCCCTGTTGCTGGCCCTGTTTTCAGCGATCCATTTAGCCGCAAATACTCCGTTCTGGATTTCAGAAAGTATCTTTTTCATTTCCTTTCTTGTGTCCTCGGTTATAATTCTCTTTCCTGTGGTATAGTCACCGTATTCGGCAGTATCGCTGATAGAATATCTCATATAGGCAAATCCACCCTGGTTAATCATATCAACGATAAGCTTCATCTCATGGATACATTCAAAATATGCTATTTCAGGCTGGTAACCTGCTTCCACCAGGGTTTCAAAACCTGCCTTCATAAGCTCTGTAACACCACCGCACAATACAGCCTGTTCACCGAAGAGGTCGGTTTCCGTTTCTTCCCTGAAAGTAGTTTCAATGATGCCTGCTCTTCCCGCTCCGATTCCTGCGGCATAAGCAAGAGCTATGTTTTTGGCCTTTCCGCTGTGGTCCTGGTGAACTGCAATCAGAGAAGGCACTCCCTTGCCTTCAATGTACTGGGATCTTACTGTATGTCCCGGACCCTTGGGCGCAACCATAATGACGTCAATAAAATCCGGAGGTACAATCTGCCTGAAATGAATGTTAAAGCCGTGGGCAAACATTAAGACGTCGTCTTCCTTAAGATTCGGCATGATGTTGTTTTTATAAATATCTGCCTGGGCTTCATCAGGAACAAGCATCATTATTATATCTGCCTTTGCAGCTGCCTCACTGGTGTCATAAACGTCAAACCCGTCATTTTTTGCTCTTTCCCTGCTTTTTGAATTGGGGGCCAGGCCGACTATTACATTAAGGCCGCTGTCCTTAAGGTTTTGCGCATGTGCATGCCCCTGGCTGCCATAGCCTATAATCGCAATGGTTTTGCCATTCAGCAAACCTAAATCACAATCACTGTCATAATACATTCTTGCCATTTAAATCCTCTCCTTGATAAAATTTTTTATATGCTAAATGGAATTATTATGTCCGTTTTCACTGGTATCTGCTTTCGGGTCAATCACCTTGTTGCCTCTTTCCAGGGCAATGATACCGGTTCTTACTATCTCCTTTATTCCAAAGGGCCTTACCATATCCTCCAACGCGGCAATCTTATCAACAGGTCCGGATATTTCAATAGTAAGGGTATTTTTGGATACATCAATGATATTCCCCCTAAAAATTTCCACTATCTGTATAATCTCAGACCTGGTAGACGCTGTCGCAGTGACCTTGATAAGTGCCAGTTCCCGTGAAACTGAATCCGCGTCATCCAGCCTTCGTATCTTGATAACGTCAATAAGCTTGTTGAGCTGTTTCGTAACCTGTTCCACTATATAGTCGTCACCGTCAACAACTATCGTCATTCTCGAAATATCCGGGTTTTGCGTCACTCCAACAGCCAGGCTGTCAATATTGAACCCCCTCCTGCTGAAAAGGCCTGCGACTCTTGAAAGTACACCCGCATGGTTTTCAACCAGGATAGAAAGTGTGTGTTTTGCCATACTACCTCACCTCCCGTTGTGATTGTCAACTTATAAAGTTGATTCTTCCGGGTGCACCCTGCACTCCAGAAGATATGGCCCTATATGGTCACGCATGCGTTTCAGGGCTTCTCTTACCTCATGGTTTGAAGTAATTCTTTCAGCGGCGAATCCATATGCCTCTGCCAGTTGTACAAAATCAGGATTCTTATCCAGTTCAACCTGGTAATATCGGCCGCGGTATTTCTGCTTTTGCAATTCTCTTACCATTCCCAGCCGGTAGTTATTAAACAGCACTATCTTTACATTGAGGTCATGCTGTCTTATTGTTCCGAGTTCCTGCATGGACATCTGGAAACTTCCGTCTCCGCTTATATTAATTACACATGCGTCAGGCCTGCCAATACTTACGCCCACTGCTGCGGGAAGCCCGTAACCCATGGTGCCCAAACCACCGGATGTGATGAAAGTCCTCGGATATTTAACCTTCAGGAAATTGGCAGCCCATATCTGGTTTTGCCCTACCTCCGTCGTTACTACCGTTTTCTCATCAAGGACATTGCTCAGTTCTTCCAGAAGATACTTTGGCTGCACATATTCGCTTACTTCTTGCATAGTGTATTTGGGCCCGCGTTCAGCTTTCAGCTGTTCCAGCTTATCCCGCCACTCCTTATTGGATTTTGGTTCCACCGTCTCAACCATGGCGCTTAAAATGTTCTTGGCGTCACCAACAATAGGAATGGACGTACCGATATTTTTCCCAATCTCCGCAGGGTCCACATCAATGTGTATTATCTTTGCCCTCTTCGCAATATTGTGGGCTGCGCCCATTGCCCTGTCGCCTACCCTGGCGCCAAGAATCACCAATAGGTCTGCATGGTTTACGGCATAATTGGCAATATAGCTTCCATGGGTACCTACCATTCCAAGATTCAGAGGATGGGTTGACACCATGGAGCCAATCCCCATAAGGGTTGTGGCTACGGGGATATCACATGTCTCTGCCAGCTTTTGCAACTCCCAGTGGGCATTTGCGGTAATTACTCCGCCTCCGGCTACAATCACCGGCCGGCGCGCCTGCATAAATGCCTCAGCTGCCTTCTTTATCTGGTTTATGTGTCCCTTCAGGGTTGGTTTGTATCCCCTTATATCGATATGTTCAGGATAGTTATATTTAACCTTTGCATTCTGAATATCTACCGGCACATCCAGCAGAACAGGTCCCGGCCTGCCGGTTGATGCGATATAGAAAGCTTCTTTTACAATTCTGGGGATAAGATTTGCATCTTTCACAAGATAGCTGTGTTTGCAGAAAGGTAATGTAGCCCCGGTTATGTCTACCTCCTGGAAAACATCCCTTCCAATAAGCTCCGTGGACACCTGGCCAGTAATGGCCACCAATGGTATTGAATCCATGTACGCAGTGGCAATTCCGGTAATAAGGTTTGTGGCACCGGGACCCGAAGTAGATACGCACACTCCTGCCTTGCCCGTTACTCTTGCATAACCACTGGCAGCATGGGCGGCACCCTGTTCGTGTCTGGTCAATATATGTTTTATGCCAGAATCCAAAAGGGCATCATAGAACGGGCAAATAGCCGCTCCGGGATAACCAAAAACCGTATCTACGTTTTCCGCCAGTAAAGATTTTACTATTGCCTGGGCTCCAGTAATCTCCAAATTTCACAACCTCCGTTTTTTATAGTAAAAAAAATCCCTGCGCCCGTATAAGGACGCAGGGATAATAATCACACGCGTGGTACCACCTTACTTTAGCATAGCGTTTCCGCTATACCCTCAGCCAGGCCTTATATATGCCTGGAACTATAACGTCGCAAACGCTGCTGCCTACTTACCTTCTTCGACAACAGTACTCCGGAACGAGCTATACATATACTAAGGTGCACCGGATTCCACCAACTTCGGCTCTCTGTAAGCTACCTTAAGTATATCTTTTTTCCTTCATCGTATTGTACCCATATTTGAGTAATTTGCGTAATATTGTATCAAGGGATTATTCTGTTGTCAATATGAAATTTTTATTTATTTTAAATAAAATGTAATGGTTCCCGTCTTAGGCGCGCTGAACCGTATGCTCATGCAGCCACCCTTATACTTATACACTTCTGGGTTGATGCTTTCGCCGTTAAATCTCATCAACGGCCTGGCTTTGAGGTTCTCTACGGCAATAAAACTACCGTTTATAAAATCTATTATATGCTGCCCGTTTTTACGGCGGTATATGAAAATTTCAGCATCGGTTTTTATGTTATCATAAGTATATACATCAAGGTATTGATAAGTACGTGTTCCTATGATATCCACCGATCCGCCTGTAACTTTTAATCCCAAAGCCATCGGATACACGGGATTTCCATACCTCTTAACCTCAATATACTCTACTATTTAGTCATACTCTGCACGTTTAGTTATATTCCGCACAATTTATTATATTTTACACTGTTCTTTACCTATGCGGTATTCTATTTACATCATACTTTATATCATGCGGTCCGTAATTACTTCTCAGCTGTATCATACAGCCCATAATTACTTTTCAGCCGCATTGCATGATAAATGCTTCTTCAAAATCTCTATATAACCTTTATTGACTACGCAATTCCTGAAGTGGAAAGATGACATTATGCGGTCAATGTCATCCTCGCTTATTCCGTGGAAGCGTTTTGCATAGGCAGGCTGCAATATAGCGGCTGCATAACCCGTTAAAGCAGCATAGTTAAGGCCCTGGCCATTTGAAACGGGATTAAACGGTTCTCCTGAGAATTTAAGTATCAGGTCTGCCAATTCCCTGGACTTTTCGCGGCCGGGGCATGCAGTGTACATGGCAACAAAGTTTTCGGCTCCAAGGGTGCGTTTCATCTTCTGAACAGGCTTTACTATCTGCATGTATTCCGATTCCGGATTCAGGGTTACCCATCCCATAACACCCGCATCTTTATAGGTCCATGTGGTCCAGTTTACTCCATTTTCATTGTAAACAGAAGTCTGGTCATCCATGGAGCGCAGACGGTCAGGAATCTGTTCCGGATCTCCATGATATTGCGAGCCAAATTCGCCTACCAGCAGCGGCACATTATGCTCTCTGCAGAAAGTAGGACCTTCATGGTTGTAAAATTCCCTGAAATGACGGTTCTTGTCCCAATAAGTCTCTGTTCCTTCAGAACCATAGTGTCCCGGATATGGACCCGGTCCGAAACCCGGCTGCGTGTAGTTGTGACTGCTGTAAACCAGGTTCGGAGCAAAGGGAGCGTCCAGGCCCTTGAAGAAGCGCCCGTAACGGTCGCCCTGCATAAAGATTATATGATCGCTGTCTACTTCACGTATACCTTCAACAAGACGGCGGTATACCTTATTCATTATTTCCCAGTCCGGTTTGTAATTTTCAAAGAAATCAAAGGGATGGTCACCGTTTGGTGTACTGGTGGCCGGTTCATTCATAAGTTCATAGCCTGCAACTACCCCACGGCCTTTATAGCGGCGGGCAATTTCCTGCCAAAGGGCCAGCAGGCGGTCCTGGAATTGCTTGTGGGTCCAGAAAAGGGAAGCTCCCCTCTCGTTATCGCAATGCCAGTGGCTGTTCTGCCATCCGGGAACCGCATGCATGTCAAGAATGACATATACGCCGTATTTTTCAAAAAGGCTCACTATGGACTCGAGACGTTTGAAACCTTCTTCCTTGTAATTGAAGGGATCATCGTCACTTTCAAAGTGCCTGTAGTTTAAAGGAAGCCTGACACAGGTAGCACCTGTTTCAGCAATAAACTTTACATCTTCCTCAGTCAGGAAGTTGTCAATCATTTTGCTAAAGAAATATTCCCCTTTGGATGCCCCCAATACTTCCTTGATTCTTTTCCGTATTGTGCTTTCTGCACCCGGATATGCGTTTATAAAGTCCTCCAGGTTCATCCAACCACCAATGCATGTGCCTCTCAGGTAAACGGTTTTTCCGGTTGAATCAACAATTTTGTTGCCTTTGGTTTGCAGTAAATTCATTCATAACACTCCTTTTTTTGCTGTACACTAAGTCTCACCAGTTGTCATTGATAATTCTGGTAATTTGAATACAGTAATATTTTGCTCATTTAGGATAACTATATCTTTATATCAAAAACTCTGTCAACACTGTGCGTTTGATTATGCGTTCCTCGTCCAGGTCCTCTCCCAGTCCCGGTGTATCATTCATAACCAGGTACCCGTCCTCTGTCAGCCGGTCATATCTGAAGAATGCCGTCTTTTTATCCATGATATTCAGGAGATACTCACAATACGGGCATACATCCGGCGGCATGGAAGCGACCACATGCATGGCAGGCAGCAATGAATGTCCATGGGGTATAAACTTGACTCCATAAAGCTCACACATGTCCGCAATTTTCATTGTCTCAGTAATACCGCCGCACCATTCAGGATCAGACTGAATATAGTCAAAGGTGCCGTCCTTAAGATATGTATTAACTTCCATGCGGGTATAAAAATGCTCTCCTGCGGACAGGGGGATTGATGTTTCAGCCTTCAGCCGCTTGTATGCGTCCACCATATGGGGGCGCAGCACTTCTTCCACCCACATGGGCCGTACTTTTTCCAGTTCGCGGAACATGGCCTTTGCGTATGCTATATCCCAGCCCATCCAGCAGTCAAACATCAGCTCATAATCGTCGCCCAGGGCTTCCCTGAGAGAGAAGGCTAGGTCCAGATTTTTCCGCATTCCCTCAGCACCGGAAGCAGGTCCATATTTGAAAAACCATTTTTGTGCCTTTATACCCATATTTTTAATGTTCAATGCCATCTCCCGGGCCTTGTCCGGTTCCACGGAAAAGCCCAATGCGCTGAAGTAGGGACGGATGCGGGAGCGCCCGCCGCCAAGGAGTTTATAGACCGGCTGTCCCAGTATTTTGCCCTTTAAATCCCACAAGGCATTATCAACTGTGCTTATGGCCATCATCATAATGCCGCTTCTGCTGTGGCGGTCAAAACGGCTCATAATGTCCCACAATAGCCTGTTTTCAAGAGGATCCCGTCCGATCAGGTGCTGGGCAAGGCCGTCCATGATTGCCAATAACTGAGAGCGGTAGAGGATGGGACCGTGAATGCCTTCGATGCCTTCATCGGTGGTAACTGCCAGGAATACATCCTCCAGTATTCCGTCATGATACTCGCTGGCTGAACGGGAAGATGGTTTTACTATATCATCCCTGTATTCGTCATAAATATCCAGCGGCCGGACTGAGCGGGCCTCAGACTTATACCTGGCTTCATACGGTATTGCTAACTTGTAAAGCTTTAAACCTGTGATCTTCATTGCAGCCTCCTTAATTTTATATATCTTTTTTTTGACTATAATATTTTTGCATAAAACTATTATAATTTATATCTTTATTTACCGGTTCACTTTAATTGTAAATCTTTTGTGACATTCCTGGGAGAAGTACCAAAATACCGCTTAAATGCTTTATAAAAAGTGTTAATATTGGTGTACCCAACCGAAAAAGCTATATCTTTTACCGTATCTTTCCCTTCTTCAAGTTTCTCATATGCTTTTTCCAGGCGTGTTGCTTCGATAACGTTGGAAATATTTTGTCCTGTTTCTTTTTTATAAAAATATGATATATAGTTTTCTGTCATCATGAATTTTGAAGCAATCATACTCAGGCTTAGCTGAATATTTGAGTAGTTTACTCTAATAAAGTTGTTTATAGCCTCAACAAGCTCCTTATTCCTCTTCGTTTTCTTTTCATTTACTGAATTGCATAATAAATCAATCAACTCGTTGAATTGGTCCAGGCATTCATTTAAATCTGAATTTTTATTCAGGTAGATTATAAAATCAAACCGGTCATTTTCTTCTTTTCCCTCTAACTTAATTTCGTTTTTGGCGCGGATAAACGTACACTTTAACGCATAAATGAAATAAAGGGTGCCAGGTATGGAAATCATGAATTTTTCCTGGTTTTGAGAGAACAAATATGAAAGGATGTTTTTTGCTTCTTCGCTATTACCTGACTTTATATAGTTAAGCAGTTTATTTTCTATATCGATAGGATAAAAATACGAGTCTACTTGAATATTTTCCATGAAAACTATCTGTTCATGAGGCAGTGTGTCTGAATTTCGCAATTGTGAAACAAGTGAATAATAGGCTGCGCTTACGTAACTAATATCATTAACTTCATTGCTTATAGCACACCTTAATCTGATGTTGAGATTTTTATTAACAACTTCTATTAATAACTTGATGTTATTATAAACTTTGGAAGTAGAGGCATTTTCGTCAAGACAGTAAATCATTACAATTTTCTTATAATCATTTTTATGCACCAGTACATTTCTGCCCACATTATTTTGAATAATATTTTTAATAACTATCAAAGACATATCCATTTCCTTAATAATCTCTGAATTGATTTCGTTGTTATATCCAAGTAACTCGAGCACAGCTACAACATAATACTTATAATTTATTGTTAAGCCCGCATATTCGGCTGTCGTACGAATTTCATCCAGGGAATTAAAACTTCCTCTTATCAGCCTCTCAATGAAATTTATCTTTATATGCTCTATACGCTTATTCATTTCGTTTTTTAGCTGTTGATTATTTTTCATCAGATTCTGGATGTAATAATCAAGTGTATTGTATTCATTTCCAACAGAAACCAAATTGTACTCACTATGTAAGCTTAACGATTTCAGTAACTTTTTTACAGGAATGGTATTATAAAATGAAAAGGCAATGGCCATAACCGCTCCTGCCACCAATATTGACAGGAAGTGAATAACTATAGACTGTACAATCTGCTGTTCTTCCTTTAAAAGCAGATTTTCAGGAATAAACATCATATACCGCCATTGAATACTTTTCATCCTGTCAGATAATATGAAATATCTGGAATTATTGAGTGTGATTTTCCGTCCGTCAACAAACTTCTGCATTTCAAGGGCAGAAGGAAAATATTCATCAAGGTTTGAACTGTATACAACATTACCTTTATTATCCACCAGCAATACAATTGCACCGTTCTGTAAAAGGTGTTCTATTCCGCTTGTTATTTCCTTTGCCTCGATTCTCACAATCATTGTTATCTTTTCAATGCCTTTACTAAAAGGCAAATCATGCATGATATCTATATAATGGTTACCCGTTCTGTTGTCCATATAAGTATGATAGTTCATAAACTGCTGCTGTATAATGTTTTTCCTCCATTGCGGGTAGCTTAAGTCTTTGTAGCCCAGAACCACATCGTAAAAAACTTGGGGATACAGGCCAACGGTGTTTGACGAAACAAATAATTCATTCATGGGGAAGTATAAAATCAGTTCTTTTATGAAACTGTCAGTATAGCTATATGGCTGGAGTTCGGATGAAATGCTGTTTAAAGTACTGACGTAGCTGGGCTGTATGGTTAGAATTTGTCCACTGTCTTTTATATCTTTTTTAGCCTGTAATATTACCGAAAGATCATATATGCTGGAAAGCTGGTTATCCAGATCGGAACACACGCCGCTAAAACTGGTTCTGTATTCATTTAGAATGTCATTTCTTGCTTCGTGGATATTTTCCCTGTATACAAATACACCAAACAACAAAGTAGTCACCAGATTGACTACCATATATGTTAACAAATATTTCATAAACAAAGAGTTTTTTATTCTCATCTTTTACCCCTCTGGTTAATTCTAACATAACATGGTGTATTTATAACAATAAAAAATATAAATAAGCATTGCCCATTAGGGCAATGCTTATTTACTTATTTTCTAAAAATCAACCTTTTCTTTGAAACGGTCATATGCTGTCTGGTAAATATCAATAACTTTCTTATATCCGATGTTTTCCAGCTCATTGAGATAGCTCTGCCATTTCTCATCAATACTTCCTTCGGTTATAAATTTTACTCTGGATTCATCGATGAACTGATTAAGTATTGTATTAATCTTGTTAAGTTCCTCAGCTTCTTCCAATGTGTTTATCAGAGGAGGCATGCAGGTTTCAACGGCCGGCACATAAGGTTTATATTGCAGCATTGCATCCCAGAGGTAAGCCTGCAGTTCATAAGGATCATCAGTTCTTACACCCTTGTTGTCAAAGAAGTTGTAATAAGGATTCCTGTTCTGCCAGTGTGACTTCTGGTCACTGCCGTAAACGAGGATTGCCTCAAATAATGCCGGACCGCCGTCTACTGCAACCTTTCCTTCAGGATTGGGAATCCAGTCCACTCCCGGCTCACCAAGACGGGTAAACATTGAAACTTCCTGAGAGTACATTACATCTGCAAAGCGGAAAGCTGCTTCCGGATTTTCACATGCGCTGGTTATAACATAGCAGTTTGGCTGGTTGACATATTGGTACGGATTATATTGTGCGTATCTTACACCTTTAGGCCCCTCCAGCGGAGGTACTACAACATAATCATGATAGCGGGTGCTGCTCATATTGCCATGCGCATTAGGACCGCCTGAAGTTACGCATCCTACAATGGCAACGTCAGGGTTCTCAAAAATCTGTTTTAATTGGGCATTATCCTGGGTAAAACTTGATTTGTCCAAAAGTCCCTCGTTAACCAATTCGTTTAAATATTTCAAACCTTCTTTATATTCTTCTTTTACATAAGGAGCATCTATTTTGCCGTTATTCAGTGTATAACGTATTGTATGTCCCGGATACTGGAGGAAACTATTCATAATATAAGTTTCAACACCGGTATTCCATCCTGTTGTAGCACCCATTAGCGGAATCTCGTCTGCTTTTCCGTTTCCGTTGGGATCATTTTCCTTAAATGCTTTCAGGACAGCCTTAAGCTCTTCTGTAGTCTTCGGTACATCCAGGCCCAGTTTGTCAAGCCATACCTTGTTAATCCACATACGGCTTGCCATCATATTCGGTTCAGAAAGGTTTATTGAAGGCAATGCATAAATATTGCCGTCAGGGGCTGTCATTATACCTTCAAGTTCAGGGAACTCAGCCATTACTTCTTTAAACCACAATGAACTGTTCTCAATATACTGGTTCAGAGGTACGAATACACCTTGCGCAGCATACTCAATAAGCAGGGACGTATCCATACCACCCATAAATACATCCGGCAGGTCCTGACCCGTTGCCAAAATCAGGTTCATCTTCTGTGTTTTGTCCTTTGATGTTACAAGATCCCACTGAATCTTGATGCCGGTTTTTTCCTCCAGGAACTTGGTCAGCTTGTTGTCTTCATAATCCAGTACCTGGGGCTCCTGTTGGAAGAAAATCCTCAAAGTATAAGGTTCATCAACTATCGGCATTTCACCTGGTGCTTTTCCTGTTTTTTCAGTTGATGAACTACCAGTAGAACTGCCTAATGAACTGCCAGAACTGCTGCCGGCGCTTCCGGAAGATGTTCCTGCCGGAGTACTGCTGTCACCTGTTTTCGATGAAGAAGAACAGCCAGCAAAACTGGCAATTAACAGTACTAGTACAATTGTAATGCATAGAAGCTTTTTCATTAATAAATCCTCCTTCATTTTTTATATTTTATATGAATAAATCATATAAATCACATTAACCTTTTATTGCCCCCACAAGGGCTCCTTTTACAAAGTGCTTAGCAACAAAAGGATATGCTATCATAAACGGCACACTTGATACAATGATCAGTGAGTATTTCAGCAAATCACTCAGACCTTGCTGGGCAGCGAGCAATTCCGGATCCAATATAACAGAAGCGTCAATAGTATTTAAAACCAATATCTCACGAAGTATAATTTGCAGTGGGAAAAGCTTCTTATTGGAAAGGTAAATAAACGCGGAAAAATACGAATTCCAGTGGCCTACTGCATAGTAAAGGGTCAACACCGCAAGAATTGGCTTGGATAACGGTAGCACTATCTGTGCCAGGAAACGGGTGTGACGGCATCCGTCAATTGAGGCAGCTTCAAACATTTCCTCAGGAATGGTTGTCTGAAAAAATGTTTTGCAGATAATCAGATTATAAGCACTGATTGCTCCCGGAATTATCATAACCCAACGTGTATTAACCAAACCAAGCTTAAGATTAAGAAGGTAGTTGGGAATAAGGCCGCCATCAAATATCATAGTAAAAGTAAACAGAAACAGGATTAGTTTTTTCCCAGGAGTCTTTTCCCTGGATAAAGGATATGCTGCCAATACTGTCATGAAGACATTTACCAGCGTACCACATACTGTATATATTATGGTATTGTAAAAACCAGAAAGAATTGACGGATGCTCAAATATAGTCTTATATCCCTTAAGTGAAAAATCAACGGGGAATAAGGTTACTCGCCCTGTCGATACAGCTATCGGCGAACTAAAGGACGAACTTATTATATGCAAAGTCGGTAACAAAACAACCAGCAGGGCTATTAACAGGTAAGCATCATTCAGTATAAAAAATATTTTATCGGATAACCTTAAATTTTTCTTCAACACATTAATTCCTCCCATTTAACGGGTTACATTAAAGTTGTTTATAGTTACCAGAGGGTAACCTGGCTCCATTTTGATGCAATCTTATTTACTATTAAAATTAAAATCATATTTACAACTGAATTAAACAAGCTTATTGTCGTTGAATATGAGAAATCTGATGCAGCTGAACCTAATCCGACTTTATAGGCATATGTGGCTATTATTTCAGATGCTTCAATATTCATCAGGTTTTGCATCAGGAAGGCCTTTTCAAAACCGATACTCATGATTTTTCCGGTATTCATAATCAGTAAGATAGTGGCAGTAGGAATTATTGTAGGTATATCTATATAAATAACCCTTTGCCATCTATTCGCTCCGTCTATCATGGCAGCCTCATGAAGTTCCATATCGCTGTTGGCTAAAGCCGCAAGGTATATAATAGTACCCCAGCCACAGTTTTGCCAAACTTCAGACCATACATAAAGCTGCCGGAAATCATTCCCATATGCCATAAAATCCCGTGCTTCGCCGCCAAGGGCAACAATAATCCTGTTAAAAATACCCACATGAGGATTTGTGAATTGTAAAATCATCCCCACTAATACAACCGTTGAAATAAAATGGGGCATATACGTAACCATTTGAACCGTCTTTTTAAAACGCTGATGACGAGTATTATTAAGTGCCAGCGCCAGTATAATGGGGAAAGGAAAGGTAACTAATAATTGATAGAAACTTATATATAATGTGTTTCTTAATATTCTGGCAAACATGTAATTACTGAAAAACTCTCTGAAGTTTTTAAGTCCTATCCATTTACTGCCCCATATACCTAAATTGGCACGGAAGTCTCTAAATGCAATTTGAGTCCCATACATAGGTATATATTTGAAAATTATCAACCATGCCAGGGGAAGCAGTAAGATCAGATATAATTCAAGATTTACGTCCAGAAATTGTTTAATGCTTTTATACCGGCTTTTTCGATTATTAACATATGCTTTGGAAATTGAAATAGGAATCTCCCCCTTTATATACAGTCAAACTATCCAGCAGTTAAAAAGTATATTGATATTTTAGTTCTTTTTGTAGTGTAATATTTTAATATTCGTTGAAATAATTAATATTTCTTCTTGTAAAAATCTTCGATATTATGAATTTCTTATTATATGTTATTTCAATGTTTGCCAATCATAGTAATTCAGCGGTGTAGGCGCCGTTATTCACATAACCGCTCAAACATGAGTATTATGTAATATGGAGCCCGCAAGGGAAAGGAGATGTTAGTTTGTATATCTATGTAGTACAGCCAGGCGATACACTGTGGCAGATCTCTCAGCGTACCGGCGTCAGCATTTCGGAACTGGTCACGGCAAACGGCATTGTAAATCCCAATTTGCTTGCGGTAGGCCAGGCCCTTGTCATTCCCGTACCCGATGTTATTCACACGGTGCAACCAGGAGATACCTTATGGAGAATAACGCAAAGATATGACGTTACTATAAATGAAATCATAAACGCCAATAATATACAGAACGCAAATGTATTGTTTGTGGGGCAAAGGCTGATTATACCCGCCCCGTATACGACCCACACGATTAGGCCGGGGGAAACCCTCTGGCAGATTGCACGGCTTTACAAGACCACAATCCAGGACATAATCAGGGTTAACAATATTCAAAACCCATCCCTCATTTATGCGGGGCAGCAGATTCTTGTAAGAAAGCCTGTTATAGAAACAAACGGTTACTTAACAAGTTTTGGAACAGCAGGCCAGAACGTGGCACGAAACACGTCGCCGTACTTAACATATTTTAGTATCTTCAGTTATGGTATTGCAAGGGGAGGCGGGCTTTCAAATCCCGATGATACTGCCGTAAGGCAGATAGCCAGAAGCAACGGCGCTGCGCCGTTAATGGTTATAACAAACTTTGAGGGCCGTACTTTCAGCCCTGAACTTGCCCGCGACGTGCTTTCAAGCCGGGAAGCCCAGGAAACCCTTGTTTCAAATATCCTGCAAAGGCTCGAAAGCAAAAATTTTGCAGGTCTCAACATCGACTTTGAGTATGTACCGCCAGACCAGCGTGAAAATTATAATGCCTTTTTACAAAGAGTTGCGGATGCAATAAGACCCCGGGGTTTTCTCCTTTCAAGCGCATTGGCGCCAAAGGAAACCGCTGGCCAGATCGGCTTGCTTTACGAAGCCCATGATTATCCCGCGCATGGACGTATTAATGATTTTGTGGTGCTGATGACCTATGAATGGGGATATGCAGCAGGTCCGCCATGGGCTATTGCTCCTGAAAACAAGGTAAGGGATATTCTGGATTATGCAATAACAGCCATACCCCGTGAAAAAATCCTAATGGGCGTACCTACCTATGGACGCGACTGGAGGCTTCCATACCAGCCTGGTACCGTTGCCAGGACCATAAGCCCGGTTGAAGCTGTAAGCATTGCAGCCCAGCGCGGGTCCGTCATCCAGTTCCACCCGGTATATCTGTCGCCGTATTTCTATTATACCGACGATACCGGAGTGAATCATGAAGTATGGTTCGAAGATGCAAGAAGCCTGCAGTATAAATTTAACCTGGTAAATGAATATGGCCTTAAGGGGATAAGCTACTGGGAGCTCAGTTCTCCGTTTCCCCAGAACTGGCTGGTACTTCAGCATAATTTTCAAATAAGGAAGATTATATAAGCAAGTTACCGGGTAATTGTGCCGTCGGTTGTTTTTTCCGCCAACTTAACGGTAACATCCTCAAACTTGTTGGTATCCCTGTTCAGGTGGGTTACAACTATTGTATCGCCTGGCTTCTTGCTGTATATATAAGTCCTGAGCTGTATCATGGTGTCAATTTTTCTGCCGTCCACCATGTCTATAATACAGCCCTCCCGTATACCAGCTTTGTAAGCCGGGCCATTCTTATCCACATGAACAACATATATGCCGTTATCAACATGAATGTTGTTCAGGTAAGGGATTGTTTCCTTGTCATATGCAAAAATTCCGATATACGGTTCCCTGAACTCGCCTTCCTCCACAAATCTTTTTATTATTGGCACCGCTACGTTTATAGGTATGGCAAATCCTATGGCTTCCGCACTTTCAACCTTTACGGTATTGATACCTATTACTTCCCCTCTGGCATTTAAAAGCGGTCCTCCACTGTTTCCGGGATTGATACTTGCATCTGTTTGAATAAGGTCTTCCATAAAGTTTTGACCCTCTTCGGTTTCTATACTTATTGTCCTGTTCAAGGCGCTGATTACCCCGGACGTCACCGTCCGCTGGAACTGAAGTCCAAGAGGATTGCCTATGGCTATGGCCGGTTCACCCACCTTCAGGTTATCTGAATTACCAATGGGTATAGGCGTCAGGCCTTCCTTTTCAATTTTCACAATAGCAAGGTCCAGTACAGGGTCGGACCACAGGCACACGCCGTCAACATTGCTGCCGTCGGAGAGGGTCACTATCATCCGCCGGCTTTCACCACCGGCAACATGGTGGTTTGTCAATATATATCCCTTCTCGCTGACTATTACCCCGGTACCTACGCCCCATTTTTCGGCTGCATCTGTGTCAAAAAGGGCATTCCCGTCAAGCCTGAGGACAGATATACCCACAACACCCGGTGATGCGGACTGGGCAACCTGAGTTACATATGAAATATTACTTATAACTTCGGCAGAAATTTGCTGGGGAAGCGGTCCACTAAATTCAGGAAAGCTTCCTTCATTAACCGGGGATTGGGACTGGCCCTGGGGGCCATACCGGGACATATATGACGCTACTGCGGCAAAAATACATGCCCCAACCACAAGAGAAGTAATAAGTGAGGTTATAACTATTTTAAATAAGCTTGTACTTCTGTATTCCTTCTCAAACAAGTAAACCATCCCTTTTTTGTCAAATGTATAATATTGTCTTCTTACAGAAACCTACAGATGCATAACTTTATTATTTCTATAAGAACCTGTAAAAATACATCTGACCTTTGCAGGAATGGTTTTACAAAAATTTAAGCGTTGTTTTCGCCAAACTTGGATACTATCTTTTTTACACTCTTTTCAAATTTTGGGCGCGGGAGCATAACCTGATGATTACATCCAAGACATCTTATCCTGAAGTCCATACCTACCCTCATAATTTCCCACTGTTTACTTCCGCAAGGGTGCTGCTTTTTTAACTCAACGATATCTCCCAACTGGTATTTTACAATCATCAATATGCCTCCCCTCATATATTATTCCTGTATGTCTATATAAATCTCCAACAATTTCCTGAGAAAATACCGGGGATATGGTCCCGTAATAACTATCCGGATACTTTATGCGGAAAAACTAAACCTGGTCAATACTTCGTGAGGTATTCATTGAGTTCCCATTGCGTTATCTTGGAAGCATAATTGTACCATTCATTTAGTTTTGCTTCGATAAACTTATAGAAAATATGGTCTCCCAGTATCTCCCTTACAAATTCACTCTTTTGCATCTCCTCAACGGCTTCCTTAAGATTTTCAGGAAGCCTCTTGATACCCAGTTCTTCCATATCCTTGTCTGACATGGTGTAGATATTGCCGTTTACAGGAGCAGGAGGATCAATCTTATTTTCAATTCCGTCAAGCCCGGCGCCAAGAATCAATGCAAGGGCCAGGTAAGGGTTACATGACGGGTCCGGGGACCTCAGTTCAACCCTGGTGGCTTCTCCCCTGGCTGCGGGGATTCTTATAAGCGGGCTCCTGTTGCGGGCAGACCAGGCTATATAAATCGGTGCTTCATAACCGGGCACCAGTCTTTTATATGAATTGACGGTAGGGTTTGTAACCGCCGACATGGACCTGATATGTTTCATTAAACCGCCTATGAACCATAGCGCCTCCTGGCTTAACTGCATATACCCGTCAGCGTCATAAAAGGCATTTTTGCCGTTCTTAAGCAAAGAAACATTTACATGCATGCCGGAACCGCATATACCGTATATGGGTTTTGGCATAAATGTGGCATGAAGGCCGTGTTTTTGAGCAACAGTTTTTACAACCAGTTTAAATGTCAAAATAGCGTCAGCGGTGGTTAGGGCGTCATCATACCTGAAATCAATCTCATGCTGGCCAGGTGCTACCTCATGGTGGGAAGCCTCTATTTTAAACCCCATTTCCTCTAAAACAAGAGCCATATCCCGTCTCGCATTTTCGCCCTGGTCCACGGGACCTAAATCAAAATATCCGGCATTGTCATGGGTCTTTATGGTAGGTTTACCGTCCTGGTCGGTTAAAAAGAGGAAAAACTCGCATTCAGGCCCCACATTGAAGACATCGTAACCCATCTTTTTAGCTTTATCCAACATCTTTTTCAAAACATAACGGGGGGATCCTTCAAAAGGCGTTCCGTCAGGGTTATAGACATCACATATAAGCCTTGCTACCCTGCCCGGCTGCGGTCTCCAGGGAAAGACCACAAAGGTATTGAGATCCGGCCACAGGTACATGTCCGACTCTTCTATCCTGGCGAAACCTTCTATGGAAGAACCGTCGAACATACATTGATTGTCCAGGGCCTTTTCCAACTGTTCAACCGTTATCGCCACATTCTTCAGCATGCCGAAAATATCTGTGAACTGAAGCCTTATGAATTTAACGTCCAGCTCTTTTACCATCCTTAAAATATCGGACTTCTCATAATGGTTCATATTTACACTCCTTAATCAGAAATTTCCACCGGCAGGTAATATATTAAAAAAGCGCACTCTTCAAATCACCAATCATGAGAACGCTGCTTTATACCACATTCAGTTGATGCACATATTATATCATATAGGTTTTTAATTTTTAATGAAATTTTATATAATTTTAAAAGAAGGCAAAAAACCATCAAAAATATTAAAACCTGCAAGGTATATACCCGCAGGCTTTAATATTTTCACCAAAAACTAATCAACTTTTTCGAACATATCCTTTCCTACGCCACAAATGGGGCAAACCCAGTCATCCGGAAGATCTTCAAAAGCTGTTCCCGGTTCGATGTCACCGTCAGGATCGCCGACTTCAGGATCATAAATGTAACCACAGGCAGTGCATTCGTACTTATCCATACAATAAATCACTCCCAGCATCTTTTTTGATATATTATACCAATTTTATGGTATTTTAAACAAGGTACTTGTTCATTGCACCATTCCTGGCAAACTCTTACCTTCAATCTCCTGCGCAATATCATCATGCTTGGCTTTCAAGTCCCTGTCTGTATTAATAAGCATTAAAAACTTACTGTTCCTCCTGGGATTGTTCTTCCTTGGGTTCTTTCGGTTTGTTGCCGATCATAATGGCAAAGCCTACCAGGATTAAGGCTACAGGAACAACAAGCCTCCTGATTGTATATGTCAATATCCGGCTTAATGAGAATGAGGTAAAGAAAATAATAGACAGGGCTCCCAGTACCGCTACAGGAACAAGCAATCCTGACTGTCTGCCGCCGAACAGGTATAGTTCAAAAAGGCCTATTGCCACCGATAATATGAAGCCAGGCCAGAGAATATCCCACGCATTAAAAAGCTCAGACAGCTGGCATGTAAGACCACTTACAAATAATATGCCACCCGGCACCAGTAAACCAGGATCCCTTCTTTTTCCACTGAAAAAACTGACATGAAAAAGGAAGCCTGGTAACATAAGAAAAACAAGAGGCCAAAAATTCGATAAAAAGTCGCCGATATCAAAAATATCAAGCCTGGACAATAACAAAAGTATGCCCAGGATCACGATAGCGCCGCCAAGCAGTATATTGTTTCTCTTTTCCATTACAGATCCCTCCGGTAAAAGTCTTGACATTTACATTATAAAGGAAAAGAAATATTATGTCAGATAATTTTGATATATTTTATAAAAATTTTGGAAAATATTTATGAAATTTTAAAGAGAATTCCTGATTTTCCATAACACATACCTTATGCCTGATGAAATTAAATCAGCCATTTTCATGACAGTACAAAGACGGGTGTTCTGCAGTATAAAAAAGTCCAGAAAACCGTAAACGTTTACTATACCGTTTATGTGCATGTCGCCCACAGGTTCAATTTTTTTATTCACACCAGCCCCGGGTCTTAGAGGACCGGTATCCATCATAATATAACCCACATGTTCAAGGCTTCCCAGACAGGCATCGATTGCTATGATAAACGGTTTGTGAAGATTTTCCTTTATCCCCCTGGTTCTCTCCGGCAGATTCAGGGCATGCACCGGATCCTCCAGGGTTCCGCATACATGAACCTTTCTGCTGCCAAGATCCTTAATCTTGTAACCTACCAGCGGGCCTAAACTGTCACCGGTGGACCTGTCGGTGCCAATACATAAAAAGGCCAGCGTCTCATACCCGTTTAACAAGGCTGTTTCCATAAAATAATGTAGTCTATGGGTAAATAACCTGAATGCAGCTGGATGGTTTGAATCTATATATCTGTCGAAAAGATCCATCTTTTCAGGTATCATACATTTACTCCGCAATTCTTAAAATAATACACGGAAAATTTTGCTTTACATTAGAATTATTATTACCCTGGCAAGATAAAATATTACTTCTTGGTTAAATAAAAAGGCAAATGCTGCTTATGAAGCGGATTTCATAAATACTGTATTTCCGAAGCAGTTATTGTTCAGACGGTTTTGCATTAACAATTTTTAATATTGTTTATTGCATTTTTATTATTAATAGGGTAAAAAGAAGTAAAATAGGTGAATGTGTGCAACGTTATAAAATTGGGGGTTTTTCAATGAAACGGATTGCAGTGATTGGAAGCCTGAATGTTGATTACGTGGCATATGTGTCCAATACACCCAAAACCGGGGAAACTGTGCTAAGCGATTTTTTCGAAATTGTTCCGGGGGGAAAGGGCGCAAACCAAGCCTTTGCGCTGGGACGCATGGGCGCGCAGGTAGCTATGTTCGGGGCGGTTGGAAAAGATGCAAACGCCGCCATTGAGCTTGATAGTTTGAAACATGCCAACGTCTTTACTGAAAATATCCAGATTGTAAACAGTCACACGGGAATTGCCATGATAGTGGTAGACAAAAACGGCAATAACAGCATCATTGTTTCCCAGGGAGCAAACCGTCATGTTACAACAGAATATATCGACTCTGTTATAGACAAGTTGCAGGAATACGATATTATCATCATGCAGCTGGAGATTCCTCTTCCCACCGTAATCTATGCTACTGAGAAACTAAAGGGTATGGGGAAAACCATAATACTTGACCCGGCGCCGGCCCCTGGCCCGTTGCCGGATTCATTGCTCAGGAACGTTGATTATATAAAACCGAATGAAACAGAACTGGCAAAGCTTACAGGAATAACTGATGTACGTCAAAATATGGAGCAGGCATGCAATATTCTCTTGCAGCAAGGCGTCGGATGTGTGCTTGCAAGCGTTGGGGAAGATGGTGTTTTTGTGGCAACTCAGACGGGAGGGTGCATAAATTACCCGGCTGAAAAGGTTACCGTTGTGGATACAACCGCTGCCGGTGACAGCTTTATTGCGGCATTTGCGTTTGCCCTTTCGAAAAACTGTTCTCTGGATAAATCGGTACAATTCGCAAATCAGGTTGCAGGCATTGTTGTGCAGCGAAAAGGGGCACAGACATCTATCCCGGACAAGAATGAAATTAGGGAATTATGGGGTAAAATCGGCCCGGTATCGTAAATCCGGTCAGACTTATTATAGAAAAGGCCTGCTTGAAAATTGCAACATTATTAATTTTACATATTTGATTTATATGATATTTCTATCATTAGAATTTTATGTTATCATTGATAACAAGTTATTTTTATTTACTAGTCTTATTGGAGTGGCCTTAACATGTTATTTAATTCTGTTCAGAATTTTAGTCAAAACTTTGTAAGTGATATTCTTGACGGCATGTATGATTGGGTTCGCGTAATAGACCGCGATAAGAACATCATCCTCATGAATAAAGCTATGTGCGAAGGACTTGGCAAATGCCAAATAGGAAAGAAATGCTATGAACTGATCGGCAGAACTGAACCATGCGAAATCTGTATTTCCAGGGACGCTGTTTTTGACGGCAAGTCTCACGAGAAACAGGAGATTATCAACGGCAGGATTTTTTCCGTAATGAGTTCGCCGGTAAAAAACAAGAATAATGAAATTGTAGCGGTAGTAGAAGTATTGAGAGACGTTACCCACATTCATATCCTCCACAACAAGATAATGGAACAAAACGAAAGACTCAGAAAAGATCTTGTGATGTCCGAGAAAATACAGCTTTCTCTGCTGCCAAAAGAGTATGACGATGAAAAGATTTCGTTTTCATATATCTTTCACCCCTGTGGCAGGGTAGGCGGGGACTTTTTGGATTTTTTCCGCATTGATGAAAACCATATTGGTGTCTATATAGCCGACGTGCAAGGCCACGGGGTTCCGGCCTCCATGTTAACTGTATTTCTAAAATCTTCTTTGAATAAAAAACTGCTTTCACCGGCCGAGGCTTTGCGCCAGCTTTTCAACGATTTTAACCAGAATGAGTTTGATACGCAGCTATATATAACGGTTTTTTATGCCATTATTAATACTCAAACAGGAACCGTAACTTATTCCAATGCTGGCCTTAACGTTGCGCCGGTAATATTTGGCCAGGACCGGTTTGAAATTCTGAGGACACCAGGAATTCCCATAAGCTGCTGGCTCGAACATCCTGAGTATGTGGACAAGGAAACTCATTTGTCCAAAGGCGACATCATTTTCTTGTATACCGATGGACTTCCTGAATTTAAAAATCCCGCAGGGGAGCAATTCGGTGAAGACCGTTTGCTGAACATTGTGTTTGGAAGCCGGGGCGCCAGGAGCCAGGAATGTTTAAAAAACCATCTTTCCAGGCTTCTTGACAGTGTCACCCATTTTGCCGGAGCCGAAAACTTAAGTGAAGCCCATGACGATATAACCGCCGCCATGCTTTTATTTAAATAAGAGCCTTAAAAGATAGTAAAAACGACTCCATAAAATTATACATCCGCGAAAGTGTACCAACTTTCACGGATGTATTTAATTTCCAACCTTTTACCGGGTGAATCTATTCATACCTCAGTGATTCGATGGGATCCAAGTCTGCCGCCTTTTTGGCAGGGTAAACGCCAAATATGATACCCAATAACAGAGAACCCAAAAATGTCAGAATGACAGTCACATAATCTATGTATGGCGGTATATTAACCTGGGAGGCAATAATATTCCCGGCTAAAATACCAAGCAGTATACCTACGATTCCGCTGAACCCGGTCATAATCATCGACTCGGTAAGGAACTGGAATACAATATCCCTTTTCTGGGCTCCCAGGGCTTTTCGTATGCCAATCTCCCTAATTCTTTCATTAACTGAAACAAGAAGTATATTGACAATGCCTATACCCCCTACCAGTAACGTTATTACCGCAATTACCAGCAGGACGGATGAAATAACACCTATTACACTGGAGAATATCTGCTGTTCCTCCACGGAATTTCTCGCCACATAAATACCTCTTTTTCCTTTGTTAAGCTCCAGGAATCTTACTATTCTGTCGCCGATTTCCCTTAAGTTGTCCTTTTCCGTTACAGAAACCATAATAGCAGGCAACATCTTGTCATTGGAATAAAAATTCTGGACCGTTGTTATGGGCATATATACGTACACAGGGAAGTTCTCAACATTTATGGCAGAATTGAATAAATCGTCTCCCCCTGCCATAACTCCTATTACCTTTACCTTTATCTTACTGCCTGAGTATGATTTTAAATCGATAACCTCTCCCACAATGTCTACCCTGTTGAAATACCGCATGGCAAAGTTTTCTCCCACAACTATAACCTTTGATGCGGATGCCACGTCAAATTCGTTGATAAACCGTCCTGCCGCCATCTCAATGGGAGCGAAGTTCTTGTACTGTGCCGTTACTCCGTTTACAATGGCCATTTTCCTCTCTTCGTCAACCTGGAGCACACCGTTTTTCTGATTTATTGCCGCTATATTTTTCATTTCCGGCACCGCGTTTTTTATGATTTCCATATCATCAAGCAGCAGCCATTCACTTCTGTCGACAGTAACATTTTTATATGTAATGGTTATCAGGTTGGCGCCGATTTTTTCAAACTGTGCATTGATATATGCCTCGGTGGCATTACCGATAGCCAGAATGGCGACAACGGAAAAAACACCCATGACAATACCGAGCATGGTAAGAATAGAACGCAGTTTATTTGAACGCAGGCTTTCCATAGCCTGGGACAGGCTCTCAGCAATGTTCATATCTGTCACTCTTTCTCTGTAATACTAACTGTCATGCCGTCTTCAAAATATGGCTGTGGGTCCAGTACCACCAGTTCGCCTTCGGAAAGGCCTGAAATTACCTGGGCGGTCATATCCGAAATTATACCAAGGGTGACACGCTTCCTGGCAAGGACGCCAGTATTCTCATCAACTGTAAAAACATATTCCAAACCGTCTTTATCAGGCACTATGGCCTCAAGGGGAATTATCAGGACATCTTCAACGTTTTCAGTGGATATATCGCAGGTAACGCTGATACCCGGCCTTAGTCCGGGAACGGTATTTTCCAGGGAAATAACCGTTTCCACTACCGTTTCTTCACCACCACCGGTATATATGGACTCTGCCTTTGGCGATATACTCTCCACTTTGCCCGTTATGGTAGTATCTTTTCCTATGGCGTCACCCCAAATGGATACCGGCTGTCCCACCTTGACGTTTCCACTGTTATATTCCTTTATATACGCATGGACTTTGAGCTTATCCGTGTTAATTATCTCAAAGGCCGGCATGGTTCCCGTATAACCGCCTTTTATCACGTTAACCACGGAAACAACGCCATCCATGGGGGATAATACATCCTTTTCTATCCTGTCTATCTTTTCTTTTAAGTCCTCTATACCAAGTATTGTGGACTGAAGGGTTTCAAACTTGATTTTCCTGTTATATTCCATGTTCTTTTTCAGAGATTCATAGCTGAGTTCACTGCTCCGAAGGGCCGATAACGCATCTTCGCATGCCCTCTGGGACCTCTTCAACTCTGCTTCAGATATAGCATGGGATTCAAACAGAATCTTATTTTCCTCGTAGGTTTCAACACATTCCTCATAGGTTTTCCTGGCATTTTCCACCGCTATGGCTGCTTTTTTCAAGTCTTCTTCCATTTCAGACATCTCCAGGTTGAGCTGCTGAACATTCCTGTTTATCTCCAGCTTTTCCAATTCAGAATACAACCCGGACAAATCCAGTTCGATAAGCTTTTGTCCCTTGGAAACATGCTGGTTTTTCTCCACAAGTATGTCAATGACCTTAAGGGGGGTATCAAAATATACCTGAGCCTTTTCAACTTCTTTTACTGTCCCGTCAGCACTTATAACAGTAGAAATACTCCCTGTCCTTATTTCAACAACTCTTACGGAAGGTCCGCCGGTTCTTTTAAATACCGAGGCGGAACCAGTTGTCCCCAGAATACCGACTATGGAAAAAGCAACCGTTAAAACGGCAATCACACTGCCGATTATTATCTTTCTCTTCATGTGAACCTCCAAGCTTTCAGGTCTCATTTCTTTCTTACCTTAGTTAAGAGAGTTTATTACAAAATGAAGAAGTCAAATCCGGTTACATAAACGACCCTGCCAAACTTGCGGAAATGCCGCTGAACAGTAAGGTCAGCACAAACAGGACCGCCATAATGATATATGATTTCTTTTTGCCAAGGCCGCTGACTGTGGCAACACCGACGGCAATAACACAGTAAAACCATATGGAATAAAGGTCAATGCCGCAAGCTACTGCGTACAAAAATCCCTGCCTGCTGCCCCCTCCAAACAGTGCACCGAGGCTTACCAGGGGCGTATCTAAATATAGGGTTCCACTGAAAAAGGTAACAATAATTTTAATTAATGTATACAGTGCCAGGATTACATGGGCATAACCGGTAACCGAAAGGTACTGCTTGAACCTGCCTTCCCCTCTGAATATTTTGACAGTCCCGAACAATATGGCAGCACCTATAATCCATCCTATTACAGCACCTATGGGAGCCGTTACAAGTCCGGTTATGCTCTGTACTTTTGCCAACTGCTCCAGAGCTTCCTGGGTATAGGTGACTCCGGCATATTCATACATTACCTGCTGCGACCTTTTTGCAGCTTCCAGCATATACTCATTGTACAATGAAAAATGAATAACCAGGTACAATAAATATGTAATGCTTATTAAAACGAATGGAAACAGAATACGCGGCCTTTCCTTCAGATCATCCATTGTCCTTTTAGGAGCCACTATTATATTGCCTACCCTTTTAAAGAAACTTAATTTCGGCTTTTCCATCTCATTCATAGGCGACCTCCACATTCACAATTAAAGATTTCTTCAGCCTTTCTCTTTCTTCCGCAGCACTTAAAGGCTTTTCAACAATTTCATCTTTTATAAGCCTTCCGTCACGGAAATTTATTATCCTCCTGGTATGCTCCGCAATGCTGCGTTCATGGGTGACCACGAGTACCGTAACCCCATCGCTGTTGAGCTTCTGGAAAATTTCCATTATATCCTCACCTGAAACACTGTCAAGATTGCCTGTAGGCTCATCTGCCAGAATGATGCTGGGTTCATTGACCAGGGCACGGGCTATGGCTACTCTCTGTTTCTGTCCTCCTGATAATTCATTGGGGAGGTGGTTTATTCTTTCCAATAAGCCCACCTTTTCCAAGGCTTCCATTGCCCGTTCCCTTCTCTCTTTTTTCCCGACCCCGGCATATATCATAGGAAGTTCCACATTTTTTAGCGCATTCAGTTTAGGGAGAAGATTAAACGACTGGAAAACAAAACCTATCTTTTTATTGCGTATTTTAGCAAGTTCAATATCATTCAGGGTGGAAATATCCACTCCGTCCAGTTCATAATAGCCACTTGTGGCACGGTCGAGGCAGCCTAATATATTCATCAAAGTGGACTTTCCCGAACCGGAAGGCCCCATGATAGCCACAAACTCGCCTTTATTTATTGCAAGATTTACCTGTTTTAAGGCCTCTACCTCAATTTTTCCGTTTTTATATACCTTATGGATATCTTTCATTAAAATTATACTCATGCCAGACTCCAGTTGATGGTTTTATTCAGCAATCATATACTACATATTACTCCTATAGGTAAATTATTACCATATACTGCCATCAATAATACCTGATTATTCTTCCACGTCCACCATAAAGAAGGATATTTCACCTTCTGCCGCTGTCTTGTCCTCAACGGTAGCCTTAACCTTAACCTTTGCCAAACCTCTTTTATATACCAGGATTTCAGCCTCAAGCCTTAATGTATCCCCCGGGACTACCTGTTCCCTGAATTTCATGGAATCAATTCCGGTAAAAAGCCCCAGTTTGTTTCCCTTTTCCTCCAGCATTGATATGGCTATTCCAGCTGTCTGGGCCAGCGCTTCTACTATCAGTACACCAGGCATTATGGGTCTTTGAGGGAAATGGCCCTGGAAAAACGGCTCATTGGCCGTAACGTTCTTTATCGCAACACACCTTTTACCCGGTTCCACTTCCAAAACCTTGTCTACCAGTAAGAACGGGTACCTGTGGGGTAACAGCTTTCTTATATCAACATTAGTAAGCAAAGTAAATTCCTCCCTTCTGCGGTATCTTTTTTATTTTATTTCATCAGTTAATTCTTGTCAAACGTGGAATTGCACTTTTTGGAATGCAACAGAGAAAAAGCAGTTGCAGGCTTAGTGCGCGATTTTCTTGATAATTGCAGCCCTGAAAGGTAAAAAAACAGGATACCAAATATAATAATCATGGAACCATATCCGTACAACGGCCTTACACCATAGCGGTCAACAAAAAATCCCGCAAAGGAGTTACCCAGCATGCCCGCAGTGCCGGCGGCAAATGCCTGTACCAATGTTTGGGCGAAAGCTTCCGTGTTCTCCGGTGCCAGAGAATATATATAGTACAGCATGCCCGGTGTGAAGAAGCTTGTATATGGAGCCATAAGCCAATATGAGGCCATCAGCAATCCTATACTCGGTGCCAGGTAAAAACCCAGCATACGCAGTGCAAGAAATCCGCATGCCAGTAATATAAGTCCTCTTGAACCAATTCTGTCAGCCAGTTTCCTGCTATACAAGAAAAACGGGATTTCTATAAAGGCATTAAGGGAACTCACAAGCCCAACAGTACTGTTAGTACCTCCCACGGAAAACAAAAGGCTTGGGAAGAAGGTATATGAGCAGTTCATTGGAAGGTTTATTATAAACACAAAAATCATGAAGGTTATGTATCTCTTTGTTGACAGCAGGGCTTTAATATCCGGCTTGCCTTTGTCGGGTGCTTCGGCAGCAGCGTCACTCGTCGCACTTGCTTTACCATGTGTTTTGTAACCTGACTGAAGGTCTTCATATTTGTACAGGAATACAAGAAACATGGTAACTGCAAAAAGCAAAGCTCTCCCGTAATACACATTACTTACATTATAGATTTCCGTGAGTTTTCCATAAATATAAACCACTATTGCAAAACCTATGGAGCCCCATATTCTTATCATTCCATAATGGTAACCCTGCTCCTTCGCACATTCTCTCGCAATCCAATTATCGAGGAGCGGCATAAAGGACGCAGTAAACAATGTGTATGTAAGAATCAACGGAACTACAGCAGTTTTTGACTGGAACATAGTGAGCAAAATACTGGTTAATATGGAAACACTCATGCAAGCGAGCAATACTTTTCTCACTGATTTTACATAATCACTTATGATTCCGCATAATGGCTGGGATATGATCCCTAAAAGACCGTTTACTGCAAACAGCATGCCAATCTGTGAATTCGAAAAACCAACCTGTTGTGTACAAAATATATAGTCATATGAAGAAGCTGCTAGCGAAGCCCACGCAAAAAAGTCCAATGCTGAGAAAAACAACCTCTTATTCTCGGTTAACCTGTTCAAACTGACCCCTCTGTTTCGATGTTACTTATAGTAGTTTATAGCATCAGCAAACGTTTTTATTTTATTACCTTTTTGTAATTTCATCAATTATTTTAATTACTTAATGGCAGCTATAACTGAGAATTTGTGATAAGAATACAAGATCTTTACCTCAGTGAAATGACATTTATATAACATTTTAACCTCTGTTTCAACCGAACATTCCTTGTCCAGCTTTCTGCGTTCCCTCCACAGCTCAATATCCCGGTTTGTCAACCCGCTATTCAGTATTTGCTTTTCCCAATATGAATCAAACCATTTATTCATACGGTCTGTTCCCGCGCAAAACTGGTCATAATTAACCAGCACACCGCCCTTTGGCAGTTTATTATAAACGTGCATGAACAGCTCTTCCTTCTGACTGTCTTCTAAGTGGTGTATCGACAACGCAGAAATAACAGCATCGAAGTTTCCCTCAGGAAGTTCCTTTGTATAATCTAATATTCTGTACTGTATCCTATCAATTCCGGCAAATCTTCTTCTTGAAACATTAAGCATTTCATCTGCAATATCAACTAATACATATTCTGCTGATGGACATTCCCTATACCAGTAATATGAAAGCAATCCTGTTCCAGCGCCCAAATCCAACACACGGAGCGGAGCAATGTTCGAAAGGATCAGTTTGGTGGTACTTTCATAAAAATCATCAAAACAAGGAATAAACTTTCTGCGATTACTATCGTACTCTTTTGCAATCAAATTGAACTGATCTTTTATCAACATAACTCTCCACCTTGCAACAATGATACTTGCTTGACATCCCCAATTTTATCATAAACCCGGCGGTTCAGTCTGTTTTCTTTTTCCCAAGGTTTTACAGGAGACAGATCCCATCAAAAAATATCGCCCCCTTAATGGTAACTATACCTTATTGGGGACGTATATGCTTACGTTTTCAATTTGCCCAACGAAGAAGAGGAAGGCTGAACTTACATTAAAGCTGTTGCGGTGTAATCTTACTTTGAGAACTCAACTTCCCATTCAGGTCCATAGGACAGGCTGTAAATATCACAGAAGCTTCCCTGATTTACAGCCATTGCAATATTCATCAGCTCATTGTTATAGATGATTACATCGCCTTTTTTTGCAAAACCGAAAGACCTCTCAAAAAGGACCATGTCTGAAAATATGACTTCATCGTTATGCTTTACGGTTACATTAATACGGTCGCCGTATTCAAATCCGGCTTTCATGAACTCAACAGTGGGGATATTCGTCCAGAGGTTTCCGAAATTGGGATCGTTGATCTCAAATATGCCCTTAACATAATTACGCCCGAATTCGGGAGACAGTATTGGATGCTCAACAACTTCATCCACGCTGTACGATGGCCCGACCTGGTCATAAGTTATGATGCCGCTGGCAAGCCTTGCTGCGCAGTATGCAAACAAATCCCGTCCATGAAAAACACTTACATTTTCGGTACCCTTTCCTTTTAATCTGTTGATTTTTTCATCAATCTGCCTTATCTTTGTAATTCCGATTTTCGTTTTTACATGGGTCAATGAACCGTTGTCCGGCGAAACTACATAGTGACCGCTGCATGTTTTTGCTACTGCCGCCCGGCGGCTTGTTCCGACGCCGGGATCAACGACAGATACAAATATGGTCCCTTCAGGCCAGAACTTTATATACTGGTAAAGCCTGTAGGAAGCACTCCATGTGTCATACTTTGGTATTTCGTGCGTCGCATCAATTATTTCCAGTTCACGGTCCACGCTTTTTACAACACCATACATTGCGCTGACCGCACCTTCTTTATATGTAAAATCCGTCTGAAATACAAGAATGGGTTTCATATTAATGCCCCTTTACTCGTAAGATATCTCGTGTAATCAAGGTATCCCGTGTAGTTATAACAAAGCCATATATTCTAAATAAATGGATTATAAAACCTGCTCCCGTTAATAAACACCGAGATTAAGACAGATACAGCGAATATTAAAACCGAAGCCAGTATGGCAATATAATCGCTGGTGGTCAGTTTCTTTTTGCTGTACCATGTCCTTTTCTTTAATTTGCCGAAACCTCTCAAATCCATTGCATTGCTGATGTACTCAACCCTTTCAATGGTAGAAAATATCAGCGGTATAATAATCATCAAAGCATTTTTGAAACGATCCGCAAATTTGGCTTTCTTTGACATCTCAAGCCCTCTTGCCTGCTGTGCCTGGCTGATGTTGCGGTAATCCCTCTGTATTTCGGGGAAATAACGCAGGGTCAAAGAAACTGCGTAAGCAACCTTATACGGAACGCCAACCCCGTTCAGAGACGCAGCAAATTCGCTTGGATCCGTGGTTAACAAAAATACAATTCCCAAAGGTATAACAGATCCATATTTAAATACCTTGGTAATCTGATAAAACAATTGTTCCAGCGTGACATTATAGCGCCCGAAAATCCTGAAAAGTTCATGCCTTGTTCCGTAAAGCTCCACTCCGTATTCAGGGGCAAACAGGAATGTCAGAACAAAATTAATCGCGATAAAAATCAACACATAAATAATCATAAGCCGTATCTGCGAATATTTTATCTTCGCAACCTTTAGGATTATTACTGAAAATATAGTCACAAAAAGAATAAACCGGATATCATATGAATACATTACCGCAAATGTGAGGACCAAAAAGCTTACGAGTTTCGTAAGTCCCGACAGTCTGTGTATCGGCGTATCCAGAAAATTATATGAGAAAAGCTTAAGTTTCATTGTTTTTCCTTAGCTCCCTTTCGTAGTCAATAAACCTTTGAACGAATGCTGTCCTGTCTTCAATATTCGCTTTTTCCGCAAGGTAGTAAAGTGACGTTTCCTTCAGATTGGCCTCTTCAATGAGCCTGGAATCAGTCAGTACAACTGATGCGCTTGTATCAGCAAGAATTTCTCCGTCTGACATGACAATAGCTCTTGGGGTATATTCCAACATCAAGTGCATGTCATGAGTAATCAGGATTATAGTTACGCCCATTTTATTGAGTTTCTCGAGGAAATTCATAATCTCGGTATAATGGTAATAATCCTGACCTGCTGTAGGCTCATCAAGGATAATTATCTTTGGGTTCAGAACCAAAATCGATGCAATTGTAACTCTTTTTTTCTGCCCAAAGCTCAGTGCTGATACCGGCCAGTCAATAAACGGCGACAGGCCGCATATCTCCAGCACTTTTTGCACACGGGGCCGTATTTCGTCCTCAGGCACATTTCTCAGCCGAAGTCCCAGAGCCACCTCGTCATAGATCATTGCCTTCGATATCATCTGATTTGGGTTCTGCATCACAAGCCCGATTATTTCGGCTCTTTCCTTGATACTCCGGTCCCTTATATCCTCGGCATAATAATATATACTTCCCGAATCCTGTTGTTCAAAGCCACATAATACTTTGGAAAGAGTGGATTTGCCCGCTCCGTTTCTCCCCACAATGGAAATCATTTCACCTTCATGAATTTTAAAACTTACATTATCCAGTGCCTTTCTCTTTCCGTCATATGAGAAAGTAAGATTCTCTGCTGTCAGTATTACAGGTCCTTTTTCTTCCTTTACAGGCTTTTCAATGGATTTGTACCAGGTCTTCAGTGGCTCTGTGACCGTATCCATTTTAAGCGTATTCAGACTGCTCGGACACATATCACTGGTTACATTGATACCTGCATATTTCAACGCGGTAATATAAAGAGGCTCGCGGACACCAATCTGCGTCAATATCGATGACGATACCAGCTCGTCAGGGGACATGTCGGCAATAATTTGCCCCTCGTTTATCACAATTATCCGGTCTACGTCCCTGTGCAGGACATCTTCAAGGCGGTGCTCGATAATTATAATTGTTTTATTCGTTTTCTTATGGATATCGTCGATTATTTCTATCGCTGTTTTCCCTGTAGCCGGATCAAGGTTTGCAAGGGGTTCATCAAACAACAGCACATCAACATCGTCAACCATGACTCCGGCCAGGGATGTTCTCTGTTTCTGACCTCCGGAGAGCTCATACGGCGACGAATCCAGCAGCTTATCCATGTCCACCATTGCTGCCACCTTACGGACAATCTCATGCATTTCTTCGGTGGGGACATTGTCATTTTCAAGGGCAAAAGCAATGTCTTCACCGACCGTCAGGCCGACAAACTGACCGTCGGAATCCTGAAGAACGGTTCCTACTATTTTGGACAGTTTAAATATATTCTGCTCGGCAACAACCAGATCCTTTATTTTCAGTGTGCCTTGGATTTCGCCCTTGTAAGCAAACGGAATAAGCCCATTAATACAGTGGCCTAGTGTACTTTTGCCACTTCCACTAGGCCCTACGATTAATATCTTTTCACCTGGATATATTTTTAAATTGATATCATATAAAGTTGGTTCCGCCTGCGTGAAATATTTAAAAGTAAAGTCAGTAAACTCAATAACAGGTCTTTCTCTCATGTTTTTACTCCGATTTTTCTGGGTTTATACACTTATTTTTTTGTCAGGCTGCCTTTCTTTGTACGTGTTGCAGCATATGCAACCAGCAGTAATGTTCCTATAACTCCTGTACTGATAGCGTTCATCAGTGCTGCTGCAATTCCCTGAACAAAAACCTTGTTAGCCGGTTCGGCATAAATAACAATATCAAGTACCGGCGCAATAATCAACCATGCAACAGCATTGCCGATTATTTGAATGATATTGAATTTCAGAATATCTTTCCCTTTAAATTCCCCTTCTTCAACTTTCGTGTTTCTGAAAGCAAAGCCAAAGACAAATCCTGAAATACCACTTGCAATAACCCAGCTCCACCATGGCGAACCATACTGAACAGCATCACTTATGGCATGTCCGATAAAAGCAATTAAACCGCCTGCAATTGGTCCGTACAGAGTTGCAAAAAAGGCACTGACCCCATAGGCAGTCTGGAAACTGGTTTCCGGAATAGGAGATGGTATTTTGACATACATGAACAGCAAAGTAAAAATAGCTGCACCAAGCCCTGTTGCTACAATGGTTTTAGTGCTTACCTCAAAATACTTTTTCATATTTTTTACTCTCCTTTATATGTATTGGAATTTATTATCAGGGCAGAGCGCCCATAATAACCGTTTTCAGGATTAATACATAATACTGCGGATACAAAAATAAAATCTGTATCATTATCTTGAAATAAAAATTAACATAATTATTTTAACCGCAACACAGAGGGCTGTCAATCACTGGTACAGCAGGATTATTTATTATTTAGGGGTTAATTACTCTAAATGTAGAAGATAAAAAGAGATGGACTAAAATTTATCTCCCTGGCTTCCATTACGTCACAGTTTCGCCACATGAATATTGGAAATGGGTGTTAGTACAAAAATTGTTCAGGAAACGTTGAATCATTCATCTATTAAACTCACACTCGACACATATTCCCATATTATGTCCGAACTTAAAAGAGATGCCGCCGATAAACCTAACAGCTTGTTCGAAAGTAAACCAACAGAAATACAACAAAAAGAGGTTTCTGCAATATAGATTGCAGCTTCAGGGGTAAAAAACACGATATCTGGACAAAAAAGAAAAGCCTTTAATATCAAGGCTTTTCAAATTGAAAATAATTGGAGCTGGCGGACGGATTCGAACCCCCGACCTGCTGATTACAAATCAGCTGCTCTACCTGCTGAGCTACGCCAGCATTGAAATTATATTAATTTTACCACATTTGGACGGATTTTGGTAGTTCCGTTGATACCTTGTTATCCGTTTGCCTGTATATAATAATACGTTACTGGTATTGGTGTCAACACTTTCGATTCTGAATTACAGTAACCTTACTTGTCTTTTCGTAAGAATGTTCAGGATATACATTACTTTTCTCAATCTTCTTGCTGTAATTCCAGCAAAAAGCTGTATCCATGCTTTTTAAACCCCAGGGACTCATAGAATCTGTGTGCTTTTTCCCTCTTTAAATTGCTTGATAACGCAACTTTATAACATCCATATTTCATGCAATATTCAATGGCAAACCTCATCATCTGCTTTCCTATGCCTTTTCCCTAGTATTCTGTTTTTACAACCACATCCTCAATTAGTCCCGATGGAGCACCCATATGAGCAAGATTGTCCATAACAGCCAAGGCAAAAGTGCCGATTATTTTTTCATCTATTATTGCAACAAATACTTTATAGTTAGGATAAGACAATATCCTGTCAAATATTTTTTCAGCCTGCTCTTGGGATAAAACCTTACCGTCATCCATGTCAGGCTGTTTATATAGATTAAGTATATCTATCAAATCATCCTTTTTCGCTTCCCTGATATCAACCTGCACCAGATAAACCTCCAAAACCCGATAAAATACATTTCTATATATACCATAAGGGCAATATATTGCAAAGTTATTATTTCCAATTAATAGTAAGGATTATATTGCAATTTTATACATTAATGTGTATAATTATTCATAGTATTGTATTGATTATAAGCTGTGGTGATTTATATGCTGGACAAGGTTAAGGAATTATTGAGCAGGGACTTATTTGCACATGTAAGCCATTTGAAAATGATTGAAGAATATGCAGACTGTATGGAAATCAAGCTGTTTGAGCAGGAAAACTCCTGGGGCATTGTAATGCTCATTCCTGTCTCCGCCTCCTCCTTCGACACTGAAATATACCCGGAAGCTGAATTTATTGTTTACCTGGCCGCTTCGGATAACCAAACAATCCCACAGCTGCTTAAGGAAATTCCAAGGGACAAGGATCTGGTATTTAAGATCCATAAGCCGGTTTTTAAGGATGCAATAGAAAAAGAATTTCCCCTCACCTGGAAACGGGCATATTTATCATATTCATGCCGGCATATCGATGATTCCGAAGAGTTATCCGTTGTTGTAAAATCCACCCGCCTGGATGAACAACTTTTGCCTTTATGGGCGGAAAATGGTTATTCCAGAAATGACATAGAAAAATATTTTGCCAATGGAGCCTGCTCATTTACTATTTACATGGATGGCAAACCGGTGAGCACATGCCTTATTTTTCACAACTGTTTCAATATCTGGGAAGTGGGCGCTGTTCATACAGTTGAAAGTAAAAGGAGGAAAGGGTATGCCGGAAAAGTTGTAAAGGCCGCAGTAAGTGAGATACTGAAATCCGGCAATGTACCCAAATACCAGGTTGTTCACTCCAACATACCTTCCATTAAACTTGCTGAATCCCTTGGTATGGAGCTTATCCTGAAACTTGAACATTATTATTACAAAGCTGACATTCTTCCCATTACAATTGAAACTTAACTGCAAAATCATGCCCGTCGAAGTATCTTCTCAAATTGCTCTACGGCAAGCATGTCTTTAATCATGGCTTCCCGGCCTGCGTCGGCAAGGATTTTTCGAGCTTCATACGACCGGAATTTTTCGAAACCGGCTTCATCGAAAGTAAATCCATGACTCCATAGGAATCCGCCATAAGAAGCGCAATCTTCCAACGCCTGAATTGCTGTTTCAAGCTCTTTTTTCCACTCAGGGAAGTGTTCGGCCAGAAAACGGTAGTAAGGTAATGGTTTCTTGCGGGCATCAATTTGACAAAGGGCATCGCAATAAATATAAAACCGGTGTTCAACGCTGTTCGCCACACCGTTAACTGCCGGGGCATCCGATGCGCGTAGTGGTAATTGCGAAAAATCGTCATGCTCCAAATGATACAAAAATGATTCCCAGGCTGCAAATCCAACCTTCTTCCCGCGAATCTCGGCAGTACTCCGGGCGTGGTCGGAGATAAAACGGAAAACGGATAACGCTGTGTTTCGTTCCGAAGCTGCTTCCTCTTTGTATTTCAACAAAATATATCCAGCCAGGTTATTCTCCCAATTATCCCACGTTACAGGTACAGTTACATCGGATGGCTGCGAAACCCCGGCTTTAAAGCCATTGTTGTAGTCATAACCGATAATTTTTTCCCCGTCATCCTCGTATCCGAAAAAGACATTCAAATCGCAGTCGGCATGTTCTATATACCTTATCAGTACAGGGAAGCCTTTATCAATGGCGGAAACAAAATCCCGTCTGATCTGTGCTGCATCTGTGTTCATATATTTTCCGTCCTTGCTGCGGTGAACGGTGATATATTTTGCCTGCCAACCAATAGCGGACAGAACCCGGTGCTCGGTTTCGAAGGGAGTTTCATTAATACTCTGAGTAAGTTCATTACCGAATACCCATTTGTCATCCGTCCAGCAGAAACGGTTTCCTTCACCGCTCAGGGCGGTCAGCTTGGCTTTATCGCAGTTCTCGCCAAGACTTCTGAGTGTTGCTTCAAGCAGGGTAATAAAGAATGCTGCATTGTTGCCGTCGTATTTTATCTCCGGCACATTTGGAATAAGACGCCTTTGCATGGTAAATCCTCCTCTTACATCAATATTGATGGAGAGGGGCGCGAAGTTTTTCAGTACTGATTTTCGTTGTTTAGCAACAGATGGTGTAACGCCATGGAAACGGGTAAACGCTTTACTAAAGCTTTCGGCAGTTTCATATCCGTATTTGAGGGCTATATCAAGAACTTTTGCATCGGATTCCATTAACTCATTTCCAGCCAGAGTCAAGCGGCGTGAGCGTATATAGTCTCCTACTGTCATGCCCGTGACAATACTGAAGATTCTCTGAAAATTTGCGCTAGATGAATTAGCACTGCGTGCGATATCCTCAATAGTCAGTTCTTCTGTCAGCCTGTCTTCAATGAAACTGATTGCGCTTTGCATTTCCTTTATCCAGTACATATTGCGTCACCTCCTCCAACGAGGATAGGATACCAATAAATCGGAAAAGTTTCTTGTCATACAATGCTCAGATGTGTCCGGTAAATTGCCGTTTGTCTGTCCTGACAATAAAATCATAACACAATTTCATAAATCTTTGCTGAATCAAATAGTTATTTGCAGAAAGTTTTGCTAAATTAATCAGGAAATTGATTGGTTGCTCTTATGTGACATTCTATGAAAACTGTTTTATTATTTTAAGGATATTTGTTGAATAATCCCATTTCTGATATATTGTAATATATCAGTAGTTATTGAAGGGTTTATTTGAGATTAGAAAAAGAATTAGTAAACCAGGACAATTAAGGAGATTGAAATGGAAAACATAATTACAGACAGATTAGTCATTAGAAGGTTTGAGCAAAATGATTGGCAGGATTTATATGAATACTTGTCAGATAAAGAAGTTGTTAAATATGAACCATATGATATTTATTCAGAAAGTCAGGCTAAAGAAGAAGCAATTAGAATGTCAAATGATGAATCTTTCTATGCAGTTTGCTTGAAAGAAAATAACAAATTAATAGGAAACTTGTATCTGTGTAAAGGAGACTTTGATACATGGGAATTAGGATATGTATTCAATAGGAAGTACCAGGGCAAAGGCTATGCCACAGAGAGTGCGAAGGCGTTACTTGACTATGCCTTTACACATTTAGGAGCAAGGCGTATTGTAGCCATGTGTAATCCAAAGAATGACCGTTCCTGGAAGTTACTTGAACGCTTACATATGAGACGTGAGGGATTACTTTTGCAAAATATCTATTTTAAAACCGATAGCAATGGTGCGCCTATATGGCTTGATACTTACGTATATGCTATATTGAAAACAGAATGGTGTAAATAGAATTAGAGGCTGTAAAATATTTTATGTAAACTAATGAGCTCCTTCTATGGTAGTTGATTCAAAACAGATTTCCAGTGATATTATCACTATGAATTCATGAGTACTGCTGCACGTTGATAGCGATGAAATGGAAGTATCTTTGGTTTACCCTGTATTTTCCCATAGGTACGGCCATACTTGAATATAGCGAAGGCAGTGTCATTAAGTGGAAAATACCTTCCGGCGTTATGAAAATTCATATAAAGAAAGTTCTGTATCAACCTGAAACTGCCAGAAATTATCACATGTGAAAGGGGACACTGTCGCGAAGTGTCCCCTGAAATATAAACCTGTTCCGGTTCTATTCTTCCACATAGCTCTTGCTTGTGTCGATACTTACGGTGTTTGTTTTGCCATCCCAGGTTACGCCAATATCGAAAGCTTTGGCTATGTCTCTTAGTTTGAAATAGTTGTTACCGTTGATGTTATACGCTGTCAGCGATATTTGTTTGCCGTCTTTATAAATCTTTGAAGTAGTCGGGGTTGCAGCTTTGCCTTTACCGTCGCCCTTAACCAACTCTCCGCCCACTGCGGTGTAGGGTTTGTTTGAGATAAGGTTGATTGCATTGCTTTTCGCATCCCAGGTGACTTCAAAGTTCTTTTCAGTATTGTTTACGGCCAGTGCCAGGTCTCTCAGCTTGAAATAGTTGTTCCCGTTGATGTTATATGCTTCAAATGCAATGGATGTACCGTCAACCAATACAGCAGATGTTGTTGGTATTGCCTTTTCTGTTGCCGGTGATGTCGTTGCAGGACTTTTGCTCTTTACCTGTGATGTATATGTCTCATCTACCAGGATATACCAGTCAGTCATATAATCATGTACCGGTTTACCTGATGAGAGATAATCACTGCCGGCATTAGGCGCCTTTTCATCTGTATAAATGCCTACAACTGCTTTACCCTCCACAAAATGCGTGACCTCATCGAACTGTGGCTTAATTATTTCATTACCCTTACTATCTATAAACCCCCACTTGGAATTATAGTCCTGTACCCTGCCTTTGCCATATGTGAAAGGTGCAATTTTTTTATATTTTCCCGGAGGAACTACTATATCGCCACTGACATTTATATAAGCCATTTTCAACTGATCCATAAAGCTTTTATAATCCATACTACCATCATAATCTTTTGCTTCGATAATCGCAATTAAAGTGTCAACAGGTTCAAGGCCTGATTGAAAATCTGCCCCCACTTCCCTGCCTAATTTATTTTCAATTTCTCCTGCCAATCGATAGCCTTCAGGTAAAATATTCTTACCCGTAGATAAATTATGGAGCATTTCAGCATCGCTGACATACTCACCTGATTCAAATACAGGCATTGAGACCACTACAAGGCCATTACCCACCTCACAGATATACCCTTCTGTCTTAAAAACTTCTTTTCCTGTTTTGTCAAATAGATGCTCATATTCTGATCTTACGGCAGTATGCGTAAAGTCAGGCGAAACTGTTTTTACAAGTCCATTCTTGTACCATGGTTGCATCAGAAAATGAACTAAATGGCTTTCTGGCAGTCTGAATAATTCTTTGCCCGTTGTGTCAATAAATCCTCCATATAAATAATTCGCCTCCACGCCTATCTGACTGTTAGGCTTAAATTGCTGGAAATAGCAGACCCCTTCCGAAAAGCCAAATAAAACTCTTTCCCTGTCGTGTGTAAAGAGCTTTTTACCCGTATTGTCTATAACATAGTCTTTCCCGGTTTCAAGATCCCATATATCAAGGTACCCGCCCGAAGGGGATCTTATGCTGATATTATCTGACGGGGCGACTAACTCCTTACCAAATACATTTATAGCTGTCGCTGAATAATCATCAGCCCGCGTTACGGGTATTATACCCGAAGGACCCCATACTCCTATCTCTATGCCATTTGATATGTATTTCCCCAGAGGGAATATCTCTTTACCTTTCTCATCAATAATTCCCCACTTATCGTCAAATGTTCTTACCTCAGCGTAACCATTAATAAAAACTGAAATATAAGCGTACTTGCCGTAAGGAACTACTGTGTCGCCTTGCTTATTAAAAACTACGGCACCTAACGCATCCCTTAACACAACCGTATTGCCAAAATAACGCGGATACCGGACAAACTCACTAAAGTTGTCACGAAGTTCCGGATATCCGCTATGAGTATACTGAGGAGTTATTACTTCTTTCCCTGTTTCAGCGTTCACAAAACCCCAAACCGGTCTACCGGCAAAAGTTCTGGCCTCCCCGCTGGATACCGCAATCATACCGTTTATTACAGGAGAAGCCTCATGATAACGTCCAATGTAATGTAAAGAAAACCCATCCGGTATTTGTATTCCGTCCGGATTATTCTGCAAAGTTTGTGCGTTTACTGCTGCCGGAAAAGCGGATAAAACAACTAAAACTGCCATTACTAAATTTATTATTCTTTTTACTTTCATTTTTGCTACCTCCTTAATTCAGGACATCAATAAAATCATCTGAATTACTTCCCTGTGTAATGTTCCCATAAAAAATACTCCCTTCTGGTTTCTTCACCATAAAGGAGTTCCTTAACTGCCATACACAAAATTTATTACAATCTATTGTAACTAAAAAATATTGGTCGGAGTGAGAGGATTTGAACCTCCGGCCTCATGGTCCCAAACCACGCGCTCTAGCCAGCTGAGCTACACCCCGACGTTCTTCATCGTAAAAAGTATTTTACTATATCCCCCGCATTAATTCAATAGTTTTTTATACCGTTAAATAAAATTACCTGTACAAGTCTCACAAAATCTTGAGTATGGTACTGCACAACAATTCATTCTCTTAATGCTTTTTGTTCCTGTGATCTATTTTATTGATTTACAAGCTGTAACAGGGAAGAAATTTTAAAAAAAAGCGCGTTTTTTGTAACATAATGTTAACTTGCTACGTCTAATCAACTACTCTATAATTTTAATATGGCAGCTTTATACTTATGTTAACTTCATGGGGTGATTAAGGTAAGCACAGTGAAGAGATTGCTGGGGATGGCAAGGAAAGCCATTCAGGATTATGACATGATCCAGGAGGGAGACAGGATTGCCATAGGTGTTTCAGGAGGTAAGGACAGCCTCTGTCTTCTTTATGCATTAGGGCACCTTCGGCATTTTTATCCGGTAAAATTTGAACTGGAGGCCATAACTTTAGATTTAGGCTTTGGTAAAACAGACACAACGCCGATAAAAGACCTTTGTGACAAGCTGGGTGTAAGGTACACCGTTGAAGAAACCAACATAGGAAAAATTGTGTTTGATATACGAAAAGAGAAAAACCCATGTTCAATGTGTGCCAATTTAAGACGGGGAGCATTGGATAATGCGGCAAAAAGGCTTAATTGCAACAAGGTTGCGCTGGGCCACAACAGGGATGACGTAATTGAAACAGCCTTATTAAGCATGTTTTATGAAGGCAGATTTCACACCTTTTCCCCTGTTACTTACCTTGACAGGACTGAACTTTATCTCATTCGTCCTCTTATATATATAGAAGAAAAAGAAATCAAAGGTTTTGTTAACAAAGCAGGCCTTACTGTCGTACCAAATCCATGCCCCAATAACGGATTCTCAAAAAGGCAGTATGTCAAAGAACTTATTCGCACCCTGAACATGGATAACAAAAATATAAAAAGCAATCTGTTCGGTGCTATCAAGCGTTCAGGCATCGAGGGATGGAGGTTAAAATGATTCACAAAAGAAAAAGTCTCATAACATTGTTGACCGTCCTGTTGGTGTGTTTTCTGCTAACAGGCCACGCTGAAGCATTGCCGGCTACCATACACCAGGATATTGAACGGTATGACATCACATCCGGTGTCACCCTGGAAAAAATCAAACGCTTTACAGATGATGGCTGGCTTTCAATCAATGTTTTAAGAATTGATCTCAGAAATCCATACATAAAAGTTGACACGCTGACAAACAAAGAGTCCATCCAGAACCTAACATCCACAAAAGATCTGGCAACCCAGAAAGGCGCAGTGGCAGCTGTCAACGGAAGCTTTTTCATCCTGCAGAATGAGCCCGGCCTGGTAACCCCTATCGGGCCCATAGTGGAGTCAGGTGAAATTAAAACAGCATATAACGAATTTAACAGTACCGGCGACTCAATGGCCACTTTCGCATTAAGTAAAGCCAATGAAGTTTTTCTGGATTACTGGAAAACAGAAATTCTTCTTATTACATCCAGCGGCGATATGGCACCTGTGGCAAGATATAACAGGCCTTATTACGGGTATACCGACTTGTCCATTTACGACAGGAATTGGAGCAAAATGTCTCCGGGAATAAATAAATATTATAATGACGTCGTTGAAATGGTGGTCCAGGACGGAAGAGTTGTGGACATCCGGCAGGGCATGCCTTCCGTGGAAATCCCTGAAGATGGTTTCGTTGTTACAACCCGAAAAGAAGGAGCCAAAATAATCCTCTCGAATTTTGATATCGGGGACAAGGTATCATTTGAAATTACCACAAAACCAGACTGGACAAAGCTGGATATGGCAGTGTCCGGAGGCGCTATTCTCATAAAGAACGGCAAAATTCCATCCAAATTTTCACATGATGTTTCCGGAAGAAATCCCCGAACAGCCATTGGTAGTTCTGCCAACGGGAAAGAATTGTTTCTCGTGACGGTGGACGGGCGCCAGAACGCAAGCATCGGCCTCACCCAGTACGAAATGGCGGAATTATTGATACAGCTTGGCGTATACAATGCCCTTAACCTGGATGGGGGCGGTTCCACAACCATGACCGCCAGGATGCCCGGTGACGCAAGTATAAGCCTTATCAATACCCCTTCCGACGGGATAGTCAGAAGGGTGGCAAATGCCGTAGGTGTATTATCTCTGGCGCCGCCTTCAGAATTGGACGTATTATTGCTTTCCACCACAGACAGGAATGTGTTTGTCAATACATCAAGAAAAATTGATATAAAAGGGTTGGACAGGTATCTAAATCCCATCAGTATCGGGAATAAAGAAATAGAATGGAGTGTTTCAGGTGTAAAAGGCCGTTTTGAAGGCAACTACTTCATACCTGAAACCGCCGGGGAAGGAATAATAACCGCTAAAATCGGAAAAGCCAAGGGACAAATGACTATAAAAGTCCTGGAAGGTCCCGTGGAGCTTTATATCAGCAGAAAATCACTTAATCTGCCTGCAGGAGAAAAGGCATCCTTCACCGTTTATGGCCGCGACAAAAAAGGCTTTACCGCCGTTATTGACCCCAAGGATGTAAACTGGGATGTTTATGGCGGCGTAGGAAGGGTTGAAAATGGGGTATTTTACGCTGAAAAACGGGGAAGCGGCTATATAGATGCATATATAGGTAATGTTCATGCCTATTGTGGTGTTTCTGTTCCCCAGCACGCAGTTGTGCTGCTGGACGATTTTGAAAAGAAAAACGGTACATTTTTGGGTTATCCAGAAACAGTAACAGGTAATTATTACATATCGGATTTACACGCAAAAGAAGGCAAGTATTCCGGCCGTCTCGAGTATGACTTTACCAAGGACCCCGACAAGTCAAGGGCGGCATACCTTAAATTTGACGGAGATGGTATACCGTTGCATGAAGATACCATACGTCTGGGGCTGTGGGTTTACAGCACGCACCCAAGCGACAACTGGCTCAGGGCACAGGTTTACGATACAGAAGGCAACCTGCACCTTTTAGATTTCGCAAGGCGCATTGACTGGAGCGGTTGGAAATACGTAGAAGCCAGTATTAGTGGTTTTATACCGGCGAGACTTGCAAGGATTTACGCAGTGCAGGTTGAGAAAGTCCTGGATGTCGGGAACCTTTATTTTGACAATCTGACAGCGGTGATTTACGATAACACTCCCATAGACCCTGAGGTAGTTCCGGATGACACCGTCGCCACAGACTACCAGATGAAGAGTGTGGTGTATGAGCCTACTCCTGATTCGTTCAGGTTTGCGGTATTCGGACAATCCAGGGAGCCAAAGAATCCGCTGGAGCAAGTACTGATTTCCAGGATGTCCGAAAAGATAAACAAGTATATTGATGCTGCAATCCTTGTAGGCAATAAGACAAATGAAATAAACAAGCTTTTGGAAGTGCCCACTGTTTTAAGCAGCGGTTCAGGTTATGAATGCAAGGATATAAAGAATGCGCGCTTTATCAAACTTGACATGACAGGCGGAAGTATAAGAACAGCAAAAAAAGGGCAGTGGCAGTGGTTCCTTGACAAACTCGAAAACTTCAACGGCGACCATGTTTTCATAACGGCGGATAATCTTAATTTCACCGACCCACTGGAAAGGAACCTGTTTAAGAAAATACTCTCCGATTATGCTCAAAAGACATCCAAAAATGTCTGGGTGTTCCTCAAGGGCAACACAAATGAAGCCCAGATGGAGGAAGGCGTGAAATATATTACTACCGCCGGCTTTGAAAATGGTAACATAACTACGGAAAATCTTGATGACGCACGTTATGTATTGGTTACCATAAAAGGCAAGGAGGCTACTTTTGACATTAAGCCTATAGTTTAAATGACAACAAGCTTCTGGTATTAATTTAAAAGTAAAATATAATACATTGCAATATACCCGATGCAGATAATAATGCGACAATGAAGCGGCCGAAGGGCTGCTTCATTGTATTTTTGTCCGTTTTTTTCTGGTAATTACCATCGCTTAAGTGGTATAGAATACTTGTTTTTGTTATTATAAATATACATAATATAAGTGAACATTAACTTATACAAGCATTATTTAACGATTTCGTTATGGAGGTTATATGACACATTTGTTTATCGTCAATCCCGTCGCCGGCAACGGGAAGGCATTAAAGTTTTTAAGAAGAATAAAGAATATCGCCAAATCAGTAACCAATGATTATTTAATAAAAATTACCCGTTATCCCGGACATGCTACGGAAATCGCCCGTGATTATTGCCAGAAAGAAGATTTCAGGATTTACTCTGTCGGTGGAGACGGTACTTTGGGAGAAATAATCAACGGCATTTCCGGAGGGGCATGTTCCCTGGCAGTAATTCCGGCCGGATCAGGCAATGATTTTTCCCGTAACTTTTACCTGAAAACTGATTTAGATTTACTCATAAAAAAACTGATGTATGGCCGCGAATTACTAATTGACAGTGCAAAGGTCAACAGCCGGCATTTCATTAATATATCTTCCGTGGGATTTGACGCAGATGTGGCATATATGGCCAACCGCATGAGAAAGTTCCGTTTCATACCTCGCAGCCTTGCCTATTATATTGCGTTGTTTGCCGTTTTTCTCAAATGCAAGAGCACAGATGTGGAGGTAACTATTGATGATAACTTAAACATTAAAAAGCGTGTCCTTATCGTTGCAGTGGCCAACGGAAAATATTACGGTGGCGGTATGATGCCCGCCCCGGAGGCGGAATTGACTGACGGTTACCTGGATGTTTGCCTTATCGAAAATAAGAATCCCCTGGAAATTATCCGTTTCTTCCCGAAATTCGTTAAAGGCAAGCATTCGGAAATAAAAGGCGTTCATTTTTACAAGGGCAGGAAAGTTCATATCCGCGCCTCCGAAAAAATAGCCCTCAACATTGACGGTGAGGTTGACCAGGCATATGAAGCCACGTTTGAGATTCTGCCGGAGAGCATCCGTATTGTGGTACCTGAATGAATAACACATCCGGATGTGTTATAATGTTATAGTAATTTGGTGGATACAAGTCCATAGTTAACCCTTCCGGGATAATTCATAAATTAGGAGGTAGTTATGAGTTCAAAAGTTTTATTTGCATCTGTAGAGTATGACAAGTATGATCCCAGTGTTACACTTCCCGAGAAGTTTAAAAAGCTTATTGACAGAATGGGTATGGAAGATGTGGTAAAAGGTAAAGTAACTGCCATAAAAATGCATGTGGGCAGAAACGTCGGGTATACGACAATTCATCCTTTGTTTGTAAAAATACTTGTTGACAAGCTGAAAGCCATGGGAGCCAAGGTATACATCACCGACCAGGTGGTTACCGGTGCAAGGTCCAGGGGTTACACTGAAGAGTTCCTGGGTGTGCCTATTGTTCCTGTCTGCGGAGTAACCGGCAAGTATTATTATGAAAAATACGTAGATTACAGGACATTTAAAAATGTTGACATCGGCGGAAACATTCATGACGCAGAAGTTATGATCAACCTTTCCCATGCCAAAGGTCACGGCGTCTGTGGTTATGGCGGGGCCTGCAAAAATATTGCCATGGGCTGCGTCACCGACAGGACAAGAAGCCAGATTCACAGCCTGGAAGGCGGTATGGAATGGAACAGTGATTTGTGCATTCATTGTGAAATGTGTGTTAACAACTGTAATCACGACGCCAATAAATTCAACACGGAAGGCGAATACATAGTAAATTACCACCACTGCACATTCTGCCAGCACTGTGTAAAGGTTTGCCCGACGGGTGCCATAAAAATGACTGCAAACGAGTACGAGCATTTCCAGGAAGGCATGGCTATATGCACAGAAGAAGTATTAAAGACCTTTGAGCCCGGCCATGTATTCTATATAAACTTCCTTACAAATATAACAGCTTTGTGTGATTGCTGGGGAATGAGCACACCTCCCCTTGTTCCTGACATCGGAATACTTGCATCAAAGGATATTGTGGCAATTGAAAGGGCAAGTCTTGATCAGATTAAAATGGAAAACCTGATATGGTCAGGAGTTCCAAAAGGACACACAATGGAAGGCACAGGCCACTTGTTTGAGAGGTTGCATGGCAAAAGTCCGTTTATCCAATTGAATGAACTAGAGAAAAGAGGCCTTGGTACCCAGGAATACACGATTGATGAAGTATTTTAGAAAAAGTTATTTATAAGATGATGCTCCTCCTTTACTGATGAATATTTCCATAATATTCACAGCAGGGAGGGGCTTTTTATTTACGTTACGCTGTTAATGCAATACGGAATTTATTACGAAAGCAGAATCTCTTTGTATTTGGCGTAAAGATTCAGAAGGCTGCGAAAATCCTGTTCAGACAGAATATCTTTCAGTAAATCCCTCACATTGTCTATGTCTGTTTCTGTAATGCCATCCTTTAGAAGATTGAAAATTTCAGTTCTTTCATTTTCCCGGAGTTTGCCTGCTATGGACAGGAAAACCAGCTGGTCTCTCATACTCACCCGGTCGATAATCTCCGCAAAGGAAATCTCCTTTTCAACATCCTGTGTATCAACAGTATCTTTCTTTGGTTCATTATCCATTTCCAGTTCATTATCATGGTTTGTATCGTCAGCATCCATTATCGTTATATTATTTTCTGTTCTACCGGTATTTATTGTTTCATTTAGTTTAATCATTTCGTCAGTGTCAATTCGCGGAATATACACTTCCCCGTTTGAACCAGCCGAAGACTCAGCCTCATGGAGTTCAGCACGGGTTATGTTTACCTGCAGATAATTTAAAGACAAGAAGGATGAAAATAATACAATAAATACAGCCAGTAATACTGCCCTGTCAGTATTAAAATTAAACATAAAAATACTACCCTCCGTTTCTATTGGGTAGTATTGACAATTAATGATAAGTTATTCCTGTAATTGCTATTGTTCAGTAGTATTCCTGATTCCTGTGTTTTATGAAAATACGTTAAATCTCTGGACTTTTGCAGTTATTTCAACCGTTTGAAATTTCTGCAGTCATTTATTCGTGGTTAGCTTAATTTTCTATTTGTGAAACGATCCTCTTTAAATACTTCCGGAATTCACCGCTCAAATCCTCTCTTTTCAGGGCAAATTCCACATTTGCCTCCAGGAACCCGAGCTTGTTACCCACATCATATCTCTTGCCCACAAAATCATAAGCGTACATATCCTCTACTTCCGCAAGTTTTTTCAGAGAATCGGTCAGCTGGATTTCACCGCCCTTGCCGGGCTTTGCATCTTCCAGGAACTTATATATTTTTGGAGTTATTATATATCTTCCCAGTATGGCTATATTGGATGGGGCGTTTTTATCCGGTTTCTCAATCAGGTCACGGACTTTATAAATCCTGTCTCCCACCTTCTCGCAGTCCACTATGCCATACTTGCCCACGTCTTCCTCAGGTACACGCTGCACACCCAGAATGCTTGTCTGGTATTCTTCAAAAACATCTATCAGCTGCTTAAGACACGGCACCTCAGAATCAACTATATCGTCGCCCAGCAATACAGCAAAAGGCTCATTGTTTATAAACGATTTTGCGCAGTATATGGCATGTCCCAGTCCCTTGGGTTCTTTCTGCCTTATATAATGAATATTGACAAGGTTTGAAATATCCTTGACAAGACTTAACATCTCAATGTTTCCTGATTTGTTCAGAATATCTTCAAGTTCGTAGGATTTGTCGAAATGGTCCTCTATGGCCCTTTTTCCACGGCCGGTAACTATTAATATATCTTCTATGCCGGATTCTATGGCTTCTTCTACAATAAACTGTATGGTCGGCTTATCGACAATAGGCAGCATTTCCTTAGGCTGTGCTTTTGTGGCAGGAAGAAACCTGGTACCTAATCCCGCTGCCGGGATGATAGCCTTTCTTACCTTCATTTGCATCTCTCCTCGTACAATTGTTTTTATAATGTTTGCTTTTTATACCCCGTTAGTATTTGGGAGTTAAAATTTTAGCAAAATAAAGAATCTTTATCTATGCTATCCATTTTATCATTTTTTTATAAATAACGATAGCAAATTTATACAACTGCCAGAACATGATAAAAAAACCTTAACAATTTTGTAACAGATTATTAATAGTATTAAAATGTAAATTGTGGTATAGTTTACTTAGCAGTTAATACTTTTTTATTTTTGTTCCTCCTTTTAATATAGATTTTATGAGTTTATTTGCTATTATCTGAGTTAAAAAGCACTTAATTAATCGGTATTATTTATAAAATTATAACAAGTGCTTTTTTTTTGCCTTAAATTACATGCGGGTTTACGCCCGGTTTATGTTGATATAAAAACATTAATGAAGTATAATATAATGTACCTTAATGGTATTATAAAGATGATAAAAAGTTTGACGTGCTAGACGGGGAGGTAGCGGTGCCCTGTACCTGCAATCCGCTATAGCAGGGTCGAATGCCTGTTTGAGGCCTGTTTACTGTAAGGCCTGCCAGCCGAAAGTGGTAATGAGAACCGGGTCTTACGCAACGTAAGCCTGTGAACCCCGTCAGGTCCGGAAGGAAGCAGCGGTAAGCAGTATCTTGCGTGTGCCGTAAGGACGCCTGGTTTGAGCTAACTGCGGTTGTTCCGCTTGTGGTATCAGGTCGATTCAGGTGCACGTCTTTTATTTTTATCAAAAGCGGGACGTTTATTGTGTTTCAAGACAAAGTGTAATTCTCGGGTCCCTTATCTCATGTCTCTGTAATTTCATTTCCCTTAAAAATTAACTATTTGGTATAATATAAAATAAGAAATTTTAATGTGATGGTGATGGTTTTGTCTTATTTAGCTTTGTACAGAAGGCTCAGACCCCAGACTTTCGACGATGTGGTTGAACAGCAGCATGTTGTCCGCACATTAAGGAACAGCATAATTCAAAACAGAATAGCCCATGCTTACCTGTTTTGCGGCACCAGGGGAACCGGAAAGACAACCATGGCGCAGATTTTTGCAAGAGCAGTCAATTGCCTTTCTCCTGAAAACGGCAACCCATGCAATAAATGCGAAATCTGCAGGGGAATACTTTCGGGCACAATTCTTGATGTACTTGAAATTGACGCAGCATCCAACAACAGCGTCGACAATATCAGGGAGATAAGGGACGAAGTTGTCTATTCCCCTTCCCAGGCCAGGTACAAAGTTTACATAATAGATGAAGTCCACATGCTTTCTTCAGGAGCTTTCAACGCCCTTCTGAAAACCCTGGAGGAACCGCCGTCACATGTGATATTCATACTTGCCACCACCGAACCTCACCGGCTCCCGGCAACCATATTGTCCAGATGCCAGCGCTTTGATTTTCGCCGTATCACTGCCAAAGGTATCATTGGCAGCCTGGAACAGGCAGCGGCAGAATCCGGTGTGAACATTGACCAACGGGCTTTGAAGTTAATTGCTTCTCTGGCTGACGGTGCCTTGAGAGATGCATTCAGCATATTGGACCAGTGCATGACATTAGGCAATGAAATATCTTACAATGATGTCCTGTCTGTGGTGGGAATTGTTAACAGGGATTTCATTGATGAATTCGCCAGGGTCTTGTATGAAAGAAACATTCCGGCAGTTTTGGAGATGGTTGACCAGCTTTTAATGGATGGCAAGGATATACTCACCTTTGCCAATGACCTGACAAAATATTTCAGGGACCTCCTGATTGTAAAATTAACGGGTAATCCGGAAAATATACTGGACATGCCTGAAGACCGAATTGACAGCATGAAATCTCTGGCCGGAAAAATAGACAAGGATGAGCTTATAGCCATCATACGCCAGTTGTCTGCCATAAGCAGTGACCTTAAATCGAGCACTCAGCCAAGAATTATTTTTGAAACAGAACTTATCAGGATTTGCACGAATACACCTGGGAAAACGGCTCAACTGGAAGACAGGCTTACCCTGCTGGAAAAAAGATTGTCTGAATTTGAAAAGGGTAATGTACAAAATCTCTTTATTCAGCAAAGCCAGACAATACAAGGTAAATTCCCGGGTCAACAAAATATTAAGAGCAATCCACAAAGCCCCCAGGAACACCAGGAACCGGAACAACAAAAAACAGAAAATCCGGGCACAAGTGAAACTCAACTGTTCAGCCCGCCGGCAGAGGCAGAAACCTCCAAACCAAATACCAGACCGGATGATGATGATGGGAAAAAACCCCTCCCTGTATGGGACAAGCTGATGAAATTGCTGAGAAATTCAGGAAAACCGATGTTATATAATATCCTTATAAATGCCAAGGCTTATATGACCGGTGAAAACCAGGCAGCCATAGTGTTTGAAACAGGTATTGAATTTCATAAGAAAATGGCCTCAAGCCCTGAAAATATTAAGTACCTGCAGGCAGCCATTTCCCAGCTAATGGGTAAAGAGATAAGCATAAAATGTTACATGGAAAACGAATTTTTTCCGCAATTCACAAAAGCAAGCGGGCCCGAAGATGATACAGAAAGCAAGGCCCGCCTAATTGCCCAGAAATTTGAAGTTCCCTTTACTGTTATTGAAGACTAGATGTACTGGGGCCTGAATTGTTCAGGCTCCTTGTCACTGATACCAAAGTAATATAGCAAGGCATCAGCTATTCGCCTTGAGGCGTTGCCGTCTCCGTAAGGATTTACCGCATGAGCCATCCTCTCATATTCCTCATAGTTATCCAGTAATTCAGCAGCCATTTTGTAAACGTTGGCTTTATCAGTACCCACGATTTTCACTGTCCCTGCTTTGACTGCTTCAGGCCGCTCGGTCTCATTTCTCAATACAAGCACAGGTTTACCCAGGGAAGGTGCTTCCTCCTGGAGTCCACCCGAATCCGTCATGACCATGTAGCATCTGTCCAGGAAATTGTGCATATCCCTCGGCCCCAAAGGCTCAGTAAGATGAACGCCTTTTACCCCTGACAGAATACTCCTGGCCGTTTCCTGGACCACGGGATTTAAATGAACGGCATATACAATCCTTACATCATCATAGTTTTCCGCCAATTCCTTAAAGGCAGTGCAGATGTCAATCAAAGGCTGCCCGATATTTTCACGCCTGTGGGCTGTTACCGCTATAACTCGTTTGCTGAAATCAACAGCCTGCAAATCCTTGTTTTCGAATTCGTAGTTTTTGTCCACAGTCGTTTTCAATGCATCAATTACCGTATTACCTGTTACATAAATGGACTTTTCGTCCACCCCTTCGTTCAGGAGGTTTTGCTTATTTGTCTCCGTCGGGGCAAAATGTATATCCGTAACCGCTCCGGTAAGTTTCCTGTTCATTTCCTCAGGATAGGGAAAATACTTGTCAAAAGTTCTAAGCCCTGCCTCCACATGTCCCACTTTTATTTTATTATAAAATGCGCAAAGGCTGGCCACAAAAGTCGTGGTGGTATCACCGTGGACAAGCACGATATCAGGGCGGTTTTCCCTAAAAACTTTATCCAGGCCCATAAGGGCATTCACGGTTATATCCGCTAGGGTCTGCCTTTCCTTCATTATATCAAGGTCATAGTCCGGAACAATGTCAAAAAGCTCCAGCACCTGGTCAAGCATCTGCCTGTGCTGGGCTGTTACACAAACGAGACATTCAATTTCGGGGCGGGATTTCAACTCTTTAATCAGAGGTGCCATTTTAACCGCTTCAGGTCTTGTCCCAAAAACCGTCATGACTTTTACATGTTTCAATACATTCACCCTTTCGATCCATTAACACGGATTATTTGCTTCAGGCATCTTCTAATTGTTTCTTACATTCCCTGCCACAATACTGCTTTGAGCGGCTGGATTGTCCTTCTGTTTTTCTATAGTTTCAGCATTTTTCACAGGCATCTCATCGATGTTAATATCTTTCATGAAGAAGGCCCCACCTACAACAAATACGGCAACTATAATCATTAATATAATGGCGCTTAAAGGACCCTTGTTTGCCATGACAATGGCGCTAAGACCCAACGCCGCAGTCGCAGTATACATGACAATAACCGCCTGCTTGTGGGAAAGGCCCATATCGATAAGTTTATGATGAATATGTTTTCTGTCAGCCCGCATAAAAAACTGCTTATTGAATATTCTCCTAAGGAAAGCCGTTGTTGTATCGAAAAGGGGTAATCCAAGCACTATAATTGGTATGGAAATCGAAATGGCCGTGTAGGATTTCAGGGCGCCCTGGATTGAAATGGTGCCTAAAATAAAGCCCATGAAATAGGCTCCGGAATCACCCATTATTATTTTCGCCGGATGAAAATTAAACGGCAGAAAACCTGTGGCTGACCCTGCCAATGCCAACGCCATTACAGCCACCATGGGTGCAAAATACGCGTCCTTATTTATAAGCAGAGTGATTATAAACAATGAAATGCAGGAAATAGCAGTAGTTCCAGCCGCCAGGCCATCCAGCCCGTCTATAAGGTTTACTGCATTTGTAATTGCCATTATCCAAAGTATAGTGAGAGGGTAGGATATGTAAAGAGGCAGTCTTGAATAGCCCAGCTTAATAAACGGATTCGTCAGGTATTCAATTCTCATGCCGCCGATCACAACAACGCAAACTGCGGCAACGGCCTGCACCAGGAATTTAATCTTGGCGTCCACCCTTTTTATATCGTCAATAATACCAACGGCAGCAACAATCAGCGCACCTGAAAAAATACCAATCAGCTGTCTTAGCGGTATAATGGGCAAGTTTTCAAAATATGCATTGATCACGAGGAAAAGCACTGATGCCATAAAACCTGCTATTATAGCCAATCCTCCTGAGCGCGCCAATGGTTTTGTATGCATGCGCCTGTCGTCGTTTGGCACGTCTATTGCCCCTATCTTTCTCGATATCACCTTTGCAATAGGGGTAGCCGAAAAAGATATCAGGAAAGCAATCATAAATGCCAGCAAATATTCAATTACCTGCTCTGTGTTAAACATAACGCACCTCTTCTGACTATAAGGGTAATATCCCCCTAAATAGCCGTAATCTTTTGTATAAGCACATTCATGTATAAATTATTTCAATATATATTACTGTCCTGAAAAGGATTCTATATTCGGGACGGAAATCAGTCCCGAAAATTATTTCAGGCCCCGTATTTCTCAACTTCAATGCCGGCTTCCTTCAAAAGCTCCATTGCCAGTTCATCGGGATAATCACCTTTGAAAACCACCTTTTTCAGTCCGGAATTTATAATAAGCTTTGCGCACATAACGCATGGCTGGTCGGTAACATAAATTGTCCCGTCCTTTATACTTGTTCCCCAATATGCAGCCTGTGCAATGGCATTCTGTTCGGCGTGAGACGCCCTGCAAAGCTCATGTCTCTGGCCGGATGGTATATTGAGCTTCTGCCTCAGGCATCCGACTTCGTCGCAATGCTTGCAGCCCATGGGAGCGCCATTATACCCAGTGGCCAGTATCCGTTTGTCTTTTACTATCAATGCCCCCACCTGTCTGCGAAGGCAAGTGGAACGCGTTTTAACCAGTTCCACTATCTGCATGAAATAATCGTCCCAGGAAGGTCTCATAACTATCCTCCTATACCGGACTTTTTTAAATTTGGCTTATCAAACCTGCCCTATTTTGTACCGAAAAGCCTGTCACCGGCGTCTCCCAATCCGGGTACTATATAACCATGATCATTCAGCTTTTCATCTACAGCAGCGCAGTAAATTTCAACATCAGGATGGTCTTTTCTTATTCTCTCAATGCCCACTTTTGCTGCCAAAAGGCACATAAATTTTATACTTGTTATGCCCTTTTCCTTTAAAAATTTGATGGCGGCTGATGCAGTTCCGCCTGTAGCAAGCATGGGATCCATCACAACTATTTCTCTTTCATGGGCATCGGCCGGAAGCTTGCAGTAATATTCAACGGGTTCCAGGGTTTCAGGATCCCTGTAAAGGCCTATGTGCCCAACTTTAGCCATGGGCAAAAGGCTCAGCATTCCATCCACCATACCCAGACCTGCCCTCAATATGGGCACCAGACCATACTTTCTGCCCGCTATTACCTTGGACCTGGCAATTCCAACGGGTGTTTCAACCTCGACTTCCTCCAGAGGCATATTCCTGGTTACCTCATAACCCATCAACATAGCAATTTCTGATACCAGTTCTCTGAATTCCTTGGTACCGGTATTTTTATCCCTCAACAGGGTTATCTTGTGTTGAATCAGGGGATGATCAAAAACAAATACATTTTCCATGCAATTTCCTCCATCTGTACTTTAGTTTTTATTTTAAACTTGCCTTTCATCTGGCGTATTACGCCCTGTGATTTTCAATTGTTGTCTAAAAGCATCCTTATATAAAATAACTTTGCATAAAAAATAACTGTTTAATATTGTGTAGCATTTATTATTAAAAACTCTATAACAATCCCTATTGCCGCCATTTTTTTGTTGGAATACTGACCCCTACTTGGAATACTTGCACTCTATCTCGGTAATCTTATCCACCCTTGTCTTGTGCCTGCCGCCCTGGAACTCTGATTCAAGCCACGCATCCACTATCGAGAAGGCAAGGCCTGTTCCCACAACCCTTGCTCCCAGCGCCAGAATATTGGCATCGTTATGCTCCCTGGCCATTCTGGCCATATATTCGTTTGTGCAAACGGCGGCCCTAATGCCCGGCACTTTATTTGCAGCCATGGAAATTCCAAGACCTGTCCCGCAAATAAGGATACCCTGTTCACACTCACCTGATGCGACAGCTTCAGCCACAAGTCTACCATAATCAGGGTAATCCACTGATTTACCTGGTTCATATGTTCCGAAATCCTTTACCTCAAGACCTTTTTCCATGAGGTATTGCTTTACTTCTTCCTTTAATTCATACGCAGCGTGGTCGCTTCCAATAGCTATCATGATAAACCTCCATTATTATTGTAATCTATAATTAATACTTTCCCTTTACAAACAAATTACATTTTTTTGTCAAAAAACAACTTGTCCGTCATTTTTCTACACCATATTTTATAGTACATGGTTCCCATAGTCAAAATTTTTATTAACATTATTCTAATTCCTTTTTCAATTTTTCAGCCACCATTTCCACGGCCTTTTTAAGCTGCTCTGCACACCGCTCATATACCTCCGGGGGCATACCATACGGGTCATCAATATCACAGTATTCACAATCAGGATCTGCATAGGCCGAAATGGTGAAAATTTTATCTGCCGCCCACGGATATCTTCCCATAAGGTACCTTTTTTGGGAATTGGTCATGACAAGTATAAGAAAGGCTTCTTTTACTTTATCCTCGCTTAAAAAAGAAGCCCGGTGATCATTTATATTAATGCCCCATTTATCTTTCATGACAGCAATTGCATGCCTGCTGGCCTTTTCTCCCTCAAAGGCCGCCAGCCCGCCTGAAGCAACTGATATTTCATCTCTCAGTACCGGGTCCCGGCTGACAATATCCTTTAAAAACGCCTCTGCCATGGGACTCCTGCAGGTATTCCCGGTACAAACAAAAAATACTTTTCTCACTATAACCACCTGATAACCTATACTTTTATTATATTATGCCCGGCGGCCTTCAGCAGCCGGTTCATGGTAGCCAACCCTATACCGTTTTGCTCAACTGACTCTGCCAGTATGATATCCACCCCAAAGTCGTCAAATTTACGCAGCAGGCTGAATAAGGCAGCAGCTATGGACTCCGGGTGCTTCCTACTTCCTACGGATAAAACAATTCCTTCGGTATACACAGCCATAGTTTCATCTGTTGCCATTATGCCCACCTTTTTACCAGCCTTAATATATGATTGGGCAAGTTCCCGGATTTTTTGCATCACATTTTCCAGTTTCCCTGAAACCAGTATTACCTCTGCATTAGGGGAATAATGCCTGTATTTCATACCGGGTGAACGGGGAACTTCACTCTTATCCCCTACTGAAAACTTCATACTGACAGGGCCTGCAACGCTCTCAATCTGCTCCACAGTGGTTCCCCCCGGCCTCAACAGTACCGGCGGCCTTGATGTAATATCCAGCACCGTGGACTCAACCCCGATATCCGATTCTCCTGCATCTATGATCACATCTACCTTGCCGTAAAGGTCATTTATTACATGTTCCGGCCTTGTGGTGCTTGGCTTGCCTGAAGTGTTTGCGCTGGGAGCCGCAACGGGGATCCCGGCCAGTTCAATAAGCTTCCTGGCAACAGGGTGGGAAGGAAACCTGATTCCCACAGTATCAAGCCCGCCGGTGACCTGACGGGGCACCACGCTGGATTTACTCATAATCAGCGTTAGCGGCCCCGGCCAGAAATGCCGGGCAAGTATATCGAACAGCTCCGTCTTTTCAGCTACCAGATTATCCACCTGGTCAGTTGACGCAATGTGAACAATCAGCGGGTTGTCAGATGGCCTGCCCTTGGCTTTAAAAATATTCTCAACAGCCTGTCCGTCAAGGGCATTTGCACCCAGGCCGTAAACCGTTTCTGTGGGGAAAGCCACCAGGCCTCCCTCTCTTAAAATATCTGCAGCCTTTTTTAGTTCTGAAACGTCAATATTGCTGCTGTCTATTTTAATAATTTTTGTTTCCATTCCAGTTACCTTCATTTGTCAATTCAATATTGTAATTATTATACCACATATTATTCCCAATACATTACCTAGCGATGAAAACCGGCCCAAATACAACTTCTTGGATTCAGGCACCAGTTCAGCGCATACAATATATAACATAGCCCCCGCAGCAAACCCCAGGCACATCGAAATAAACTCCGGTGAAATTCCGCCCAGAAGGCTTCCGAGGAATGCACCAAAACCCATGGGTGTCCCGGAAAGAAGTGTCAGCAAAAACGCCCTGGTTCCAGAAAAACCGCCTGCCTTCATGGGCAAGGCCATGGACATTCCCTCAGGTATGTCATGAATTATAATAACGGCCGTTATTGTAAGTCCTAAGGATACCGAGGCTTCAAATCCAGAGCCCACTGCCACCCCTTCAGGGAAGTTGTGCAGGGCTATTCCTATGGCTGTCATTATCCCGGTCCTAAGCAGGCTTTTGTCCCCTGCGGCCCGTTTTATCCAGTCTGCCTTTTTAAGTATTGCTTCTATGGCAATAATTGCAAATATGCCGGAAAAAATGCCTGTAAAGGCATAGACTTTCCCTCCTGTTTCCAAGGACTCAGGGACCAGCTCAAAACATACAACAGACATCATCAAGCCTGCTGAAAATTCCAAAAGAAAAGACAGGTATTTATTCGAAAGTTTTCTGAACAGAAAGACCATAAGGCCTCCAATACCTGTTCCCATCAAGCCCGAAACAAAACCCAAAAAAGTTACCTTCAATAATTGTCCCACAAAAATAGACCTCCCAAATGCCATCTATTAATTTTATTCATTGGGAAAGTCTATTATCCGTTTTTGTCTGCTATACTTTCATTAATATTACTTACTTTGCTTAAACTTCCTTTTTTCAGCCTGAATCTTTTTTATTGCTTAAACTCATTTGCCAGTCTTTCAGCCTGTTCTGTTGTGGCCAGGGCGTCGATTATCTCATCCAGGTCACCGTCCAATATCGAGTCCAGTTTATACAGAGTAAGGTTTATCCTGTGGTCAGTAACCCTTCCCTGAGGGAAATTATATGTCCTTATCCGTTCGCTCCGGTCACCTGTTCCCACCTGGCTCTTTCTTTCCTGGGCAACCTCTTTTATTTTTTCCTGCTGTGCCATGTCATACAACTTAGATCTTAATATTTTCAGGGCTCTCTCCCTGTTTTTATGCTGTGACCTTTCATCCTGGCATGTAACCACTATACCAGTGGGTAAATGGGTAATTCTTATAGCGGATTCCGTTTTGTTAACGTGCTGGCCTCCGGCTCCCGATGACCTGTAAGTGTCTATCTGCAAATCTGCCGGGTTAATCTGGACGTCCACCTCATCCATTTCGGGGAGCACTGCTACGGTTACAGTAGATGTATGAATACGTCCGCTGGATTCAGTGGTGGGAACCCTCTGAACCCTGTGGACACCGCTTTCATATTTCAACTTGCTGTATGCCCCTTTTGCTTCAATGGAGAAAATGACTTCCTTAAAACCACCGATTTCAGTGGGGTTTGAATCCAGTATCTCCACTTTCCATCCTTTTTTCTCGGCATACATGCTGTACATCCTGAAAAGGTCACCTGCAAACAGCGCAGCCTCATCTCCTCCTGCTCCGCCTCTGATTTCAACAATAACGCTTTTCTCATCATTGGGGTCCTTGGGGAGTAGAAGCAGTTTTAAATCATTTTCAACCTCCTCAAGTTTTTTCCTGCCCTCAATTATCTCAGCCTCAGCCAGTACACGAAGTTCCCTGTCGTCTTCTTCCTTGATAATCTCCTCTGCTTCGGCAATATTCTCTTTTATCGACTTATATTCTTTATATTTCTGGACTATCTCTTCAAGATCGGAATATTCCTTCATTAGCTTGCGGTATTCTTCCTGGTTTGAGATAATCTCAGGATCACTTATTCTTTTTTCCAATTCCTCGTACCTTTTAACGGTACTTTCAAGCATGTCAAACATCTATGCACCTCTTCACCTGATTACATTCAGTGTTATATATACAGAAATTAAAGTTCGCGCCGTCCCTCAAGGGACTTGGCAAGTGTTATTTCATCTGCGTATTCAAGGTCCCCTCCAACGGGAACGCCGTGGGCTATGCGGGTAACTTTCACGCCAAGTGGCTTCAGTAATTTCGAAATGTACATGGCTGTTGCTTCACCTTCAATGTTGGGATTAGTTGCCAGTATTACCTCTTTCACTTCCCCGCCGTCCACTCTTTTCAGCAGCTCTTTTATGGTAATATCATCCGGCCCGATTCCTTCCATGGGAGAAATGGCACCGTGTAAAACATGATACATACCTTTATATTCCCTTATTCGTTCCATCGAAACAACGCCTCTGGGATCTTCCACCACACATATTACCGTTTTGTCTCTTGTACCGCTGCTGCATATGGAACATGGGTCCACATCCGTAAGATTACAGCAAACAGAACACTTCTTTATGCTGGATTTAGCCTTAATTATGGAATCAGCCAGTTTTCCTGCTCTTTCATCAGACATATCAAGAATGTGGAAAGCGAGTCTCTGGGCAGTTTTATGACCTATACCGGGCAACTTCTCCAGTTCCTCCACCAGTCTGGCAATAGGCGCAGCATAATAAGCCATTTTGTTCAGTCCCCTTCCACCATATCAAGCAATGTTGTTAAAACAGGCCGGGAAATCCACCGAGTCCACCGGTTATTCTGCCCATCTCCTGGCTTACCATTTCGTCAGCCTTGCGCAGCGCCTCATTTACCGCAGCCAGAATAAGGTCCTGCAACATTTCAACATCATCGGGGTCAATTGCTTCCGGATTTATCACTATTTCCTTAATTTCCTTGCTTCCTGTTGCCACTACCTTTACAACTCCACCACCAGCGGTGGCTTCAACAGTCTTTTCATTCAATTCTTCCTGGAGCTTCTGCATGTCTCTTTGCATCTGCTGTGCCTGTTTCATTAAATTTGCCATGTTTTTCCCGCCGAATCCTCCTCCAGGAAATCCTCCTCTTTTCGACATGTGGAATACCTCCTATATACTAAATGATTACATGTATAATTTCACCCAATCAACGTGCCTATATAATATTACCACATAATTATAATATTAGAAAGGAGTTATGAAAAGACATCCGGAAGGGTGGCAACAGTGTCAGCGGGACAATTCTGCTGGCACAGGCTGTCCCCTTGTCTGCGACGGAGGGGGCGGTTCCGGTTTCGCAACCCTTGCCTCAAGAAAGAGGGTTGCTGCACCGGAACCGTTTCGTTGACAGATTTATATAATTTTGAAGATGAATTCGCTGTTGGCAAATGATATGGAGTCATTATGATGCAGCATGTATTCCTTATTGCTGTCTATGCGCTGGCTATTCAGGTATGTGCCGTTCCTGCTGTTTAAATCGATAATATAATAATTCATGTTGCTTTTTTTGATTATCTCCGCATGCACTTTACCAACAGCCATGTTATTTATGACAAAATCCACCTGGTCCGTCTGCCGCCCTATTACAAAACTGTCAGAGGTTATGGGGATACGCTGATCTGATCCTGAATCATCTGCCGGACAAAGGTAAGGTCCGGTACCGGGCCTATAGAGAAGTTCCGTGTTATATTCATATACGGTATTGCTGTTAAGTTTAGATTCATCAGTATATTCCGTATATTGCAAGTTGCCAGGTTGCTGCACAGAGCTGTTGCTGTGAAGCAATTCCGGGGTTACATTTATGGCTGGTTTTTTATACTTTGTTTCCTTATGAGCTTTAATATTTTTCACAAGCCTTTTACCGGGTTCTGTTGAACTTTCTTTCATATAATCAGAACTCTTATGGCCTTTATTCCGCCTTTTTTGCAACACTTTCAAAGTAAGCCAGGCATCAAGGCTTACAGCAATTATCAGTAATCCTATTTGGGAGGAAGGACTGCTTTCCTGCTCAAGAAACTGCAAACCAAGAAAATAAAATGTTGTAAACAATAGCTGGATAAAAGCAAGAACAATATAAGGAGAAATAATACGAAAGGTGTCTCTTTCAGATGAAGTGTTTTTTGCTGTTATAATACTTTTACCAGATGGAATATTTCTTAAAGATGAAGTGCTATTTGCTGGTAAAGTATATGTCCTGGCTATATTCACACGGTCAGTGTTAACTTGCGTATTGCTGTTCTCACAAGTCTTCTCCCTGATTTCCCGGTAATCAAGAATAACATATGATCCGTCGTCCTGTTCAGTAATCTCAAACTCTCCGCCTTCATTACTTAACATGCCGTTCAGAAAAACGTTAAATTCCTTTATGTTGAAATTCTCTTTCCTGAGAAAAGAAAGGATTTTTTTCAGGCCACTTCCTTTTTCATTCTCGTCAAGGTTTATCATATCTGTTATCAAACGGACAACAAAACTTTTAAGGAATGTATCTGCCCCGGTATTCCCGGCACTCTTAAAAGGCAAATACATAAGTTCCAGGTTGCTGGCAGAAGGGTTGATATATATGTAATCCGGATCCAGGACAAATTTACCGTCATCCAGCAGGTAACCCTGAGCATTAACAAGAACAGAGGTAATTTCCAGCAAAATACTAACCAGTTCATGTTCTTTCAGGGTTTTCCTTTTTAAGAAACGCGTCAGTGTAATTTTTGAAGTTAAATCGTAATAAATTACTGCTTTTTCGTCCTGCCTGAAAAAACCGGTATTAAGTATGCCTAAAAAGTGGTTGTGGACCAGCATCTGCATTTGATAGAAAATTAAGTCATCAAATATAGGCACAGTTAAAGTAAAGTAGCTGCCCGTGGAATTTGTCATATATCCCGTTTCATATTGTCTGAGTATCTCCTCCATGACCTTTCCATCCTTCAGTATTTATAAACAACAGTTTACGGCTTGATTTTATAACCTTCCCTTATGATATCGCTGTTTACATCATCAATTATGGTCTTGCTGCCAAACACATCACTCATGATATCAACAACGAAATCAATGATAGCGTCCCTGAAAATAAGGGCAATGCCCACAAGAACAGCTATGATAATGACAATTTCCACAGTTCCCAGGCCTTTCTTGCTTTTGATTAAGTTTTTGAACCTCTTTAACATGTAAAACTCTCCTTCTGATGATATTTTTCGTATCAGATTCCCCTCAGGGCCAAAACTGCAGGAGTTGCGACGATCAACAATACTGCCGCGAACATCAGCATCAAAGGAAAAACAAGTTTTGTGGAAGCTTCCTCGCCAAGGCGCTTTGCAGCATTTTTTCTTGACTGCCAGCTGTCGTTGGCACTGATTCTTAATACACTTACGAGCTGTGATGAACCTTTCCTCAAATTAAGGGCCAGCATACTGACAAACCTGCTCACTTCCGGCACCCTGCACCGCCTGGCGAAATCCTCATAAGCCTTAAGTTCACTCTTTCCTGATTTGATTTCAATGGCCGTAAGCCTTATTTCCTCTTTAAGCGGGCCTTCCATACCATTATCGGCGGCAATCTTCTCCCAGGCACGCCTCACCGTCATTCCCGCGTTAACAAGAAGCACAAGGGTATTTATAAGTTCAGGCAGGTGCAGCTGAATCAGGATGTTTCTTTTTTTTATCCTTCTTTTTAAGTCAAGGCCGGAACTGAAAAAAATTATTAGCGGAAGAAGTATAGTAAATATCGGTGCTGCATAATGGGTTACAGCATTAATGAGGGCAATTACGGCTTCGGCAAGAGCAATATATACCAAAATATTCGCATAGTGTATCTTTACACCGGCATCTGCATACCTTGGCCCATATAGCTGCCCGTATTGTGCCTTCAGCCAGGTTGTGTACATGGTTTTTATGTTATGTAGCCCTGTAATGTCAAGAATGAACAAACCAAAGCCCAGTAATCCCCTGACCGGATAATCACGCTTATCAAGACCGTCTGTTATTTCTGCATACCTTTCCCTGGTAAGCACTGACACAAGTGCAACAGTGGCAATTAAGGCAAAGGAAAAAATTATCATCAGGACCCACCTAAACCTTTATATTCATGATTTTCCCGGAAATAAAGTAAGCGATGGCAAGAAGAAACACAGCTATTATCATCACAACCCTGCCTGCCATGGTTGTAAACACCGGTTCCATATAATCCGGAGCACTGTACGACAACAGGAAAATAAGGACTATAGGGATAATATTGAGAACCTTCTGCTCAAATTTTTTCCTTGCCAGTATCATTTCAATTTCCTGTTCCGTTTCAATTTTGTCATTAATCAGGTTTGACGCATTAACAATAACCTCTACCATATCCCCGCCCATCCGCTTACTTATCCTTAAAACGTCAGCAAAGTTTTTAATATTATCCAAATGAGACCTTTCAGCAAAATCTGAAAAGGCAATTTCTACGGGAATATTCATATGTATTTTTCCGGTTATAATTTCCGCTTCCCTGATAATATCCGCCCGGCTGTCAGGATAGATAACCTTGAGGTCTCCAGGCAGGTCAGCAAAGGACATTTCGAGGGATTTCCCCGCCGAAAGGTTCGATGCAAGGGCGTATAACATATCCCGAAACTGCAGGTTCAACTCTTTTTTTCTTTTTTGTACTAAAGAACGTTTTTTAATTTTTGGATAAAAAAGTGCCAGGGGGACCAGTATAATGCTGAATGCCAGACTCCGGAAAAAAAGGTAAGAAACAGCCATGATAAATACAGCCGCTAAAAACATATAAAATATAAATTCAGTAAATTTCATGCAGTATTTATTGTAATCCGTTTCAGAGTTCACTCTCATCATCCCCCCATCCATAACGTTTCATTTTGAGAGTGTTTTTCAACGGATTGCCAGTCCTTACCAGACTTCCGTTTTCATTAATCAGGAACAACGGGTTCAGGCGGTATGTTCCTCCCTTGCAACCATCCAGTTCAGTTATCTCCAGTATCTTGCGGCTTCCATCCCTCATTCTTCCTATATGCACCAGTATTTCTATAGAAGATGCAATCTGCTGCCTGACGGCATTTAGAGGCAAAGTTGCCGCCATTAATACCATCGTCTCCAGTCGGCTTAGCATATCCAGGCAGGAGTTGGCGTGCCCCGTGGATAAAGAGCCGTCATGGCCGGTATTCATGGCCTGCAGCATATCCAGGGCTTCGGGACCTCTTACCTCCCCAACGATTATCCTTTCCGGCCTCATACGGAGGCTTGTTCTTATAAGGTCCCGAATTGTTATCTCCCCCTTGCCCTGGGTATTGGCATTCCTGGTTTCAAGCATCACGATATTGTTTAAGCCAGGTAACTTAAGCTCCGCTGAATCTTCAATAGTGACTATCCTCTCGTCCCCCGGTATATATGAAGAAAGGCAGTTAAGAAATGTGGTTTTGCCGGAGCCTGTCCCACCGCATATAAAAATGTTATACTTTGCCCTGACGAGTTTTCCCAGGAAATTTGCAGCTTCATCAGTCAATGTCCCGTTGGCCACCAGTTCACGCATATTCAGCGGTTGCTTCCCGAACTTTCGTATTGTCATAATGGGACCGTTCAGGGCAACAGGCTTTAGCACCACATTAACCCTTGAACCATCCTGGAGCCTTGCGTCGACAATGGGATTGGCTTCATTCACACTTCTGTTGACCCGGGAAACCACAGACTGGATAACATCCTCCAACTTATCAACGCTGTCAAAGGCAAGATCCGTCTTGGTGATTTTACCGTTTCGTTCAATAAATATATTGTCCGGCCCGTTTATCATGATTTCAGTTATAGTGTCATCGTCAACCAGGGGCTGGATAATACCTAGTCTTCTCATATTATTGAAGATGTTATTGATAACAGCCTGCTTTTCCTTAAGGCTCAGGTAATTGTTTTTGGAACTTGACAGTACGGTATCTGTAATAATTTCCAGAAGTTCATTATCTGTCACTTCCTTCCCCGGATCGATTCTGCTGTTTATTTCAGACTGCAACTCCTCCATGAGTTCTTCACTTAGGGGCATAATAACACCTCCGGCGGATTACTGAAGCAACCGGTTGAACAAGCGGCTTATTGCCGCATAAAAATCGCTGCTCAAATTTGCTAAATCATCAGGGCCTGCAGTTTCACGCAATACAGGGCAGAAGGGGATCTCCTCTGCTGCTTCATTACCAAAAAAGACCGGTCTTTTCTCTCCGGCAGAGAAATTGCCGTAAATTCTATTAACCACAAAAATACTCTCACTAAGTTTTTGTACTCCTTTATTAATTTCCAGGACCTTGATCTCATTCTCCAATCTTTCCACCTTAAACCGGGAAAGTGCATCATTACCTGTCAGAAGGCAAATCCTGTCACATAGCGATATCAGGGATAGATTTCTGTCATTGAATTCGTTTGACATATCCAACACAATTACATCGTACAGCCCGCTGTCAATAATCCTTTTAAATAAACAGGCTGTTTTTTCGTCCGAGATTTCGCCAAATTCAAGGCAACTGTCAGGCAAGGTATAATAATATATCCCGCTGGCTTTATCCTTTCGCAATAACGCTTCCAACAGGCTGTTATCGGTATTGTCTATTGCAAGCAGTATCCTGGAGAAATTTCTTTCACTGTCATTGAAAACACCCCATCCCATGAAATTCAGATACAGAGGCTTCAACCCCCTTTTTGCCCCTTGCATGCAAAGGGCAAGGGCTACAGTTGATTTGCCGATACCTCCGCATGGTGAATAAACTCCAATGACACGGGATTGCCTGTTGTTGTTTGCTGCAGCAAAGACAGGCATTTCACTGAACTGTGAGTAAATATCAAGAACAGAATTAATGATGGTTTCACCGTCCTGGTATTTGAACAGGGAGCCTGTCTTTGGAGCAAACCCCGCTTTTTCAGGGGGCAGTTCTTTCACACCGCCCGGGATTGTTTTTTCATCGTCCAGGATTATTGTCACGCCTGAAAAAACGTTATCACTACGTACCTTTTCCGCTGTTTTACGGTCAACCAGCAGTACCTGCACGTCTCGCAATACAGAAACGTTTTGTTCCAGGTAAGCTGAAGTTACCTTTGTTACACTAAATCTGGACGAATACCTGCTGATAAGAAATTCCGTAAGCTTTGCCGCGTATTCACAATCACTGTCGGCTATCACAATATTTAACCTGTCCATATTTTTCTGACTATATGGTTTTTAATAGTTAATATGGTAAAATAAGGGATTCCTATGGTATATTATACTCACGATGGAATAAATTGTCAATATGTGGTAAAAAAGAATAATGATAAAATGGCGGGCCTATTTACCAAGCTTTAATTGATAATAACCAAGTATTTTCAGATCAAGTTTCTGGCTTAGTTTCAATGCTTCCGCGCTGATGGTTGATTTTTGGCACACAAGTTCATTAAGTTGTCTCTGAAGTGCAGTAATCTCTCTTTTGAGAGACTTTTCTTTTGTTTGTTTCATGTTAAGCAACCCCAAATAAAATCATGTCAAATTTTTAATTTTCTAAACACAATTAACTACATATTAACGTAAATATCCAAAAAATGCAATAATCTTTCTTATTTTGACATATTAAAATTTATTTTTTATTTTAAATGCATTATTTTCGATAATCAGGTCAGAAATACGCAGTTCTTGCTGGAATTTTTCCAACTCTTCCACATAAAGGGATAAATCCAGATCATTTCCTTCATTATCAAACATTCTTCCCAAATCGCTGATGTACAAATAATCATCGGTAACTACCGAACCGTTCCTGAAAATTGCATAGCCTTTGTTTGTATTAAAGAGGTCTTTCCCTATGGCATACGGTACATTAACCCCCATTATATTGGCTACAGTCGGCATGATGTCAATCTGCCCGCCGGTTATACTTACCGTCCTGCTCTTACCCAGGCCCTTATAATGTATAACAAGCGGCACTTTTTTCACCTTCATCAGGTTATATTCGTCCAGTTCCATATCCAGGAATTCCATCAGTTCCTCGGCCAAATACCTTGGGATGGCGGTGTGGTCACCATAAAGCACAATAACGGAGTTGTCGTAAAGCCCGTTGTTTTTAAGGGCGGTTATGAATTCGCCAATGCATTTGTCCGCATAATGGGCTGCCTTAAGGTAATTCCCCAGGTAAGTACCCTGCCATTTCCCCACATTAAAGCCGTCCTCATCAAACTTATAATCCTCAAAGTACTTAAACGGGTGATGGCTGGAGAGGGTTACCAGGAACGAGAAGAACGGATCTTTACCAGTTATTTTTTCCAGCGACTGCCTGAAAAATGAGCTGTCGCTCAGTGCCTCTGTTTCCCATCCGGCAAACTCGTCTAGGATATAATCCTCCTCGCTGAAAAACCTGTCATATCCGTAATTTTTATAGATTATGTTCCTGTTATAAAACTCCGGCTTGAAACCATGCATGGCATAAGTGTTGTATCCTTTTTCCTCAAGGGCTCGGGCCAGTGTATAGTAAAAATTATCAGGGTACAGGTAATTGGCAGCTCCTTCAGGTGCAGGATACAACGAAGTATTTACCAGCAATTCTGCGTCTGATGTATTGCCCCCTGCCGTCTGGCAGTATATGTTGTCGAAATAAATGCTTTCGCCAATTAGCTTGTTTATGTTAGGAGTAATTTCATAGCCGTTCACATTTCTGCCTATCACAAATTCCTGCAGTGCTTCTACCTGGATCATTATGAGGTTTTTGCCCCTGGCAATGCCCTGGTATGCCTTGGATTTTTTCTTAGCCGCCTTGTTTTTTTCACTGAAAAATTTATTGATCTCGCCAATATCTTCAGCTGTCAGTGTCTCGTCATTTAAAATCAGGTCTTCAAAATAATCCTTGGTGGTATCCAAATGGGTATACAAAACGCCAAATTGCTGAGTTATATAGTTATTGCTGTAGGGGAAGGGGCCTATATGCACATTTCTGTGAATGCCGAGTACCCCGGCAATGGATAATGCCAGGGCAAAAGCAGAAATGGACAGGCGCCTTCTGAAAGGCAATATTTCTATGCCTGCCTTGTTCACTTTCTTCATCCAGAAGAACATAAATGGTAAATCTACCAGGTATATTATGTCATATATTCTGAACAAACTTATTATGCTTTCGTTTACAGAACCTACCAGCCGCAGATCCAGGTTCAGGATTACCGGAAGGGTTATAACCCCCTGGTAATACCGGTAAAAGTTTGTATCGGCAATCAGCATTATGGTTACCAAAAGGTTAAATACAAACAGCACGGTAAGCCTTTTCCTTTTGAAAAGCAGGAAAATAAACACCATAGCTATAGCCAAAAGGCTCATGGTCATAATCATAACCACAATGCCGGTAGCCGATGAAAATGGCTTATCTAAAAATTCACTGGTATGTTGAAAATAACTGCATTTAACCAGAAGGGCGGCCATTGTCGCCAACCAGTATAAAAGTTCCTTAACCAATTTACGCCTCCGTATACGGTTTTTGCCGATATTTTATAAATCCCTTTCTTCTTATACGAATTATACCACCAAAATGTTTCAATTTATATTTATTTTTCAATATTTTCTTGTATTAGATTATATTGTAAACCCTCTCAGGAAATTTGCAAACAAAACAGTCCACCCCGTATACGGAATGGACTGTTATGTAAACTGTTATATTCTAATTTGTTCCGGAGATTGAATCCTAGAGATATATCCCGATATACTTCCAGATCTTTTCCACAGCCATGATCAGGCCATCCCCGCCTAAGGAAACAAACAGGAACAGCATAACCAGGTTAAATATCAATGTATCGGTAATAAACGATTCATTGCTGTGGACAAAAGCCCTGTACCTGTAGAGGGAAGATTCCACAATTTTAAAAACGGCATACAGCAGGTTGAAAAGCAGGAACAGCAAAAATACCAGGGAAGTTATCTTGGACCCCAGCGCAATAACCTTGCTGTCCAGAATTTCCGTTGATGTATTCTTTATAAACGATAGAGCAATTATCAACGGCCATGAAACAGCCACAAGGAAGAAGGCCGTAAAAAAGCGGATTAATCTGGGAACGGGCACCGTACACAGGTAAGTAATATTTTTGATTAAAACCGCAATCCTGCTTGCCTCCCACACGCGGATTTCAATGCTGTCTTTGGTAAGCCTCACCAATGTAAAAGAGTCTGCTGCGTCATCCAGGGTAAGAAGGTAGTCTTCCCTGCGGTTGTCATCATAGTACCAGTCCTTGATTCTACCCCATTCTTCACTTGAAATTACGTACCTTTTTACTCCTGCCGCGCTTGCAACTTCCAATACAACCCTGGATACATCCGTAAAATATCCTAGAAAATTATGAGCCATAGCATTTTGACCCCGATCATTTTTATTGCCAGTTTTGTAACTGGCTATACAGGTTAACCATTCGCAAAAACGGTTTTCTAACTCCTTAACAAGTAGATTTTACATGATTTGCTTCTTTCATTCAAGTTCAAAATAAAAACTATAAATTATTACCCTCTATTTTATATCAACCGTCATATTTCCATACCTCAACCGCATATATAGTAATGAATATTCTAACGTTAAACAGGGGGTGTCTTATCATTATGGATACTTCATAAGGGTAAAGGGATGTTTTACGGGTGCAAAATGAGTACTTCATAATCACAGAACAACCATTATAACAAGGCTTTTGGCTAACGGAATTTTTGTCTAAGGGGGGCAAAGAATGAATAATGTTTTTGAAACGGTAAAAAACTTCATTAAGAAACTAACGCTGAAAACCTGGATAATCATAGGTGTCGTCGTCATTGTTTTTTTTTAATTATTCTGCCGGTAATCAGGTTCATTTCTGTAAGCAGTAATCCTTACGACTTAAGTTTCAGCTACTATCAAGTGGATGATCCCTTCACTGAAATCGCCAGAAGGCATGTATACTACAACGCCAGCACAAAAACCATTGAGATTGAATTAAGCCAGGACCTCATCAATTCCATTTTAAAAGACAATTTTGACTCTTTGGGTATCAGCCTGCCCTCAAACATCTCCATAAGCGGCATAATGTTCAATACAAGGGACCAGCGGCTTTATATAAATACCAAGGTCATGGGCATTAATGTCCCCATCAGTGCCAAATTAACGGTAGACCTGCTGGAGGACGGCATTAAGCTTTCCGGCAGGGACATTAATTTCGGCTACAGGAAAGCCCCTGGATACATTCGCAGCCAGGTACCCATGGACGCGTTCAATATTTCGGTTAACTTCGCTGATTTTGGCATCCCCCAGGTATTTAAAATAAGCAATATCGAATACGGCACCGGAACCTTGAAGGTATATGTTCAGCTGGATCCTGAAAAAATTGCTCAGCTGGCGCTGGACTACAGGAAGGATGTAATAAATGAAATCAACGAATTCAAAACAACCCAGTCTGCAATTGTCGAAAACTTTATAAATAAACTGCTGGACACCGAGATCCTTTCCGAAGAAAAGGTTCAGGAGTATGTGGAACAGATTTTATCCAATGAAGAGGTTGTCAACAGTGCAATACTTTTCGCCACTGCCGACTTTGACAAATATGCTGAAGGTTTTGAAAAAGGGAAAGACAAGGTTAAGGAGTGGACCGAGCCATTCCGTTCCATCAGGGTATATGACTCCATTGAAGAAACAGTTGAAAGTGTGCTTAAGAACAATAAGCTGAAGGAAACCCTTGAGTGGATTGCGCCAAGGGAGAAAATTGATGAGTATGCTTCAAAAGCCGAACATTATTACAACATGTATAGAAATCTGTCAAACAACATTGTTGTATATGACGATATCGAAAAAACAGTTGAAAACGTCCTGTTCAATGACGATCTCAAAAACGCCCTTTCATTGGTAATTCCTGAGGATACAGTAAACAATTATGCGGACCAGGCAAGAAAATATTACACCATATACAAGAACATATCTACAAGTATAAAGGTTTATGACACCATTGAAGAAACCATAGACAATATACTTTATAATGCAAACCTTAAGGAAGCCCTGTCCATATTTGTTCCGCAAAATACGCTGGATTTTTACTATGATAGGGCTGATCATGTTTATGGCATTTACAAGGACCTTTCAAAGACCATGGGTATATATGACACCGTGGAAAAAACCGTTGAGAAAAACCTGGACGCCATCATTTATAATGACGATGTCAGGGAACTTTTGTCATGGTTTGTCCCCACGGATATTCTTAATGATTATTATTACAAGGTAGAACATGTTTACGGAACATCCAAGGGCCTCTACAACAGGATGGGCCTCTATGACACCCTCGAGGCAACAGTGGAAAACAATCTTGATGCCATCATCTATAACGATGATGTGAAGGAAACCCTGTCATGGTTTATTCCTGAGGATGTTCTCAACGATTATTATTACAAGGTTGAACACGTCTACAGCACATCCAAGGACCTGTATAACAGAATGGGCCTATACGATACCATTGAGGCTACTGTGGAGAATAATCTCGACGCAATTATTTATAATGATGATATAAAAGAAACGGCCACATGGTTTATTCCTGAAGAAACAGTAGATGAGTATACAGATATAGTAAGAAGCTATTATGAAGACGCCAAGGTTCTGTACAATAAATCCGTTGAAGTGGCAGAAAATATAGCAGAGCAGATTGACTCCATGGCCGAAAGCATCGACATGGAACTGGTCAATGAATATGCTGACCTGATTATGGAAATGGCAGCCAATGCAGAGGATACGAAACAGTTCTTTGCCGAGGAGATTTCCAGGATCAACACCGAAGATATAGATGAAGTAATTGCCTACATTGAAAATGATAAAGGCATAGCCGGAGAGTATATAGCAAGCATAGACCCGTATTACTATGATTACTTCAAATCCTATCTCGGTGAACTGGGCAACCTGAAGACCTACGTCATAGCAAATATGGACAGTGTAAGTCTCGAAGGACTGGATGAGTATAATTTCGTAGTGGATGAAATCCGGACCTTCCTTGGCCTGATAAACCAAAAGGACTATATGGGAGCCCTGGAGATGATATACAACAGCATGATTGCCGAGACCCTCGTTCAGATAGCAGAATATTATATCGAGTTTTAAGTATAATTAATGTCATCTGGCTAAAGAATCCTCATTTCAACGGCTGTGCTGGCAGTGTTAACCGCCAGCCACAGCCATATTTTTCATCTGTTTTGCATTAACGCAATCTTTTTTCTTTATTTATATTTCATTTCTATATTTATTTTGCATTGCTGCATTCTTCTCAGGTTAAGCACACGTTTTCCATGCCTGAACACCTGCCTTTATTTGTTCTAATAACCTGAAGCCTGTTCAAGCAAAGGCCGGGCCATGCATATTTTTGGCTTTGTGGCAAAAAATATAAGCATCCTTAAAGTTTGTGGAGGGGTGATTATTTTGAAAAACACACTGAATAATTTTCTTCTTGTCATAGCTGTAATCTCACTTTTGGGAGTAGCCATAACAGTATTTGATTCTCTTGGCATTGACCTGTTTGGAAAGGCATTTGCCCAAAGCAAGAATATAAGTGATGAACAGCTCCTTGCAAGGGCAATAAACGGCGAAGCCCGGGGGGAACCTTACGAAGGGCAGGTTGCTGTGGGAGCGGTCATCATTAACAGGACAAGGGACCCCAATTTCCCAAAAACCATTGCCGGGGTAATTTACCAGCCCGGGGCCTTTACCGCGGTGTCAGACGGCCAGATTAACGTGCCCATTGATCCCAACTCAACTGTTGTAAAGGCTGCACGGGATGCATTGAACGGCTGGGATCCCACCAACGGATGCCTTTATTATTGGAACCCCGAAACAGCCACAAGCAAATGGATATGGAGCAGACAAATTGTCACAAAGATTGGTAAGCACTATTTTGGCAAATAAACTCTTTTTGAATTTTATAAAGCGGAGGTGCGCAATTGGGAAAGGTAAGAGAAAAACTTCTGGATTTTAAGCACAGGCTTCAGGACAGGCACATGTACAGTATCGTGCTTGTGGTTATAGCCGCAGTTTCCATATGGGGAATATACCAGTACAGAAATGCCGCAAAACTGCGCCAGGAACTGGATAATAAATATAACCGCGCTTTTTATGACCTGACAGGTTATGTAAACAATGTGGAAACCTTATTAATAAAATCCCTTGTGGCATCAACAGACAGCAAGACTGCTACAACTCTCCAGGAAGTATGGAGGCAGGCAAACTTTGCCCAAACCAACCTGGGCCAGCTTCCTGTAAGCCAGAACATTCTTGCGCGTACGTCAAAGTTTTTAACACAGGTGGGGGATTTTGCTTATTCCCTGAACAACTATATACTGTCCGGTAACCGTATTACAGATGAACAGTACAATACCCTGGAGAAGTTATACGAATATGCTGTAAATCTAAACAAGGGACTGGAAGAGCTGAACGCTCAGCTTTCCACCGGCAGAATACGCTGGAAGGAACTTTCTGAAAAAGGCCCTGGTATATTCCGCAGGACCTCGTCGGAAATGCCCACCCAGCAATTTGAAAATGTGGACAAAACTTTTCAGGAGTATCCCACACTGATTTATGACGGGCCATTCTCTGACCACATGACAAAATCAGAACCGAAAGGACTGACCGGTGAGGATATAAGTGCCGAGGAAGGCAAAAAGAAGATTATACAGATGTTTGGTGAAGACAAGGTTGCAAGCGTGGAGCTTACCGGGGAAAACAAATCAGACACAATAAAGACCTTCAATTATACCATTAAATTTAAGGATTCCCCTGAGGATGCCCAGGCATCCCTTGATCTGACCCAAAAGGGCGGCCACATTTTCTGGATGTTGTACAACCGCCCTGTGTCCGAGAAAAAAATTGATGTGGATCAGGCTAAAAAGAAAGGCCTTGAATTCCTCAAACAAATCGGTATTGAGAACATGAAGGACACCTATTATCTGAGCGAAGACAATACCGCGACGATAAATTATGCGTACCAGCAGGATGACGTTATAGTCTACCCGGATTTGATCAAGGTGAAAATTGCCCTTGACAACGGCGAAGTAGTGGGCATTGAGTGTAAAGGATATCTCTCATCTCACGAAAAAAGGGAAATCCCTGAACCAAAAATAAGCATGGAGGAAGCGAAGTCGAAGATAAACCCAAACATTGAAATACAAAGCGAAGGGATGGCCATAATCCCGACGAATTACAAGACAGAAGTTTTTTGCTACGAATTCAAGGGAAAGATGAAGGATAAGGACGTGCTGGTGTATATAAACGCGGAAACAGGCCAGGAGCAGGAGATACTGCTTATTATAAATACACCCGACGGCATACTTACGATGTAAATGTCACAGAAACAGTTATCTTGTCTGGAAGGCTTTGTTCCGGTTAACTGTCCGCTCGCCGACGGACAAGGCAGGGGGACGGTTCCGGTGTCTCCAGACAAGATAATTACCTTCCTGTCTTATCCGTTTAATCAATATTTCATTCATACCGGGCATTTTGTATGCGGTTTTTTATAGCCCGGATGTCATCTCCGGCGAACATCAGTCTGTCAAATGACCCGATAATCCTGGACGCAACCCGTTCTGTATAGTACTCGTACAATTGTTTAGGGCCAAAATTTGTGGAAATTATCGTTTTACACGGCCTTTTCAGATTATTCAGCTGGCGTGTATTAAGAATGTTCAGTAGTTCCGCATACCTTGCCTCACTACTGGGCTCGGTACCCAGGTCGTCTATTATAAGCAGTTCTACTTCGAAGATGCTCTTATATGCGTCATCATCGAACTCATCGTCTTTGTATGCCCTCAATTTATAATCCGTTATCGTGTTAAACAGCATGGGAGCTGTCTGATAAAGAACAGTATATCCTCTTTCAATCAGTTCTTTGGATATACAGTTTGCCATAAAGGTTTTGCCGACGCCCGCAGGTCCACTGAAAAACAGGTTCTTTTCCGTGGGTGAATCAAAATTCTCTATAAATGCCTCGCACCTTTTCCTTATTCTTCCTATATTTTCCCTAGGACTTATCTTAATACCATATTTAATCTCATTAACTTCTCTGGAAAACAACCGCTCATCGAAATTATCAAAATTTTCAACATGTGTTGCCACAAGGTTGGATTCATTATATAAACGGTTCAAGAGCTCCTGTCTGAAGCACGAACACCTTTCATTGGTAGCCTCAATATACCCTGTGTCAAGGCATTTGGGGCATTTATACCGGATTTCCAGGTAATCCGGTGGAAATCCGTGTTCCTTCAGCAGCGATTCTTTTTTATTCCTCAGGCGTTCAATTTCGCAATCCAGTTCTTTTACTACCTCATTAGTTTCCTGCTTTCCCGTAAGTATCAGCATGTTATATTTAAGGCCGCACAGGCGAATACGCTCCTCAATATCCCTTATCTCCGGGATTACCTTGAATACTTCATTGATACGCTGCTGTTGCCTTTCGTAAGCTTCCTTTCTCAGGGCATCATATTGACTTTTTATATCCAGGTAAACCTTTTTGTTCATACTGCACCAATGCTAATTTTTATCGTTGTTGAAAAACTCTTCGTAATATGCTTCGTCATAATCACGCTGCTCAAAATCCTTGTATTTGGGTACTCCGTCCGAAGTCTTCCTACTGCTGCGAAGTTTCTCTTTCCTTTCTTTCTCAAAGGCCAGAATTTCATCCTTTGTCTTGAGGTTGTTCTCATGCCAGCTGCTTATTATGGCATCCAGGTACTTAAAGCTGGGGTGTGACTTGCCTGTCGTCTTCTTCAGCGCAATTTCAATTGTGTCAAAATCATAACCGAACTGCTCCACCCACTTTTCCACATATTCTTCTTCATATTCCGTGAGGTTTCTGGACAGTTTCAGTTTTTTCACTATGGCATTCTTTACATTTTTAACCTTCTGATACTCAATATAGTACCTGTCCAGGTCGAACGCATTTTTTACGTTCTTACTGTACCAGTTTTCCGCAACCTTTATTATGTAGTTTTTGTGAAGAGCCTTGTTCTCATAACAATGGTTAAACAACGCATACATGACGTCCTCATCAAAATTGTATTTATCAAACCATGCGTCGATTTCGGTATACCATGAGGGCGACATGACCCCCTGGAAGAATGTGTTGTTTATTGCAGCGATGGTCTGGTTTCTCTTTTTGTTTCTCTCGCAGTTAGCTGCAACCTCTTCCGGTGTGGATGCCACTTTAGGCCTGTATATCTTATTAATCTCCTTTTGTTTCAAATCTGCAATAATTACAGTCTCGTTACTTGTTGTCAGCAACCCGATACTTTCCAGGTAAATGAACGCATCATTTACAACATTCCTGTCAAGGCATAATTTCTTGGATATCTCCTCCTGGGTGGAACTCTTATTGTATTTGCACAAAAACAGGCAATAAAGATAAACTTTAACATATTCGCTTCTCATTGAAGGCATGTATTCTGAGAGGAAAATATCCGGCACCGGTGTATCGGTGTACAAGACTGAACTATCACAATCGAATTTCATTTGCTTATCCCTCACTGGCAGTTTATTCTATCTATGTGCGATAATTTATTATAACATAAGTGGTATGATAAGTACATCGGAACACAGGCTACAAGAGATAGGGATGGTTCCTGTGTCTAAACCCTTGTCTCAAGAGAGTGGTTGAGACACCGGAACCATCCCTATGTCTCAGACATATGCAAAAAGTGTGTCATAAGAATCGTCCCATGGACAGAAATTTTCCTCAAAAGTTATCTGTAAATGGATGTTGATTTTTTACCGGATTTGTATTATTATAAAGAAGCCGAATTTCACTTTGTAATTCTTGTGTGCCGTTAGCTCAACTGGATAGAGCGTCTGGCTACGGACCAGAAGGCTATGGGTTCAAGTCCTGTACGGCACACCAACAAAAGAACCGTCTACCAAATCACGGAGACGGTTCTTTTGTTTATTCCAGCTTTCGAATCTTCTATAGTTGCCTGGCCACGAAAGCGGCTAAATCTGCATACCTGTTTGAATAGCCCCATTCATTGTCATACCATGCAACCACTTTGACCATGTTATCGCCAACTACCATTGTCGACAACGCGTCAACTGTTGCTGAAGCGGGGTCGCCTTTGTAATCGACGGAGACCAGAGGTTCTTCAGAATAATTCAATATGCCTTTCATTGGTCCGTTTGCCGCATCTTTCAACACTGCATTGACTTCATCTTTAGTAACATTCTTCTCTGTGACAACTACAAGATCAATAATGGAAACTGCTGATGTCGGCACTCTCAGCGAGAATCCGTTCATTTTGCCTGCCAGTTCCGGAATGACCAGTGAAATTGATTTTGCGGCTCCCGTTTTTGTAGGTATAATGGACTCTGCTGCGGCTCGGGCTCTCCTTAAATCGCTATGCGGTAAATCCAGAATTCTCTGATCATTTGTATATGAGTGTACAGTGGTCATCAAACCTTTTTGTATAACAAAGTTGTCATTCAGCACTTTTGCTACCGGTGCAAGGCAATTTGTGGTGCAGGAGGCATTTGATATAATATGGTGAATCTGAGGATTATATTTACTCTCATTGACGCCGAGCACTATTGTTATATCCTCATCTGTAGCAGGGGCAGAAATCAGCACTTTCCTGGCTCCTCCCTTTGTAATGTGCAGCTCTGCCTTATCCCTCTTTGTGAATAAACCTGTGGACTCAAGTACAATTTCGACTCCCATTCCACGCCAGTCAATATTACCCGGATCCCTTTCAGCCAATACCTTTATTTCCTTTCCATTCACCACCAGATAATTTTCTCTGGCCTCAACAGTTCCTTTGAATTTGCCGAATACCGAATCGTATTTCAAAAGATGTGCCAGAGTCTTTGCATCAGTTAAATCATTTATCGCTACAACCTCGAGTTCTTCTGAGTATTTTTCCAAAAGCGCCTTAAAAGTATTTCTGCCGATTCTGCCAAAGCCGTTAATTCCCACCTTTGTGCTCATTCTAATTACCTCCTTGAATTTATTTACAGATTTATTATAATTTAAAAAGTGATATAAATATAATGCATATTTCTTATGTATCCTATAAAGGTGGTTAATATCTATGAATCTGGAACTGTATAAAACCTTCTATTATGTAGCCAAATACGGAAGTTTCTCGAGAGCATCGGAATACATGTACATAACCCAACCGGCTGTAAGCAGGGCCATTAAGCAGTTGGAAGAAGACATGAAGTGCATACTGTTTGTCAGAACACCACGTGGTGTAAAACTGACCCAGGAAGGCGAAATTTTATATCAATATATCGACCAGGCTTTTAATTTTATATCTGCAGCCGAGAAAAAAATTGAGGATATTCAAAATCTGCAAAGCGGCGAAATACGGATAGGCGTTAGTGATACCCTTTGTAAGCATTATTTACTGCCTCACCTCAAGCATTTTAATACCCTGTATCCGTCCGTTAAAATCCGTGTAACTTGCCCCACAACTCCCGGAATCGTTAATTATTTAAAGGCAGGTAAAATAGACTTTGGAATTATCAATATGCCGTATAATGATGAGCAGCTTAACTTTAAAAGCACCATGGAAATACAGGATTGTTTTATTGCAGGGGAAAAGTATAAGGAATTCAGCAGTAAAATACAACCTCTTAGCGAAATAGTCAAACATCCTATTATTCTGCTGGATAAGAGCAGCAATTCACGCATATATATTGACCGGTATTTTGAAGCGAATTCCATATCAGTTACACCTGATTTTGAGCTTGGCAATATCGATTTGCTGATACATTTTGCAAAATTTGATTTCGGTATTGCCTGTGTAATAAAGAATTTTATCAAGGAGGAACTTGAAAAAGGTGAAATATATGAGATAAAGCCTGTGGAAAAGATTCCTCCAAGAAGCATAGGCGCTGTCTGGCTAAAGGATGTTCCTTTATCCACTGCAGCCAGAGAACTTATTGACAGCCTGTAGAAAAGTGGAAAACACAGGGCAGGCCTTTCAGGCAAGATAAGAGAATCGGACCTGTATCTACTGGTGCATACTTTTAAGACAAGAAAACCGTCCTCATATCTTGCCCGTGTCTGCCCTGGTTTTAGCTATTCCTTCAGTGTTTGCAGGCCTTCATTCAGCACCTGCAGGATCTGATCCGTTATGTCGCCACACTCACGGATTTTCGCTGCAATCCTGGCGCGTTTTTCTTTATTTTGCAATGTTTCCAGGGTTATATTAAATCCTCCGCCTATGGCTTCCAAATCCTCGCCGTTTTGGTTATGCCATATATCTGCAGTTTTTTTATAAAGCCGCATTACTTCCTCCAGGAATACCATATCCGGATTAAACTTCATCGCACGCCGCAAAAATTCATGGCTGGCAGTCCCATTGGTGGCCAGAACGCATAAATAATTCGTATAATAAGACCATGTATCAAATTCCTCCACCTTCATTCCGTCAAATTTACCATTTTCAATATCTCTCGCCCATGCCCTGAATGCTTCCGCTCCAAAACAATAAGTATCTGTCTTTATACTCATGTGCCGGGGGATGGCAAAAATCGCCTCACGGTAAATTTTCGCAAGAGAACGGTCCTCTTTCCTGTTACCCACAAATATCCAGCCGTCATTATGCGGCCTGCCTTCCAACGCATTATCAAGAGTTATCCTGTCAGGTTGATTATTGTTTCCGGTAATGTAGAGCAGAATTTTTCCATAATCCTCATACCCTACAAAAACACCTACAAGGGTTTCGTACCATACGATAACAGGAACACCTTTGTCTATATAACTGATGAGAGTCTGCAAATACATCTCGGCATTCTTGCGCAATTCCTGCTTGGGAACAAAAGTGGCAGCATATCCACATTTGGCAAATACATCCTCAACAAACGCGGCAGGATTTTCATCACAAAAACTGTTGCCACACCGGAACCGTCCCCCCTGTCTTAAACACGTGTCTCACTTTAATCCATTATATATTGCGGTATACCCTTATCCAGCTCAGGCTTGATCCTATCCAGCAGTTCATTCAGTGTCATAAAGCCCAGGTCACCTTCTTTTCTTGACCTTACCGATATACCTCCCTCTCTGGCTTCCCGGTCACCAATAACCAGTATTAGCGGAATTCTTTCCATTTCCATCTTCCTGATTTTTGCCCTCATTTTATCATCACTTAAGTCAAGATTGACCCTTAACCCCAAAGTTTTAAGTTTCTTCGACAACTCTCTGCAGTATTCATAATGGATGCTGCCGACAGGGACAATCCCGATCTGTACCGGGGCATACCATAGCGGGAAGTCTCCGTTATAATGCTCAATGAGCATGGCAAAAAACCTTTCCACAGCGCCAAACAATGCCCTGTGGACCATCATCGGAGTGTGCTTTTCTCCGTCCGGTCCAATATATGTCATGTTGAACCTTTTCGGAAGATTGAAATCATATTGAATAGTACTGCATTGCCACTCCCGTCCCAGTGCATCCTTGAGCTTTATATCAATTTTAGGCCCATAGAAGGCTCCGCCGCCTTCATCTATTTCATATTCCAGACCCATTTCACGGACCGCATTCTTCAAAGACTCCGTGGCAATTTCCCAATCCTTGTCATCACCTATGGCCTTCTTTCCCGGCTTTGTGGCAATATACGCCTTAAAGTCCTCAAGACCGAAGGATTTAAGGATATATAACGAAAATTTCAGTACATTTATTATTTCAGTATGAACCTGTTCCGGCGTGCATATTATGTGGGCGTCGTCCTGGGTCAGACCTCTTACCCTCGTAAGTCCTTGAAGAGTTCCTGAAAGCTCATACCTGTAAACCGTTCCGAATTCTGCATAGCGGATAGGCAAATCCTTATATGACCTTAAGGAACTGTTGTATATCATAATATGGAACGGGCAATTCATGGGCTTTAAATAATATTGTTCACTATCCACTTCTATGGGACTGTACATAGTATCCCTGTAATACTGGAGATGGCCTGATATTTCCCACAATTCCCCGCGGCCTATATGAGGCGTATACACCCAATTATATCCATTGAGAATATGCGCCGTCTGACTGAATCTTTCCAAAAGGAGCCTCACCATTGCACCTTTCGGGTGCCACAGGATAAGACCCTGCCCTATTTTAGGAGAAGAGCTGAAAAGGTCCAGTTTCGCGCCTATTGTTCTGTGGTCCCGTTTGCTTGCTTCTTCGATTTTCAGGATATATGCCTTTAACTCGTCCACGCTTTCCCAGGCTGTTCCATATATCCTCTGAAGCATCGGATTTTCAGCGTCACCTTTCCAGTAAGCCCCGGAAATATTCATCAGCTTGAAAGCTTTTGGATTCAGTTCATCAAGTGAAGAGACATGGAGGCCTTTGCAAAGGTCAACAAAATCCCCTATTTTATATATGCTTACAGTTGTGTTCTCTTCATTCTGCTCCAACTCATCTATTAATTCAAGTTTATATGGCTGATTGCTGAATATGCGGCGGGCTTCGTCAAAACTTACGGTTTCATGCTGGACCTGGTATCCTTTCTTAATGATGTCCTTCATCTTTTCTTCAACAAGATTTAAGTCTTCCGGTACCAGGGACCTGGGTAAATCAAAATCATAATAGAACCCGTCTTCAATCACAGGTCCGATTCCAAATTTCACGTCATCAAAAATCTGCTTAACGGCATAAGCCAAAACATGGGCCATAGTATGCCTGATTCTGTTTAATTTTTCATTATCAAAATTATTCATACACCATCCCTACCTTGTCATTAATATTTTTTACAAAATGACAGATAGTGACGGGTTATGCTGCCTGAGCAATCTGAGAAACAAATGATGTTATCATCGTATGATATGGATACAGGGATATACAGCATTTTTCTCAAAGCCTTGCTCACCACCTTTCATGGGAAAAATAAAACTCTCATCCCTAAGGGATGAGAGTTACGCTCACACGGTTCCACCCAAATTACAGCTAAAACAAATAGATCTAGCTGTCACTCATTGTGATTATAACGGAATCACCGGTTATACTTACTGCAAGTTCGGTACACTGTTCAAAGGGGGTTTTCGGCTTTCCATACCTGGAAGTGCTCTCAGCCGCTGACACTTCCTCTCTGACAAGCTGGGCAAAACCTACTCGTCCTTGTCATCACATTTGCCTTATTTTAGTTTACAGTATTATACCAAATCTCTCAATTACATGTAAAGTAAAAATCCCCAGTTGCCTGAGGCAGACAAAATAAAATATGACATCGAACCTGCCCCTGTTGACAAAAACACAGGAAAGCTGTAAATAATAATCATTGTCTTAATTATATATTCAGACTGCATCTTAAGCTTTTCACCATAAAAATTAAATATTCAGGGGGGATAGCATGGAGTTAATTGAAAGCATAGCCTGTTACAGTGGTGTGGTACGCGGCAGGATTAAGAAAGTGCTTACGGATGAAGTTAAAGCCATCATTGCCACTCTTGCCAGAGACCCATCATTCGTCACTTCCGTGGATAAAGATTTGCTTAACGACCTTATCGATATGGACATATTTAAATACCGTGATGGTAAACTTATACCTTACACTGCCATTTTCTTTGAGGAAGACATGAATTTAATAAGGAAACCGGTGGAAGAATTAAGTGAAAAAATTGCAGAAATAACGAAAACCAACGGCTGGGAACTTGAGTCAACCGCTCCGGTTGTCAAGAATTTCATTGGATGTATAATGGCCGGTCAAAAGCTGCACAGCGCACTGGCGGAAAAAGGGCTGGTGTCAACCTGGCAATCAAAAGAAGGAAAATATGAAAGAAGTAAAGTGGATTTTAACCAGGCCTGCGGGACATATCACTCTTTCGGTAATGACCTTCAGAACAAAAGCGTGCTCAGAGGTGAAAATTTTACCAGCGTAACCATAGGATTCGGTGAAAACAATTATCCTTCTTTTCTGTTCAGGGCAACAGGCAATGGCAATAAAGACAGCAGTACATTTTTTGAAAAATTGGCAATCGGTCTTACCGATATAATCCCACTTTTAATAAAAGGCCAAATACAGAATGAACCTCTAAAGGAAGCCGCCCGGGAAGCAAATATTGATGTGGATTCCACGTCAACATGTATCACTGCGGAAGATGCTGAAAAGTATAAAACCATTATTGAAAAAATCAGCAGTAAGTGTATTGAGTATTATTTTGCCCAGTTGCCAAGAGTCCAGGATTTATTGAGGAATACTATAGTAGGGCGCCAGGGTGCTCCCGTTGAAAACCTCATGATGAATTTCTGGAGGTATATGCGAAAAGGCATCTCCCGGAATTTATACAACAATGGATTTTTAAGTGACAATATCCCCCAAACCGGCTGCGCCACCATTTTCTATGAAAACAGTATTGATTATTTCTAAAGAATACAGGAAACATATACCACTGAGACGGTTTATTACACATACAGGACGGTTCCCTTGCCTGGACAGGCGAGTTAAGCGCCCCCGCTACTGATGTAAAGAGTAAAGCAAGTTAGGCACACGTTAACGAGTGCCTAACTTGCTTTACTCTTTTCCTGGTGAACAGACAGTTAACCGGAATAGATCCATCCAGAAGAGGGAACTGCTCTCGTGACATACAACTATAATTCAATAATGTTTACATCGCCGGAAAGGGTCCTGACCAGCGCCAATTCCTCGCTGCGGCAGGTGAAAAGCACGATCTGCCGTTCAGCAGAAAGGTTACATAAAAACCGGTAGACCTCCTCAAGCCGTCTGTTATCATATTGGGTAAAGACCTCATCCAAAAACAGGGGCAGCTTCTCGCCGTCTTTCTCAATAAGCTGGGCAGACGCAATTCTCATGGCCAGGTACATCTGGTCCACAGTCCCGCCGCTTAGATTAGGCGCCGACACAATATCCCCCGTCTCAGGAACCTTTGCTTTGAGGGTCAGGCTGTCATCCACCCTTAAGTCTTCATACCTGCATAAGGTAATATCTTTTATAATTCTGCTCATTTTCATGTTCAAGGCCGGCGAAAAGTTTTCCCTTATTTCTTCCGCAGACTCCCTTAACACGTCCAGAGCGATGTTCAGGGCCGTCCGCATTTTCAGAAGGCGGGCTTCTTCAGCCTTTAAGGCTTCTATTTCCTCTTCCACCCGCTGCAATTCATCTTCTGTATCATAAGCTTTGGCTTTTGTCTCAAGTTCCCTTACAGTAAGTTCCGTATTGCTAATCTCTTCTTTTGTCCTTTCAGCCAGGTCCTTTATTACTTTTGCCTTTTCATACCAATTTGTGCCAACATTTTCCCAATCAATTACACCTACATATTCATACGTAATACCGTTGCCAAACTCTTTTTCTATATTTATAAAAAGCTGCGAAGCTTCCTCCTTTTTCTCTTCTATATTTCTGTTCATTTTTTCTATTTCCCTGGAAATGCTTAAGCCATCGGACGGCTCGCCAGTTAGGTCCGCACACCTTTCCATGATGGCCTTCATTCTGTCCGTTATGGCAGCTTCCTGCAGCACCAGCTTTTCCAGGTTAGAATTGCTTTCTTTCAACAACAATACTTTTTCCCTTAAGGTTTCCACCGGAAGATTGTCTCCACTTTCCCCATACTGGCTATCCAGACCTGCTGACCTGATTATCTCAATATTTTCCCCCTTCAATTGCCCTAATGTGGACGTGCATGTCTCAATTCTGTCCTCAAGGCCATCAATCTCAACATTTAAACTGTCATACTCCTTAATCAAACTTTCATACCTGGTCAAAACCTTTATAAGCGCGATATGGTTGTCAACATCAAATTTCCCGTACAATTCCCTCAACCGGGCATTGATATTTTCCATTTCACCCTTTATGGTGCTTACCGCCAATTCATTTTCACGGGCTTCTGCCTGAACACTACTGTATTCCCTAGCAAACTTAACAGCTGACATACCCGCTGCAACGGAAGCCAGAAGCAATATGCCTGAAATAACTTTCACTCCGCTTTCCGGGAAAACAGCAAACAACACCGCAGCCAGTACAATAAAAATAACAGACAGGAACGTGCTTATTTTACTTTTTTTCCTGATTGAATCTGTCTTGTCCCGGACATTAATTCTTTCCAAGGCAGCCAGCCTGTTTTGGGCATCCTCCTGGGCTTTGACAAGTTTTGCCGCCTCTTCCTCATACCCGCCGATAATCCTGTCCAACTCACCTGCCGGCTCACCGCTGCTTGTAACAGGGCTTATAGCTTCCTTCAGAGCTGACAGCCTGTCTGTACATTCCCGGAGCCTGTAATTCAGGGTTTTCTCTTCTTCTTCACACCTCTTTATTTCCCTGCAGTTTGCAGATAAGGTATCTATATCTTTTTCAGTTAAGTTACGGTAATACATCAACTTCTCTATTTCTTCCGAAATCCTTTGTTTTTCAGCCTTTACCTGGTTCAGCTGTTCAGCGGCACTTTCATATTCATCCCGCAGATTGGCCAGCGTCAGGCGCTTGTTTTCCAGGACTGATATTTCATCCAACAGGTTCAGAACTTTTTCAATGCCGCTAAAAAGCTCCAAATCGGCTTTCAGCTGCAACAGCTTCTTTTGCTCCTCCTGTAAATCCCTGATATTGTCCAGGTAAATTTCCAGGTCCTCAGAAAGTTCAGCCCGCCTGTTCCTCAGCTCGTTCAGCCTTTCAGTTAATATGTCCAGCGGCCTGGTGCTCGTCTTTTCAGTGCCCACATATTCCCTCAGGGCTGTCCTGAGCGCTTCTTCCGCCTTTTTAAATGAAGCTTCCTGGAAACTGCTTTCCTGCACACTTATCAGCCTGCTGGCAAGCTCCTTGTTGGAGCCTTCCAGAAGGCTTGTCCCCATCTGCCTGATAAAAATCGTTCTTTCAAAACACTCTTCATTGAGGCCAAAGTGCTGCTGCCCTATTAAAATATTTTTCCTGGAATCCACATAAAAGTTTGACGTAATTTCGTTATAATCACGGTCGTATACCGAAACGTTATCTTTCTCAAAATCCCTGTGAATAGTGAATATATCGCCGTTTGAGAGACAGTATCTTAATGAGCCCCCATAGTATTCTCCCAACCATGGTTCATATTTTTTTACTGGTGCAAGGGCACCGGTTTTTGATGTCCTGCCGCCTTTCAGTCCGTAAAACATGGCCTTGATAAATGCCTGAATAGTGCTTTTCCCTGACTCATTAGGCCCAAAGACTAAATTGAACCCATTCACCAGCTCAACTTTCAGATTATTGATTTTTCCAAATCCTTTAATCTCAAGCGATTCAATATGCATATGGTGTAACCTCGCCTTTTGTCAAAGCTTCCACGCCATAATAAAGCGCCTTTGTGTAAATTTCCCTTTCTTCATCATTTGCCGCAGTCTTGATCTTTTCAAGGAGTTTCCCCACAAATACACCCGTAAGTCCAGGGTCAGCTACCATTTCCTCAAAATCAAAATCCGGAATGGTTTCATTATTAATTTGCATATAAAACACTTTTTCGTCGAAATGCTCTTTCAACAGGGCTGTATCCACAGGATTGTCCTTATCAACGTAGCCTTTTAGCGTGACATTGAACAGTCCGTTTTGCGTTTCATACGGCGCAAGCTTTTCATCTATGGCACTGATTATTTCGTCGAAACTCTTACCGCTGACATCCAGTTCCAGGTTTTCATAATACTTGCTGTTTAACTTTACAAATTCAACTTCAAGCCGTTTTGTTCCATCATGTATTATTTCCCCTGCAAATACACCGTGGTGGCCTGTCTGGTCAAATGCAAGGGGTTCCGGGCATCCGGGATTATATATATTCCCATGGGGGCCGGCGCCGGAAACGATGCTGTGCAGATGCCCCGCAGCAATATAATCAAATTCGGGCCGTCCCAAAACCTTTCCGGCGACGGCATTATAAGCGTTGCTGAAAGGCATGTCCACCGAGCCGTGAAAAAGAAGGATGTTGAAACTTGTGCCACAGGCCCTGGAAACGAGCTCATCCATATCTTTTTCACTGTTTACATAACCTGCACAGAACACGTATGTATCAATATCATCATAATATGCAAAATCTTTGCTGGTCCTTAAAATTTGGACATTGCCGCTCCACTTTACTGTATTGTAAAAGGAGTTAGACGCGTCCGGATCATGATTCCCCGGAGTGATTACCACACGCACACCAGGTATCCTGGCAAACTGCCTGTTTATGAAATCTATGGTTGATTTCTTTGAAAATTTATGTTCATAAAGGTCGCCGCTGATCAAAAGGAGATCGACTCCTCTTTCAATGGCAAGATCGATAATCCGGGTAAAGGTTTGTCGTATGTCATCCCTTCGTATACTGGACTTGTCATGTTTTCCCAGCAAGGTTAAAGGTGCATCCAAATGGATGTCTGCACAGTGAATAAATTTTACCTTTTTCATCTGAAAACCACCATTCATTCAGTCTCCAGCACAGCGCTCGCCACTGCATAGTCTTTACTGTGAGAGAGGCTTATGGAAATGTTCTTCCCGTTCATACTGATAAACCGTTCAAGAGCCTTTTCAGAAAGAATAATGCAAGGTGTGCCGTTTTCATTGGTAACAACCTCGATATCGGTCCATTTGATGCCGTTGCAGATTCCCGTCCCCAATGCCTTGGACACTGCTTCCTTGGCTGCAAACCGCGCGGCATAACACTGAAACCTGGCAGCTTTCCTGGACTCGCAGTAGTCGATTTCCCGGGGAGTAAATACCTTTTTGAGGAATGCTTCTCCATGGGAACTGAGAACCTTTTGAATTCTGCTTATTTCAATAATATCTATTCCGTTGTAAACCGGCAAACCCTTTCACACACCTTTGAAAACAATGTTAATTCCGACTCCCGGCAACTGGAATTTATTATATTATATCTTAATTTAAGTTTGTTTGTATAGTGTCGTCCCCGTTCTGCTCAATCATCTGCCTGGCCTTAAGAAGCGCTTTCTCCCGGCGTGTCTGCATATCGAGTCTCCGAAGCTGCAGATCCACATTTTCATTGCTGACGGATTCCGCGGCCTTGGCTTGTGCTATTTTGATATTAACTGCCTGTCTTGCCCTGTCCATGGACTCATTGAGCTTAACCATAGATTTATTTTTTGCGGCATACCTGTCATTTAAGGCAATTATGTTTTCCTTCAGTGCTGCTATCCTGGCCTGGGACTTTAAGGACCGTAACTCACTGAACCTTGCATTCATTTCAGCCTCAAACAATGTATAATCCTGCCGTATGCGGGCAATCTCCAGCATGGCGTTTTCATACATCCTGCTGTTTTGCTCAACTTCTGCCTTCAGGTCCTCCTCCTGTATCAGAAGGTGTGCCAGAAGTTCGACATCTCCTTTGTTTCTTACATCCTCAATCCTGTTCCTTATTTGATCCAGTTTTCTTTGGGAATCCTCCATCTCCATTCTTATAAGCTCTGCATTGGTTTGTATATCTATTATCTGCTGTCTGGCTTCTCTGCCTGTTTTCTCAATTCTTTCCCGCAAGTCTTCCAGCAACGCGTCAGGATTTTTTACCTCCAGTTCATTGACGGTTTTTCGAAAACTGCCCCGGATTAATGCAGCCAATCTAGCAAATAACCCCATAATCATGACCTCCTCCGGTAATAATAGAATAGACAGGCCTTTATTAAAGTTATGGCCTGAATAAAATTGCTGTACTTATATGTATATTGAAGTTTGCTGTAAATAATTCTTAGTGACTTGCAAATAATTATAGAAGTGTTGTAGAAATTAGGATCTTAAAATGTGTAATAGAAAAAGAGGTTATAAAGGAGGAATGTACATGGAAACAATGTCAATAAATGTTCCCTCAGCTTCCTGCAGCATCTGCTCAGAAAAGATTAAAAAAGAAATTGGAGCCCTGAACGGCGTAAATGATGTGACGGTGGATTTGAAAACGCAGAATGTCAACGTAGTGTATGACAGTGCTACCATAAGCCCTGAAAAAATCACCGGTACCATAATCTCCATGGGATATGAGATAGTTTAAAAAGCAAAACAGGAGGCATTAAAAAAACATGCGGCCATTGGCGGCTGCATGTTTTTTAATTTACATTGTTGGCTTTCAGTGCATTTATTATGGCATCCTGCTGCGTCTTTATATGCCTTGCGGCTGTGACGCTGGCAAGTTTCTCATCCTTTGCCGATAAAGCTTCAATAATTTCATTGTGTTCCTTTATTATCTCTTTGTAATTATGCTGCTCTTTCAGATATATAACCCTGTAACGGTGCACCTGTTCCCGCAGATTGCCAAGTATTTGGAGCAGTTTCTCATTTTTCGAAGCGGCATAGATTATATCGTGGAATTCAACGTCTTTCTTGATGGCACCTTGCAAATTATTCTTTTCCGCGTATTTCAGAAATTGTTCATGAGCATTTTTTAAGCTTTTAAGCTCATCGTCATTTATTCTTACTGCAGCAAGTCCCGTAGCAAGGCTGTCAAGAGAAGCACGCACTTCAAGCACATCCATTATTTCCTTGATGGACAAGTCAGCCACATGAGCACCTTTCCTGGGAATCATGTTTACCAGGCCTTCCAGTTCCAGCTTTCGGATAGCCTCTCTTACCGGGGTCCTGCTGACTCCCATTTTTTCTGCCAGATGAACTTCCATCAGCCTTTGGCCAGGTTTTAGCTCCCCTATTATTATTGCTTCCCTTAACGTATCAAAAATAACTTCTCTTAAGGGTTTATAGTCATTCAATTTAACTTTTGAAAGTTTTCCTGCCATGGCTTAACTCTCCTCACATATAGTTTCAGTTAAATACACGCGCAAGTTTTTGTTTTTCATAATCCTGCCCATCGCCTTGACAGCGGTGGCCTTCTTCCTGAAGATGCCGAAAACCGTCGGCCCGCTGCCGCTCATCAGGCTGCCTGCTGCACCTTCTATCAGCAATGTTTTTTTAATGCTCTCAACAATCGGATATTTCTTTAATACAACCGTCTCCAGTACGTTGACCATGTTTGCGGACAAGGTGTCTATATCCATGCGTCTTATGGCGTCCAGGAGTATGTTAAAATCCGGCCGCTCCTTTATTTCATCAAGGTTTAAATTTTGATAGACCCAGGGAGTTTTCACGCCTATATCGGGTTTTACAAGAAGCAATACCAGGGGCTCAATACTGGCTACCGGCGTAATTCTTTCGCCGATACCTTCGGCAACCGCCGTTCCGCCCTTCAGGCAGTACGGTACATCGGCCCCTACCTGTACCCCCAGTTTCATAAGGTCGTCCAAACTCATCCCTAGCGAATACATTTCATTGATGCCCTTCAATACAGCGGCAGCATCGGCACTTCCTCCCGCCAGCCCAGCTGCAACTGGAATGCGTTTTTTTATGGTAATAATTACACCCTCACTGATACCTGCTGCATCCAGTATGAGCCTGGCGGCTTTGTACGCTGTATTTCTTTCGTCCGACGGTACCCATTTGTGATTGCTGTTTACAATAATACGGTCAGGATGTTTTTCGAGAATCACCCAGTCATGTAGCCTGATAGTCTGCATCAGCATTCTCACTTCATGGTAACCGTCCTCCCTTTTGCCGAGGACATCTATGGCAAGATTAATTTTTCCCCTTGCCTTAAGTACTATTCTGTTGTTCATGGATTTACCTGTAATATCAATATTTTAAGGCATTTCCCTATTGTACAGATAATATTATATACAAAAAACATTGGGCGTGCAATTGAGAATAACTGTATTGTCAATTATTTAACAAATGTTATTACGTGTATTTTCCTGTTTTCTTTTATATATTCCCTAATTCTCCGGATAAGAAAAGCCCGGTATATTTTTCGGGCTTTTCCTGGCAATCCGCTATTTAAACAAACTGGTTGCTAAACAAGTCAACCGCTTGAACAAATCAAACAATAAGCAAAATCAGCATATAATCAATATATAACCGGCACGTTATCTATAATAAATCTATAACAAACCATCATAAAAATCAATACTGGATTCTTCTGGGTATTAAAATCTGCTTTCCTGCATTAATAACAGCCTCACTGTCCATCTCGTTGGCCTTTTCCAGATCCCCCACAGTTACCCGGTACTTCTTGGCTATACTCCAGAGAGAATCACCCTGCTGGGCAAAGTATATCAGTACACTGGGCTGGGGTTCGCTTCTCGTCAGTGTCTCGCCCCTGTCCTCAACTTCAGCGATTATAGATACCCGCTCCGTGCCATAGGTTATGATGCCTATACCTAAAGTCATTCTCACATCCACTTTCCCTGAGGACTCCATGCTGAAACTGCAATAGCCCAGGTCAAGGTTTATATCGCATTCCTGACCCTCTGTAACTCCGGGAACATCCACACTCTTTCTGAAAGGTATATCCCTTCTGCTGCAGCACACTGGCTGTTCCGCCAATTCTGACAGGTACAGTACGCTTACGTTCACAACGCCTTCAATGTTGACACGGTCCTTAGTAACGCTGTAATCCGATAATACCGGTACTGCCATAACATTGAGTATTTCCGTAATCGGAGGGCTTCCGGCTTCCACTTCAATCAGTTCCTTGACAAGTTCCTGTCCGGTAATGTCGGCGCTGATTTCTTCTGTAACCAGTTCATCCCTGTCCAGTTCGACGGACCTCGTGGGACTGAAAGTATCAGATATCAGCTCAATTTCCCTTTCTTCAAAGGCTTCAGCAAAAACCTCAAGATCTATTTGCGCCCTGATCAACCTAATCTCGCCGTCCATATCTTCTTCCTCGGTAAAGCCGGAACCGGTAATCCTGCAATCGGCCCTTAAAATACTGTTTTCGCTTACACCACTCAAATCAATAATGTGGGTAAAGGGAAGCTCATGCTCCACATAGTGAATTCTCCGGTCCTCTTCACTGCTCATATATAGGGTGTTGACAGTAATTTCGCCTTTCACAATAACCTTGTTTTCCGTGGCATTGAATTCCTTTCTGGTAAGGCGTACATCTGTCCGCAGTATTTCAGATAACGAAGGTTTTCCTGCCGGTATTTCCAGTGTCTCGCTCATAGTAAAGACTTCTCTGGACGCGTCTATCTTGGCATCCACTTTGTGCTGGCTTCGTAAAAACTGCAGATCGTCAATGCCGTCAATGTCCGTAATGAGGCTGTATATCCTTTCGCCTCTCACGGCACAGTTTACATTCAATATGGTCTTAAGAGATAATTTTCTGGGATTTGACACGTCAAATTCGATATGTTCTATGCTGCCCCTAACATCACAGTCCATGCCTGGCATTACGCCCGGGATGTCAATCTCATGCTCAAAAACGGTATCTGTAGTTATTCCCTTAACCGATGAACCCTCTTCGTCAGCAATGTAAAGTATTTTATACCTTATTACTCCTTCAACGGCCACCTTGTTTGCCTGAGCCTGTGCTTCCGTAATAAAGACATCACCGTCAAGAAGCAGCACTTTTGATATATCCGGCTTTGTATCCGGCACAATAATATTTTCTTCAATAATGGTCCGGGTTTGTTCCCTGCCTGCAGAATATCCGGTCCTAATATCTTCCCTGATAATTTCCAAAGCCATTCCTCTTCACCCCTCGATTTATTACATGGGAAATTCCCATGAAAAGTAACCCTGATTATCACATCATATATGATATATATTGACGGGCATTGAGAAATATTACTGGTTTTTGAAGACTTTTTGGGGAATAAAGAGGAATAAAAAAGGCCGATATATAAATATCGGCAGTTAAAAGCAACTATCAGCCTACCTGGATCCTTTTATTATCCCTGCACCTTACTATTTCCACAGCCTTGGTTAAAATGTCAGTATAGCTGTAGGATACCCTCCTGGTCATTTCATAATCGTTCTCGAACTTAACAGTAAAGATACTTGGATAAGTGCTTTCAAGGACGCCTTCTTTGATGAAAGATTTTTTTCTTCCTTTATTGGCTTTTAGTTGTATTCTTTCGCCAACACAGTCTTCTATGTCTTTCTTGATTTGGAGAAGGTCATTGTTATCCGACATTTACATATACCACCTCATCTTATGTTTGTTAACATTATATCACTAAATCGTGTAAATGTCAAAAAAAGCACAATATTATAGCAGTAACATTTTATCCATGTCAAGAACAATTGTCGTAAACCATTGAAATACCGCCTTTCCGGCACTATTTCCATAAAAATGGCATCTATTTAATTATAACTATTGCATAAGTCTGTTAAATTTAAAATATCCTGATTTATTCAAATTGACTGAAGATGTATTTCTTCTTTATTTCCGAGTGTTTCAGGGACCAGCACCAGGTCATCCTTCGGCGCGTCAGCGATCAGCCTGTAATTTAAACCTTTCATCATTACCTTGTCATCTTCGATTTCAAGGATTTTAAAGAATATGTCCATACCGTAGGATTTGCGCGCCACAATGTCTCCTACTCTAAACGTGTTCATATTCACCACCCTACAAAATAACCCCGTCAATATATGATATGAATTATCAAACTTTTTGTTGCCTCATTATGCGTGTAATGGGGATGTCTCTCCAGTATTGTCCGTGTCGTGCAAAATATTTACAATATCATGATAACTTTAAACATTGAACAACATTGAATCTATAGATATAATTATTATTAATTTTCAAATTATCTCGCCAAATTTTGAAAGGGGGATACCATGCTTACTGATATAGAAATTGCTCAAAGCGCTCAGATGATGCCTATTACGGAAATAGCGGCAAAACTCGGCATAAAAGAAGAAGAACTGGAACCTTACGGCAGGTATAAAGCCAAACTGACATTTAAACTTTATGAACGCTTGAAAGAAGCTCCTGACGGAAAACTTGTACTGGTTACGGCAATCAATCCTACCCCGGCAGGTGAAGGTAAAACCACCACCACGGTGGGTTTAGGACAAGCCTTGCAGCAATTGGGAAAGAAAACAATCATTGCTCTTCGTGAACCCTCATTGGGACCTGTAATGGGCATTAAGGGCGGCGCAGCCGGAGGCGGGTATTCCCAGGTTGTACCAATGGAAGATATAAATTTACACTTCACAGGTGATATTCACGCTGTAACAACTGCCAACAATTTGCTTTCAGCTGCTATAGACAATCATATTCACCAGGGTAACAAGCTTGGCATAGATCCAAGACAGATAATCTGGAAAAGAGTCATGGATATGAATGACCGTGCCTTAAGAGACATAATAGTTGGCCTTGGCGGAAAGGCCAATGGGTTCCCCAGGGAAGACGGGTTCAATATTTCCGTTGCATCTGAAGTAATGGCCATACTGTGCCTGGCATCAAGCCTGGATGATCTCAAGGAGAGACTCGGCCGCATCGTAATAGGTTACACTTATGATAACAAGCCGGTTACGGCTGCTGACCTTAAAGTTCACGGCGCAATGACATTGCTTCTTAAAGACGCCATTAAACCGAATCTTGTACAGACTATCGAGCATACACCTGCATTAATGCACGGGGGCCCCTTTGCCAACATCGCTCATGGATGCAACAGTCTTGCTGCAACCAGGATAGGCCTGAAGCTGGCCGACTACCTCATTACGGAAGCAGGATTCGGTGCAGACTTAGGTGCCGAAAAATTCTTTGACATAAAGTGCAGGTTCGGCAATCTGCATCCAGACGCAGTAGTGCTTGTAGCCAGTATCCGCGCCCTTAAGTATAACGGTGGGGTAAATAAGTCACAGCTTACCACAGAAAATATAGAAGCTATTAAGGCCGGTTTCCCCAACCTTGCCAAACATGTGGAAAACATCAGGTTGTTTGGAGTTCCCGTGGTGGTTGCCATTAACGTTTTCCCCAGCGATACGCCCGCTGAAATAGAGTGCATCAAATCATTGTGCAGCAGCATCGGCGTTGACGCCGCCATGTCCCGGGTGTTCCAGGAAGGTGGCAGGGGTGGTATAGAACTGGCAGAAAAGCTCCTTAACCTGATTGAAAACTGCCCGTCAGATTTCAAACCGCTGTATGATTTGTCCCTCCCCATCAAGGATAAAATCAACAAGATTGCCACTGAGATTTACGGGGCAGACGGTGTGGAATACTCCAGAAAAGCCGAAAGGGCAATTGCCAGGATCCAGGAGATGGGATATAACGATATCCCTGTCTGCATGGCAAAAACCCAGTATTCTCTTTCAGATGACAGTAACCTGCTGGGCCGTCCGAAAGGGTTTAAGATTACGGTAAGCGACGTGGTGCTGTCTGCAGGTGCCGGGTTCGCAGTGGTACTGACAGGTGACATACTGACAATGCCGGGACTTCCTAAAAATCCGGCCTATGAAAATATAGACATTGATTCAGATGGAAAAATTACGGGACTGTTTTAAAAAACAGTCCTTTTTTATACCTGTTACTGTTTACTATTTACTGTTTAATGCTTACTGTTTCTTTTTTACTGTTCCTTGTTTCCTATCCTATCTGCCTGTAATTCCATGCTTTTAAAAGCTTTCAGGAAATTAATATATTCATCCTTTTCCTCCACTACCTGGCCTATTTTTTCCCTGAACACCTTTTCTGACCAGCTGCGCCTGCTGTTATAAAACCGGTTGGTATTGGTCCAGAACTGATAGGGGAATTGAAGTATTAACCCGATCATTTTTTTATCTGTTGAAGTGACTGGATATACTTCATTATATGCTTCCAGTATCTCAAAGGCTTCATCCACATGCCATCCGGCTTTTTTTATTCTTCTTCTCAGTAATTCAGAAATGTCAAAGGCGCGCTCCTCAAACTTACAATTGTCAAACCCGGAAATAAAAGCTCCCTGGCTGCTGAACCTTACGTTTCTGTGGCTGAATTCATAATGGCATACATTTCGTTCTTTAAGGGGAAGCTTCCTGATATTTTTGTATATTTCATCAAGTTCCGTTACAGCTTCCATTCCCATTTCATAATAAAAATCCACGTGGGAAAGAAAAATGTAGTCTACTTCCCCGTTTACCCTTTTTGCCTGGTTTTTCAGGCGCTGCAGTTCCTTCAGCCTTCTTTTGCACACTTCCACCAGTTTCCCGTGTCCGTCCTGGATTAGGCAACCTTCCGGCGGTTCATACCCCAATGACGCTTTGTGAAGCCTTGCCAGGGCTTTAGCCGCCTGTTTTACGTCTTTGAGCACGTTAAAATCGCATTCCCGTCCCTGAGGAATGTCAGTTACGGTATAACAGTCGGTTTCATATAGCATGTAAGGTTTTTTGTCTTTAGTAAGAATATAACGGTCTATATGTTCAAAGCCATTCAGCGCCAGGTGTTCCTTAAAGCCATGAATAAACAATACCCTTCCAGGTGAAAGCCTCATTTTCTTAAGGTATTTTTCCCCGCTTTTCGTGGTGAGTTTATATCCATCCATATAACGAGCAATACTCTTTATATCGAAATCGTAGTGGTTATGAACCTCATTCCTAAGATCTTCCATGAGTATAGCCCCCTTGTTAAAAAATAGTGACGCAAATGTGTCTTATTTATGTTACTACATCAAAATACGGAATGTTACTTGATGTGGCCTTAAGGCAAAATTACTCTATAAATAATTTTCAATACTCTAAATTTTATGCAGTTAATGCATCTTATATTAAGGACTTTAACCCAAAAAAAGGCATAAAAAAAATTGGACCCCGCAAAAATCAATACTGCGGCGTCCAATTTTTTTATAAACAATTACATGTTGGCCAGGTTGAGTAGTCTCTCCCATCTTCTGTCCACTTCTTCCTGGAGCTGAGCGATCAGGTGTTCATTCTTGCTGTTGAACAGGTGTCTGAATCTTCCCTGGGGTTTTAAGTACTCTTCAACAGGAAGCTTGTTCTTCGGGATATAGTTAACTACATATTTGCCTTCAATAACTTCATATAACGGCCATATGCATGTATCCACTGCAAGCTTGGCTATCTTCATAAGCTCAGGAGTGTTATATCTCCATCCTCTGGGGCACGGAGCAAGCACGTTGAGGAAACAAGCGCCTCTTGTGTATATAGCCTTCTCAGCTTTTTCATAAAGGTCCTTCATGTTTCCGATAGGCGCAGACTGGGCTACATACGGGAGGTTGTGACTTACCATTATTTCTGTCAGATCCTTCTTGGGCTGCTGTTTACCCGGTATTGCTTTACCGGCAGGTGAAGTTGTTGTATCAGTAAACAGCGGTGTAGCAGAGGACCTCTGTATACCAGTGTTCATGTATGCGTTATTGTCATAGCATACATATACCATATCATGGCCTCTTTCCATTGCGCCGGATAAAGCCTGGATGCCTATGTCATAAGTACCGCCGTCTCCGCCGAATGCTATGAATTTTGTATCGTAATCTATTTTCCCTGTCTTACGCAGGAAATTAAATGCGCTTTCAATACCTGAAAGGGTTGCTGCGGCATTTTCAAATGCTGTGTGAATATATGAATCTTCCCAGGCTGTGTAAGGATAAAGGAACGTGGATACTTCAAGGCATCCGGTAGCATTGCTTACAACTGCATGATCTTCAGGTTTTAGTGCCCTGAGAACTGTCCTTACAACTATAGGAGCTCCGCATCCTGCACACATTCTGTGTCCGCCGGTAAGTCTTTCAGGCTTTTTAGCAACTTCTTTCAAATTATATGCCATTAACCTGCACCTCCTAATCTCTGACGCCAAGATAGTTGTACACTTTTTCTACTTTGCCGGTCTCAGCTATCTTAAGCAGATCATTATAAACTGATTCTATATGCTCAAATGTTACGTCTCTTCCGCCTAATCCGTAAACATAATTTACAGCCTTGGTGTCTTTTACGCCTTTTACGAAGAGGGCGCTGGTAACGTCCGTGAATAACGGAGCACCTGCAGCATTAAGGCTGTCTGCTTTGTCCAGAACTGCTACTGCCTTGAACTTTGAAAGAGCGGCAGCAATTTCATCGACGGGGAACGGCCTGTAAACTCTTGGTTTTATAACGCCGACTTTCTTGCCTTGTTTCCTGAGTATGTCAGAAACATATTTTGCTGTTCCTGCTGTTGAGTTGAGGACTACGATGGCCACATCAGCGTCTTCAGTGTTGTATTCTTCAAACAGGCCATATTTTCTGCCGGTCATCTTCGCGAAATCTTCTGCCACTTCAAGGATTACCTTCTTGGCGTTGTTCATGGCTTCAACCTGCTGTCTCTTGTGCTCAAAATAGTGTGGAGTATAGTCCAGTGGACCGACGGAAATCGGATTTGCTTTATTTAAAAGGAAATCTTCCGGTTTGTATTCCCCTATGAAAGCCTTCACCTTTTCGTCTTCAACCAAATCAATGTTTTCAATGGCGTGGGAAGTTATAAACCCGTCCTGGCAAACCATAACCGGGAGAAGAACATCCTTGTGCTCGCCGATTCTGTGTGCCATAAGCATATTATCATATGCTTCCTGGTTGGTTTCGGAATATAACTGGATCCATCCGGAGTCTCTTGCACCCATGGAATCACTGTGGTCATTATTTATATTGATGGGGCCTGACAAAGCCCTGTTAACAACCGCCATAACTATAGGAAGCCTTGAACCTGAAGCTATATAAAGAAGCTCCCACATCAGCGCCAGGCCGTTTGCGGAAGTTGCTGTCATAGCCCTTACTCCTGCGGCCTCAGCACCTATACAGGCAGACATTGCGCTATGCTCTGATTCAACAGCAACGAACTCAGTATCAACTTCACCATTATTTACATAAGTGGAGAAATACTGAGGAATCTCTGTTGAGGGTGTAATTGGGAATGCCGCTACTACACCCGGATTTATCTGTTTCATGGCGTAAGCTATTGCTTCATTGCCGCTTAACCTTTCTCTTATACCCATAACTTAACCCCCTTACTCACTTTCATTCTCTGCCACGTATTCAATAGCCTTGAACGGGCATACGTTTGCGCAGATACCGCATCCTTTGCAGTGATCGTAATCTATTCCTGACATTTTACCTGTTTCCTTGTCCACAAGTATAGATGTATCCGGGCATACAGGATAGCACATCAGGCATTGCTTGCATTTATCTTCATGCCAGATTGGCTTCATTGATCTCCAGTCACCTGTCTTGAATAACTCTGCGTTACCTGGAGAAGCGATTGTTCCTCCTCTTGACATTTCCTTCCAGGTGGCATTTGGATCCATTGATCTTAAATCCTTCTCATTAACTTTCTTGCTCATTAACCTTTCACCTCCTGCAGGGCCCTTCTGACGGCCTTCATGTTGCCTTCGATTACTTCAGGCTTATTGGCAAACTTGTGTTTGAACGACTCTTCCATGTCATTTATAAATTCTTCTTCGCTCATAACTCCACTGACCTTGACAATTGCACCGAGCATGGGAACATTGGGGAAATATCGTCCCAGACATTCAATGGAAATGGTTTTAGCATCAATAGTGCAAACTCTTCCCTTATACCCGTTAAGAAGTGGCCTTAACTCCTCAGGGGACTTGGTGGAATTGATAACTATGGCGCCGTCTTCTTTAAGCCCGGCAGTAACATCCACGCTTTCAAGCAGCGTATCGTCAACAACAACCACATAATCCGGTTCATATATAGCACTGTGAATGGTGATTCTCTCATCACTTATACGGTTATAAGCAACGATAGGAGCTCCCATTCTCTCAGGTCCGTATTCCGGGAACCCTTGTATATATTTGCCAGTGTTGAATGCTACATCTGCGAGAAGAAGCATTGCAGTTTTGGCACCCTGACCGCCGCGTCCGTGCCATCTGATTTCAGTAATCTTGCCCATGTACAAACCTCCTTTTGACTGTGAAAAGTCCCAAAACTTGCGTTTTGTGACCCCCTCTTTATTGCATTCGGCAAAAATTGCCGGAAATATGCAAAATATATGTATCAGTTGCCATTTTATATACTATTTTTTATAACTACAGGCTTTTGCCGCATAAAAAAATAGTATATAATAAAGTGGCAATATCACACAGTTAAAAGTATACTTCTTTGATATTTTTTTGTCAAGAATATATCTTATATTGCTGTTGAAATAAGGCATTCAGCGGTATTCGAATGTTCTTTGTATACAATTCAGAACAATTTTACATTACCTTTAGAAAAAATTCGTTCAGAAAATTAACGCGCAAACAAAGAATTGATAAGAAAGAGAAAAGCTATTCCCGGGATGCCCAGGACACCGGCTATGTAAATTGAAGCTATGTTAAAGGCAAGATGAAAACCTATGAGGCTTCCTATAATGTTAAGAACTATAAGAAGCAGCGCGCCTGTTATGCCTTTGGTTACAGCTTTGGTCAACAATTTGCCCAGCAAGGCCAATCACCCCATACAATCAATAATTTCACAGGATATGAAATACGATTAAAACAGCACTTCTCCGGCAACATTACACGGTTGCTTATTTAATTATATTAGGGGCTTGGCCCGAATATTACATAATACTCATATTATTTTTCATATCGCTTTTCATGCTGGAGGGAATCCTTATGCCTCTTCTTTTTGCCTCCTTTAGCAAATACCCATATTTTATCTGGCAAGCCTTTATCTTATATGTACAATAATCTATTATCTCCTGGTCACTGGCATACTCAAAACCCCGCACAGCATGAAACAGCTCGCGCTTTGCATCTTCCAATCCTTCAACCAGCTTTCTGGCTTCATCTTCCTGTGAAAAAAGCATATCTTCATCTTTATCTCTAATGGTAAGTAATCTTTGGATTTTCAATAACAAATTCGAGAATTTCATATCAACCTCTCCGTGCCTAAAATTTTACTTACACAATCACAAGCAAAATTTTCCAACGGCTTATAATAATTATAGGCAGGAAAAAGTTGATTTATTCAAATCCGGATAAAATTTGTATTACCCGGCAGGTTTAAATATTTCCGCAACGGCATTGGTCGTTAAATACCTGAACCTGCCCCAGTCATGCCAGTAACTGCCCGGCTTGATTTCAAGAAGCCTCCTGCAATATTCATGTATATCCTCAGGCGCAACTTCAATGGCTTTACTAATCTCGTCATCTGTCGCATCCTCGAGTAAATTGCCGGACTCTTCCTCCAGCAGGAACACATATGAATAGAAATCAACCATCTCTCTGTCATAGCATGCCTTCGTTTTAAGAACACCTTCAAAGCTGGTGATTTTTGCCTTAAGGCCAAGTTCTTCCATGGTCTCCCTTTTTACAGCTTTTATAATGTTTTCGTCATGTCCTATACCGCCCGTGGGGATTCTGAAGATGCCTTCAGGATAAACATCCTGTCTTGTAAGTATGAATTTGCCGTTTTTTCTTCTTACCGCGAAAACGACTTCTCCCCTCCTGTCACTTTCCACCCTGTGCTTAATGCTCTCAAAAAAGTCCGCATTGGTACAAACAAGGGTTATATCTTTCTGGTAAGCGTTTTTGTTCCACTCATTGCTCAGGACTCTGAATTCTTCTGCATTGAAAATATTCATACCGGCCTCCGTCTTTTTATATAAATTTACCATAAAAATTTATCATATTTTAACAATATTTTGAACTCAGGAAATTTCGTAATTATCTATTTATCCTAATTTATTACAGTTGTGTTTTAAATATAAAATTGAGATAATAAAAATACGCTATATATAGAAAAAATCTAATAATTTTTGTTGTGGAACAAAATTTGCCGGGTACATATCTAATATATAGGGTCAAATTTTTGTTGAGGTGTATTTTACGGATGAGAAATATTGAAACTGAAAAAACCAAAGATACGGGCAAAAAAATGCAAATCCTGACCATCACTGTTCTCACTTTGTTTGCTGCAGTTTTTACCCTAACCGGTTATCTGATATACGACATCCTTGACAGCGACTTAATTTATGAAGGTGTTTACATAAATAATGTTTACGTGGGAAGATTCACCAGGTATGAAGCAGAGAAACTGCTTCACAGGCTTTTTTCCGACAACCTGAAAAACAATGGAATAACAATAACGGCTGACGGAAAGGAAGTCACATTTACACTGGAGGACATTGGCTATACCTATGATGTGGACGCTTCCATAGAAAAGGCTTATACAGTTGGCCGGACAGGAAACGCCATGGAAAGGCTTTTTGAAATATTCCGCACAAAAAGGAACGAAATTAATATCCCTCTCGAGCATTCCTATGATGAAGACCTGATAAGCAAGTATGTATCTGAAATTTACGACATGACATTTATTGATGTCCAGGAGCATGACGTTGTTATAAACGATAATATACTCCAGGTACGTACTGGCCATCATGGCAGAAATATTGACAAAGAGCAGACAATTGATGAAGTAAAAAAGCTCATTGACGAAAAAATGTCCGGTTCACTGGAAGTGCCGGTTAGAACAACATTTCCTGCAGATATTGATGTTGAAAGGTTATATGAAGATATTGTCATAGAACCTGTAAATGCATCCTTCTCATTGGCGGGCAAGGAGCTTGTTATAAATCCTCATACAGACGGAAGAACAGTTGATAAAACCAATTTGACCAACTTTATAAGCAACCTTAAAGATAAGGAAGACAAGACGTTTTTCCTGACCCTTGAAAAAATACCTGCCCAGTTAACGGAAGAAAATGCCAGAACTATGGTGTTCAGGGATGTTCTGGCTACCGCTTACTCAAAGTTTTATGATTATGATGAAAATGAGAGAAACAGGGCTGAAAATATCAAGCTTGCGTCAGAAAAGATAAACGGGCTGATAATGCTCCCCGGCGATGTATTTTCGTTCAACACCATTGTTGGGCCCAGGACCCCGGAAAACGGCTTTAAGACGGCCCATGTTTATGTTGCCGGCGAGGTCATTGACGACTACGGCGGAGGTATATGCCAGGTGTCCTCAACCTTGTATAATGCAGTTCTGACTGCGGACCTGGAAGTTACCGAAAGGCTGAACCACATGTTTACAGTAGGATATGTACCCCTGGGCTGCGACGCCACAGTTTCTTACGGCAGTGTTGACTTTAAGTTCAGGAATAACTCCAACTGGCCCATAAAGCTTGTCTGCCGCACAAACGAAAGAAATGAACTGTTTTTTGACATAATAGGCACCAATGAAACCCCCTGGAAGAAAATCGTAATTGATTCCGAAACCGTAAAGACAATGGATTTTAAGGAAGTAACCGTTGAAGACCCCAACCTCCCCAAGGGAGTAACGAAGGTCATGCAGGAAGGCAAGAAAGGTTATGTGGTGGATACCTATAAAATAGTAAAAAATGGGGAGGAAATTCTAAGCAGGACAAAGCTGTACACCAGTGTTTACAATCCCCTTAACAAAAAAGTGGCCGTAGGTACAAAAGAGGTTGAAAATAAAAGAGATAATCCTGAAACAACGGTAGATGCCAACAGTTTGGCGGTGACGGAACAAACCGGCCAGACAGTGCAATAAATAATATAAAGAGAAAACTTAATATGATAAACAACGTAACAAAAACGGCTTTTCAGTAAAGCCGTTTTTTTATTATCTAAGCAACTAATGGATGTCTACTGATTTGGCGCCATTATTCCTGAGTATTTCCGCCACCTGGTTTTCATTTTCTTCATCCACCCTCATGGAAAAGAGAATCCTACCGCTCATTATATCTTTTTCATATTCCATGCTTTTTTCTTCGGGTATTCCCAAGTCAACAAGCCCGCCGACAATACCGCCGGTTACAGCTCCTGAAATCAGGCCTGCTATTGGACCTGCCGCAGCTACTATGCCAAGGCCAGGCACTACCAGGTTTCCTGCGCCCATTACCAGGCCTGCCAGGCCTCCAAGAACGCCACCTGTTATTACACCATTTGAGATATTGTCGCGTACTCCTTTATTTTCATCTTCCGTACCGGAAGTCCCGTCCCTTGCAACAATTGATATATCCGCAGTTTTCAATCCCCTTGCCTTTATTTCTTCCGCAGCGTTTTTTGCATATTCTTCATTTTCGAAAATTGCCACTACATTTCTTCTGGCCATGATATCCTCCTTAAGTCTTAATGCATTCTGAATCATGTATTAATTTATTCTGAATCATATTCTGAGCATAATACATATAATTTATGCATAACAGGTATTTTCATTTCATTAACTGTAAAATAAACTTAACACCCAAAGTGGACATACTATAGTATAATGTAGACATGGATGAAAACTTGGAAAAGGAACGATTCAGTCCAATGAAAAAAAGATTTTTGATATCATTTGTACTTATCCTTTGTTTTATATTAATTATTCCAGCCAATACATATGCCATCAGCCTGGAACAGCAGCAGAAATGCGCCCGGACACTGGAAAGGCTTCAGGTAATGCTTGGTGACGGAAAAGGTAACCTTATGCTGGACCGTCCCATAACCCGCACGGAGCTTTTTACACTAATAATCCGCATGATGGGTTATGACAGGAACGCAAATGTAAGCAACATTACTCTGGATTTTAAAGATGCCAATGAAATCCCAGCCTGGGCTGTCGATTATATCAAAATTGCCTTGAAATACGATCTTGTAAAAGGGTATAATGATAATACGCTTCGTCCCAATGCAAATGTTACGAATGCAGAAGCCCAGACAATTATATTGCGTGCATTAGGCTACGGCAAGGATATAGAAGGAGATTGGCCTCAGGCCGTCTTGGCGAAATCAGAAGCGTTGAAGCTGAACAAGGGTGTGGACCTTTCTCCGAACAAGAAGCTGACAAGGGGAGAAACAGCAGTAATAATATATAACTCTCTCAGCATTAATTTTAAATAAGCAAGTTTTGTAAGGAGTTTATCAATGCATCAACAAAGCCTGATGATGATGTTTATATTGACGGTTATACTTCCTGTAACCATTCTTTTTACAAACCATGATATATTTTTTATAGTAACAGCTTTAGTACTCCTTATCCTGTCACTGGGAAATATTTTCTCAAACGCTTTTGGAAGCAATGATGAAAATGACCAGGAAGAAGATCCAATGATTGAAGAACTGGAAGAATTACTGGATATCGACATAAAAAAACTAAATACCGGCATTAAATTTTCAAGGAATCTGATAGGAGTTTTATTTTTCTTTTATTGCTCTTTTTTTATCCAATCCATTTTCTTTGATATATTGGCGGCACTGCTTATGCTTTACTGGATTCATAAAGCTATAGAAACCATGTCTCCGAAGAAATTAAAATACCTGGTCATAAAAAGCAAACCTGTAAAAAAGACAGTAACAATTATTTCTGCTTACGCAACAATTGCTCTTATAATTTATACTGCTATTCATAAATTTTCCTTATAACAAATTTTCTTTTCCATGAATAATATCAAGATAACCGAGAAGAATATATTGCGTAAGGGTTCGTAATGGTCGAGCCAAGAGTATTAAAGGGTCATGTGAGGCTCTTTAATATTCGGCCAAAGATTAGTATTGGTTTTTTTTTAGGAGTTTAAACAACAGTCAGTTAAATATCCTTCATTTTAGGATCAATACTAGTCGGCGGGAAGAGCCATGTATGTCTTGTATAGCTGCAATACAGCTGTGTAGCTTCATTGCGGTTAATAAAGATGTATATGGTTCGTGCTAAGATCGTCAAAGGTGCCGCAGGTTTATAAACACCAGGTGTTGATATTGTGACTGGGATATTAATTACTTTGGTGTTTGCCTGTACTACTGTGGAAGTTCTGCAGCATTGCGCCAGGTTAAGACTTAAGGTCTGGTTAAAGCTATTAACTTTAACCGGGCTTTTAAGGTACCTTTGCCGGTCGAGCAAAGGGTGATTTACGCGGTGTAGTGCTTGTGATTCACAGGTATGTAACTGCGTACTTCATCCGGCGTTAAGATCATTACGAGCTCTTTTACTATCTATATTTTCATCAGTTCTATTTTCACATTTAATAATAAATTGTCACTTTCCCTATAACTTTTGCGGGAAGGACTCCCATATCGGAAAAAGGGTACAAGACTACTTCTATAATAGAAATAGAG